>Ga0209909_100218_pt1 | contig 71856 bp, 60 predicted proteins | sample FECB22metaG_FD_188302 | JGI IMG/M metagenome (GOLD analysis project Ga0209909, IMG submission 188302) | Cyanobacterial communities from the Joint Genome Institute, California, USA - FECB-22 (SPAdes) (version 3) | ecosystem: Environmental > Aquatic > Thermal springs > Hot (42-90C) > Microbial mats...
AGGGCCAGGGGGCACTTCCCCAGCGACGAAGCAGCAACCAAGCTACTCTATCTGATCTTGAACCGCTCCGAGAAAGAGTGGAGAATGCCGCCACGTGAGTGGTCCATGGCCAAGGCCCAGTTCGCCGTCCTGTTCGGTGAGCGCTTCATCAAGGCCATGGCGGCCTAATGTTCAACCGCCCGCCCACACACGAAATTCCTGACAGTCCCCACTTCGGCAGGCACGTCGCAGACGGCCAATGGCTTCACTGCCACGCAGACCGACAGCAGCGGCACGCAACAAGCCGCCTACACGGCTTCCGGCTCCTCCATCAGCGACAGTACTGGCACGACCACCTATGGGGTTGGCGGCATCTCGAGCACTGCGCCGAGTGTGACCATCCAGGCGGGCGGTCCGAGCTATGTTGAAGTGGCCAGCGACAGCGTCACCATTCATGGTGGCACCACCTCGACCACTGTGGTCGTCAACAACTCGGGCATCACCGTCACTGACACCAACAACGGCACCACCTTCACCCTCGATGATTCCGGCAACGGCACCTTCGCGGGCAATGTGAACGCGGTTGATGGCAACTTCTCCGGCAATGTTGGCGTGGGCGGCAACCTGGCCGTCACCGGTGCCACCACCACCAACGGCATTGCCAACACCGGCAACATCACCACCGACACCCTGACCACCACCGGCGACGCCTCGGTCGGCGGCGACCTCGCGGTGGCTGGCGATTCGGCGGTGACCGGCAACTCGTCGGTCGGCGGGACGCTGGCGGTGGCCGGCCTCACCACCACCAACGGCATTGCCAACACCGGCACGATCACCAGCTCGGGCAACATCACCAGCGGTGGCACCGTGACCGGCGCGACCGTGGTCTCGACCGGTTCGACCTCGGTGGGCACCAACCTCACCGTTGGCGGCACGGCCTCGATCGCTGGGGCGACCTCGATCGGCGGTACCCTTGCCGTGACCGGTCTGACTTCGACCAATGGCATCGCCAACACCGGCTCGATCACCAGCACCGGCAGCATCACCAGCGGTGGCACCATCACCGGTGCGGCGCTGGTTTCGACCGGTGACACCTCGGTGGGCGCCAACCTCACCGTTGGCGGCGCTGCCTCGATCGCGGGCGCGACCTCGATCGGCGGGGCTCTGAGCGTGGTGGGCAACTACACCACCGCGGCCGGCAACATCAGCACCACCACCGGTCAGATCCGCGCCGGCAACGTGCTGATCAACCCGTCGAACAACGGGAAGATCACCGGCCTGACCGATGCCACCCTGTCGGCGACCTCGACCGATGCGGTGACCGGGCGTCAGCTCAACGCGACCAACCTCGCGCTGGCTGCTCTCGATGCCCGCGTCACGCAGGACATCGACCGCCTGTTCAACCGCACCGACAAGGCCTACCAGGGCGTTGCCATGGCCTTCGCGATGAATGCTGCGCCGCTCAACCTTTCCAACGGCGAAGGCGGCATCAGCGGCGGCGTTGGTGTGTTCGAGGGCGAATGGGGCGGTGCGATCCGCGCCCAGTATGTCACCGACACCGGCGTGACCCTCGGGGCCAACTTCGGCTTCTCGGACAACTCGGTCGGTGGCGCTGTCGGGGCCGGCTTCAAGTTCTGAGCCTCACCGCAAGCCTGAATGGGGAGCGGGCCGCAGCGATGCGGCCCGCTTCTTTTTTCCTGATGCGCTACAGCCCTTCCAGCCCAAAGCTGCGCCCTGGCCGATCCTGGACGCGGCCCGGTTGATTTCAGTGACGGTTCAGCCGATCCGATCCACCAGCCACCCGTGGCAATCCATGAAACAAAGAGGAACCCCGTGCGACTTTGTGCTCTGATCGCCAGCATGTTCTTCGCTGTCAGCGCCGTGCCGGCGGCTGCCAATGGCTTCGTCAACAACCGAGCCCAATGGCTGCAACTCAGCCCCGAGGCTCAAGCCGCCTACGCCCAGGGCCTCAATGACAGCCTCAATCTCGTCTTTGCCGATGATGATCTCAACGCTGCACTGGTGAAGGTGGGCCGCACCCAATGCATGATCGAAAACAAGATCACGGCGGCCATGCTCGCCGACAAGATCAGCGCCGCTTATCGTGACGAGCGCTTCGCCCAGCTCAAGCCCGCCGCGGTCTATCTCATCCGCATCACTGACGAGTGCAAGCTCACGATCAACCAGACGCGGCTCAGCTTTGGCCTTGGTCCCATGTAACCGGGCGCCGCAAGCACGAGGCCAGGTAAACCGAACCACAGCCCCGGCCTGTGCATCGAGCGCGGCCACAAGTCCGGGCTGATGCCAGCGGGAAGCGGAAGTCTTGCCGCATGAGACAACCGCCCGGGCAAGATACGCGCCGCGGCCGCCCGGCCCGGCACAGCTTGCGGTCGGGCGACGTTGCCCCCCCTTCTCCAGGCCTAACGCAGGCGGATCATGCCGCGCTTGCCGACCACCACGAAGCTTGCCAGCAGCACCAGCACATAGAAGGACGAAAGCAGGTCGATCGGCTGTGGGCCGGCGACATAGCCGAGGTGCGCCAGCAGCGCCCAGCCGCCCACCAGCAGCAGCACCAGGTGATAGGTCAAAGCCCCGGTCTCGAGATTGACCGCGCGCATCAGCTCATCGAGCAGCGGGTTGAGGCGGATCGCCACCACCACTCCGCCGGCAAGGCCGACGATCCCGATCACGAGCGCCACCTGCTGCGGCACCGGGCCATCGGGCGCGGCCAGCGCCAGCGCCAGGAGCGCCGCGCCCCACAGCGCCATCGCCACTCCGGAAAGAATGAAAGCGCGGCGCTGCTCGCGCAGTTCATCGGCATCCTCGACATTGAGAAAGCGCGCGCCCATCTGCGGGTTGAGCGCGCCGAACAGCATCGCAAGCGCAATGAGGCCATAGAGCATCCCCACCACCGCGGCGATGGTCTCCGAGGTGCCAAGGCCGCCCACCAGCGGCCCGTCGATGGTGCTGAACAGCACGTAGGAGGCGGCAAAACCGGCCACGGCGCCGGCCAGCCCCGGGATCACCAGCTTGCGCAGCCAGGAGATGGGACGGGGGGTATCGGTCTTGCTCATCATGCTTCGGGCTCCCAATGATCGATGAAAAGTTCGGGCACGCTCACGCCGAAGAGCCGCGCCATGCGCAGCGCCAGCGGGAGCGAGGGATCATACTTGTCGGTTTCCACCGCATTGACCGTCTGGCGCGACACGCCGAGCCGGCGGGCAAGCTCGCCCTGGCTCCAGCCGTGCGCCTCGCGGTGCTGCTTCACACGGTTTTCCACCTCGGTCCTTTCCCGGGACACGGGCCCGGCGATGGCTGGTCTCATTGCTGCCAGCCTGGCCAGGGCTGCCCCCGCGGGAGCGAATCGGCCGGGCTGACAAGAGCTCTTTACTGACAAACATTCTTGTCAGTCAAGAACTCTTGTCATGCCCCGGCGAATCGCCTAGAATTGTGGTGTTCGTGCAAGCGGTTGTCGCTCCCCAAGGGGAGTAGCCGGGCGCGCGAGCCTGTTTCATCCATGCCACAGGTGCCATCATGACCCGCCTCAGCCTTGCCGCCCTCCTGAGCGCGCTTGCCTGCCTCTTGGCCCTTGCCGCGCCCGCACAGGCCGGCTGGCGCGTCGCCGAGACCGAGAACTTCATCTATTACAGCGAAGCCCCGCCGCAGGAGCTGCGCCAGACCGTGGGCCGGCTCCAGACCTTCGACAAGCTGGTGCGCGCGCTCACCGGCAACCAGCGAGCGCCCAGCCCGCTCAAGGTGGTGATCTTCGAGGTCGCCGACATGGACGAGGTCAACAACACCTTCCCTTACGAATCCTACGGCGTGGGCGGCTATTACAGCAGCACCCGGCAGGGCCCCTTCCTCGTCACCTTCCGCAACGTGTTGCGCACCGGGCAGGGTTCGGCCTTCAAGGCCAGCCGCCAGAGCCTGACCTGGGGCCCGGAAGTGCGCCAGCACGAATATCTCCACCACTACATGTATCAGTATTTCAACGCCAATTACCCCAGCTGGTATTCGGAGGGCTTTGCCGAATATTACGGCACCATGGCCTTCCCGGAGCCCAATGTGGTGGAGATCGGCCATGCCCCCTATTTCCGCATGGACGCGATCCGCAGCGGCGACTGGATCCATGTCGAGAAACTGCTTACCGCCAAGTCCTATGCCGATGTCCGCGATCAGATCGGGGCGCTTTATGCCGAGGGCTGGCTGCTCACCCACTTGGCGGCCACCCGGCCCGAGCGCGGCGCGCAGCTCAAGGCCTATCTCAACGCCGTGGCGAGCGGCACGCCTTACGACCAGGCGGCGCGCGAGGCCTTCGGCGATCTCGATGCCTTGAACCGCGAGCTGCGCAAGTATCGCGGCGAATTCAAGGCCGTGCGCCTTTCGCTCAAACCGATTGACGAGGCCGCGATCCCGGTGCGCGAACTCACGCCGGTGGAAAGCGAGCTGATGCGTTACCAGATCCGGCTCTATTCGGGCTTCGACTATGCGGCGCTCCCGCAGATCGTCTCGGCGGCGCGCAAGATCCGCGCGGCCGAGCCTGACAATCGCATGGGCCTGCAGATCCAGGTGCAGCTCGAAAACCTCGCCCACAAGCATCAGGACGCGCTCGAGACCGCCACGCGCCTGCTGGCGCTCTACCCCGGCGATACCATCGGTCTTACCCATCTCGGCATTGCCCGTGCCGGGCTGCTCACCCCCCAGAGCAGCGAAAAGGAATGGGAAGCGGCGCGCGAACCGCTGCGCGAGGCGATCGCCACCTCGGCCATCGCGGTCGAGCCGCGGGTGGCGCTGTTCCAGACCTTCCTCGATCAGAAGGTCATGCCCAGCCCCGAGGCGCAGAACCGCATGGTCGAGGCCTTCACCCTCGTGCCTTCGAATGATGACATCCGTTACCTGCTCGCGCGCGATTTCGAGCAGCGCGGGATGATCGAGGATGCGATCGGGGTGATCAAGCCGGCGGCCTTCGGCGCCTTTGATGGCGACGAGCGCGAGAAGGCGCGCCGCGAAAAGCAGCTCGCCCAGGCGGCCAAGCGCTATTCCAACATCTCGGCCTATGAAAGCCCGGTGGATATGTTGAAGCGCCTCGAGGCCAAGCGCGATGGCCGCTGGGACGAGGCACGCGGGGTGATCATCGCCGCCGCCAGCAACTGACCGGCCCTCGGCCCACGCGCGCCCCTGCCCTGCGGCGATGATCGCCGCAACGGGGGCGCGCGTTCTTGCGCGAAGGGCGTCGATCCGGGCATCCTGCAAGGGGCGCGCGGCTGAGGCGGCGCCCCCGCCCCTGCCAAAGCGCTGCGAGGCATTTCCTACCTGGCGATTTTCTGGCTTGCTTGGGCTGCTGTTCCCTCCTGCCCGTGATCGTGAGGTAATCCATGCCCGGCTCTCCCCCGCGCTCTGCCCTTGGCGTGCTCTGGCGCATTCTTGGCCTTGCCGGCGATGAAGAAGACCGCCGCCCCGCCGAACCCGCACCCCCGCCGCCCCCACCCGCCCCTGCCCCCTTGGCACCTGCGCCCGCACCATCCCGGCCCACCCGCATCGGCCCTGCCGGCCTTGCTCTCATCAAGCGCTTCGAGGGGCTCGCGCGGCTGCGCGCCGATGGCCTTGTGGAAGCCTATCCCGATCCCGGCACCGGAGGCGAACCCTGGACGATCGGCTGGGGCGCCACCGGGCCTGACCGCTTCAACGGCGGGCGCATCACCAGGGGCACGGTGTGGACCCGGGCGCAATGCGACCAGCGGCTCGATGAGGACCTTGCCCGCTATGCCGCCGAGGTTGCCGCCGCGCTCGGCGATGCGCCGACCAGCCAGAACCAGTTCGATGCCCTGGTAAGCTTCCACTACAACACCGGCGCCATCGCCCGGGCGACGCTGACGCGGCGGCACAAGGCCGGCGATCATCAGGGCGCGACGGCGGAGTTTGCCCGCTGGAACCGCGCCGGGGGCAAGGTGCTGCCCGGGCTCGTCCGCCGCCGCGCGGCCGAGGCCGCGCTCTATCGCGGTGCGGCTCAATAGTCGCGCGCGGCCTGCACCAGCACCGAGTCGCGCCCGATGGTTGAAACCGTGCCTAGCAGCGAAAGCCAGCTGGTGATGCGGTATTCGATCTCGGTGGCGCTGTAGCCGCGCCCATCGGTGACGAGTTCGACATAGATGTTGCGGGTGATGTTCTTGCCGATGGCGATCCCGGTCTGCCGCCCGGTGAGCGGATCGGCGCTGATGATGCGCAGCTGATCGAGCCCGATCGAGCGGCGCAGCTGCCCGATCGGATCGAGCCCGCCGCCCCCGCCCTGGAGCGCCGCCAGCGCCGCGGCAAGCTGCACCGCATCGGTGGCCGAAAGCGAGGTGACCGAGCCGCCGAACAGCAAGCGGGCGAGGATCTCCTCGTCGGGCAGGGCCGGCTCGCTTGAAAAGGCGATTGCCGGAGAGCGCGCATTGCCGGTGATGGCGATGGCAACATTGGTGCCGCTGCGCGCCGCCTCGGCGCCGATGTCGAGCCGCGGGTTGATCGGCTCGCCGGCATCGAACAGGATCCGCCCGCGGGTGAGTTCAAAGCGGGTGCCGGCAAAGGTATAATCGCCGCGCACCAGCCGCGCGGTGCCGCCGATGCGCGGATCGTCCACCGTGCCGCGCAGGGCGATGTCGATCCCCCATTCGCTCTCCAGCCCCATGCCATCGACCTCGATCCGGCCCGGGCCGGACGCGTTGACGAGATAGCGCCAGGCCGCGCCCCGCGCCGAGGCCTGACTGCGCGCCGGGGCGAGGCCATCGGCGCGGTTGATCTCGCGCGTGGCGATCACCGGCAGGGCCATGTCCTCGCCCGCCACCCCCAGCGCCCAGCGCGCGCGCTCCACTCTGACGCGCCCGGCGATGGTGCCGCCAAGCCCATCCGAGATGATCCGCAAGGGGCCGGTGAGTGTGGCATCGAGCCCATTGGCGTTGAGCAGGCGCGCGCCCTTGGCCGCGGCGCGCAGATCGAGCTGCGGCCCGCGGCCCTGCCCCATGCGCGCCAGATCGATCGTGCCGCTGCCGCTGATCGACCCGCCCCCCGGGGTCGCCCCGGCAAAGCGCACAAGCTCAAGCCGCGAACCGGAAAAGCGCCCGGCGAGCGCGATCTTCTCGATCCGGGTGCCGGTGAGCGCGCTGGCCAGCACCAGGTTGCTGCTGCGCGCGGTTCCGATAATGCGCGGGTCAGCAAGCGTTCCGGTGGCGCGCGCGGCAAGGCTGACCGGGCCGGACAGGTCGAAGGCCTCGATCGCGGCAAGGCGCCAGAGCGCCTCGGCCGCGCCCTCATAGGCGAGCCGCGCATCGAGCCGCCCGCGCATCAACCGCTCGCCGAGCGCGCCCTCGCGCCCCAGCCCGGCGATCCGCAAGGCCACATCGCCAAGCCGCGCCTCGCCCGCGAGCAGGCGCCCGGCGGCGGTGAGGCGATCGGCGTCAAGCTCGATCACGCCGAGCACATTGACCGGCCTTGAGGAGAGCACCAGCCCGGCGCGGCTGAAGCGTTCGATCTGGATCCGCGCCCGGCCCTCAGGCGGCGCGCGCGGCGCCTGGCGATAATCGATCACCCCCGACATGCGCCCGCCAAGCCCAAGATCGGCCCCTGCGAGATCGAGCAGCCGCAGCGGCATGTGCGCCAGCTTGAGGGTGAGCCGGGTCTCCTCGCCCCCCAGCGCGCCCTCAACGAGGGCAAAGCCCCCGCCAAAGCCGATCTGGCTTGGCGCCAGCTGCCAGCCGCCCCCTTCCGCTGCGGTGAGCACCGCGCGGCGCGGCATGGTGATCGCCATGCCGGCATAATCCCCCCGCAGCGCCGCGGCGATCCGCCCGGGGGCGAGCGCGGCATCGAAATTGAGCGCAAAGCGATCGGTGCGCCGCCCGGAGATGGTGCCGCGCACCGCGCCGCGCCCATCCTCGATCTCGGCCTTGGCGGCAATATTGGCGAGCCGCAAGGCGCCATAGGCCAACCCGCTGCCGGAAAGCTCGGCGGCGATCCGGCTCGTCCCCTCGCCCAGCCGCCCGCTGGCCTTTAGCTCGGCGCGGGCAAGGCTGATCGGGATTGCACCGGAAAAGGCAGCGTTGCGCGCGGCCAGATCGAGCTCGAAGCCGGTTGCCCCGGCGCCCTCGGGCCGCAGCGTGGCGGTGCCGGTGATGCCCCCGCCCGAAAGGCTGAGATCGCCCGAGGGCCCGCCCGCGCCCAGCACCACTGCGCCGGCAAGGCGGGTGCGTGCGATATCGAGCCGGTCGATCACGATCCGCGTGGGCGCATTGGCTTCGAGCACCAGCGCCAGCGCGCCATCGAACGGCCCGAGCAGCGATTGGCCCGCGATATCGAGGCCGAAGCCCTCTGCCCGCGGCGCAAGCGCGATGTGCACGTCCTTGAGCCCCGCGGCCGGATAGGGATCGGCGAGCACCAGCACCCCGCGCGGGCCATCGGCAGCGATCTCGGCATCGAGGCTGAAGGGGCCATAGCGCGCCTGGCGACCGCTTCCGGTGAGCACGGTGCGCCCCCCTCCCCCGGCGCTCACCACCCGGCTGGTGAGGCGGGCATTGAGCCGAGGCGCGGTGATCACGGCATTATCGAGCACGATCGGCGCGCCCGCGCTCACTTGCAGCGCGCCCGCAAGGCGGATGCGTTCGCCTGCAAGCTCGACAAGGGTGGCATTGGTGATGCGGCTGAGGCTGCCATCGAGCTTCGCGGCAAGGCGCCAGGGCGTGGCCGACCCGAAGCTGGCAAGGACATCGGCCGTGGCATTGACCTCGCCAAGCCCATCAAACCTGAGGCCGCGCGCGCTGACCGGCCCGGCCAGGGCATAGGCTCCGGCGCCGACATCGCCGCGCAGCGCGAAGCGCGCATCGAGCCCGGGGAAGGTCAGCCGCGCGCCATCGATGGCGAGGCGCTGGCGGGCAAGGTCATAGGTCAGCCGCCCGCCGAGCCTGCCCTTGACCAGCCGCGGATCGGCCAGGGCAAGGCCGGTGGTCACCTGCTCGGCGCGCATCACCAGCGGCACGCTGAGCACCCCTTGGGTGAGCCGGGCGCTGCCCTCCTGGCTGAGGCCAGCGGCGCGAAAGCCTGCCGCCTCGAGCCGGGCGAGCGCGATCTCGTGCTTGATCGCAAGATCGGCAAAGGGCCCGGAAAGGTTGGCCGCGAGCCGCGCGCGATCGAGCGTCACGTCGGGGCCAAGCAGCGCCGGATCGCGCAGCGCCAGCTGCACCCGTGCGCCGTTCACCCGCTTGTCGGCAAGATCAACCACCCCTGCGGCGCGCCCATCGAGCGCGGGCGAGACCAGTGCCGCGCGCCCCTCGATCACGCTCTCGGCCAGGGTGAAGCTGGCGGCGAGCGCGGTAGTCTTGCCCAGCGCGCGCCCGGCCAGCGTCTCGGATCCAAGCGGCGCGCTGATCTGGCCGAGCACGCCGTAGCGGCCGGCATCATTGCTGATGGTGAAGGCCGCCACCCGCTCCCCGCGCGTGCCTGGGCTTGCCGCCCCACCCGATGGAGCAATGCGCCGTGCCAGCGCCGCCCCGCGCCAGCGCTGCCAGGTGCCATCGCCGACGATCCGCGCCTCATAGCCATCGCCGAGGCCCGCAAGGCCCGCCAGCACCCCGCCCGCCGGGGCGCGATAATCGCCCTCGATATCGAAGCGGTCGCCATCGGGCTCGGCATCGATGAGGAGCCGCACCCGGTCGGCGGCCCCGAGTCGCGCCGTTGCATCGATCAGCGCGCGGCCCTGGCGGATATCGACCTTGGCGGAAAGATTGGCGCGCTCGTCCCGCGGCGTGGCGAGGCCCTGGACGATCACCATGTCCTCGATCGTCAGCCGATCGACCCTGATATCGAAATCGGGCAGCAGCGGCGCATCGGGATCGCCGGGCAGAAGCTCGGGAAGGCGGGTGAGCCGGGCGCGGCGCGCGGTGAGTTCGCGGATATCAAGCCCGCTCCACAACCAGGCGAGCGGACGCCAATCAAGCCGCACCTCGGGGATGGTGAGGAACACGCCCTTGGGATCGCGCACCGTCACCCGGCGCAGCACCGCCTTGCCGAAGACGTCGCCCTCGATCCGCCCGACGGTGAACCTGAGGCCCGAGGCCGGGGCGGCCGCGGCGATCTGATCGGCGATCACCCGCTTGCCGATCGGCGTCGCCAGGAAGGCGCCGATAAGCAGCAGCGGCGCCAGCACCAGCGCCAGCGCCCAGCCGAGGCGCCTCGCCCACACCCGCGCTTGCCCCTGCCGGGGTGCGGGTGTCTGCGGGGCGGTGCTGCGCGCCTCACCCGCCATCAGAACGCCTGCCCGAGGCTGACATAGACCACCACCGGGCTGTCAAAGCGGGTGGGGTTGAGCGGGGTGGCAACGTCAACCCGCACCGGGCCGAAGCTGGTCTTGTAGCGGATGCCGATCCCCGCCCCGGCGCGAATCTCGCCGAAATCGGGGGTCGCCCCGCGCGCCACCGTGCCCGCATCGATGAAGGGCACGACCTCGAGCGCGCCGCCGAACAGCGGGGTATCGATCCGCGCCTCGGCCGCGGCCTCGACGAGCGAGGCCCCGCCGATCGGATTGCCGAGCGGATCGCGCGGGCCCACGCCCTGGAAGCCATAGCCGCGCACCGAGCCGCCGCCCCCGGCATAGAGCCGCCGCGAGGGGGCAATATCGGCCGCCGCCGCGCCCTGGATCGTCGCCGCCCGCACCCGCGCGGCCAGCACCGTGCCGCCGAACGCATGGTAATAGGCCGCATCCGCCTGGGCGCGCAGATAGGCCCGGTCTTGCCCTTTCGAGCGCGAGACCTCGGGCGCGAGGAACAGCGTGGCGCGATAGCCGGTGGTGGGATCGAGCAGATTGTCGCTGGCATCGAGCGTGAGGCTGCCGAACAGCCCACCGATGAGGAAGGTGCGGCGCGGCTCGGGCGCGCCCGGAGCGATCCGCACCCGCCGGTTGCGCTCGTCGGTAGAGACCAGTTCGCCGCCGAGCTGAAAGCTCACCGGCTTCTGGAACAAGAGGTTGGAGACCTTCTCGAAGGCGCCGCGCAGGCCGAACCCGCGCGAATCGACCGCGAGCGTGGTGATGTCGCTGGCATAGAGATCGGCGCTCAGCACCTGATCGCGGCCGCGGAAATTGTTGCGCCGCACCCCGATGCTGGCGAGCGCCTCGCGCGTGCCGAGGATGCCGCGCAGCCGCAGCGCGCCCTCGGGCGGAAAGAGGTTGCGGTGCTCCCAGCGCCCCTCGAGCTTGAAGCCATCCTCGGTGCCGTAACCGATCGCCCCGGCGATGGTGCGCAGCGGCGCGCGCTCGAGCGCAACATCGAGCGCCACCTCGCCCGGCTGGTCGCCCTGGGGCGGGCGGCTTTCACGCGGGGTGACGGTGACGCTCGAGACCAACCCGGTGGCGATGATCGCGCGGCGCAGATCGGTGGCCATGCTCTGGCGGAACACCTCGCCGGGGCGGAAGCGCGCAATGCGCTGAAGGTGGCGGCTCGAAAGGAAGGCCGGATCGCCGCTTTCCACCGGGCCGAAGACATATTTGCCCCCCGGGCTGACGGGCAGCGCCAGATCGCCCTCGGCCCGGGCGTGATCGATCGTGAGTTCAGGCTCGGCCAGCGCCGCGAAGGGATAGCCGCTTTCGCCAAGCGCCACCCGCAGCTCGAGCTCGCGCTCGAGGATCCGGTCGGCATGAAGCGGATCGCCCGGCTGAATCGCAAAGGCCGCGCGCAAGCGGCTGGCATCGGGCTCGGCGAGCGTGCCAAGCCCGCCCAGATCGATCCGGCCAAAGCGGTAGCGCGTGCCCGGAATGACATCGAAACGCACCTGCGGCTCCTCGGCCGCGGCGCTATCCACGCCGCTTGCGTCGCCGTCGCGCCGCCCGCCGGAAAGCTGGCGGATCACCGCGCCGTCATAATAGCCATAGGTGCGCAGGAGATCGCCGAGCAGCGCCTCATCGGCGCGCGCCCGGGCGGCGATCTGCGGGGCGGCATCGGCCTTGTCATCGAGCGCCTCGAGCCGCGAGAGCGCGCGGAAGCGGGTGATGAATTCGGCGCGCTCGGGGAAGCTTTCGGCCGCCGGCAGGCCAAGCACCAGCGCCGGGCCGATCCGCGCCTCGGCAAGCGGGGGCAGGGCCTCGAGCACCGGGGCGGCGAGCACCGCCTCAGCTTCTTGGTCGGCCTCGGGACCGGGCGGCAGCGGCTCGGGCAGATCGAGGGCGAAATCGGCAAAGGCGGCATCGAGCGCGCCTTCAAGGGCCGCAGGCGGCGGGGGGACGAGGCCGGCGAGCGGATCGGCACCGTCCGGCGCCGCTTCGGGCACGGCATCCTCCCCGGCCACGCCGGAAACCGCGCGCGTGGCCCAGCCTTCCGGATCGGCGAGCGCCTCGGGTGGGATCAGTGCCTCGAGCGTGTCGGGCACCGGCGCGGGTTCGGACGCGGCATCATCCGCACCCTCGCCGGGCGCCTCGGGGGGTACGGACGCGAGCGCATCGGCGCTCTGGGCCGCCAGAGCGCCAACCTGGGCCGCCTCAGCCGGTGCGGCCTGGGCCAGTCCTGCAGCAATGGCGAGAGCGAGAAAGACCGGGCGGCGGACGTCAGCTGGTCGGAAACTTGACAGGCTGGCCATCCTTGCCCCGCGCACCCGCGAAAGCCGTCTCCTCGCTGCGCCGCGACCGGGTGGCGGCGGCGATCAGGCGGTGCTGTTCATCGGGGTCCATCAGGTGCCAGCCGTCACGCGTGAGCCGTTCGAGCGGGCGGTAACGCACCTTGTACTGCATCCGCGGGCTGCCATCGACCCAGTAGCCGAGATAGACATAGGGAAGGCCCTCAGCCGCGGCGCGGCGGATGTGATCGAGGATGATGTAACTGCCGAGCCCGCTGCGGGTGGGGTGATCGGGCTCGTAGAAGGAATAGATCATCGACAGCCCGTCGCTCTGGCGGTCGGTGAGGCAGGCGCCCACCAGACGCCCGGGCCGCCCATCGGCGCGCGGTTCGCGATATTCGGTGACCACGGTGTTGACCGGGGTGTGCTCGATCATGTCGGCATAATCGAGCTCGTCCATCGCCGCCATGCCGCCATCGGGGTGGCGCTGGCCGAGATAGCGGGCGAGAAGCGAAAACTGCTCATCGGTCGCCCAGGGGCGGCATTCGCTCACCACCAGATCGGCGTTGCGGCGGATCTCGCGCTTCTGCGTCGCGGAAGGCTGGAACCGCGCTGCCACCACCCGCACCGAGACGCAGGCCTGGCAATCGAGGCAGGACGGGCGATAGGCCACCGTCTGGCTGCGGCGAAAGCCGATGCGCCCAAGCGCCTCGTTGAGCTGGTCGGCGTGGGGGCCCTTGAGTTCGGTGAACACCTTGCGTTCGCTGCGCCCCGGCAGATAGGGGCACGGCGCCGGGCTGGTCACGAAGAACCGGGGGAAGCGGATCGGTGCCGTCACGGGTGGGGCCTGTCCTTTTCTGCCGATGAATCGCGTGCGCGTGGAGTTAAGAAATTCTTATGCCTGCACCGGCCCTGCGGTAAAAGTCCCTTAACCATGAATTGCGCCGAATTTTGCCCAGACCCGCAAGGCGGCGCAGGGACAATTCATCGGGGTTGGTGCAATTCGGGGCGCAAATCGCCCCGCAACCCGCACGCAAGCGCTGCCCCTAGCCCAGTTCGACCAGCTGGACCGAATAGCCCTTGGCCCTGAGGCCGGCCACCAGCCGCTCGACCTGCTCGGCATCGCGCGCCTCGCATTCGATGTCGGTGATCAGCCCCTTGGCCGGCAGGGTGGTGAAGATGCGCTGGTGATAGATCTCGATGATGTTGACATTGTGCTCGTCAAACAGGCGCATCACCTTGAACAGCGCGCCGGGGCGATCCTGCAGCGTGATCCTCAGGCGAGCCAGCCGCCCCTGCCGGGCAAGATCGCGCAGCAGCACATTGGCCAGCAGGCGGGTGTCGATATTGCCGCCGCACAGGGCAAGGCCGATCGACTTGCCGGCAAAGCGTTCGGGATTGGAAAGCACCGCGGCCAGCCCGGCCGCGCCCGCGCCTTCGACCACGGTCTTCTCGATCTGCAACAGCAGCGCCACCGCCTGTTCGAGCGCGGGTTCATCGACGAGCAGGATGTCATCGACCCTTTCGGCCACCACCTGCGCGGTGAAGGCGCCGGGCTGCTTGACCGCGATGCCCTCGGCCAGGGTGTCGCCGCCGCAGGGCAGCTGCGCGCCCTTGATGCGATCGAACATGCTGGGAAACAGCCCCGCCTGCACGCCCACCACCTCGATCGCGGGATTGATCGCCTTGGCCACGGTGGCCATGCCCGAGATCAACCCGCCCCCGCCGATCGGGGTGACGAGGCAATCAAGATCGGGCTTCACCTCGAGCATCTCGAGCGCCACCGTGCCCGCCCCAGCGGCGACATCGGGATCGTCAAAAGGGTGGACGAAGGTGAGGCCCAGCTCGGCCTCGAGCCGGCGGGCATGGGCATAGGCCTCATCGAAGGTCTCGCCCTCGAGCACCACCTTGCCCCCGACGCTTTCGGTCTGCATCACCTTCACCGTTGGCGTGGTGCGCGGCATGACGATGGTGACCGGCACCCCCAGCCGGGTGCCGTGGTAGGACAGGCCCTGCGAATGGTTGCCCGCCGAGGCCGCGATCACCCCGCGCGCGCGCTGCTCCTCGCTCAGCAGCAGCAGGGCGTTGAGCGCGCCGCGCTCCTTGTAGGCGGCGGTGAACTGCAGGTTCTCGAACTTCAGCCAGATATCCGCGCCGGTGATCTCCGACAGGGTGATCGAATGCATCATCGGGGTGTTGACCACCGCCCCCTTGATCCGCGCCGCGGCGGCCCGGACATGCGCGAGCGTGAGGTCAGCCGGCGAAGCGGCGGCACCCTTGGGGCTGGAAGAAGCGATGCGCGTTGCCATGATGCTGGCGCGCTTAGAGGCTTGGCGGGCCAAGGGCAATCACCCGCGCGTCCCAATCATGCTGCGGGAAGGCGCCTTGCGCGTGTCCCGCGACGATTGGCAAGCGCGCAGCAAGGCTCTAGGCAGAAGCACCAAGGCCGCCGTGCGCCATCGCGCCTGCAGCCCCGCCACAAGGATCGCCATGCTGCCTGCCTTCTTTGCCCGCCCCCTGTTTGCCCTTGCCGCCGCTGCCGGCCTCCTCGCGCTCGCCAGCCCCGCCACCGCCGATACGCTGGTGGACAATGTTGATGGCATCACCATCGATGCCGAGGGCAAGGTGCGGCGCTTTACCGGCCTTGTCTATGATGACGATGGGCGGATCGTCGCGGTGCTCGCGCGCGGGGACAAGCGCCCGCGCACCGATTACCGTATCGATGGGCAGGGCCGGGTGCTGCTTCCGGGCATGATCGATGCCCATGTCCACGTGATGGACATCGGCTTTGCCGCGCTCACGCTTGATCTTTCGGACACCACCTCGCTCGCCGAGGCGCTGGCACGGATCAAGGCCTTTGCCGAGGCCAACCCCGCGCGCCCCTGGATCCTCGGGCGCGGCTGGAACCAGGAGAAATGGGGGCTGGGCCGTTTTCCCACCGCGGCCGAACTGGACGCCGTGGTGCCCGATCGCCCGGTCTGGCTCGAGCGGGCTGACAATCACGCCAACTGGGCCAACAGCATGGCGATCGCCGCCGCCGGGATCACCGCCAAGACCCCCGATCCTCCGGGCGGGCGGATCGTGCGCGATGCGCGCGGCGCGCCGGCGGGGGTGTTCATCGACAATGCCATCCAGCTTGTGAGCAAGGTGGTGCCCCAGCCCCGCCCGCAGGAGCGCGACCTTGCCTTTGCCGCCGCGCAGGACGCGCTGCTCGCGCGCGGCGTCACCGCGGTCGCGGACATGGGCACGACGCTCGCCGACTGGAGCACCTATCGCCGCGCCGGGGATGCGGGGCGGCTCCGGTTGCGGATCATGGCCTATGCCCGCGATTTCGACACGCTCGAGCTGGCCGCCGGGGCCGAGCCGACCGGCTGGCTCTATGATGATCGCCTGAGGATGGGCGGGATCAAGCTGTTCGTCGATGGCGCATTGGGCTCGCGCGGGGCGCTGCTCAAGGCCCCCTATGCCGACGAGCCTGCCGCGCGCGGCCTTGCCCTGCTCAGCCCGGCACAGCTGCGCAACCTGATGAGCCGGGCGGCGATGGCCGGGTTCCAGAGCGCGGTGCACGCGATCGGCGATGCCGCCAATGCCGAGGTGCTAAGCGCGATCGAGGAGCTTTCCGAGACCTATGCGGGCGATCGGCGCTGGCGGATCGAACATGCCCAGGTGATCGACGAGGCCGACCTTCCGCGCCTCGGGGCACACGGGGTGATCGCCTCGATGCAGCCGCTCCACCAGACTTCCGACCGCACCATGGCCGAGGCGCGGCTGGGGCCGGGGCGCCTTGGGCGCGCCTATGCCTGGCGCAGCGTGCTTGGCGCCGGGGGCAGGCTTGCCTTCGGCTCGGACGCGCCGGTCGAGCCGGCCGATCCCTGGGCCGGGATCGCCGCCGCGATCAGCCGCACCGATGCGGAAGGCCAGCCCTTCGGTGGCTGGTTCCCGCAGCAGGCGGTGAGCCGCGAACAGGCGCTTGCCGCCTTTACCGCCGATGCCGCCTTTGCCGGTTTTGCCGAAGGGCGCTTTGGCCGCCTGATCCCGGGCGAGCGGGCCGATTTCATCCTCGTCGATCGCGATCCCCTGCTCGCCTCGGTGGACGAGATCCGCGCCACCCGGGTGCTTGGCGTGTGGATCGGCGGGGTCAAGGTGCGCGGCGAGTAGCTATTCGGCCGCCGCACCCTCGCCGGTGCGCTCGCCTGCCGGCGCGGTCTCGGCGGCGCGTGCCGCCCGATCCGCCTCGACCGCCTTTTCCTGCAGGCGCATCAGCAGCAGCGAGGCCTCGAACAGCAACAAAAGCGGCACCGCAAGGATGATCTGCGAGCCGGGATCGGGCGGGGTCACCACCGCGGCAAGGGTAAAGATCGCCACGATCACATAGCGCCGCGCGCCTGCCATCTGCGCGCGGGTGATGATCCCGGCGCGGTGGAGCAGCAGCAGCAGCACCGGCAGGAGAAAGGTGAGGCCGAAGGCGAGGATGAACTGCATGACCAGGCCGAGATAGTCCCCGGCGCTCGGCAGCGCCTCGACCGTCAGCCCCCCGGCCTCGCCCCCGAAGCCGAGGAAGAAGCGGAAGGCGGTGGGCATCACCACGAAATAGGCGAGCGCCGCCCCGGCAGTGAACAGCACCGGGGTGGCGATGAGAAAGGGCAGGAAGGCGCGCTTCTCGCGGGCATAGAGCCCCGGGGCGACAAAGGCCCAGAGCTGGTTGGCGATCACCGGGAAGCTGACCATGAAGCCGGCAAACAGCGCCACCTTGAGCTCGACGAAGAACACCTCGGGCAGGCGGGTAAAGATCAACTGGCCCTGCCCTTGCGGGAAGGCCTGCTTGAGCGGCCAGACCAGAAAGCCGAGGATTTCATCGGCAAAATAGAGGCACACGCCAAAGCCCACCGCCAGTGCGAGGAGCGAGCGGATGATGCGGGTGCGCAGCTCGATCAGGTGATCGATCAAGGGCGCGCGGGTCTCGTCGAGATCCTTGATCTCAAACATCGCCGCTGTCCTTGGGCGTTGCCGTGGGCGATGGGAGCGTCGGCGCAGGCGGAGCCGCCGGCGCCGGAGCCGGGCTGGCAGGCGCATCACCGGGCGCTGGCGCCTCGGGCGCCTTGTCGATCGGGGGCGGCCCGGTCATCACCGGGGCGCCCGCCTCGGCCTCGGTCAGCGCGGCCGAGCGGCGCATGATCTCCTCGTTGTGCGCCTTCCAGCGCTTTTCCATCTCCTCAAGCTCGGCCTCGCGCACCATCGCATCGACCCCGGCGCGAAAATGGGCCGAGATGCGCCGCATCCGGCCGATCCAGCGCCCGGCGGTGCGCATCGCCAGCGGCAGATCCTTGGGCCCAATCACGATCACCGCAACGATGATGATGACCAGCAGTTCAGCAGCGCCGATGTCGAACATGGCTTGGCTGCGGCAGCGCCGCCTCCTTCAGGTGCTCAGGCGCCGGTCGAATCGCGTGTCTGGCTCACCTCGGTCTCGGCCGCGGTGGGGGCGGCAGCGGGCGGCTCGATCCGGGGCTTGGGCGCCGCCTCCTCGCCCTCGTTCATGCCCTTCTTGAAGCTGGCGATACCCTTGCCGAAATCGCCCATCATTTCCGAAATGCGCCCGCGCCCGAACAGCACGAGCACGACCAGCGCGATGATGAGGATTTGCCAGATGCCGATATTCATGGGGCGCAACTTTCACTCTTGGGGGGCCTTGCATATAGGCGCCTTGGCGGCGCGATGCCACCCGCGATCGACGATTGGCGCAGCAGGCGCGGCGCTATTGCCTCTCGTCCTCGCTGGAAGCCGCGTCCACCTCTGCCTCGTCGGGGCCGAAGCGGCCTTCCCCGCCGAGCGCGGCCTCCATCGCCGCATCGACCGGATCGAGCAGCCCGGCGGCGCGCAGCTCGTCGAGCCCGGGCAGATCGCGGCGGCTGGCAAGACCGAAATGGTCGAGAAACTCAGGGGTCGTGGCATAGATCACCGGACGGCCCGGCACCTCGCGCCGGCCCACCGGGCGCACCCAGCCGGCTTCCATGAGCACGTCGAGCGTGCCGGCGCTGGTCTGCACCCCGCGGATCGATTCGATCTCGGCCCGGCTCACCGGCTCGTGATAGGCGATGATCGCCAGCACCTCGGTGGCCGCGCGCGACAGGCGGCGCACCTGCTCCTGCTCGCGCCGCAGCAGGTGGGCAAGATCGGGCGCGGTCTCGAAATGCCAGCGCCCGCCGCGCTCGACGAGGTGCACCCCGCGCGCGCGGTAATGCAAGGCCAGCGCCGCGAGCGCCGCGCGCACCGCCCCTTCGCCGACATCGCCGAGATGCGCGGCCAGCGCAGCCGGGCTGAGCGGCTCCTCGGCGGCAAACAGCGTCGCCTCGAGCGCGCGTTCGAGCGCGGAGGGCTCTGCGCTCATGCCGCGCTGTCCCGCAGGCGGCGAATGCGCAAGGGGGCGAAGGCCTCCTCCTGCGCGATCTCGGCGCGCCCGCGCTTGGCCAGTTCGAGCGCGGCGACAAAGCTCGAGGCCAGCGCCGAGCGCCGCAGTTCGGGCGAGGCATGGGGCGGGAGGAAATCGCGGATCTCCATCCATTCGAGCGTCACCCCGAGCATGGCCGAGACCCGCTCGAGCGCGCTTTCGAGCGTCATCACCGGGCGCGCGGCGACGTAATAGACCCGCGGCGCGGTGCGCGCCTTGACCTGGCCATAGGCCTGGATCAGGCTGAAGAGGTCCGAGCGCCAGACGATCCGGCGATCGGTGCGCAGCCCCTCGGGCGCGCCGCGCAGGAACACATCGCGTCCGATGCGGTCGCGGGCCATCAGCCGGGCGGCGGCCTCGCGCATCGCCCCGAGGCGCTGAAGCCGCAATTGCAGCCGCAGCGCCAGTTCTTCGGGGCTCGGGTCTTCCTGCTCGGCCTTGGGCAGGAGCAGCGCGGACTTCAAATAGGCCAGCCAGGCCGCCATCACCAGGTAATCGGCAGCCAGTTCCAGCTTCAGCGCCCCGGCCCGCTCGATATAGCCGAGATATTGATCGACCAGTGCGAGGATCGAAATCTGCCTGAGGTCAACCTTCTGCCGCCGGGCAAGGTCGAGCAGCAGATCGAGCGGGCCTTCCCAGGCGCCGAGCTCGAGATAGAGCGCATCATCCTTCTCGCGCGGCGCGGCGCCGCTGAGCATGAAGGGGGCCTCGACCTCGCTCATGCAGCGCTCTCCACCAGCGACAGCAGGCGATCACGCGTGGCGATGAGCTCGCGCGCCTCGGCCGCCAGCCCCGGGGCGATGCGGGTGGGGGCGAGCGCGCGCGCGAGCCTTTCAGCGGTGGCCGCGGACATGGCGGGCAGCGCCGCGCAGATCGCCTCCATGTCATCAAGCCGCGCCCAGCAATTGAGGATGATGTCGCAGCCCGCCGCGTGGGCGCGCCGGGCCCGCTCGGCAATGGTGCCGCCCAGCGCCTTCATGTCGATGTCATCGCTGAGCAGCAGGCCGTCAAAGCCGATCCGCTCGCGGATGATGTGCTTGATGACGAAGGGCGAAAGTGTGGCCGGGTTCTCCCCGTCCCAGGCGGTGAAGACGAGGTGCCCGGTCATGCCGATGAGCGCGTGGCTGAGGCGCACGAAGGGGGCAAGGTCATCTTCCAGCACCTCGGGCGCGGCGCTTACCACGGGCAGGGCCTCGTGGCTGTCCACCGTGCTGCGGCCATGGCCGGGCAGGTGCTTGATGCAGCCCGTCACCCCGCCCGCGGCCAGCCCTTCGAGGATCGCCCGGCCCAGTGCCGCCACCTGCATCGGGCTGCTGCCGAGCGCGCGATCGCCGATCACCTCGTGGGCCCCGGGCACGCGCAGATCGAGCGGGGGGTGGAAATCGACCGTGATCCCCATCGCCGAAAGCTCAAGCGCCATCGCCGTGGCATTGGCGCGCGCCGCTTCGATCGCGCTGGCCGGGGCAAGGGCATAGAGCCGATCGAACGCCGACCCTGGCGGATAGGCCGCCCAGTGCGGCGGTCGCAGGCGCGCCACCCTGCCGCCTTCCTGATCGATCGCGATCAGCAGCTGCTCGCGCCCGTGGAGGCTGCGCAGATCGTCGGTGAGCGCCCGCAGTTGTTCGGGCGCGATGCAGTTGCGCGCGAACAGGATGTAGCCCGCCGGATCGGCAGCGCGGAAAAAGGCGCGTTCCTCATCCGTCAGAACGGGGCCGGACAGGCCGAAGATCGCCGGAATCATGCCATGAGGTTTGCAGGCTTGCCCGCCGCCCGCAAGTCCGGCAGGGGATCACGAACGGGGATAAGGTGCCAGCGGGTGCCGATGGCAGAGCCTATTTGATCTGGCAGGCAAGGCCATCGGCCTTGAGCGCGCTGCACAGCTTCTCGGCCTCGGCGCGATTGGGGGCGAGCGCCTGGAGGCGATAGACCGTGCCGCTATCGACCTTGGCCTCGACCACCCGGTGGCGCACCCCGGTAAGGGCATCGGTGCGGCGCGCCAGATCGCCCCAGCCCTGCTCGGCGCGGGCGCGGTTGCTGTAGGCGGCAAGCTGCACCGCCACGGCGCCCGCATCGCCCGCCGCAGCGGTGGCTGGCGCTGCGGCCCCGGCCGCGGCAGCGGTGGCAGGTGCGGGCGCGGCAGCGGGCGAAGGGGTGGCAGAAGCAGCGGCAGGCGGCGCTGCTACCACCGCCGGGCGCGCGCCACCCTCGCTCACCACCGGGGCGACATTGCCGGTGCCGGCGAACTGCTTGCCGCCCGGATCTTCGGGCCGCTGCTTGACCGGGCCCTCGGGCGCCGCGATCACGCCGCCCTCGGGCACGCCCTGCCCGCCCTCGGCCCTGCTGGTGAAATACCACACCGCGCCCACCGCCGCGCCCAAGAGCAGCACCAGCGCAGCAAGGAACAGCATCACCTGCCCGGGATCGAGCCCGCCCGGCTCCTCATCCTCGGCGCCGGACTCGAGCCAGGGCAGGCTGTCGGTATCGGCAAGGCCAAGCGCGCCCTCGCCAGGGCCCAGTTCCTCGTATTCTGCCTCGATCATGCCTGTCCCCCGTGCCGCGCCAAGGCGCAGGCCCCTACATGCTCTCCACCGCCGCAACGCCCAGAACGCCAAGGCCGTTGCGGATCACTTGCCCGATTGCCGCGGCGAGATAAAGCCTTGCCGCGGTAAGCGCGGCGTCCTGTTCCAGGATGAAGCGCTTTTCCGGCCGGTCATTGCCGAGGTTCCAGTAGGCGTGGAAATCGGCTGCCAGATCATAGAGGTAGAAGGCGATCCGGTGCGGCTCGCGGGCGCGGGCAGCCATTTCGATCTCGCGCGGGAACTGCGCCGCGCGGGCGACGAGCGCCAGCTCCTCGGCCCCCAGCCGCTCGAGCGCCTCGGCCGCGGGGGCATGGCCCGCTTCGGCCGCCTTGCGCAGGGTCGATGAAATCCGGGCATGGGCATATTGCACATAGAACACCGGATTGTCCTTCGAGGCCTCGACCACCTTGTCGAAATCGAAATCCATCTGCGCATCGGGCTTGCGGGTGAGCATGGTGAAGCGCACCACATCCTTGCCGACCATCTCGACCACATCGGCAAGGGTGACGAAATTGCCCGCCCGCTTCGACATCTTGAACGGCTGCCCGCCCTTCAGGAGCTGAACCATCTGCACGAGCTTGACCTCGAAGGGCTTGGGGCTTGCCCCGTCAGCGCTGGTGAGCGCGGCGACCGCGGCCTTGATCCGCTTGACCGTGCCGGCATGGTCAGCCCCCCAGATATCGACCAGCGCATCGGCGCGCTGGGCCTTCTCGAAGTGATAGGCCAGATCGGCGCCGAAATAGGTCCAGGCGCCGTTCGATTTCTTGATCGGGCGATCCTGATCGTCGCCGAAGCGGGTGGAGCGGAACAGCGGCAGCACCGTCGGCTCCCAGTCCTCGGGCGGGGCCTTGCCCTTGGGCGCCTCGAGCATCCCGTCATAGACAAGATCATGCGCGCGCAGCCAGGCCTCGGCGGCATCGACCTTGCCCGAGGCCTGAAGCTCGGCCTCGGAGGAAAAGACATCATGGACAATGCCAAGCTGGGCAAGGTCGGCGCGGATCATATCCATCATCGCCGCCACGGCGCGGCTGCGAAACAGGCCGAGCCATTCGCTCTCGGGCGCAGCGGCGTAGCGTGTCCCGAACTCGGCAGCGAGCGCCGCCCCCACCGGCTTCAGATATTCGCCGGGATAGAGGCCTGAGGGGATCTCGCCGACCGCCTCGCCCAGCGCCTCGCGGTAGCGCAGGTGCACCGAGCGGGCGAGCACATCGACCTGCGCCCCGGCATCATTGATGTAATATTCGCGGATCACCTTGTGCCCGGCAAATTCGAGCAGGCCCGCAAGGGCATCGCCCACCACCGCGCCGCGGCAATGGCCCATGTGCATCGGCCCGGTGGGATTGGCCGAGACATATTCGACATTGACCGTGGTGCCCCCGCCGAGGCCCGAGCGCCCATAATCGCCCCCGAGCGTGTGGATGGCCTTGAGTTCATCACGCCACACCTCGGGGGCAAGGCGCAGGTTGATGAAGCCCGGCCCGGCGATTTCGGCGCTGGCAATGGTCTGGCAGCGCGCGAGCCGTTCGGCGATGATCTCGGCCAGCGCGCGCGGGGCCAGCCCCGCGCCCTTGGCCAGCACCATCGCGGCATTGGTGGCAAGATCGCCATGGGCAGGATCGCGCGGCGGCTCGATCGTCACGGGGGCAAGGCTGGTCTCCGCAGGCAGGGTGCCCTCAGCGATCAGCTCGCCAAGCACGGTTTCGATAAGAGCCGCGTGGGCGGCATAGAGGGTCTTGGTCATGTGGGTCTCGTGCGATGGGCGCAAGCGTGCGCGCGTGCAAGAAAGCAAGCACTGCCCGCGGTCAAGCCCGACCGGGCAGCAGGTAGGGCGACGGCGGCGCCAGCGCCAGCCTGCCGTGAGCGATGAAGCGGATCGGCTTTGGGAAAGCCTTCAGCGCGTCACGTTGTAGGCAAGCTGGTCCTCGGTCAGCTGGAAACCCACCAGCACCTCGAAGCGGCTGCGGGCGATCGCCGCCTTGACTTCGGGGTCAGCCAGCGGATCGAGCGCCGCATCGGCATCGCCCGGTCGTCGCTTCTTGGTGATCTTCTCGCGGATGTCGGGCGGCAGGGTGGCATCGGCGCGGTTGACGAAGGCGCCCGCCCTGGCGGTGGCGCTGGCGCGCTCCTGCCCGTCGGCAAAGGTGAGGGTCACGGTGCCGATGCGCTTGGAGACCACCGCGCTGCCGCCGCGCAGCACGGTGACGAAATAAGGGAGGCTCACCGTGCGCGCACCGCGGGTGTCACTGCGGCGCGCATTCACGGTGAAGCTCGCCTCGGAATAGATGCGATCGCCGGTCTCGTTGCACTGGGCCCTGAGGTTGGTCATCGCCGCGCTGACATCGAGGCTGGCGAGGGAACGGTCAGCCGGATCGCGGAAGGTGGTGATGTCGCCGGTGTAATCGGGAATGCCGATCGCCGGGCACAGCGAGAGCACGCTGGCGACGCCCACCCCTTCATTGATCACCAGCTCGCCCTCGCTCGCGCAGGCGCTGAGCGCCGCCGCGGCGCAGGCCGCAGCCGACAGGGCCATCATGGGGCGCGCGCGAAGCTTCATCGAAAACCCGTCCTTAGCTGATCACGATCTCACGGCCCGCTGCGGCCAGGTGGCCGCGGCGATCCCATACACGCCCTAGCGAGACGCGCCGGAAAGCGCTAGGGGGTGAGCGATGAACGCGCCCTTTCCCGCCTCGCCCGCCGCACCCGCAGCACCCGTCGAGGGCGACCCGATCGCCGCGCGGCCGCCGCTCAACCTGCTGATCGCCGCCCCGCGCGGCTTTTGCGCCGGGGTCGATCGGGCGATCGAGATCGTCGAGAAGGCGCTGGAGCGCTATGGCTCGCCGGTCTATGTGCGCCACGAAATCGTCCACAACAAATATGTGGTCGAGGGGCTGAAGGCCAAGGGGGCGATCTTCGTCGAGGAGCTCGACGAGGTGCCCGATGATGCCCCGGTGGTGTTCAGCGCCCACGGCGTGCCCAAGTCCGTCCCGGCCGAGGCGCGGCGGCGCAACCTGCTCTATGTCGATGCCACCTGCCCGCTGGTCTCCAAGGTTCACCGTCAGGCCGAACGCCAGATCGAGAAGGGCCGGCACATCATCTTCATCGGCCATGCCGGCCACCCCGAAGTGATCGGCACCATGGGCCAGGTGGAGCCCGGGCAGATGACCCTGGTCGAGACCATCGAGGACGTTGAAAAGCTGCCCTTCGATGCCGACGAGAACCTTGCCTATCTCACCCAGACCACGCTGTCGGTGGACGACACGCGCGAGGTGATCGAGGCGCTCGAATGGCGCTATCCCAACATCGTCGGCCCGCGCGCCGAGGATATCTGCTATGCCACCTCGAACCGCCAGGCGGCGGTCAAGGAACTGGCGCAGGATTGCGATCTGGTGCTGGTGATCGGCGCGCCCAATTCCTCCAATTCGCTGCGCCTGGTTGAGGTTTCCGAAAGGCTCGGCACCCCGGCCAAGCTGATCCAGCGCGCCGAGGAGATCGACTTTGCCTGGCTCGAGGGGGTCGAAACCCTCGGGCTTACCGCCGGGGCCTCGGCGCCCGAGATCCTGGTGCGCGAAGTGGTTACAGCGCTCGCCCGCTACCGCCCGATCCGCGAGAAGACCATCACCGCGGCGGAAGAAAAGATGGTGTTCAAGCTGCCGCGCCAGCTGACCGAATAGGCCAAACAGGCGGGGGCGCATGGCGGTCTATACCCATCTGGGGGCGGAAGATCTCGTCCGGCTGATCAGCGAATACGAAGTGGGGGCGCTGGTTTCGGCCAAGGGCATTGCCGAGGGCGTGTCCAATTCCAACTGGCTAATCGAGACCACCGGCGCGCCCGGCACCGGCACGCGCTTCATCCTCACCCTTTACGAAAGGCGGATCGACTATGCCGATCTGCCCTATTTCCTCGGCCTGCTCGATCACCTTGCGGCAAGGGGCTGCCCGGTGCCGCGCACCATCCATGATCGCAGCGGCGCCGCCTTCCGCATGGAGCGGGGCAAGGCTGCGGCGCTGATCGAGTTCCTGCCCGGGGTCTCGCCCACCCGGCCCACTCCGGCCCAGGCCGGCGCGGTGGGGGAAGTGCTGGCGCGGATGCACCTTGCCGCGCGCGATTTCCCGATGCGCCGCGCCAATGCGCTCGGCTTTGCCGCCAATGCCGCCACGCTCGAGGCCTGCGGGACGGCGGCGCTGGCGCGGATCGATCCCGAGCTGCCCGCCATGCTCGGCCCGGCGCGCGCCGCCGCGGCGCTCGATCTGTCCCACCTGCCCCAGTCGCAGACCCACACCGATCTGTTTCCCGACAATGTGCTGATGCTGGGCGACAGGGTGACGGGCCTCATCGATTTCTACTTCGCCTGCACCGGACCGATGGCGCTCGACCTGGCCGTCACCCACGCGGCTTGGTGCTTCGATGCCGAGGATCGCTTCCTTCCCGCCTGCAGCACGGCGCTGATCGCGGGCTACGAAGCCGTGCGTCCCCTTGCCCCCGATGAACGCGCGCTGCTGCCGGAGATTGCCAAGGGGGCCTGCCTGCGCTTTGTCGCCAGCCGCGCCGAGGACTGGCTCGACACCCCCGATGATGCACTGGTCGCGCGCAAGGATCCGATGCAATTCGTGCGCCGCTGGCGCTTTTACGATGCTCATGGCGCCGCCGCGCTTGCCTAGGCGGCGCGGCCGGGCCTAGGCGCGCAAGCGATGAAACGGGTCGAGATCTTCACCGACGGGGCATGCAAGGGCAATCCCGGCCCGGGCGGCTGGGGGGTGCTGCTGCGCATGGGCCGGCACGAAAAGGAGCTTTCGGGCGGTGAGCCCGAGACCACCAACAACCGCATGGAGCTGACCGCAGCGATCCGCGGGCTTGAGGCCCTGCGCGAGCCCTGCGCGGTCGAACTTTATTCCGACAGCCGTTACCTGCTCGACGGGATCGAAAAATGGGTCCACGCTTGGCAGCGCAATGGCTGGGTCAATGCCGCGAAGAAACCGGTGAAGAATGCCGATCTGTGGCGCGCGCTGATCGACGCGGCGCGCCCGCACCGCATCACCTGGCACTGGATCAAGGGGCATGATGGCCATGCCGAGAACGAGCGTGTCGATGCGCTTGCCAGCGCCGCCGCGGCGCGCGCGGCGGTGGCGCGGTGAGGCGCGATTACGGGGGCCGGCAGGTGCCCTGCCCCCGCCTTCTCGGCGCTGGCCGCTTCAGCTGTGGTCTTCGATCGGGGCCTCGGGCCCGTTCTTCTTGATCGATTCGATCGCGTTCATGGCGCTCGCCTTGCTGGCATAGCCTTCGGTGGCGAACATCACTTCCGAATTGTACTTGAACCGCACCCGGTATTCACCGGCCTTGTCCTTGTAGATCTCGAACTTGTGCGCCATCGCGCGTCCCCCTTCCTCCTGGTTGGCTGTGCCCGCTCACGTGCCAGAAGCACAGCCGCTTGGCTAGAGCGCAAGGCCTTGTTTCCCCGGCTCAAGGCGCAGCCGCGCTGGTGAATAGGCTTCGCGGTCGAGCGCGGCGGTCATCGCGTCAGGCCCAAGGCCAAGCAGCCCCTGGGCGGTGAGGCGGGCCGCGGCCGGCGCGGTCTGGATGCCAAAGCCTCCCTGGCCTGCAAACCAGATGAAGCCTGGCACCTCGGGATCAGGGCCATAGGCCGGCAGCCGATCGGGCGCAAAGCTGCGCAGGCCCGCCCAGCGCCGCTCAACCGCTTCGATGCGCCACGACGTGACCTTTTCGAAGCGGTCGATCGCCACCGCCACGTCGAGCTCCTCGGGCGCGGCATCGCACGGCGCGGAAGGAATCTCGTCATGCGGCGAAAGCCACAGCCGCCCGGCATCGGGCTTGAAATAGAAGCCGCCATTGATGTCGAGCACCAGCGGCAGATCGGCAGGCGCGGGCGGATCGACCCGCAGCACCACCACGGTGCGGCGCAGCGGGGCAAGGCCGATCGGGGATGCTCCGGCAAGCACCGCCACCTCATCAGCCCAGGCCCCGGCGGCATTGACGATGGCAGCGGCGGCAAAGTTTTCACCGCGCGCGGTGGCAATCTGCCACACCCCGCCGGAACGGCGCAGCCCGGCCACCTCGGCGCGGCAGGCAAGCTGCGCGCCGTGCTGGCGGGCGCGGGCGAGATAGTGCTGGTGCAGGCCCGCCACGTCGATATCGGCACAGGCCGGCTGGTGCAGAGCGAGACACCATTCGGGGCGCAGCTGCGGCACCATGGCGCTGAGCGCTTCGCCCTCACACGGCACGATCTCCACCCCGGCTGCGGTGAAGGTCTGCCGATGCGCGGCAAGCGCGGTGCGATCCTCGGCCCGGCCGAGATAGAGCGCGCCGCGCATGGTGAGAAAGCCGTGCTCGGCAAGATAGGGCCCCGAGGCCCGGGTGAGCGGCACCACCCCCGGCCCGCCATAGGTCTCTTCCCAGAAGGCGGCCGAGCGCCCGGTGGCATGGTAGCCCGGCGCCGCCTCGGCCTCGAGCAGCAGCACCCGGGCATGGGGGGAAAGTTCGGCCGCAAGGCTCGCCCCGGCCATGCCGGCGCCGATAATGGCAAAATCGTGGATCATGCCGGTGCCTGCCGCTTGGGGGCGACCCGGTCGAGAAAGTCGGCGATGCGCGCCATCACCGCGCTGCGCACCGGATCGGCCTCGCGCAGCACCTCGTGCGCCGCCTCTGGTCCAAGCGCCATGATCTCGCCGCGCGGCAGGCGCGCGGCCGCGGCGAGATTGGCGCGGTGGCTCACCAGCCGATCGGCCGCGGTCGAGATGATCAGCACCGGGGTATGCACCTGCTCGAGCGCGCCGGGCGCCACGAGCTTGCGCCAGGAGGCATAGGCGCGCTCGACCCAGCGCCAGCTTGCCGGGCCCATCACCAGTTCGCTGCGCGCCGCGCGCCACCATTCCTCGTCAGCATAGCGCTCGGGATCGTGGGTGAGGAGCTGCTGACGCCCGGCGGGCAGTTCGCCCGGCTTCTCGCTCCACTTCCACGCCTGCCGGGCCGGATCGCCAAGCGCGCACATCACCCGGGCCGCGGCGTGGAGCACGCCGAGCGGCAGCGGCGGGCCGTTGACCCCGATCATCGGGGCGCTCAGCACCACGGCATCGGGCGCAAGGCGGTGCTCGACCAGCGCCCGCAGCACCAGGTGCCCGCCCATTGAATGGGCGGCAAGCACGTTCGGCGGTGGGGTTTCGGCCACCCACTGCGCCCACAGCGCGGCAAGATCGTCGATCCAGATGGCAAAATCGGCGATATGCCCGGTCACCGCGTCGCGCCCGCAGCGCCCCGATCCGGCCTGCCCGCGCCAATCGGACGCGGTGACGCGCCAACCGGCGCGGTGCCATTCCTCGAGCGTCTCCAGATATTTCTCATAGAAATCGCCGCGCCCGGGCAGGAACAGGATCGATCCGCGCGGCGTGCCATCAGAGGCCCCCGGCCAGTCGATCCGGCGGATGGCATGGCCATCGCCCGCCCGCCAGCGGCTCTCGCGCGCCGCAGGGGGAATGGCGCGCCGATCAATCGCCGGGCCCGGGCTGTGTGCAGCAACAGGGCCGGTCATGGGGAAAGGCATCTCGGGCAGGGAAGCGACGTGGTTACTATTTGGTAAGCCATGATCTGTAGCACGTGTCCCAATCATGGACAGCCCGGCACGGCGCGGGGCTGGCTTGCGAGGGGCACGATGGCGATGACTACCCTTTCCTACGTTCTGCTGGCGGCCTTGGCAATCGCGCTGGTCGTGGCGGCCTTCACCGACCTCACCCGGCGGCAGATCGACAATTGGCTCAACAGCGCGATCGCGCTTGGCGCACCGCTGTTCTGGTGGGCGAGCGGGCTGGCGCTGTGGCCCGATGTGGCGCTGCAGCTGGGGGTGGCGCTGGCGGCCTTTGCCGTCTTTGCTGGCCTGTTTGCCTTGCGGATGATGGGAGGCGGGGATGTCAAGCTGCTCACCGCGCTCGCCTTGTGGGTGCCGCCCTATCAGTTCGTCCAGCTCCTCCTGGTGATGGCGGTTGCCGGGGGGGTGCTCACCATCGTCATGGGCGCCTGGCACGTGGCGCGGCGGCAGAAGCACCGTCTCGCCATCCCCTATGGCGTGGCGATTTCCTTCGGCGCGCTGTGGGTGCTGGCGGCCAATTACCTGCCCGAGGCCGCGCTTCAGGGCCTCAATGCCTGAGCCTGCCGCCTGAAAACCCGATCTTAACCAGTCAGGCTTTACCCAACGCAACCATACCCGCCCGCTAACCAACTGCCGGGCTTTGACAAGGGGGCTATTCGGCCATGGACAGGAAGAAACTGGTTCTGCTGCTCGGCGCGCTGATCGTCGCGATCGGGACAGCCTTTGCCGCACGCACCATGCTCAGCGGCCAGGCTGCCCCTCCGGCCGAGGCAGCGGCGGTGCCGACTGGCCCCAAGGTGCTGGTGGCCAAGCGGGCGCTGCCGGTTGGCACCATCATCACCGCCGATGCGCTGGGCTTCCAGCCCTGGCCCAAGGAGCTGGTGCAGGATGCCTATTTCCTTGAGGGCGAAGCCGATCTCAACAAGCTGCTCGGCACGGTGGTGCGCTATCCGATCACCGCGGGCGAGCCGGTGACGCAGGGCTCGCTGGTGGCGCCGGGCGACCGCGGCTTTCTTGCTGCCGCGCTCGGGCCGGGGATGCGCGCGGTCACCATTCCGGTGTCCGAGGACACCGGGGTTGCCGGCTTCATCTTCCCGGGCGATCATGTTGACCTGGTGCTGACCCAGGAAGTCCAGGGCGAGGGCGATGGCCCCTCGCTCAAAACCGCCGAGACGGTGCTGCGCAACCTGCGCGTGCTCGCCACCGACCAGCGTACCGAGACCGCGACCGACGAGAACGGCAAGACCGTGGTGGCCACCTCGAGCAACGTCACGCTCGAAGTGACGCCCAAGATCGCCGAGAAGATCGCGGTGGCCCGCACCATCGGCACGATCAGCCTGGTGCTGCGCTCGATCGCCGACAGCCAGGCTGAACTGGAACGCGCGATTGCCTCAGGCGACGTCAAGATCCCCGACAACGCCACGCCCGAGCAGGAGGAAAAGCTGCTCAAGGCCGCGATGGGCCGGCCGATGGACAAGGGCACCAGCTACAGCACCGGCGGCGATGTCTCGCGCTTCCAGCGCTCGACCGTGCCGAGCAAGCCTGCGGCGGCGGCCCCGGCGGGCGGCGCGCCGGCGGCGGCCCCGGCCGGGGGTGCGCCGAGCACCCCGGTCTATACCGGGCCGAGCGTGCGCGTCACCCGCGGCAAGGAGACAACCGAGGTTCCGGTGAGCGGCAAGACCGCTGGCGGGGCGATCCTCAGCGGCCAGTCGCAGGGCCTCAAGCGCGCCGGGGCAACCATGCCCGCCGCCCACGCCACCGTGATCAATTAAGGGCCATGGCAATGATGCCGATCAACTCCATCCTTCGTCCGCTTTCGACCAAGGCGGCTCATGGCAAGCCCGAGGGGGGCCATTCGATGACACGCACGTACAAGTCCCGTCTGCTGCTGGCCGCGCTCGCCGCGGTGCCGATGGCGGCCATCCCCGCTGCCACCGCCACCGCCCAGGCGATCGTCAGCCCGTCGCAGGAGATCGTCCTGTCGATTGGCAAGGGCGAGCTGGTGACCGTGCCGGGCAGCATGGCCGATGTCTTCGTCGCCAATGACGAGATCGCCGATGTCCAGGTGAAATCGCAGCGCCAGCTCTATGTCTTCGGCAAGGCCGGGGGCGAGACCACGATCTATGCCAGCAATGACCGCGGCGACGTGATCTTCTCGGCCAATATCCGGGTCGGCTCGAACATCGGCAGCCTCGATCAGATGCTGGCGCTGGCCATGCCCGATGCCAAGGTCAAGGTGGCGACCATGGGCACCAACACCGTGCTGCTGACCGGCACGGTGGCCGCCCCCGAGGATGCCGCCGAGGCCGAGCGCCTGGTGCAGGCCTTCCTCGGCAAGGAAACCAATGTCATCAGCCGCCTCAAGACGGCAACGCCGCTGCAGGTCAACCTCCAGGTCAAGTTTGCCGAGGTCAGCCGCTCGCTGGTGCGCGAGATCGGGGCCAACCTGACCACGGCCGATTCCACCAACGGGTTCCAGATCGGGATCGGCACCGGGCGCGGGGCGCTGCCGCAATACACCCCCGGCGGGCCGGTGGGCACCAATGTCACGATCGGCGGCCAGGGCACCTCGGTGGTGACCACGGCCGGAGGCACCACCCTTGCCGGGCTCGGGCGCCTGTTCGGGATCGACCTTGCCGGCACGCTCGACCTGTCCGAGCGGCTGGGGCTTGTCACCACCATTTCCGAGCCCAACCTTACCGCGCTTTCGGGCGAGACCGCGACGTTCCTCGCCGGCGGCGAGTTTCCGATCCCGGTCTCGCAGGGGCTTGGCCAGGTGACGGTGGAATACCGCCAGTTCGGCGTCAGCCTCGCCTATACCCCCACGGTGCTCTCCAACGGGCGCATCTCGATGCGGGTGCGGCCCGAGGTCTCCGAGCTTTCGACCCAGGGGGCGATCACGCTCAACGGCTTCCAGGTGCCCGCGCTCACCACCCGGCGCACCGAGACCACGGTCGAGCTGGGTTCGGGCCAGAGCTTCATGATCGCCGGGCTGATGAGCGCCAATGCGCAGAACCTGCTCGACAAGGCCCCGGGCCTTGGTGACGTGCCGATCCTCGGCAATCTGTTCCGCAGCCGCGAGTTCCGCCGCGGCGAAACCGAGCTGGTGATCATCGTCACCCCCTATCTGGTCAAGCCGGTCGATGCCAAGGACATCAAGCTGCCGACCGATGGCTACCGTTCGGCCAATGAGTTCGAACAGCTGCTCGGCTTCCAGGAAAACGCCGGCACTGTCGGCGAACGCCGCCCCGGCCCGACCGCCTCGCCCGCCGAGGCGCCCGCGCCGCGCGTGAGCGAGATCGATCCCGCCGGGATCGTGCCCACCCAGCCGGAACAGCCGCGCCGCGCCGAGCGCAAGCCGCGCAGGGACAAGCGCGAGGCCAAGGCCCCGGCCGCGGCCCCGGGCTTCAGCCTCTAACGTGAGAAAGGTGAGTATCATGCCCGTTGCCCGAAACACGTCGCTGGCCCGGCTTCCGGCCACCGCCACGAGGCTCGCGCTCGCGCTCTCGCTGGGGCTTGCCCTGGCAGGCTGCGGCGGGATGCCGACCAACACCTCGCTCTACAGCGTCAAGCAGCCGGTGGTGGAGCGCACCAATTTCACCCTCGATGTCAACACCAGCCCGAGCGGCCTGCCGATCTCCGAACAGCAGCGCCTCAACGGATGGTTCGAAACCCTGAACCTGCAATATGGCGATCGCATCGCGGTGGAGAACCCGTCGCAGAACCCAGCGGTCACCAATGCGGTGCGCGAGCTGGCGGGCCGCTATGGGCTGATGATCGCCGAGACCGCGCCGATCACCAGCGGCTATCTCCAGCCGGGCCAGGCGCGCGTCGTCATCACCCGCGCCAGCGCCAGCGTGCCGGGCTGCCCCGATTGGTCGGCGCGTTCGGATATGAAGTACACCAACGGCACCAGCCCCAATTATGGCTGTGCGATCAACGGCAACCTTGCCGCGATGGTGGCCGATCCGCAGGATCTGCTCGAAGGCAAGAAGGGTTCGAGCGAGACCCTGATCACCACCTCGAACAAGGCGATCTCGAGCTATCGAGAGATGGAGCCGACCGGCAAGGGCGGCCTGATGGACAGCGGCGCCGGCGGCGGTGGCGCCGGCGGCGGAGGAGGTAACTGAGCCATGAATGCACCCTGGAAATCGGGCCTGCCCGGCAACCGCGATCCCTTTGCGGCCTTCATCTGCGACGACAACGCGCTCGACGTCATCCGTCCGGTGGTGATCGAACTCGGCTGGCAGCCGGAGAAGTGCTACAAGGGCGGCTTGCGCAACGCCGTGCAGTCGCTCTCGGTCACTGCCTCGCCGGCGATCCTGGTGGTCGATCTTTCGGAAAGCGGCGATCCGCTCAACGACATCAACGCGCTCGCCGAGGTGTGCGAGCCGGGCACGGTGGTGATCGCCATCGGCCAGGTCAACGACGTGCGGCTCTACCGCGACCTTTTGGCCAGCGGCATCCATGACTACCTCTTGAAGCCGCTTTCGGCCCAGCAGGTGCACGATGCGCTGAGCCAGGCGCTGGCGGTGTTCATGAACCCCAAGGCGGGCGATCCCGATGCGGCCAAGCGCCACATTTCCACCGCGGTGGTGGGCACCCGCGGCGGGGTGGGCGCCTCGACCCTCGCCACCTCGCTCGCCTGGCTGTTCGCCGAGCAGCACAAGGCCCCGACCGCGCTGTTCGATCTCGATGTGCATTTCGGCACCGGGGCGCTGGCGCTCGATCTCGAGCCGGGCCGCGGGCTCACCGATGCGATCGAGAACCCGAGCCGCATCGACCCGCTGTTCATCGAACGCGCCATGGTGCGCGCCGGGGACAACCTCTCGATCCTTTCGGCCGAGGCCCCGATCAACCAGCCGCTGATGACTGACGGATCGGCCTTCGTGCAGCTCGAGGACGAGTTCCGCCAGGCCTTCGAGATGACGGTGATCGATCTGCCGCGCAACATGCTGATCAACTTCCCGCAGCTCTTGGCCGATGTGAACCTGGTGATCCTCACCTGCGAGCTGACGCTGGCCTCGGCGCGCGACACCATTCGCCTCCTGTCCTGGCTCAAGACCAACGCCGGCCATGCCCACCCGATGGTGGTGGCCAACAAGGTGCAGCCGTCGCTCGCCGAGATCAGCCGCGCGGATTTTGAGGCCTCGATCGAGCGCAAGCTCGATTTCCTCATCCCCTATGATCTCAAGGCGGCCACCAATGCGGCCAAGCTGGGGCAGGTCTTCGTCGATGCCAACCGCTCGAGCAAGGCCAGCGCGGTGATCCGCCAGATCGCCGAAAGGGTGATCGGGGTGAGCGAGGACAAGCCGGTTGCAGGCGCTGGCGGCGAGAAGAAATCGCTGCTCGGCGGCTTCGACTTCAAGGCGCTGCTGGCCAAGAAGGCCAAGCGCGAGCCCGCGGCAGCCGAATGAGGCGGCGCCGCGCGGTGTGGCAGCATCCGAGGTGCTCCACCCCGCTGGCGCCAGACCAGGATGTGATGCGCCGCATGACGGCACAGCAAGGCAGGATGTAAAGGCATGGACTTCTTCGAGACCCTGCTCACCACCCTGGTGATCTTCACCGTGCTGGTCATCGCCTATCTGCTGGTGACCGGCTCGGGCGCGGCCAAGGCGCAGAAGCGGCGGATGCAGGCGCTGCGCTACCGCCACTCGGAAAGCGTCGATGCCAAGGTTGATGCCCAGTTCAAGCGCGCCGTCGCCGCGCGCCGACCCAAGGCCTACAAGGTCGCCGGCTCGGGCTCGCGGCTCGAGGCGCTCCAGCTGCGCCTCACCCGCACCGGCAAGGACTGGACGGTGACGCAATATATCTACGCCTCGATCGGCCTTGCGCTGGCGGTCGCGGTGCTGATGTTCATCGCCACCAAGGCTCTGTTGCTCGCGCTCGGCATAGGCCTGATGGTCGGCGCGGGGGTGCCGCACATGGTGGTGGGCTATCTCATCGGCAAGCGCACCAACGAATTCGTCTCCAAGTTCCCCGACGGGATCGAGCTCTTGGTGCGCGGCCTGCGGTCGGGCCTGCCGGTGACCGAGACGCTGGCGGTGGTGGCCCAGGAAGTGCCCGGCCCGGTGGGCTATGAGTTCAAGACCGTGATCGACCGGATCAAGGTCGGCAAGACCATGGAGGACGCGCTCCAGGACACCGCCGACAAGCTCGGCATTGCCGAGTTCAACTTTTTCACCATCACCCTCGCGATCCAGCGCGAGACCGGGGGCAACCTTGCCGAGACGCTCTCCAACCTTGCCGACGTGCTGCGCAAGCGCGCGCAGATGAAGCTCAAGATCCGGGCGATGAGCTCGGAATCCAAGGCCTCGGCCTATATCGTCGGCTCGCTGCCGTTCCTCGTGTTCGGGGCGATCATGTACATCAATCCCGAATACATGGGCGGCTTCTTCTCCGATGATCGGCTGATCGTGGCGGGCCTCGGCGCGGGGGTGTGGATGGCGATCGGCGCCTTCATCATGGCCAAGATGGTCAGTTTCGAGATCTAGACCCGGTGGAGACCAGACCATGATCGATCAACCCGCCGGCCCCAAGCTCCTCGGCTTTGACGTCATCCTTGTCGGCACCTTCCTCGCTGGCCTTGCCGCCTTCGCGGTGATGCTGGCGATCTATGCCGCGATCACCATCCGCGATCCGATGGCCAAGCGCGTCAAGGCGCTCGAGGCGCGGCGCGAGCAATTGAAAGCCGGGATCGTCACCGCCGCGAGCAAAAAGCGCACCAGCCTCGTGCGCCGCACCGAGACCACCGACAAGGTCAAGGACAGCCTCGGCAAGCTCAACGTGCTTCAGGAAAGCCAGATCAAGGCGATCCAGCAGAAGCTGGCCCATGCCGGCTATCGCAACAAGGAGCTGGCGGTGCTGATCATCGGCGCCCGCGCGATCCTGCCGCTGGTGATCGGCGGGATCATGGGCCTGTTGATCTATGTCGTCGAATTCTGGCCCGATTGGGGCCCGTTCATGCGGCTCGCCGTATTCGCCGGATCGGTGTTCCTCGCCTACAAGGGGCCGGAGATCTACCTGTCGAACAAGGCGACCAAGCGCACCAAGGAGATCCAGAAGGGCCTGCCCGATGCGCTCGACCTCCTGGTGATCTGCGCCGAGGCGGGCCTCACCGTGGATGCCGCCTTCAACCGCGTCGCCAAGGAACTGGGCCGCGCCTACCCCGAGCTGGGCGATGAATTTGCGCTTACCGCGATCGAGCTGTCCTTCCTCAACGAGCGGCGCATGGCCTTCAACAACCTGGCCTACCGGGTCAATCTCGAGGCGGTGAAGGGGGTGGTGACCACCATGATCCAGACCGAGCGTTACGGCACCCCGCTGGCCAGCGCGCTGAGGGTGCTGTCGGCCGAGTTCCGCAACGAGCGCATGATGCGCGCCGAGGAGAAGGCCGCGCGCCTGCCCGCGATCATGACCATCCCGCTGATCCTGTTCATCCTGCCCACGCTGTTTGTGGTGATCCTGGGTCCGGCGGCCTGTTCGATCTCGGACAACCTCATCAACAAGCCGGGCTGAGGGCGCGCAGCGAGACCCCTTCCCGCCCTGCTCCGCCGCGCGCTCAGGCCTCCGGCGGCAGGGCGGCGGCCCCGGCAAGCGCGCCAGCGCGCGCGCGCAGTCGCGCCAGCAGGCAGCGCAGCGCAGCCTCCTCCTCGACCGAGAGGCCGGCCAGAAGTTCGCGCTCGGTGGCGCGGGCGAGCGGCATCACCTCGGCATGGATCGCCCGGCCCTCCTCGGTGAGCGCGAGCAGGTGCGAACGCCCGTCCTCGGGATTGGGCAGGCGCGCCACCAGCCCGCGCTCTTCGAGCACCTTGACCGCGCGGTTGACCGCGACCTTGTCCATCACCGTGGCCGCGGTCAGCGCGCGCTGGGTCATTCGCCCGCCATCGCCCAGCACCGCCATCACCCGCCATTCCGGGATCTTCAGCCCGAAGCGACGGCGATAGCGGGTGGCGATCAGGCTGCTGACCGCGTTCGAGGTGACCGAGAGCTGATAGGGCAGGAAGCTCTCCAGCTCTCCGCCGCGCTCAGGCATAGGGCCGCTCGTCCCACCAGGGGTAGAAATCGGGCATGTCGGCGCTGACCTTGCCGGGATAGATGGGCCTGCGCTTCTCGAGGAAGCTGGCGATCCCTTCGCGGGCATCGGCGCTGCGGCTGAGGCGGTAGATCGCGCGCGAATCGATCTTGTGCGCCTCCATCGGGTGATCAGCGCTCGCCAGCCGCCACATCATCGCCCGGGTCAGGGCGACCGAAATCGCCGAGGTGTTGTCGGCAATCTCGCGCGCGAGCGTGTGCGCGGCATGGAGCAGATCCTCAGGCGCGTGGACCGAGCGCACCAGTCCCCCGGCGCGGGCCTCCTCGGCATCGAAGATGCGGCCGGTGTAGCACCACTCCAGGGCCTGGCTGATGCCCACGATGCGCGGCAGGAACCAGCTCGAGGCGGCCTCGGGCACGATCCCGCGCCGGGCGAAGACAAAGCCGTAGCGCGCGTGCGAGGCGGCCAGGCGAATGTCCATCGCCAGCTGCATCGTCGCCCCCACCCCCACGGCAACGCCGTTGCAGGCGGCGATCAGCGGCTTTGTGCTTTCAAACAGCCGCAGGGTGAGGAGCCCGCCGCCATCGCGCACCCGGGGGTCTGACAGGCTTTCAACCTCCTCGCCGCTGGCAAACACCTGCCCCCCGCCCTCTGGCGTCAAATCAGCGCCGGCACAAAAGGCCCGCTCGCCGCTGCCGGTGAAGATCACCGCGCGCACGCTATCATCGGCGTCGATATCGTCCATCGCCGCGATGATCTCCTCGCCCATGGTGCGGGTATAGGCATTCATCTTGTCGGGCCGATTTAGCGTGATGGTGGCAATGCCATCGGCCTTGGTGAGAATGATCTGGGTGTAGTCCTTCATGCGCTTGCTCTCCCTGCCCGGCGATTGTCCGGGCCCTATCGGGACTGCATGAGACACGCGAAGCCACGGGAAGACAAGCACCCGCGCAATGGCAAATCTGACAGGCGGGCGCAGGCGCCGTGCGCCATGCCCCCAACAGAAAAGGCCTCCCCGCCGCGTTCAAGCGGGAAGGCCTTGTTGCTTGCCTTGCAGCGGCCGTGCCGCCCCTTGTGCCGACGCTCAGCGCGGGGCCATGCGGATCGCGCCGTCGAGGCGCACGTCCTCGCCGTTGAAATAGCCGGTCTCGATCATGGTGAGCGCGAGCTTGGCATATTCGCTCGGGATGCCGAGCCGCTTGGGGAAGGGCACCGAGGCAGCCAGCGCATCGCGCACGTTCTGCGGCGCGGCGGCGAGCAGCGGGGTATCGAAGATGCCGGGAAGGATGGTGTTCACCCGGATGCCTTCGGCCATCAGATCGCGGGCGATCGGCAGGGTCATGCCGACCACGCCCGCCTTGGAGGCCGAATAGGCCGCCTGGCCCATCTGCCCGTCCTCGGCCGCGACGCTCGCGGTGTTGACGATCGCCCCGCGCTCGCCGTCCTCGCCCAAGGGATCGAGGGTCAGCATCCCCGCGGCCGACTTGGCGATGCAGCGGAAGGTGCCAACGAGGTTGACCTGAATCACGAAATCGAAGGCCGAGATCGGGAAGTGCTTGATCGAGCCGTCCTCCTTGGAGCGGCTGGCGGTCTTGATCGCGTTGCCGATCCCGGCGCAGTTGACGAGGATGCGCTCCTGCCCGTGGGCCTCGCGCGCCTTGGCAAAGCCGGCGTCCACATCGGCATCGCTGGTGACGTTGACCTTGCAGAACACCCCGCCGATCTCGGCGGCCACCGCGTTGCCCTTCTCCTCGTTCATGTCGAAGATCGCGACCTTCGCGCCCTTGGCCGCGAGCGCGCGGGCGGTGGCCGCACCGAGACCCGACGCCCCGCCGGTGACAACCGCGGGGGTATTGGCAGAAATTTCCATGGTTCTTCCTCTCAGATGGTCAGGAGCCTAGAGCGCCTCGACGATGGTGACATTGGCGACCCCGCCGCCTTCGCACATCGTCTGCAGGCCATATTTCTTCCCGTGCCGCTTGAGCGCATGGACGAGCGTCGCCATGAGCTTGGTGCCCGAGGCGCCGAGCGGGTGGCCGAGCGCGATCGCCCCGCCATGGACATTGAGCCGGGCCGGATCGGCGCCGGTGTGCTTGAGCCAGGCGAGCGGGACGCTGGCGAAGGCCTCGTTCACCTCGAACAGATCAATGTCGTCGATCTTCATCCCCGCCCGGGCAAGCGCGCGATCGGTGGCGAACAGCGGTTCTTCGAGCATGATCACCGGATCGCCGGCGGTGACGGTGAGATTGTGGATACGCGCCAGCGGGGTGAGGCCGTGGGTCTTGAGCGCGGCCTCGCTCACCACCAGCACCGCCGAGGAACCGTCGCAGATCTGGCTCGAGGTCGCCGCAGTCAGCGCCCCATCGGGCGAAAGCAGCTTGACCGAGGCAATCCCCTCGAGGCTGGCATCGAAGCGGATGCCTTCATCGACGGTGTGGAGCGCCGGGCCATCGGGCGTTTCGATCTCGACCGGCACGATCTCACGCTCGAAGGCCCCGGCCTGAGTGGCGGCGATCGCCTTCCTGTGGCTCTCGTAGGCAAAAGCGTCGAGCTCGTCCTTGGTGAAGCCGTGCTTTTTGACGATCATCTCGGCGCCCATGAACTGGCTGAAATTGATGCCGGGAAACTTCGCCTCGATGCCCGCAGCCTTGCTATAGAGGCCTTCCTTCATGTGCAGCGTGACGTTCGAGCCCATCGGCACGCGGGTCATGCTTTCAACCCCGCTGGCGATCACCACGTCCTGGGTGCCGCTCATCACCGCCTGGGCCGCGAAATGGATCGCCTGCTGGCTCGAGCCGCACTGGCGGTCGATGGTCACGGCCGGGGTCGATTGCGGGAGGAGCTTCGAGGCGAGCACACCCATGCGACCGACCTGCATCGCCTGTTCGCCCGCCTGGCTGACGCAGCCGGTGACAACATCATCGATCGCCGCTGGATCGATGCCCGAACGCGCGACGATGGCATCGAGCGACTTCGCCAAGAGATCGACCGGATGCACCCCGGCCAGCCGCCCGCCGCGCCGCCCGCCGGCGGTGCGCACGGCATCGACAATATAGGCTGTGGTCATGAATCGCTCTCCCGCAAGTGGTTGACGTTTGCGTAAGCGTTAGCAATGCCCGCAATGAGGTCAAGCGCGCATCGCAACCCCGCGGCGATGCGCGGCGGCTACGCGGTGTTGCAACATTGACACAGAATTTCCGCAAACGGGGCGATTGGCGTGGTTTTTGTTTGCGGCACTCGCGGCAAATGGCGCATTTCGTGCCCAGCGTCGAGGTCCGGTTACCCCGGGCTGACTCACGAGCGCTCCATAGCCAAAATTGGACCGGCGCACGCCGGACAACTAGGGGACCAAACAAGCATGAGAAAGATTTCGATCCTGAAGGCCGGCGCGGCACCCGTTGCCCTTGGCCTCGTGCTGGCGGCGACGCCGGCCTTCGCGCAAGACCAGGACATGAGCGAGGAAGCGGCGCCCGCCGAGGAAGCCCGCGCCATCGTCGTCACCGGTTCGCGCATCGCCCGTCCGAATCTCGAGAGCGCCAGCCCCGTCACCGTGGTCAGCGCCGAGCAGATCGAACTGACCGGCACCACCACGCTCGAAACCCTGCTCAACCAGCTTCCGCAGGTGATCCCGGGCAACACCCGCGTGTCGAACAACGCGGGCGGTGAAAACTTCGCCACCCTTGACCTGCGCGGCCTTGGCCCGGCACGGACCCTCATCCTCGTCGATGGCGAGCGTCTGCCCGCTTCGACCACCACCGGCGTGATCGACATCAACCAGATTCCGGTTGGTCTGATCCAGCGCGTCGAAGTGGTGACCGGCGGGGCCTCGGCGGTCTATGGTTCGGACGCCATCGGCGGCGTCATCAACTTCATCCTCAAGGAAGACTATGAGGGCGTCGAGTTCGTCGGCCTCCAGAACTTCTCCGAGGATGGGGCCTTCCAGACCTACACCATCAACGGCACTATGGGCGGCAACTTCGCCGATGGTCGCGGCAACTTCACCTTCTTCGGTTCGTGGACCGATCGTGATGGTGTGTTCCAGGGCCGCTATCCCTATTCGCGCGTCTCGGGCGCGCTCTACTTCGATCCCAACGTCGATGTCGGCGTCGGCGGCCCGATCCGGGTGATCGACGATCCGGCGGAAATCCCGGCCGGTTACATCCCCGCTGCCGGCGGTGGCTCGGCCACCCCGCCCTGGGGCTGGATTGCCAACAACGGGGCCAACCCGTTCCGCAATCTCGGCACGCTGCTCCCCAACCAGTTCGGAGCGGGCAACTATGACACCAATTGTGATGGCGTCGCCAACACCACCCCTTACAACACCGGCAACCTTGCCTTCGACGATCAGGGCCGCCTGATCCCGCGCGCGGCGGCTGGCAATTGCAACATCCCGCTGCGTTCGATCGGTTCGAACCGCTTCAATTTCGGCCCGGTCAACTACCTGATCACACCGTTCGACCGCCTCACCCTGACCGCGGTCGGCCGCTATGAGTTCAGCGACAAGACCCGGCTGAAGCTGTTCAGCTCCTACACCAATGCCAACCAGCAGGTGGCGCTGGCGCCGACCCCGGCGACCAACATCGTGGTGCCGGCGAACAGCCCGCTGATCCCGGCGGATCTGGCCATCGCGCTGGCGAGCCGCCCGAATCCGAACGCGCCGTTCATCATCAACCGCCGGTTCAGCGAGACCGGCGCGCGCATCGGCGATTTCAGCACGGATTCGAAGAACATCCGCCTGATCCTCGAGCACGATTTCGACGACAAGTGGTCGGCCAACCTGGTCGGCAGCTTTGGTCGGGTCGACAACCGCATTCAGAACCAGGGCAACATCCGCCGCTCGGCGGTGACCCAGGGTCTCAACGGCTGCCCGACCGGCTCGGGTCCGGGCTGCGTGCCGATCAACATCTTCGGCCCGAACACGCTGACCCCGGCGATGCTGAGCTTCGTCGCGCTGACCACCACCAACACCGAAAGCTTCGAGCAGCTGCGGTTTGCCACCAACCTCACCGGCAGCCTGTTCGAACTTTCGGGCGGCGCGGTCGGGATCGCGGTGGGTGCCGAATACCGCAAGGACACCGGTCGCACCCAGGTGGACGATGCCAAGCGCACCGGCGACATCATCGGCTTCAACGCGCAAGGCTCGATCTCGGGCCAGATCGAGGTCAAGGAAGTCTATGGCGAAGTCCGTGCGCCGATCCTCGATTTCTTCTCGGTCGGTGCGGGTGCCCGCTATTCGGACTACTCGACCATCGGCGGGTTGTTCAATTGGAAGGCCGAGGCCGAACTCAACCCGGTCTCGTGGGCCCGCATCCGCGCGTCCTACAACAAGGCGGCGCGCGCGCCCAACGTGTTCGAGCTGTTCCAGAACGGCGACCAGGGCTTCCCGTCCTATGTCGACCCCTGCAACGACACCGCGGCGCGCACCCCGGCGATCCTGGCCGTGTGCCAGGCCACCGCTCCGGGCTTCAACTTCACCGGCTTCCAGCAGGAAAACTCGCAGGTTCAGGCCTTCGCCTTCGGTGACCCGACCCTGCGTGAGGAGAAGGCCGAAACCTGGACGGCCGGTATCGTGCTGACCCCGCCCCCGATCGCGGGTGTGCGCCTGGCCTTCACCGCCGACTATTATGACATCGAACTGACCAACCGCGTCGCGGCCCTCGGTGCCGGCTTCTACATCAGCCAGTGCTATCAGGCGAACGATCCGACCGCTTGCCAGCGCATCGTGCGCAGCTCGGTCACCGGGCAGATCGAATCGGTGGCGACCGGGCGGACGAACTCGCCGACCCCGCTCGTCACCCGCGGTGTGGACGTTGGTCTCGACGCCAGCTTCGATGCCTTCGGCGGCGTGGTGTTCATCAACGACGTGCTGACCTATGTCGATACCTTCCGGATCGGCACCAGCGAGTTCGTGGACACCGTGTTCTCGGGGATCGGCGGTGTCACTCCGGAATGGTCGAACACCCTGACGGTGGGCTGGCGCAACGAAAAGTTCACTGGCCAGGTTCGCTATGTCTGGGACAAGGGCGGCCGACAGAACTTCCCGGGCGCCGAGCTTGAAGGGTTCTTCCCGGACAGCGGCCGGATCCCCGATCTCAACCTCGTCAACCTCTCGCTGCGTTGGCAGGCGAGCGACAACATCGAGATCACCGGGATCGTCAACAACCTGCTCGACAAGTATCCGCCGCAGACGCCGACGGGCTATTTCGAACAGGCCAACACCAACATCAACTTCTACGACGACTACGCCGTCGGCCGGAACTTCACCATCCAGGCGCGCGTGAAGTTCTGAGAAGTCTGACCTTGGTCAAAGGGAAACGGCGGGCCTCGGCCCGCCGTTTTTCTTTGTGCCAGGTGATCACAGCGCCCGGCCCACGCCGCGGCGGGCCAGACCAGCCTAGCCCACGGGCACGGCATCGAAGGCCACCGTCAGCCGCTCATGCCCTCCGGCAAAGGCCACGGTGCCGTGCCACATCGAGGAGGGAAACAGCACCAGCGCGCCTGCAATCGGCGCGACTATGCGGCGCGGCGGCAGGCCGAGGCCCAGCTCGGCAGGCGGCTCTCCCAGCACCAGCGATCCAGCGTGGGGCGGATCGGCCGGATCGGGTGGGGGCACAACCAGGTGCAGCGCCGAGCTGATCCAGCCGGCCTGATGGATATGGGCGATGTGAAAGCCCGCCCCCGTCAGCCGCACCGACCACGATCCGGCAAGGCGCACACCTGCGGCGCGACGGCGGTAATGGGGATGATCGGGATCGTCAGGCATCCGCGCGGTGTGCGCCGCCACTTCCGCGAGGATCGCCGCCCGCAGCCGCCGCAGCACCGGGTGCGAGCGGCGGAACAGCGCGCCCTCGGTCTGGGTGCCGCCGCGCAGGCTCTGATCGGGCGGATGGCTGGCGGCGCGGTGCAGGCCGCGCAGCACGCTGCACAATTCCTCGAGCGCGCCCGGCTCGGCCAGCCAGGCAATGGGGCGCTGCTGCACCTGCGCTTCGTAATCGTGCAGCCAGGCTTCGCGCGGATCGCCCAGCACCCGCCAGGCAAGGCTGAGATAGGCGAGCGCGAACTGATCGGCCGGATCGCGCGCGGCTGCCTCCTGCGCCAGCGCCTCGGCCTGGCGCGGCTCACCGCGGCGCAGCGCGTTGCGCGCCCGCGCCCCGAGGAACGGGCCATGGCCGGCGAATTGCGGCGCCGCCCGGGCAAACAGCGCCTCGGCCGCGTCCCCCTCACCCAGCTCGCCGCGGGCCACGGCCTCGTAGAAATCGATCTCGGCCACATCCCCAAGCTGCCTTCGCGCCGCCGCGGCCGCAGCGACCACGCCCGCATGATCGCGGTGATCGAGCATCAGCGCCAGCCAGTTCTGCCAGATCGCCCGCTCCGCGGGCCACTGCGCCAACAGCGCGCGGTAGCTGCGATAGGGATCCTTGCCGGTGCCATATTCGCGCGCCAGCCGCGCCAGCGCGCGGTGCGCGGGGAAATAAGCGGGGGCCTCGCTCACCAGCCGCTCGAGCCGCGCCTCGGCCTCGGCCAGCGCGCCGCATTCGATCAGGGCGCCAGCGAGCGCATCGACGAATTCGGGTGACCGGCCAAAGCGGCTCTCAGAGGCGCGCAGATGGGCAAGCGCGGCCTCGGCCTTGCCATCCTCGCGCAAGGTGAGCGCAAGGCGGATGGTGGCAGCGAGATTGTCGGGCGCGATCGCCAGACTTGCGCGGTATTGCGCGGCGGCCGCCGCGGCATCGCCCTCCTCGGCGAGCAGCGCGGCGAGCTGGTTGCTGGCACCGAGCGCGCGTGGGTTTTGGGCGAGCACCTGGCGCAGGCGCGCCTCGGCCTCGCCGATGCGTCCCCGCGCCTGGGCGAGACGCGCGGCGTTGAGCCGTGCCGGCAGATAGGCCGGATCAGCGGCGATGGCCTCGGCCAGAACCGCCTCGGCCGCATCGAGGGCGCCCAAGTCCTCGTGACACAGTGCGAGGCTGTTGAGCAGCTCGGCGCTGGCCACCCCCAGCGCGCGGGCGCGGGTGAAGGCCGCGATTGCCTCGATGTGATCGCCCGCGCGGCGCCGGATCACCCCGGCCAGATGCCAGGCCGGGCCATTGTCGGGCTCGGCCATGACAACCGCCGCGATCGCCGCCTGCGCGCCCGCCACATCGCCGCGCTCCATGCGCGCGTGGATCGCCGCAAGCTCGGCAAGGGACGTGGCCATGGCGGCGCGGCAGCCTAGCTGCGGCGCTTGATCCGGAAGCCCACGCCGCCGTCGATCTTGGCCATGTAGCTGCCGAGCGCGGCGCGGCGGATCACGATGGTCTTGCCTGCAGCCGGGCGGTTGAGGAAGGTGTTGTCGTTCTGTGCCCAGACCGAACCATCATCGAGGCGGAAGACATAGCCCCCGGTGCCGCCCGAAACCGCGGTGATGGTGGCGGTGATCTCCTTGATCTCCTCCTGCTCGATCTCATCCTCACCGTCATCCCCGAACAGCCCGAAGCCCGAGGCAACGAAGCCGAAGAGGCTGCGACGGGTGCGCTTGACGTCCTCGCGGCTGACGATGCGCACGTCCTTGGCTGCTTCGGCCTCGGCCAGCGCGCTCACGCTGCGATCAAAGCAGGCGAGGCGCTGGGCATCATCAGTGATGCTGCGGCATTCGAGCAGCTTGGCATAGACCTCGGGTGCGGTGCGTTCGCCCTTCTCAGCGGCGAGCGGACTGGCAAGCGCCGCCGCCACCGCCGCCATCCCCACCAGCGCTGCGCGCGCCGCTGTGCTTCGTGCTTTCACCTGCCCTCTCCCTGCTGTGGCGTGCATCGGCCCTCCTATAGCCGATTGGCCGGCAGGGCAAACAGCGCTCAGCGCACGTTCATGGCAAGCGCGCCGTCGCCCTCATCGATCACCACGGTGCTGCCATCGGGCAGCTTGCCGGCGAGCAGCATCTCGGCGAGCGGGTCTTGCAGGTAGCGCTGCACCGCGCGCTTCAGGGGCCGTGCACCATAGACCGGATCATAGCCCACCCGGCCGAGCCAGCGCTTGGCCGCATCGGTGAGCTCGAGCGTGATCTTGCGCTCGGAGAGCAGCTTCTGCACCCGGCCCACCTGGATATCGACGATCGGGGCCATGTGTTCCTGGCCGAGGCGGTGGAACAGGATGATCTCGTCGAGCCGGTTGAGGAACTCGGGCCTGAAATGGGCACGCACCACGTCCATCACGTCCTTCTCGACGCTCGTCACATCCGCGCCATCGGGCAGATTGGCAAGATACTGGCTGCCGAGGTTGGAGGTGAGGATGATGAGGGTGTTGGCAAAGTCCACCACCCGGCCCTGCCCATCAGTCAGCCGGCCATCGTCGAGCACCTGGAGCAGCACGTTGAAGACATCCGAGTGGGCCTTCTCGACCTCGTCGAACAGCACCACCTGATAGGGCCGGCGCCGCACCGCCTCGGTCAGCACGCCGCCTTCCTCATAGCCGACATAGCCCGGAGGCGCGCCAATCAGGCGGGCGACCGCGTGCTTCTCCATGAACTCGCTCATGTCGATGCGCACCATGGCGTTGTCATCGTCGAACAGGAACCCGGCGAGCGCCTTGGTCAGCTCGGTCTTGCCCACGCCCGTGGGGCCGAGGAACAGGAAGGAGCCGAGCGGACGGCCGGGATCCTTGAGGCCCGCGCGGGCGCGGCGCACCGCCTTGGAGACCGCCTCGATCGCCTGGTTCTGGCCGATCACCCTCTGGCCGAGGATCTCCTCCATCTTCAGCAATTTCTCGCGCTCGCCCGCCATCATCCTGTCCACCGGGATGCCGGTCCAGCGGCTGACCACGCTGGCGATGTCCTCCTCGGTCACTTCCTCGCGCAGCATGGCATTGGCCGATTGGCTCTGCGCCTCGGCGAGTTGGCGCTCGAGCTCGGGGATGCGGGCATAGGTCAGCTCCCCGGCGCGGGCGAGATCACCATCGCGCTGGGCCTGTTCAAGCTCGAGCCGCGCGGCATCAAGCGCTTCCTTGATCCGCCCCTCGGCGGCGATCTTCTCGCGCTCGTTCTGCCAGCGGGTGGTGAGTTCCGCCGATTGCTGCTCGAGATTGGCCAGCTCCTCGCGCAGCGCGGCGAGGCGATCCTTCGAGGCGGCATCGCTCTCCTTCTGCAGCGCCTGCTCCTCGATCTTGAGCTGGATGATGCGCCGGTCGAGCGCCTCGATCTCCTCGGGCTTGCTTTCCACCTCCATGCGGATGCGGCTTGCCGCCTCGTCCATGAGGTCAATTGCCTTGTCGGGCAGGAAGCGGTTCTGGATATAGCGATCCGAGAGCTTGGCCGCGGCGACGATCGCCCCGTCGGTGATCCGCACCCCGTGGTGCAGCTCGTACTTGTCCTTGATCCCGCGCAGGATGCTGATCGTGTCCTCGACGCTCGGCTCGGAAATATAGACCGGCTGGAAGCGCCGCTGCAGCGCCGGATCCTTCTCGACATATTTCTGGTATTCATCAAGCGTGGTCGCGCCGATGCAGTGCAGCTCGCCGCGCGCGAGCGCGGGCTTCAAGAGGTTCGAAGCATCCATCGAGCCTTCCGAGGCGCCCGCGCCGATCAGGGTGTGCATCTCGTCGATGAACAGGATGATCTGCCCTTCGGCGTTCTTGACCTCGTCGAGCACGGCCTTGAGCCGCTCCTCGAACTCGCCGCGATACTTCGCCCCGGCGATCAACGCGCCCATGTCGAGCGCCATCAGGGTGCGGCCCTTGAGGCTGTCGGGCACGTCACCATTGGCGATGCGCAGCGCCAGGCCCTCGGCAATCGCGGTCTTGCCGGTGCCCGGCTCGCCGATGAGCGCGGGGTTGTTCTTGGTGCGCCGGGCGAGGATCTGGATGGTGCGGCGGATTTCCTCGTCGCGGCCGATCACCGGGTCAAGCTTGCCCTCGCGCGCGGCCTTGGTGAGATCGCGGGCATATTTGGACAGGGCATCGTAATTGGCCTCGGCATTGGCGCTGTCGGCGCGCTTGCCGCCGCGCAGCGCCTCGATCGCGGCGTTGAGGCCCTGAGGGGTGATCCCGGCCGCCTTGATCGCCTCGCCCGCCGCGCCCGGCGCCAGCGCCAGCGCGGTGAGGATGCGCTCGACCGTGACGAAGGCATCCCCCGCCTTGCTGGCGAGCTGTTCGGCCTGATCGAGCACGCGCACGGCATCATTGTCGAGCCCCGGGGTGGCCTGGGCGCCGCTGCCGGTAACCGCCGGGATCTTGGCAAGGCCGGCATCGATCGCGGCCACGGCCAGCGCCGGGGTGCCGCCCGCGCGCTGGATCAGCCCGGCGGCCATGCCCTCGCTGTCCTCGAGCAGGGCCTTGGCAATGTGCAGCGGGCTGATGCGCTGGTGATTGAGCCGGATTGCGACCGTCTGCGCGGCCTGCAGGAAGCCCTTGGCCCGGTCGGTGAACTTTTCGAGATTCATGGGATCGCCCCTCCAAAATGGTGTCGCGCCTCACATAGTGTTGCACAATGGCAACACAAGGGGCCAGGTTGCGAAAAATGCCGGGCCCTTGCGCTTGCGGCAAGAAGTGGGCAGCCCCACGCGCCGCGGCAAGAGGCTGATCGCGCTGCCCCGCGGCTTGACCGCGAAAGGCGGGCAGGCGATGCAGAGCCTTGCCAATTTGCGGGAGAGGCAGCGGCCATGGCGATGGTGAAACGCGGCGCGATTGCGCTGGTGGGGCTCTTTTTGCTTGGGCTGGTGATGCTGGCAAGCTGGGAGCCGTTCTTCGCGCACCCCGCCGCCGTGCCCGCCGCGGGTTCATATCGGGCCGAGATCATCCGCGATGAATGGGGCGTGCCGCATATCTACGGCAAGCGGGATGTCGATGCCGCCTTTGGCGTGGCCATAGCCCATGCCGAGGATGATTTCTTCACCCTGCAAGACGTGGTGGCGATGGCGCGCGGGCGCTATGGCGCGATCGCAGGGCAAGAGGGCGCGCGGATCGACTATGTCTATCACCTGATCGACGCGCGCGGCACGGCCGAGCGCGAATATCCGAAGCTCCCCGCCGATACCCGCGCGCTGTTCGAGGCCTATGCTTCGGGCCTCAACCACTATGCCGAAACGCACCCGCAGGAAATCAAGCTTGCCAACCTGTTCCCGGTGGCAGGGATTGACGTGGCCGCGGGCTTTGCCCTGCGCCAGCCCTTCTTCTTCGGGCTTGAGGGGGTGATCGGGCCGCTGGTGGCCGGCGAGGAGCTGCGCCGCGAGCACGGGCCGGACATTCCCGGCTTTCCCCGTCCGCCGCTTCCTGATGTCAGGCCCGCCACGCCTGCCCCGCAAGGCGCGGCCAGGGCCGCGGCGCTGCCGCTGGGCGACGAGGCTGCGCTGCTCGGTTCCAATGCCTTTGCCGTGGCACCGCAAAAGGGCGGCGGGGTCACCACGCTCATCTCCAATTCGCACCAGCCGCTGCGCGGCGGGGTGGCGTGGTATGAACTCGTCGTCGAAAGCGGCGAGGGCTGGCATTTTGCGGGCGCCAATTTCCCCGGATCGCCCTTCCCCTTCCTCGGCCACAACGAGCATCTGGGCTGGACCAACACGGTCAACACCCCCGACATGATCGACATCTACCGGCTCGAACTCGACGCGAGCGGCACGCGCTATCGGCTCGATGGGAAGTGGCGCGCGCTCGAAAGCCGGTGGGTGACGCTGCCGGTGCGGCTCGGCCCGCTGGTGCTGCCGATCCGGCGCGAGGTGCTGCGCTCCGTCCATGGGCCGGTGATCCGCAACGCCAGGGGCGCCTTTGCCATCCGCTATGGCGGGATCGGGCGGCTCGAGCAGCTCGATGCCTATTACCGGCTCAACAAGGCGAAGAGCTTTGCCGAATGGGAAGCGCAGCTTGCGCGCCTTGCCATCCCCTCGACCAACTTCATCTATGCCGACCGCACCGGCACCATCGCCTATGTCTATAACGCCGCGATCCCCGCCCGGCCTGTCGGCGTGAAGGCCGATTGGCGCAGCGTGCTGCCGGGCAACCGCTCGGACCTCATCTGGAAGGCCGCGGTTCCCTATGCCGCCCTGCCGCGGATCGTAAACCCGGCGAGCGGGTGGCTCTACAATGCCAACAACACCCCCTTCACCGCCGCCGGGCCGGGCAGCGATCTTGATCCGCAAGCCTTCTCGCCGCTGCTCGGCATCGAGCTCAAGCAGACGAATCGCTCGCGCCGCGCCTACCGGCTGCTCGCCGCCGCAAGCGTGCTCGACCGGCCCGCACTAGAGGCGATCAAGTATGACACCGGCTATGCGCGCGAAGGCTATGTCGCGCGGCTGTGGGACGAACTTGCCGCGCTCAAGCTGAGCGGGCGGCTTGCCGAGGCGCGCCAGCTGCTGCTTGATTGGGATTTCGGCGCCGATGGCAAGGGCCGCGGCGATGCCCTGGCGCTGCTCCTGATCCGCGACTTCATGTCGGCCGATTACAACCAGAAGCCCTTTCCCGATGTGCGCGCAAAGCTGGAGGCGGCAAGCGACCATCTCCTCACCCATTTCGGTCGGCTCGATCCGCCGATGGGCGATGTGCTGCGCCTGCGGCTCGGCGGGCGCGACCTGCCGCTAGACGGGGGATCGGACACGCTGCGCGCCGCGACCACCTGGGATGTCGATGCGGATGGGCGCCTGCGCCTCAAGCATGGTGACAGCTTCATCATGTGGGTGGAATGGGCGCCGGGCGCGCGCGTGGCCTCGCGCTCGGTCCAGCCCTTCGGCGCGGCCAGCACCCGGCCAGCAAGCCCGCATTACACCGACCAGATGCAGCTGTTTGTCGAACACCGGCTGAAGCCGGTGCATTTCTGGCGCGATGATATTTTGCAACATGCGCGGGACCGCCGCACGGTCTTGCGCGTTCCTGATTCCACACCTTCCCGCTCACGCTGATCGGAGCCCTGCCTGATGACCTCTCGCTTCCTGTCCGCCGGCATCTCGGCGCTTGCCCTTGCCCTTTGCACGGCTTCTGCGCCGGCGCTGGCACAGGCCCGCGCCGCGGCCGAGAGTGCGCCCCAGGCGAGCGCTGACCTGCCCTCGCTGGTGGCGCAGGTAAAGATCCCCTTCACCCGCTTCCAGCTCGACAATGGGCTCACCGTGATCGTGCACGAGGATCACAAGGCCCCGGTGGTGGGCGTGGCGGTGTGGTACAATGTCGGCTCGAAGGACGAGCCTGAGGGCAAGACCGGCTTTGCCCACCTGTTTGAACACCTGATGTTCAACGGCTCGGAAAACGCACCCGAAGACTATTTCGAATATCTCGCGCAGATGGGGGCGACCGATTACAACGGCACCACCAATTTCGATCGCACCAATTACTTCCAGACCGTGCCCAAGCCCGCGCTCGAACGGGCGCTGTGGCTGGAGAGCGACCGGATGGGCTACCTGCTCGGCGCGGTCACGCAGGAAAAGCTCGATAACCAGCGCGGCGTGGTGCAGAACGAGAAGCGCCAGGGCGACAACCAGCCCGGCGGCCTGGTGTTTTACGAAATCCTCAAGACCCTGTTTCCCGAAGGCCACCCCTATCGGCACTCGACCATCGGCTCGATGGCCGATCTTGATGCCGCCTCGATGGCGGATGTGCGCCAGTGGTTCATCGACAAATATGGCCCCAACAACGCCACCCTGGTGCTGGCCGGCGATGTCACCGTGGAGGAAGCACGGGTGCTGGCGGAGAAGTATTTCGGCCCGATCAAGCGCGGCCCGGTGAATGTCCCGGCCGCGGCCGATGTGCCCGTGCTCGACGCCCCGGTGCGCAAGGTGATGAAGGACCAGGTCGCCGCCACCAGCATCAGCCTCTACTGGCCGGTGCCGGGGATCACCAGCCCCGATCTCGTCGCGCTGGGCGCGGGCGGTGACATTCTCGGCGGGCTCGCCTCGAGCCGGCTCGACAAGGTGCTGGTGCGCGATGAGCAGCTGGCCGTGAGGGTCTCGGCGGGCAATTACGAGTTTCAGCGCGTCGGCGTGTTCACGGTTTCAGCGACGCTCAAGCCCGGCGTGCCGCTGGAACGGCTCGAGGCCCGGCTGAGCGAGCTCGTCGCCCAGTTCATCGCCGAGGGGCCGAGCGCGGATGAAGTACGCCGCGCTGCGACCAGCGAGTTGGCCCGCACAATTCGCGGGCTGGAACAGGTCGGCGGCTTTTCCGGCAAGGCGGTGACGCTTGCCAACGGCGAAGTGCTGGCTGGCGATGCCGCCTTCTATGCCACGCAATTCGATCGGCTCGCCCGGCTGACCCCCGAGGAGATCAGGCAGGCGATGGCGCGCTGGCTGTCGCGCCCGGCCTTCACCCTGGTGCTCGAGCCGGGTGCGCGCGAAGGCACCTATGAGGAAGCCGCCTCGGTCGCAGCGGGCAGCGCCGCGGCCAGCGCGCGCGATCGGGCGGCCGAGACCATCACCGTCTCGCTCGAGCGGCCCCAGCCCCCGATCGCCGGCACCGCATCGCTCGACTTTCCCGAAATCGAGCGCGCCACGCTCACAAACGGGATGAAGATCACCTATGCCCGCCGCAGCGCGGTGCCGGCGACCTATGTGGCGCTAAGCTTCAACGCCGGCAGCGCCGCCGATCCGGCGGGCAAGGCCGGGCTCGAAGGCGTGGCGCTCGACCTCTTCGACGAGGGCACCGCGCGGCTCACCGCCCAAGAGATCGCCGAGGCGAGCGAGCGGCTCGGCGCCAATATCAGCGTGGGCGGCGGGGATGACCGTTCGACCTTCACGCTCTCGGCGCTCAGCGCCAATTTGGGCCCCAGCCTCGATCTGTTGCGCCAGATCGTGCGCGAGCCGGCCTTCAACCCCGCCGACATCGAACGCGTGCGCGCCCAGACCCTCACCTCGATCCGCGCGGCGATGAAATCACCCGAAGGGATCGCCCGGCGCACCGCCAGCCCGGCGCTCTTCGGCGCCTCGCCCTATGGCGGCGTGCCCAGCGTCGCGAGCGTGAGCAGCATCACCCGCGATGACCTCCTTGCCTTCAAGGACAGCTGGATCCGCCCCGACAATGCCGAGATCTTCGTCGTCTCCGACCGGCCGCTCGCCGAGATCCGCGCCGCGCTGGAGGGTGCTTTCGGCGACTGGAAGGCCCCCAGGATGCCCAAGGGCACAAAGCGCTTCGATGCGCTTCCCGCCGCGCAAGGCAGCCGCATCATCCTCGTCAACCGGCCGAATTCGCCGCAGAGCTTCATCCTCGGCACCCAGATCATGCCGCTTGACGCGGGCGATCCGCAATTCGTCGCCTTCAACAGCGCCAACAATTCGCTCGGCGGCAATTTCCTCGCGCGGCTCAACATGAACCTGCGCGAGACCAAGGGCTGGAGCTATGGCGTGCGCGGCACCGCCCAGGCGCGCGAGCAGGCGGTGGTCTATGGCATTGCCGGCGGGGTGCAGGCCGACCGCACCGGCGAATCGCTCTCCGAGATGCTGCGCGAGACCCGCGAGTTCCTGACCGTGAAGGGCGTGACCGCGGAAGAACTGGCGCGCAGCATCGCCTCGGAGGTGGGCGCGCTGCCGGGCCGCTTCGAAACCTCGGCCGCGGTGCTCGGCGCGCTGCAGAGCAATGCCCTGTTCGGCCGGCCCGACAATTACCAGGAGATGCTCGCCGATCTCTACCGCGCCCAGACCGCCGCCAGCCTCGATGCCGCCGCGCGCGCCAATCTTGATGCCGACCGCTTCGTCTGGGTGGTGGTGGGCGATGCCGCCAAGGTGCGCCCACAGCTTGAAGGGCTGGGCCTGCCGATCGAGCAGCGCGAGATGGAGCAGGAATAGGCCCCGGCAAAATCGCCGCGCGCCCTGCCAAATCCGGTTGAAGCGCGCTGACATGAGTGTAAACAGCAGCCGACAAGGTGCCGGTTCGCCACTGGCCTGCACCCAGCCCAAGGAGATGGATCATGTCTGTTGCAGGTACCTACAAGACCACCGTCAAGAGCCCGATGGGCGACCAGAACGGCACGCTCACCGTGGTGCCCGATGGTGACACCTTCAGCGGTTCGATGGTCGGCAGCCTCGGCTCGATGGACATCACCGGCGGCACCATCTCGGGCAACACCATCAAGTGGTCGATGAACATGACCGTGCCGATGCCGATGACGCTCGAATGCGAAGCGACGATCGAGGGTGACACGCTGACCGGTTCGGTCAATGCCGGGGCCTTCGGCGCGATGCCGCTGACCGGCACCCGCGAAGCCTGATCGCGCTTGACCGCATGGAGAAGGGCCGCCGGGGTTTGCGCTCCGGCGGCCTTTTCGCAAGCGGCGGGGCTGATGGTCGGCTGCGGTTCAGGCCCGGCGTCCCAAAGCAGGCAGAGGCCACAAGGCCGGAGATTCGCGCGATGAAACCTGCCGCCATCCTTCTTGCTCTCGCCGTCCTCCTCGCAGGATGCATGAGCCTTCCCGAGGCGAGCCCGCTTGCCGGCACGCGCTGGCAGCTTGCGATGATCGAGGCCGAAGGCCGCACCACCCGGCTCGATCCGGCGCAGGCCCGGCGCCACAGCCTTGGCTTTCTGGAGGGCGGGGCGCTCATCCTTCAGCTTGACTGCAACCGCGGCCGGGCGCGCTGGAACCTCGATGCAGGCGCAGGCGGCGCCGCAATCCTATCCATCGGCCCGGTGGCGAGCACCCGCATGGCCTGCCCGGGGCCGAACTTCGCCGCCGATCTTGCCGCGCTCGGCGGGTCACAGGCCCGTATCACCACGCAAGAGGCGGGCCGGCTGGTGCTCGAAATTCCAGGCCGGCGGTTCACCTTGCTCGCTGCCGACTAGCCGCGTCACCGCGTCCCTTGCAGCTTGCGGCTTGCGCTTCCGTTCCAGCATGTTAGCGCTATAGCCCAGCCATGCCGCCGGGCCATGGTCCCGGGCACCAGCGGGAGAGCAAGAGACCATGACACGAGAGGCGCTCGGGACCGGGAGCGTAGACGGCTCGGTGCGCGCCACCGAGAGGCGCGTGATCATCGCCTCCTCGCTCGGCACGGTGTTCGAATGGTATGATTTCTACCTCTACGGCCTGCTTGCCACGATCATCTCGGCCCAGTTCTTTTCGGGCGTGAACGAAACCACCGGCTTCATCTTCGCGCTTGCCGCCTTTGCCGCGGGCTTTGCGGTGCGGCCCTTTGGCGCGCTGGTGTTCGGCCGGCTGGGCGACCTCGGCGGGCGCAAATACACCTTCCTCGTCACCATGGGGCTGATGGGCCTTGCCACCTTTGCCGTGGGCCTGCTGCCCTCCTATGCCAGCATCGGCCTTGCCGCCCCGGTGATGCTGGTTGCCCTGCGGCTGGTGCAGGGGCTGGCGCTCGGGGGCGAATATGGCGGGGCGGCCACCTATGTCGCCGAACACGCGCCCGACGGCAGGCGCGGGCTTTACACCAGCTTCATCCAGACCACCGCCACGCTCGGCCTGTTTGCCGCCCTGCTGGTGGTGATCGCGGTGCGCACGGCGATCGGGGAAGAGGCCTTTCGCGATTGGGGCTGGCGCCTGCCCTTCCTGCTTTCGGCGGTGCTGCTCGGGGTGTCGCTGTGGATCCGCCTCCAGCTTGAGGAGAGCCCGGTATTCCGGCGGATGAAGGCCGAAGGCAGCGCCTCCAGGGCGCCGATCACGGAAGCCTTCGGCCGCTGGGCCAATGCGCGCTGGGCCTTGGTGGCGCTGATGGGCGCGGTCGCCGGCCAGGCGGTGGTGTGGTACACGGGCCAGTTCTACGCGCTGTTCTTCCTCGAAAAGATGCTGATGGTCGATGGCGCCAGCGCCAATATCCTCGTTGCGATCGCACTTGCCATCGGCACCCCCTTCTTCGTGCTGTTCGGCTGGCTTTCCGACCGGATCGGGCGCAAGCCGATCATTCTTGCCGGCTGCGCGCTTGCCGCAGCGAGCTATTTTCCCGCCTTCAGCCTGCTGACCGAGGCGGCCAACCCGGCGCTCGCCCGCGCGCAGGCCAGTGCCCCGGTGCGGGTGATCACCGATGCGGGCGAATGTTCGGTGCAGTTCGATCCCCTTGGCCGCAACCGCTTTGATGCCACCAGCTGCGACATCGCCCGGGCCTTCCTCGCTCGCAGCGGGATCAGCTACGAGGTGGTGGCCGCGCCGGCCGGCACGCGCGCGGCGATCACGATCGGCAAGGCCCGCCTTGCCGCGCCCGATCCCGCCGGGCTTGAGGCCGCGGCGCGCCGCCAGGCGATCAGCGCCTACGAGGCCGAGGTCAAGGCGGCGCTTGCTGCGGCGGGCTATCCCCAGCGCGCCGATCCCGCTGCGATCAGAACCGGGCAGGTGATCGCCATTCTCACCTTCCTCGTGCTGCTGGTGACGATGGTCTATGGCCCGATCGCGGCGCTGCTGGTGGAACTGTTCCCCGCCCGCATCCGCTACACCGCGATAAGCCTGCCCTATCACCTTGGCAATGGCTGGTTCGGCGGGTTCCTGCCCACCACCGCCTTTGCCATCGTGGCGGCCACCGGCAATATCTATGCCGGGCTGTGGTATCCGGTGGCGATCTGCCTCATCACCGTGATCGTGGGCCTCGTGTTCCTGCCCGAGACCTTCCGCCGCAGGATCGACGCCTGAAAGGCAGGCGGCGCCAGGTGATCCGGCCCGGCGCGCAAGCAGCCTAGCGGTTCAATCGCCCTTCGATCAGCCGATCGACAAGGCCGGGATCGGCCAGGGTCGAGGTATCGCCGAGCGCGCCGAAATCATTCTCCGCGATCTTCCTCAGGATGCGCCGCATGATCTTGCCCGATCGGGTCTTGGGCAAGCCATCGGTGAAGTGGATGAGATCGGGCGTGGCGATCGGGCCGATCTCCTTGCGCACATGCGCCTTGAGTTCGGCGCGCAGCGCCTCGCTCCCTTCCTCGCCGGCGTTGAGGGTGACATAGCAATAGATGCCCTGCCCCTTGATCTCGTGGGGATAGCCCACCACCGCGGCCTCGGCCACCTTGGGGTGGAGCACCAGCGCGCTTTCCACCTCGGCGGTGCCCATGCGGTGACCGGAGACATTGATCACGTCATCCACCCGCCCGGTGATCCAGTAATAGCCATCCTCGTCGCGGCGGCAGCCATCCCCGGTGAAATATTTGCCGCGGTAGGTGCTGAAATAGGTCTGCTCGAAGCGCGCGTGATCGCCATAGACGGTGCGCGCCTGGCCGGGCCATGAATGAGTGATGCACAGGTTGCCCGAGGCCGCGCCCTCAAGCACCCCGCCTTCGTTATCGACCAGCTGCGGGCGCACGCCGAAGAAGGGCAGGCCGGCGCTCCCCGGCTTCATGTCGTGCGCGCCGGGCAGGGTGGTGATCATGCAGCCGCCGGTTTCGGTCTGCCACCAGGTGTCGATCACCGGGCAGCGGCCCTCGCCCACCACGTCGAAATACCAGCGCCAGGCTTCGGGGTTGATCGGCTCGCCGACGCTCCCGAGCAGGCGCAGCGAGGCGCGGCTGCGGCTGGTGACGTGATGATCGCCCTCGCGCATCAGCGCGCGGATCGCGGTGGGGGCGGTGTAGAGGATATTGACCTGGTGCTTGTCCACCACATCCCAGAAGCGGCCGTGATCGGGATAGTTGGGCACGCCTTCGAACACCACCACCGTGGCGCCATTCATCAGCGGCCCATAGACAACATAGGAATGGCCCGTCACCCAGCCGATATCGGCGGTGCACCAGAACACTTCGCCCGGCTGGTAATCGAAGATGTAGTGGAAGGTCGTCGCCGTCCACACGCCATAGCCGCCGGTGGTGTGGAGCACACCCTTGGGCTTGCCGGTGGAGCCGCTGGTATAGAGGATGAACAGCGGGTCTTCCGCATCCATCACTTCGCAGGGGCAATCCGCGTCGCTGACAAGGGCCTCAAGCCAGTGATCGCGCCCTTCGACCATGGTGATCGCGCCCCCGGTGTGGCGCACCACCAGCACCGCATCAACCGCGATCCCCTCATGTGCGAGCGCGGCATCGACATTGGCCTTGAGCGGCACGCGCTTGCCCCCGCGCAGGCCCTCATCCGCGGTGATGAGGAAGCGGCTGGCGCAATCGGCGATCCGCCCGGCCAGCGCCTCGGGCGAAAAGCCGCCGAACACCACCGAGTGAATCGCGCCGAGCCGAGCGCAGGCGAGCATGGCGACCACGCCTTCAAGGATCATCGGCAGGTAGATCGTCACCCGATCACCGCGCTTGACGCCCAGGGCCTTGAGCGCATTGGCCATCCGCACCACCTCGCGGTGCAATTCGCCATAGGAAAGGCGCCGGGTGGGCGCGGCCGGATCGTCCGGCTCGAAGATCAGCGCGGTGCGATCCGCATCATGGGGCAGGTGGCGATCAACCGCATTGTGGCACAGGTTCAATTGGCCATCAGCAAACCATTGAATGGCCACCGGATCGTAGGACCACTCGCCGGCGCGGCTGGGCTGGCGCACCCAATCGAGCCGCCGTGCCTGTTCGAGCCAGAAGGCATCCGGATTGTCGAGCGAGGCGCGATACATCGCCGCATATTGCTCGGCGGTGCAATGGGTGGGGACGCTGGCCCGGGGCCGCTCGACGGCATGGATCATCTCGACTCTCCCTTGTTCCTGCCCTGCCTTAACCCGTGCTACACGCAAGGCGCAGTCAGACAAAGGTCTTACAAGGCGCAGGCAAACCCCGCCAGCCATGGGGCCAGCGGGGTTGCAGGAAGCGCCGAGCCGCGCGTCAGAAGCGCCAGGCCAGACCGGCGCTGATCACCCAGGGATCAAGCTTGTGCTCGGTCTCGATCGCAAGCGTGTTGCCGACCCGCCAGCGCGCGGTGGTGTCGATGAAATAGCGCTTCACATCGAGGCTGAGGCCAAGCCCCTTGTCCCCCACCGGCACATCGATTCCGGCCTGGAGCACCGCGCCCAGCTCATCCGACAGGTCGGTATCGGTGACGCCAAGCGGCAAGGCAGCTGCGCCTGGCTTGTCCTTGAGCCAGATGAACCACGCCGCCCCGGCGCCGAGATAGGGCTTCGCCGCGCCGAGATCGAAGTGAACCTTGGCCGTCACCGTTGCCGGCAGCAGCAGCGCGTCAGAGACCAGCTCGGCCCCGCGCGGCAGGCCGGCGGTGGCGGTGACATCGTGCTGGGTCACCCCGGCGATGGTCTCGATCGAGACATTGTCGGTGAAGAAATATTCGACCGCGAGCGTCGGCACGACATTGTCATCGGCCTTGGTCTGGGTGGTGGCGGGAAGGCCGGGCAGGTTGACATTGATGTCGGTGATCTTGCCATCGGGCAGCACCGCGGTGCCGAGCAGCTTGATCTGGATATCGCCGGCGCGCCCCTCATCCGGGTTCTGGGCGAGCGCCGGGGTGGCGGCGAGCGCCAGGGCCGCGCCGCCAATCATCAGCAGGGTCTTCATTCGTCCATCCTCTTTGGGCAGCAGCGGCCGCCCGTCGCGGCCCAGGGTGTTTGCTGCCTGTGGCCCGGCCGATAGCCTTGGCGCGCGGCCGCGCTCATTGATCCGGGTCAAAGACCGGCGCGCCCGCATGCGCCATGGGCGCCGATCATGGCGAGCATCAGCCCCCTTGCAGCGCAGGCCGGATTCGGTGCCTTCTGCGAAGCCCTGCCCCCCGAAGCGCAGGCAAGCGCGGTGGCGGCGCGGCTGTGCGCGATTGGCACGCGCGTCGCGCTTGCCCGCGGCGAGCGGCTCGGCTGCGATCGGGAGACCGATCGGCTGGTGTTCCTTGCCAGCGGCGCGGCCAAGCTGGTGGCCCCGACAGCTGAGCGCCCCGCGGCCTCGCCCATGCCCGGCGGGCAAGTGCTCGCCTTCCACTTTGCCGGCGATCTCGTCGCGCTTCTGCGCTGCGAGGGCGGCGCCCCGGCCGGCCCGCTCGGCCTTGTCGCCCTCAGTGCGTGCGAGCTCATCGTCTTTCCGGCCGAGCGCTTCCTCGACATTGCCCAGGAAGACCCGGCGGTGCTGCGCGCGGTGCTTTCCCGCGCGCTCCAGGCGCTGCACCGCAGCCGCACGCGGATGATGCAGATGGGGCACAAGTCGGCCGCGGCGCGGATCGCCGATTTCCTCGTCACCATGGCCGATCGCCTCGCCGGCTGCAGAGCCGGGGCGTGCTGCTTCACCTTGCCGATGAGTCGCCGCGACATCGGCGATGCGCTGGGCCTCACCATCGAGACGGTGAGCCGCCAGTTCACCGAGCTGCGCGAGGCGGGCCTGGTGGCGACCGAGGGGCGCGCCAAGGTGTGCCTTGCCGATGTTGCCGCGCTCGCCCGGCTCGCCGGGCGCGCGGCGCCAGGCGCGGGGCAAGGCCCGGAAACTGCCGATTTTTGATCTGGATCAACAACAGGGATCAGCAAGGCGCGCTAAGCCTGCGCGCCGACGGAAGGGATGACATCAACATGGAAACAGTCGTCAAGCGGCTGGGGGCATGGGCGGCGGTCCTGCTCGCAGCGATCATTGCCATCGCGCTCACGCAGGATCGGGGCTTTGCCATCCACGCAGGCATCGTGGCGCTGGTTGCCGGGGTGCTGATCCTCGCCACGCTGGGCACCTATGATCCGCTGGCGCGCGCGCAGAGCATCTTTCGCATGCCCCCGGGGCCTTCGCGCTATGATGATGACGTGGTGCGCTGGGGGGTGATCGCCACCATGTTCTGGGGGCTTGCCGGCCTTTTGGTGGGGGTGGTGATCGCCGCGCAGCTCTCCTTCCCCTCTCTCAACCTTGAACCCTATCTCAATTTCGGGCGGCTGCGCCCCCTGCACACCAGCGCGGTGATCTTTGCCTTTGGCGGCAATGCCTTGCTGGCGACGAGCTTCTACGTGGTGCAGCGTACCTGCCGCACCACGCTGGCGCTTCCCGGCCTCGCGCGCTTCGTCTTCTGGGGTTACCAGCTTTTCATCGTGCTCGCGGCCACCGGCTATCTGCTCGGCATCACCCAATCGAGGGAATATGCCGAGCCCGAATGGTATGTCGATCTGTGGCTCACGATCGTGTGGGTCGCCTATCTGGCGGTCTATGTCGCCACGATTCTGAGGCGCCATGAACCGCATATCTACGTCGCCAACTGGTTCTACCTCGCCTTCATCATCACCATCGCCATGCTGCACGTGGTCAACAACCTCGCGCTGCCGGTGAGCCTTGTGGGCGCAAAGAGCTATTCCGCCTTTGCCGGGGTGCAGGATGCGCTGACCCAATGGTGGTATGGCCACAATGCGGTGGGCTTCTTCCTCACCGCCGGCTTCCTTGCGATGATGTATTACTTCGTGCCCAAGCAGGCGGGGCGCCCGGTCTATTCCTATCGCCTCTCGATCATCCACTTCTGGAGCCTGATCTTCCTCTACATCTGGGCCGGGCCGCATCACCTCCACTACACGGCTCTCCCCGATTGGGCGCAGACGCTCGGCATGGTGTTCTCGATCATGCTGTGGATGCCGAGCTGGGGGGGCATGATCAACGGGCTGATGACGCTCAACGGCGCCTGGGACAAGGTGCGCACCGATCCGATCATCCGCATGATGGTGCTCGCGCTCGCCTTCTACGGGATGAGCACCTTCGAAGGGCCGATGCTCTCGATCAAGGCGGTCAACTCCCTGTCGCACTACACCGACTGGACCATCGGCCATGTCCATTCCGGCGCGCTCGGCTGGAACGGGATGATCACCTTTGCCTGCCTCTATTACCTCACCCCGCGGCTGTGGGGGCAGGCGCGGCTCTACAGCTTGCGGATGATCAACTGGCACTTCTGGCTCGCCACCTTGGGAATCGTCTTCTACGCCGCCAGCATGTGGGTGGCGGGGATCACCCAGGGCCTGATGTGGCGCGAATATGGCGCCGATGGCTACCTGGTGAACAGCTTCGTCGATACCGTCGCCGCGCTTCACCCCATGTATGTGCTGCGCATGGTGGGCGGGCTGCTCTACCTCGCCGGCGCCGGGATCATGGCCTTCAACCTCGCCATGACCATCGCCGGGCGCCAGCGCCAAGAGGCGCCGCTGGGCGAGACGGCGCACGATGCCGCCGCCGACCGCCCGCTCCTGCCCCAACCTGCCGCCGAGCCCGCCGAATAGGCCCGGGCGCAAAGGAACGCCACCATGTCCAAGAATGCCCCTCACTCCCAGGTGTTCGAAAGCCACAAGAAGCTCGAAAAGAACATCACCCTGCTCTCCGTCGTCACGCTTCTGGTGGTGGCGGTGGGCGGGATCGTCGAGATCGCCCCGCTGTTCTGGATCGACAACACTATCGAGAAGGTTGAAGGGGTGCGCCCCTACAGCCCGCTCGAACTGGCCGGGCGCGACATCTACATCCGCGAAGGCTGCTATGTCTGCCACAGCCAGATGATCCGCCCCTTCCGCGACGAGGTCGAACGCTACGGCCATTACAGCCTCGCGGCGGAATCGATGTATGATCACCCCTTCCAGTGGGGATCAAAGCGCACCGGGCCTGATCTGGCCCGGGTGGGCGGGCGCTATTCGGATGCCTGGCACGTCCAGCATTTGAAGGACCCGCGCTCGGTGGTGCCCGAGAGCATCATGCCCTCCTACCGCTTCCTCGCCGAAACCCCGCTCAAGGTGCCCGATGTGGCCGCCAATCTCAAAACCCTGCGGCGGCTGGGCGTGCCTTACAGCGATGCCGATATCGAAAGGGCCGAGGCCGATCTCATGGCCCAGGCCGATCCCGAGGCCGATGCCGGAGACCTCGCCGCCCGCTATCCCAAGGCGCAGATCCGCGACTTCGATGGCGATCCGGCGCGCGTGACCGAGATGGATGCGCTCGTCGCCTATCTCCAGATGCTGGGCACGCTGGTCGATGTGAACAGCGCCGCCGCGCAGGAAGTCCTCAGCAAGGAGCAGGGCCGGTGAGCCTTTACGAAACCTTGCGCCACTTTGCCGACAGCTACGGCCTTGCCGCGATGGTGGCGCTCTATCTGGCCTTGTGCCTATGGCCCTTCCGCCCCGGCGCGAAGGCCCACGTGGACGCAGCGAAGAATCTGATTTTCAAGGATGAAAACCATGGCCAACAAGCGGATTGACGCGCCCACCGGGACCGAATTCGTCGGGCATGAATGGGACGGGATCGAGGAGCTCAACACCCCGCTGCCGCGCTGGTGGCTGTGGACCTTCTACGCCACGATTCTTTTCAGCCTTGTCTATGTGGTGCTCTATCCGGCCTGGCCGCTGATCGACCGCGCCACCGCGGGCACGCTCGGCTGGTCGAGCCGCGGCGCGCTCGCCAAGGAACTTTCTGCCGCGGAAGCCGCACGTCAGGGCACCTTCCAGCAGATTGCCGCAACCCCGATCGAGGCCCTGCCGGCGCGCCCCGAACTGATGCAGGCCGCGATTGCCGGCGGGGCGGCGGCCTTCAAGGTCAATTGCGTCCAGTGCCATGGCGCGGGCGCGGCGGGATACCAGGAACACGGCTATCCCAACCTCAATGATGATGACTGGATCTGGGGCGGCACCCTGCCCGAGATCGAATATACCATCACCCACGGCATCCGCTGGGAAGCCGATGAGGCCACAAGGGTCAACTTCATGCCGGCCTTTGCCGGAGTGCTCGATGCCGGGCAGGTGCGCGCGGTGGCGCGGCACGTGCTTTCGCTCTCGGGCAAGGCCAGGCCCAGCCCGGCGGGCGCGCAGATCTTTGCCGACAACTGCGCTGCCTGCCACGGCGCTGGCGGCGAGGGCAACCCGGCGATGGGCGCGCCCGCGCTCAATGATGCGATCTGGCTCTACGGCAGCAGCGAGGCGGCGGTGCGCCAGCAGATCCTCGGCCCGCGCCACGGGGTGATGCCGGCCTGGCAGGGGCGGCTCGATCCGGTGACGATCAAGATGCTCGCCGCCTATGTCCACTCGCGCGGCGGCGGCCAGCAGGCCCCGGCGGCCAGCCCTGCCACGGCCACCAGCGCCGCGGCCGACATCCCTGCCAAGAAGGCCAACCCCGATGGCTGAAGCCGACGAGATCGCCCGCCCCGCCCCGTCCGCCCAGCCTGCCGGGCAGGGCAAACCCACACCCCCAAAAAGGGACTGGGCGGGCGCGCTCGGCCCATCTGCCGCGCCCGGCGCTGACGGAGAGGTCGAGGTCGGCTTCATGGGCAGCGCGCTCTATGAAAAGGGCAAGACCGTCCACAACAAGCGCATCGATGGGCCGTTTCGCCGCTTCAAGTGGCTGGTGATGCTGGTGACGCTGACGATCTATTACGTCACCCCCTGGATCCGCTGGGATCGCGGCCCCTATGCGCCCGATCAGGCGGTGCTGATCGATCTTGCCCACCGGCGCTTCTACATGTTCGATATCGAGATCTGGCCGCACGAGTTCTATTTCGTCGCCGGGCTGCTGATCATGGCCGGGATCGGCCTGTTCCTCGTCACCTCGGCGGTGGGGCGGGCCTGGTGCGGCTATGCCTGCCCGCAGACCGTGTGGACCGATCTGTTCCAGCACATCGACCGCCTCTTCGATGGCGATCGCAACGCGCGGATGCGGCTCGACAAGGCCCCGTGGAGCGCGGCCAAGATCGTCCGGCGCAGCGCCAAGTGGAGCGTCTATCTTATCATCAGCCTGCTCACCGGCGGGGCGTGGATCCTCTATTTTGCCGATGCCCCCACGCTGGCGCGCGCCTTCATCAATGGTGAAGCGCCGCCGGTGGCCTATGCCACGGTGGCGATCCTCACCGGCACCACCTTCTGGCTGGGCGGCTTCATGCGCGAACAGGTGTGCATCTACATGTGCCCCTGGCCGCGCATCCAGACCGCGATGCTCGATGAAAAATCGCTGATCGTCACCTACAAGCACTGGCGCGGCGAACCGCGCGGCAGCCTCAAGAAGGCGGCGAAGAACCCCGGCCACTATGGCGACTGCATCGATTGCAACCTGTGCGTTGCCGTCTGCCCCACGGGGGTGGACATCCGCCAGGGCCAGCAGATCGGCTGCATCACCTGCGCGCTGTGCATCGATGCCTGCGACAAGGTGATGAAGGAGATCGGACGCCCGCGCGGGCTCATCGACTATGCCACGCTCGAACAGTGCAAGACCGAAGCCGCCGGCGCTGCGCCCATGCCCGCGTGGAAGGCGCTGCTGCGCCCGCGCACGCTCATCTATTTCACCATCTGGGCCGGGATCGGGGCTGGCCTGCTATTCGCGCTCGGCACCCGCAGCCACACCGATCTTACCGTCTCGCCCGATCGCAACCCGCCCTACATGCTGATGAAGGACGGCTCGGTGCGCAACGCCTACACCCTGCGCCTGCGCAACATGGAAGCGCGCCCGCGGCAGATGGAGGTCGCGCTTGTCGGCCTTGCGGATGGCGCGGTGATGTGGACCGATGGCATCCCCCGCGATCAGGCCGCGCCGAGGCAGATCCTCGCCGTGCCTGCCAATGCCACCCGGCTGGTGCGCGCCTATGTCACCGTGCCGCCCGGCACCAGTGCCGGGGCCTTTGCCTTCCGCCTCACCAGCCTTGATGAACAGCGCGAGCGCGACGAGGCGGCGACCACCTTCACCACGCCGGGGAGCGAATGATGGCAAACCACAGGGCCTTCACCGGCAAGCACATGGCCTTGGTGCTGAGTGGCGGCTTTGCCGTGGTGATCGCGGTCAACCTGCTGATGGCCAGCCTGGCGATCGGCAGCTTTCACGGCACCGTGGTCGATAATTCCTATGCCGCCAGCCAGAACTACAACGCTTGGCTCACCCGGGCCAAGGCCACCGCGGCGCTGGGCTGGCAGGTGGAGGTGCACCGCGGCGCGGGCGGGCGGGTGGAAATCACGGCGCCCCGCGTGCCCGAAAGCGCCGCGATCACTGCCGAAGCCGAGCGCCCGCTCGGCCCGCGCAAGACCACGCAGCTTGCCTTTGTGCCGCTGGGCGATGGGCGCTGGCGCTCGACCCAAGCGCTGGCCCCGGGGCGCTGGCGGGTGCGCCTCGCGATCCGCGCGCAAGGCCAGCAATGGGCCGGGCAGAGCGAGCTCTCATGAACGCCCCCGCCGCCACCTTCAGCACCGCTGCGGACGCGGCCGCCAGCTGCACCACCCGCCTTGCCGTGCCGGGGATCAAGTGCGCCGGGTGCATCGGCAAGATCGAGCGTGAATTGCCGCGCACTCCCGGCATCCACGCGGCGCGCGCCAATCTTTCCGCCCGCCAGGTCACGATCCGCCACGATCCCGCGCTCAGGCCGGATGCCCTAGCGGCGGTCCTCGTCAGCCTCGGCTTTGAGGCCCAGCCGATCAGCGACAACCCGCTCTCACGCGACGCGGCCGAACAGCGACGGTTGCTGCGCGCGCTTGGGGTGGCGGGCTTTGGCATGATGAATGTGATGCTGCTTTCGGTCAGCATCTGGGCCGGGGCCGATGGCGCCACGCGGGCGCTGTTCCACTGGCTCTCCGCGCTCATCGCCCTGCCGGTGATCGCCTATGCCGGGCAGCCCTTCTTTGCCAGCGCTTGGGCAGCGCTGTCGCACCGGCGCACCAACATGGATGTGCCGATTTCGATCGGGGTGATCCTCGCAAGCGGTCTCAGCCTCTACGAGACCATCACCGGCGGCGGCCACGCCTATTTTGAAAGCGCGGTGATGCTGCTGTTTTTCCTGCTCGCCGGGCGCGCGCTCGATGCGATGATGCGCGCGCGCACCCGCGCCGGGATCGGCGCCCTGCTCTCGCGCATGGGCAAAAGCGCCAGCGTTATCGGCCCGGATGGCAGCACCCGGCGCCTCGATGCCAGCGAGCTTGAGCCGGGGATGCTGGTGCTGCTCGCCGCGGGCGAGGCGCTGGCCGCCGATGGCGAGGTGATCGCGGGCACCAGCACGCTCGACAATGCCATGCTCACCGGCGAAAGCAGGCCCGAGCCGGTGGGGCCGGGCAGCGCCGTGCACGCTGGGGCGATCAACCTTGGCGCGCCCCTGCGCGTGCGCCTCACCCACGTGGCCGAGGACACCGCCCTTGCCGAGATCGCCCGGCTGATGGACGAGGCCGGGCAGGCGCGCAGCCGCTATGTCCGCATCGCTGATCGGGCGAGCCGCCTCTATGCCCCGGCGGTGCACAGCCTTGCCGCGCTCGCCCTTGTTGGATGGATGCTCGCCGGGGCAGGCTGGCACCAGGCGCTCACCATCGCGATTGCGGTGCTTATCATCACCTGCCCCTGCGCCATGGGGCTTGCGGTTCCGGCAGCCCAGGTGGTGGCGGCCGGCGCGCTGATGAGGCGCGGGGTGCTGATCAAGGATGGCAGCGCGCTCGAGCGCCTGGCCGAATGCGACGTGGCGGTGCTCGACAAGACCGGCACGCTCACGCTTGGCACCCCGCGGGCCGAGATCGGCGCGCTCGATCCCGAGGCGCGGGCGGTGGCGCTGGGCCTTGCCCAGGCGAGCCGCCATCCGCTGAGCCGCGGCCTTGCCGAAAGCCTGCGGCGCGCAGGCGTGACCCCGGCGGCGGTTGAAGAGATCGTCGAGACCGGCGGCACCGGGCTCGCCGGACGCTGGCAAGGGGTGCCGGTCGCGCTCGAACGCGCGCAAGGTGAGAGCGCCGAGCTTGCCGCGAGCCTTTGCATCGGCGCCCGGCGGCACACCATCACCTTCACCGATCCGCTACGGCCCGATGCGGCCGAGGCGCTCGCCGCGCTGCGGCGCGAGGGCCTCGCGCCGCGCCTGCTCTCGGGCGACCGTGCCGGCCCGGTCGCCGCGCTCGCCGCCGCGCTCGGGCTCGAGGCCGAGGCCGAGGCCAGCCCCAAGGCCAAGCTCGCCGCGCTCGAGGCGCTCAAGGCCAGCGGCCACCGCCCGCTGATGGTGGGCGATGGTCTCAATGACGGCCCGGCGCTCGCCGCCGCCCATGCCGCGATCGCGCCCGGCACCGCCTCGGACGCCAGCCGCCAGGCGGCGGACGCGGTGTTCCTCGGCGAGACGCTGATGCCGGTGGTGCACGCGGTCAAGATCGCGCGCCGGACGATGCGGATCGTGCGCCAGAACTTCGCCTTTGCCATCGGCTACAACCTCCTCGCCGTGCCGCTGGCGCTCGCCGGGCTCGTCACCCCGCTCATTGCCGCGATTGCCATGTCGGCCAGCTCGCTGGTGGTGATCGCCAATTCCCTGCGCCTTGCCCGGAGCGTGCAGGGATGACCGGGCTTGCCTTCCTCATCCCGATCGCGCTCGGCATGGGGCTGGCCGGGCTGGCCGCCTTCCTCTGGTCGCTGCGCGATGGGCAGTATGAGGATCTCGACGGGGCGGCCGCGCGCATCCTCATCGAGGATGAGGAGACGGGCGCATGATCCCCCCGGCGCTGGGTCTGGCGCTGGCGGCGCTGGTGCCGGTGATGCTCGGCCCCCTGCCCGCCCCGCGCGCCGCGATCACCGCGCGGCTGTGCAACGGCGGCACCATCACCCTGCCACTCGGCGATGAGGCCCCGGCGCAGGATCGCCCCTGCCCTCCCAAGGGCTGCCACGCCGGCACCTGCCGCGCGGGCGAACGCGCCGCCAAATTGATCCAGCGCAAGGACAGCTAAGCGCCGCCCTGCTTGATGGGCGCCATGTGGCCCTATCACCCCGAACTCATCGCCCGCGCGGTGCCGCGCTATACCAGCTATCCCACCGCCGCAGATTTCGGCCCATTGGCGCCGGGCAGCATCGAGCGCGCGATTGCCCGGGCCGATGGCGACATCTCGCTCTACCTCCACATCCCCTTTTGCGAGGCGATCTGTCACTATTGCGGCTGCAACACCAGTGCGGCCGGACGCCGCGCGCGCGTCGAAAGCTATCTCGCCGCGCTGCACCAGGAACTGGCGACTCTCGCCAGCCTGCTGCCTGCGGGGGCAAGGGTGCGGCGCATCGCCTTTGGCGGGGGCAGCCCCAATGCCATCCTTCCGGTCGAACTCATCGCGCTCGTCGATGCGCTTCATGCCCATTTCCCGCTCCATGCCCCCGACTGGTCGATCGAGATCGACCCGCGCAGCCTCACCTCCGATTGGGGCCGGGCGATCGGAGCGGTCGGCTTTGCCCGGGCGAGCCTCGGGGTGCAGACCCTTGCGCCCCATTGCCAGCAGGCGATCGGGCGGGTGCAGCCCTTGGGGATGATCGCGCGCGCCACCGAGATGCTGCGCCGTGCCGGGGTGCAGTCGCTCAATTTCGATCTGATGTATGGCCTGCCGCACCAGTCGCTCGGCGATCTTGCCGATACGCTCACCCAGGCGGTGAGGCTGGGGGCGGATCGGCTGGCCGTGTTCGGCTATGCCCATGTGCCGCACCTGGTGCCGCGCCAGCGGCTGATCCCGGCCGAGGCTCTGCCAGGGGCCGAGGTGCGTTTCGCCATGGCCGCTGAGGCCCATGGCTTTCTGATCGGCGCGGGCTATGAGCCGATCGGCTTTGATCACTTTGCCCTGCCCCACGATCCGCTCGCCCGCGCCGCGCGGGCTGGGCGGCTGCGGCGCAATTTTCAGGGCTTTACCGACGATCCGGCCGAGGTCCTGCTTGGCCTCGGGGCCAGCGCGATCAGCTGCTTTCCGGCGCTGATAGCGCAGAGCGAGAAGCACACCGGGCGCTATCGCCAGCTGAGCGCCGAGGGGCGCCTGTCGGCGAGCCAAGGCATTGTCCGCTCGGCCGAAGATCGCCTGAGGGGGGAGGTGATCGAGATGTTGCTGTGCCACGGTGAGGCCGCGCTTTCCCCCTGCCTCATGGCCGAGGTGCAGCCGCGCCTTGCCCCCTTCATCGCCGCCGGCCTCGCCCAGCTGTCGGGCACCCGCCTTGCCATTCTGCCCGCGGGCCTGCCCTATGCCCGCGTCATCGCCGCGCTGTTCGACGCCTATCGCCAGGATGCGCCCAAGCGCTTCAGCGCCGCGATCTGACGCTCTCCCGCACCGCCCCGATCATCCTTGCCAGCGGGCGGCTTTGCACCGATAAAATGCCGCAAACAGACAAGCGGTGTCTCTATCGGGCGCATACACCGACTAGGCGTAATCTTGGGGGGGAAACATCATGGCAGTCACCGATCACGTCGACCTCAATGGCTTCATGGAGGGCGTGAAGAAGCGCAATCCGCACCAGCCCGAATTCGTCCAGGCGGTGCAGGAGGTGGCAGAGGACATCTTCGACTTCATCCAGGACAAGGAAGAATACCACGCCCAGCAGATCCTGCGCCGCATTGCCGAGCCGGACCGGGTGGTCTCCTTCCGGGTGTGCTGGGAAGATGACAACGGCAATATCCGCGTCCAGCGCGGCTGGCGGGTGCAGAACAACAACGCCATCGGCCCCTACAAGGGCGGCATCCGCTTTCACCCTTCGGTCAATGAAAGCGTGCTCAAGTTCCTTGCCTTCGAGCAGACCTTCAAGAATGCATTGACCGGCCTGCCCATGGGCGGGGGCAAGGGCGGCTCCAACTTCAACCCCAAGGGCAAGAGCGTGCGCGAGATCATGCGCTTCTGTCAGTCCTTCATGACCGAGCTTTACCGCCATATCGGTCCTGATGTGGACGTGCCGGCGGGCGATATCGGCGTGGGCGGGCGCGAGATCGGCTTCATGTTCGGCCAGTACAAGCGCATCACCAACCACTGGAACGGTGTGCTCACCGGCAAGGGGCTGGAATGGGGCGGCTCGCTGATCCGCACCGAGGCAACAGGCTATGGCGCGGTCTATTTCCTCGAGAACATGCTGGCGACCAAGGGCGAGAGCGTCGCGGGCAAGACCGCGGTGATCTCGGGCTCGGGCAATGTCGCCACCCACGCGGCAGAGAAAATCGTGCAGCTGGGCGGCAAGGTGCTGACCCTTTCGGATTCGGGCGGCTTCATTCACGATCCCGATGGCATCACCCAGGAAAAGATCGATTGGGTCAAGACCCACAAGACCCACCGCCGCGGGCGGATCGAGGAATATGTCGAGGCTTTCCCCGGCGCCACCTTCCACCCCGGCAAGACCCCCTGGGGCGTGCCTTGCGATGTCGCCCTGCCCTGCGCCACGCAAAACGAGCTTTTGGGCGAGGATGCCAAGACCCTCATCGCCAATGGCTGCAAGGCGGTGTCCGAAGGCGCCAACATGCCGACCGATCTTGACGGGGTGCACGCCTTCAAGGCAGCGAAGATCCTCTACGCGCCGGGGAAGGCCTCGAACGCGGGCGGGGTGGCGGTCTCGGGCCTCGAGATGAGCCAGAACTCCGAGCGCCGCTCGTGGAAGGAGGAGGAACTCCAGCAGATGCTCAAGGACATCATGAAGGGCATCCACGATTCCTGCATCCGCTATGGCGATCAGGGCGGCGGCTATATCGATTATGTGAAAGGCGCGAACATCGCCGGCTTCAAGAAGGTTGCCGACGCGATGCTGGCCTTCGGCGTGGTGTAAGCCTCACCCGCCATGGCGGCTGACAAGGCCCCCGCTGCCACCCGGGCACGGGGGCTTTTTCATCTGCGGCCAATGCCGCCAAGGCGGACAACCTGTTTGGGTGCCTTCGGGTCCTTGGTTGTTTTCGGGACGGTTGAGGCCACCTGCGTCAAACGGACGGACAGGGGCGCGGGCCCTTTCTTGCGCGACAGGACTGCGCGGGGCCGGGGCAATAACGATTGGGAAGAACGGTCTGGCGCGCAGGTTAGCGCTGCAAGCGTGTCTAGGCTGTGTTGACAAAAGGGGTTCCCATTTGCCCAGAGTTCTGATTCAGGACTGCTTTTTGAGGAGCAGTCATGGGTCGCGGAGACTTGTCGGATGCGGAATGGGAGCTGATCGGGCCGCTGTTGCCGCCTGAGCGTGGTCGCTGGGCGCGACCGGCGGGCGATAATCGGCGCTTTCTCAATGGCATGCTCCACGTGCTGCGAACCGGCT
>Ga0209909_100219_pt1 | contig 71442 bp, 59 predicted proteins | sample FECB22metaG_FD_188302 | JGI IMG/M metagenome (GOLD analysis project Ga0209909, IMG submission 188302) | Cyanobacterial communities from the Joint Genome Institute, California, USA - FECB-22 (SPAdes) (version 3) | ecosystem: Environmental > Aquatic > Thermal springs > Hot (42-90C) > Microbial mats...
TCGGACGGCGCACGGCGCTGCTCGCCGCGGCGTCCGCCGCCGGCTGCGGCGGGCCGGCGGAAGTCGCGGCGCAGGGCGGCGCGGGCGGTGCGGCGCCGGCCGGGCTGCGGCTGGAGAATGCCGGCTCGCGCAGCCTGCCGGCCGGCATCGCGACCTTCGGGCACGTGTTCCTGCCCGGCGAGTTGCCGCGCGGCGCCGGGCTCCAGGCAGGCCTCGGCGGGGGCGCGCCGCAGCCGGCGCAGGCGGATGTGAAGACGCGCTGGCCGGACGGCTCGGCGCAGATGGCGGTGGTGGCCGTGGCGCGGCCGGAGCTCGCGTCGGGCCGGGTGGTGGGAGTAGCACTTGCGGCGGGAGCGGGCGCGCCGGCGGACGAGGTGGCGCTCGCCGAAGCGCTGGCTGGCCACTCCCTCCTCGCGACCCTCGCATTCGAGGGCGCCACGTCGCCGTTCCGGGCGGACCTGTTCGAGCTGCTGCGGGCGGCGCTGGCTGGCGGCCGGGCCTCCTATTGGCAGCGCGGGAAGCTGGCCTCCGCGGCGCGGGTGGAGGCGGCGGTGCCGGGCACCTCGCTCCGCCTGGTCTGCGACGTCACCGCCTATGCCGGGGGCGGGCTGGCGGCGGACCTGCAATTCGCGAACGACCGCGCGATGGAGGCGGCCGGCGGGCGGCTGACCTACGCCGCGAACGTCGTCCTCGACGGCCGGCAGGTGATCGCCGAGCGCGTCGAGCAGCTGCAATACCAGGTCTGGCGCCGCCGGGTCGCGACCGGGGCGGATGGCGGACAGGGGAGCGGATCGCCGGGTGCCGGCTGGCTGAACGTCCGGCACGACCTCCGCCGGCTGATCGAGGCGGGCGCGGTCGCGCGCTACGACACCACGCTGCGCGTCTCCGCGGCGCGGCTCGCGGATTACGGGCGGGCGATCGCGGGGACTGGCTGGCGGGCGCCGCTGGCGGCGAACGGGGTGACGAAGTACATGCCGACAGGCGGCGGGCGCGCGGATATCGGCTTCACGACCGAGCACAACACGATCTGGCTGCTGAGCGGGGATGCGCGCGTGGCGGCCTTCGCGATCGGGCAGGCCGAGGCATCCGGCGCGGTGCCCTGGCGCTACTGGGACGCGCGGCGGAACAGCTGGGTCCACGCGGGCAACTACCCACGGCTCTGGACCGACCCGCGGGGCGGCGTGGGCAGGCCCGGCGATCCGGACGCCACCGGACCGACGCAGTACATGGAATGGACGGGCTACGAGGGATGGGTGCCGGAACAGGCGCACCAGCCCGACCTCTCCTTCGTGCCCTACATCCTGACGGGCGAGCGCTGGATGCTCGACAACCTGCTGGCGCAGGCGGCGTGGAACACGGTGGCGAACTGGCCCTCGGGCGAGCGGCAGAACAGCCTGACGCGCGCGGCCGACCTGGTGGTGAGCAACGTCGAGGTGCGCGCCGCGGCGTGGTCCATGCGCCAGGTCGAGCACGCCGCCTGGGCGGCGCCGGACGGCAGCCCGGAGCGCGGCTATTTCCGCCGCGTGGCGGACGCGAACTGGCGCTGGCTCGTCGCGCAGACCCCGGCCTGGACGGAGATGCAGGGCAACTCCCACGGGTGGCTGCCGAACTACTGGTGGCGGGGCGGCACCGCGCCCTGGCAACAGGATTTCCTGGCCTCCACCGCGATCCTGGCGGCCCGGCGGGGCAGCACGGAGGCGCGGAGCTTCCTCGACTGGATGACGAACTTCCTGATCGGCCGCTTCGAGCAGCCTGCCGAGGTGTTCAGCCCCCGCGACGGGATCGCGAACACGCTCGGCGTCACGCCGCGCGACCCGGCGACGCGGGAGCCGGTACAGCAGATGCTGAAGAGCTGGGCGGAGCTCGGGGCGCAGATGCGGCAGGGCGCCTCCAACTTCGGCGGGTGGGAGCGCAGCCAGGGCTATTACGGGCAGCTCGGGCTGGCCTCGCTGGCCGGGGTGTTCCAGCTGACGGGCGAGCCGCGGGCGCGCACGGCCTATGCGCGGCTGGTGGCGCTGAACCCGCCCTTCACGATGGAGTCCGACCTCGCCGCCTCGCCGAGCTTCGCGGTGACGATCCCGGAGCTGCTGCGCGGCCCCCGGCGCTGACGGGCGGCGCTGACGGGCGGCATGGCCGTCGGCGCGGCCGCGTGCTATCGCCTCAACCCTGCATTGGACCCGAGCGGAGCCCTTCGCGCGTGCGACGCATTGCCCTGATAGGCGCCGGCTACATCTCGCGGATCCATGCGGAGGCGATCGGCAGCCTCCCCGGCCTCGGCGTCGCCGCCGTGGTGGACCCGAACCTCGACGCGGCACGGCGGCTGGCCGCCGATTTCGGCGCCGGGCGGGTGCATGCGGACGGGCAGGAGGCGATCGCGGCGGGCGGGCTCGACGCCGCGCACATCCTGGTGCCGCCGGACCTGCACCAGGCCGTCGCGCTGCCCTTCCTCGCGGCCGGCATCCCGGTGCTGGTGGAGAAGCCGCTGGCCGCGGGCGGGACGGAGTGCGAGGCGCTGATCGCCGCCGCGGGCGCCGCCGGCGCGGCGCTCGGGGTGAACCAGAACTTCGTCTTCCACCCCGCCTTCCTCCGGCTCCGGCGGCTGCTGGCGGAAGGGCGCTACGGACGGCCGAACTTCGTGGACTGCATCTACAACGTGCCGCTGCACCAGCTCTCCGTGCGGCAGTTCGGCCACTGGATGTTCCACCGCCCGCTCAACATCCTGCTGGAGCAGGCCGTCCACCCGATGTCGCAGATCGCCGCGATCGCGGGGGCGATCGGCGAGGTGCGCGCCACCGCCGACGCGCCGGTCGAGATCGCGCCGGGCCTGCCCTTCTATCCCGCCACGACCGCAACCCTTTCCTGCGCGGCGATGCCGGCGCAGCTCCGCTACGCCGTCGGGCAATCCTTCCCGTTCTGGCGGCTGAGCGTGGTGTGCGACGACGGCGTGATCGTCGCCGACATCCTCGCCGACCGCGTCGTCGCGCATGGCCGCACGCGCTGGCTGGAGGTGGTGGACACCCTCGCCTCCGGCGCGCTGAGCGCGGGCGCGACCCTGCGGGAGGGGCTGCGCGGCGCGGCGAGCTACGGGCTTTCCACCCTGCGCCTGAAGGGGCGGAGCGATCCCTTCTTCCTCTCGATGCGGGAGAGCATCGGGGCCTTCCACGCCTCGCTCGCGCCGGGCGGGCCGCGCTTCGAGACGGATGGCGCGTTCGGCGCCATGCTCGTCGGCGCCTGCGAGCGCATCCGCGACACGGCCTTCGCGGGGCCGGCGGCCGCGCCGGCGGCGCCGGCGATCGCGACGGGCACGGTGGCGGCGGACGCCGCGGTGCTCGGCGGCACCGGCTTCATCGGGGCGGAGACCGTGCGGCGGCTGCTCGGGCGCGGGATGCGCGTCTCGGTCATGGCGCGGTCGGTGCGCAACCTGCCGCCGGTCTTCGCCGATCCGGGCGTTTCGCTGCACCGCGGCGACATCCGCGACGCGGCGGCGGTCTCGCGCGCGGTCGGCGCGGCGCCGCTGGTGGTGAACCTCGCCCATGGCGGGGGCGGGGCGAATTTCGAGGAGGTCCGCCGCGCGATGGTGGGCGGCGCCGAGACGGTGGCGCGCGCCTGCCTGGCGGCGGGGGTGGCGCGGCTGGTGCATGTCGGCTCGATCGCCTCGCTCTATCTCGGGCCGGATGCGGGGGTGGTGACGGACAACGCGCCGTCGGACCCGCGGGCGGAGGAGCGGGCGGACTACACGCGGGCGAAGGCGATCGCCGACGACCTGCTGATCCGGATGCACCGGGAGGAGGGGCTGCCGGTGGTGATCCTGCGGCCCGGGCTGGTGGTGGGCGAGGGCAGCGCGCCGCTGCATGCCGGCCTCGGCTTCTTCAACAACGAGCAGCACGTGAACGGCTGGAACGCCGGGCGGAACCCCCTGCCCTTCGTGCTGGTGGGCGACGTGGCCGAGGCGATCGCGCTGGCGCTGCGGGCCGGGCCGGAGGTGCTCGGGCGCTGCTACAACCTGGTGGGCGACGTGCGGCCGACGGCGCGGGACTACGTCGCCGCGCTGGCGGAGGCGACGGGGCGTCCGATCCGCTTCCACCCCGGGAGCGGGACGGGCCTCTGGCTCGAGGACCTCGGCAAATGGGCGATCAAGCGGGCGGGCGGGCGGCGGCCGCCGCTGCCCTCGCGCCGCGACCTCGTCTCGCGCGGGCTGGCGGCGCAGTTCGACTGCTCGGAGGCGAAGCGCGACCTCGGATGGCAGCCGGTCGCGGACCGCGAGGCCTTCCTGCGGCAGGCGGTGGCCGTCCACGCGCGATGACCGCGCCGCTCATCCTCAGCGTCTTCTCGACCTTCGCGGTGGGGGGACCGCAGGTGAGGTTCGCCAGCCTCGCCAACCGGCTCGGCGGGGCGTTCCGCCACGCGCTGGTGCCGATGGACGGCGCCCGGGACTGCGCGGCGCGGCTCGGGCCGGGGCTGGACGTGACCTGGCCGGAGGTTCCGATCCGCAAGGGCGACACGCTCGGCAACGCGCGGCGCTTCCGGGCCGCGTTGCGGGCGATCCGGCCGGACGTCCTGGTGACCTACAACTGGGGCACCATCGAGTGGGCGATCGCGAACGCGCTGCCGCCGCGGGTGCGGCACGTCCACATCGAGGACGGCTTCGGGCCGGAGGAGCGTGCGGCGCAGATCCCCCGCCGCGTGCTCACCCGCCGCGCCGTGCTGCGGCGCTGCACGACCGTCGTGCCCTCGCGCACGCTGTGGCGGATCGCGACGGAGGTGTGGCGGTTGCCGCAGGGGCGGCTGCGCTACCTGCCGAACGGGGTGGACCTGCTGCGCTTCGCGCCGGCGGACGAGCGGCGGGAGGGGCCGGTCACGGTCGGCACCGTCGCGGCGCTGCGGGCGGAGAAGAACCTGGGCCGGCTGCTGCGCGCGTTCAGGGCGCTGCCGGACGGGCTGCGGGCGGGGGCGCGCCTGGTGGTCGCCGGGGACGGGCCGGAGCGGGCGGGGCTGGAGGCGCTGGCCGGCGAACTCGGCCTGTCCGGTGCCGTGCGCTTCGCGGGCGAGGTGACGGATCCGGCGCCGCTCTACCGGGCCTTCGACGCCTTCGCGCTGTCCTCCGACACCGAGCAGATGCCGCTCTCCGTGCTGGAGGCGATGGCCTGCGGCCTGCCGGTGGCGGCGACCGATGTCGGCGACGTGCGGGCGATCCTGGCGGAGGAGAACGCGCCGCTGCTGACGCCGTGCGACGACGCGGCGCTGTCGTCGGCGCTCGGGCGGCTGATCGGCGATGCCGCGCTGCGGCGGCGGCTGGGTGCGGCCAACCGGGCGCGCGCGGAGCGTGACTTCGACGAGCGCGGGATGGTGGAGGGCTACCGGGCGCTGTTCGCCGGCGAGGGCTGATCGCGACCGGCTGAAGTTCCGACCCTTTCGGTGCCGCCCCCGCTTCCCGCCATCTCGACACGCGGCGCGGTGGGTTGCCGCATTCGCGGGAACGACACGGGGTGGATCAGGCGTCGTGCCGTCCGGCACGGGCGGCGGCGCGGAGGGCGGAGGGGTCGGTCGGCACGCCGCCGAGTTCCTCCATGAAGAAGCGCAGGACGCCGTCGAGGGCGGCCATGAAGGCGTCGAGCGCAGCCTCGCTGCGGACATAGGGCGTGTGGCCCGGCTCCAACGAGGGCGAGTGGAGGCTGAGCACGAAGAGGCGCTCGCCCCGTGCATGCAGCCAGCGGATGAGGCGCGTCATCTCGGCCGCGCCGTGCCCTTCCGGCGAGAGGTTCAGGCGTTCGACGACGCCGAGCCGGGCGAGGATGCCGGGCAGGCGGAGCCGCGCCGGAAGGGGCGCGGTCGCTGCGCGGTGGAGGGCGTGGCGCGGCAGGCGCCCGATGAGCGCGCCCGTCCCGGGGATCGAGAGCACGGAGCGGCGCGGGCCCACCCATTCGGGAGCGAGGCCGCGATCCGAGAAGTCCGGGCCGCCGGCGGCGCGGTAGTCGAAGGGCGGTGCCGGGCTGAGGTCCACCTCGAAGCCGAGTTCCTCGAGCGCGGCGAAGCTGTTCGGGCCGATGCCGTAGCGGCCGGCCTTGTAGATGCGCGGGCGGATGCCGAACCCCGCCTCGACGGCGTCGCGGAGGGTGGCGAGCTTGGCGCGTTCGAGGTCGGCGGGGAGGTTGCCGGGATAGCTGTTGCGGCCGTTCACCTCCTCCACGTGCGGCGGGGTGACCCAGGGGTGGAGATGCGCGCCGAGGATCGCGCGGCCGTCGCGGAAGAGCGGGCCGAGCGCCTGGAGACCGTGGGGCTGCGTGGCGATGGGATGGGTGACGACGTAGGTCGGGCGGAGGCCCCAGGCCTCGCAGGCCGATTGCAGGCGGCCGATCCGGCGCATGTGGCCGGTGCCGGTCGCCGCGCGGTCGAAGGGGGCCGACCAGTCGAACTCCTCCTCGGTGTCCACGACCACCATGAGGGACGGGCGAGGCGGGTTGTCCGGTGCACGCCAGGCTGCCCCACCCTCGCCCTCGCCCTCGCCCCCGCCCTCGCCGGCGCGGCGCGGCGCGGGGGTCATGCCGTCCGGCATTCCGGTGCGAGCAGTTGCGCGATCTCGTCGCGGGCACGGGCGACGAACACGCCGTCGTCGAAGCGGAAGGTGCCCATGAAGTGGAACATCTTGACGCCGTCGCGCGGTCCGCCCGGGAAGAAGCTCGTATAGGCCGGGTGCGGCAGGAGGGTCGCGCCGGGCGAGTTCGCCACCGCGAAGTTGGAGGCGCATTGCTCGGTGCCCCATTCGCGCCAGCGGGTGGCGCCGACGAGTTCCTCCATGCGGGCGTGGAAGGTCTCCACCTCGGCGCGGGAGGTGCCGCCGGGGGGGAAGCCGGCCAAGGAGGCGGAACCGCGCACGTAGCGCCGCTCGTCGCAATCGGGGAGCCGGTCGAACATGCGTTCCGCCACGACGCCGATGTAGTCGGTGTTCATCCGCTTCGCGGCATCGGAGGTGCTCCGCAGGGATTGCAGGCTCCGATCGCCGTCAATCATGGTGAACGGGCGGTTGGCCCGGATGCACGCGTCTATCTCGTCCAGGTCGCCGGCGATCGGCAGCGTGTCGGAGTCGAGCTGGATGACGTATTCGCGGGCGGCGCGGTCGAGGATGTAGAGAAGCCGCTCCCAGCAGCCGCCACGCTGGCACGGGCCGGTGTCTATGCCTTCGATGGGCTCGAGCAGGATGCCGGGGAGGTGGTGGCGCAGCAATGCGCGGCTCGCCTCCGGCATGGAGCGCGCGACGATGGCGACGAGGCGGCCCCGCCCGATCCGGCGGTAGAAGGCCTTCATGGCGAGCAGGTACATCGGCACGTCGTCGTCGCCGACCATGCTCACGATCGTCAGCGGGGCGTCCTGCAGCCGGAGTGGTGCTGTCTGAAGAACCCCCGCGATCGCCCGATTGAACCGGCGCACCTGAAACTCGCGCCGGAGCCGGTACAGCATGGGTGGGTTCCTCAACCTGCGGAATGTGAGCCGCGCGCAGGGTTAGCAGCTTTTCGTCAGCGGCGGAACGAGGCGTGACACCGGACGGGCAGCGCTTTCTGGCTGCGGCTGCACGGCGATGACATGGAGCCGCAAGATCAAACGACCTTTAAGACTTTTGCTGACAGTAAAGCCTCAGTAAAAACTCGTTTTAAAAAAAAGATAAAACAAATACTTCACAATGTAAGGTTCTGTGTCGCGGTTGGTGTGAAGTTTGTTTCAGGGTTTGACGCCTTCGGATTTTCAGGTGCACCTAACCCCTGGTTGCATACTCAGATGGTTAACTCGTTGGGGCGTAAGTGGGGACGCTCCATTGCCAGGGGATGTCATGAGCGGGACAACGACGACCACGGCGGCCAAAGGCGCCGTCAGCCAGGTGACGTTCCAGAACGCCGGCGCGGCGCTCCTTGCGGGGGGGGTCACCACCTTCGGACAGACCTTCGAGCGCGGCGAGGTGTCGTCCGGCTCGGGCGTCGTCGCCTCGGTCGGCGGCACGGCCGCTGCCGTGCAGATGGACGTGAAGACGCGGTGGGAGGATGGCTCGGTCAAGATGGCCGTGCTCTCCGTCGAGCGGCCCACCCTGGCGGCCGGGCAGTCGCTGGACGTGACGCTGGCGGCGGCGTCGGCGCCCTCCGCCTCCGCGCTCGACCTCGGCGCCTCGCTGGCGGGCCAGAGCTTCGCGGTGAAGCTCGACTTCGCCTCCGGCGCATCGGTCACGGTGGACGCGCTCGCGGCGCTGCGGACGGCGCTCGGTGCCGGCACCGCCTCCTTCTGGCAGCAGGGGCCGCTCGCCTCGCAGGCCCGGGTCGAGGTGGAGGTCGCCAACACCTCCATGCGGCTCGTCTTCGACGTCACCGCGTTCAAGGGCGGCGGCATGGCGGTGGACGTGCAGTTCGCCAATGACCGCGCGATGGAGGCGATCGGCGGCCGGCTGTCCTACACCGCGACCGTCACCATGAACGGCAGCCAGGTCGCGCGCGAGACCGTCGAGCAGCTGCAGTACCAGAGCTGGCACGCCGAGTTCACCAGCGGCCCGAATGGCGGCCAGGGGCTCGGCTCGCCCACCGCGGGCTGGCTCAACATCAAGCACGACGTGGCGGAGCTCGGGCGGCTCGGCGTGGTCGCGGATTACGACCTCTCGCTCAAGATCGACCAATCGAAGCTGCAGGGCTACGCGTCCTACGTCGCCGCGCCCGACTTCGGCGACCCGCTGTCGCCGAACGGGGTGGCGAAGTACATGCCGGGCGTCGGCGGGCGGCAGGACATCGGCTTCACGACCGAGCCGAACACCGCCTGGCTGATCAGCGGCGATGCGCGCGCGGCGGCCTATGCGATGGGCCAGGCCGAGGCGGCCGGGGCGGTGCCCTGGCGCTATTGGGACGGGGCGAACGACACCTGGCTGAACGCCGGCGACTACCCGAAGCTGTGGATTGATCCGCGCGACGGCATCGGCCAGGTCGGCAACCCGAACTCCACCGGCCCGACGCAGTTCATGGAGTGGGGGGGCCATGATGCCTGGACGCCGGAGACGGCGCACCAGCCCGACCTCTCCTTCGTCCCCTACACGCTGACCGGCGAGCGCTGGATGCTCGACAACCTGCTCGCGCAGGGCGCCTGGAACACGGTGGCGAACTGGCCGGGCGGCGAGCGGCCGAACGAGCTGACGGGCGAGGCCGACCTCGTCGTGAAGAACGTTCAGGTGCGCGCCGCTGCCTGGTCGCTGCGGCAGATCGAGAACGCCGCCTGGGCGGCGCCCGAGGGCAGCGCCGAGCGCACCTATTTCAGCGGCGTCGCCGAGGCGAACTGGAAGTGGATGGTCGCCCAGCTTCCGGCCTGGACGGAGATGCAGGGCAACTCCCATGGCTGGATCCCGAACTACTGGTGGCAGGGCGGCACCGCGCCCTGGCAGCAGGACTTCTTCGCCTCGACCGCGATCCTCGCCGCCTCCCGCGGCAACGGCGACGCACTGACCGTGCTGAACTGGATGAAGAACTTCCTGATCGGCCGCTTCGAGCAGTCGGCCGACGTGTTCAACATCCGCGACGGCATCGCCATCACCCTCGTCACCGCGACGAAGGATCCGGCCACCGGCTGGGCCACGGAGATCCACAAGGGCTGGGCGGCGATCGGGCAGGCGATGGTCAGCACCGGCGCCTCCAACTTCGACGGGTGGGAGCGCAGCCAGGGCTATTACGGGCAGCTCGCCCTCGCCTCGCTCGCCGGCATCTGGCAGCTCACCGGCGACGCGCGCGCCAAGGCTGCGTACGAGAAGCTGCTGGCGATGAACCCGCCCTTCACGACGCCGGCCGACTTGGCTGCCTCGCCGACCTTCGCCATCGCGATCGGCGAGCCCGGCACCCGGCCCGACCCGGGGCCGGTGACGCTGCCGCCGCCCGACACCGGCTCCGAGACGCCGCAGCCGCCGACGACCACGCAGCCGCCGCCCGCCTCGCCGCCGCCGCCCGTCACGCCCCAGCCGGAGCCGCCTGCCTCCGGGACGGGCACCGGCGGCACGGTCGCCGGGACCGCGGGCAACGACGTCCGCGTCCTGACGACGGCGGCGCAGGACCTGCGGGTGGACCTCGGCGCCGGCGCGGACAAGCTCACCCTGTTCTCCCGCGCGGCGAACCAGGTGACCGTGAGCAACGTCGAGACGGTCATCGGCGGGGACTCCGCCGACGTCGTCACGCTCGGTGCCCCGGTCGGCTCCGGGGTGATTGACCTCGGCGGCGGCGCGGACAAGCTGATCCTCGCCGCGACGGGCGTGAACCGGCTCACCGTCAGCGGTGTCGAGACCCTCATCGGCGGCGCGGGGGAGGATATCATCACGCTCGGCCGTGCGGTGAACGGCGCGGTGGTGGATCTCGGCGGCAGCAAGGACCGGCTGACGCTCGCCTCCGACGGGGCGAACCGGCTCACCGTGAGCAACGTCGCCACGATCCTCGGCGGCACGGCCGCCGACGACGTGATCCTCGGCACGGCGATGACGGGCGGGCTGGTGGATCTCGGCGGCGGCGCCGACCGGCTGACACTCTCCTCCGCCGGCGCGAACCGGCTGACGGTGCAGGGCGTCGAGACGGTCACCGGCGGTGCCGCGGCCGATGTCGTCGTGCTGGGTGCCGCGCTCTCCGGCGGCAGCATCAACCTCGGCGGTGGCGCCGACAAGCTGGTCCTCTCGTCGCTCGGCAACAACAGCGTCACCGTGGGCGGCACCGAGACGATCTGCGGCGGCAGCCTCTCCGACGACGTGATCCTCGGCACCGCGATGGATGGCGGGCGGGTTGACCTCGGCGCGGGCGCGGACCGGCTCGTGCTGTCCTCCGCCGGGCCGAACCGCGTGACGGTCGCCGACACCGAGGTGGTGATCGGCGGCGCGATGGCGGACGACGTCACCATCGCCGAGCCCTCCGGACCCATGCGCATTGATCTCGGCGGCGGCGTGGACCGGCTCGCGCTCCAGACCGGCGTCGGCAACACGGCGACGATCAGCGGCGTCGAGGCGCTGACCGGCGGCGGGGCGAACGACGACATCACGCTCGATGCGCCGGTCACCGGCATGACGGTGGACCTGCGCGGCGGGACGGACCGGCTGGTGCTCTCCTCGGCGGGCGCCAACACGCTGACCGTCACGGGTGTCGAGAAGCTGCTCGGCGGCGCCGCCGCCGACAGCGTGACGCTCGGCGCCGCGGCGGTCGGGATCACCGTGGATCTCGGTGGTGGGGCGGACCGGCTCGTGCTCTCCTCGGCGGGCGCCAATACGCTCACCGTCACGGGTGTCGAGAAGATCTTCGGCGGCGCCGCCGCCGACAGCGTGACGCTCGGCGCCGCGGCGGTCGGGATCACCGTGGATCTCGGCGGCGGTGCGGACCGGCTGGCGCTCTCCTCCGCCGGCTTCAACTGGGTGACGGCGGCGAACGTCGAGGTCGTGACGGGCGGCGCCATGTCGGACGTGATCCAGCTCTCGACTGCCGTCGGCGCGCTGCTGGCGGGCGGCAACGGGAACGACGCGCTGGTCGGCAACGCCGGCGCCGACACCCTGATCGGCGGCCGCGGCACGGACCAGCTGCGCGGCGGCGACGGGGCCGACCGCTTCATGTTCGGCGACGGTGCGGAGCGCCCGGCTTTCGGCGCCTCCGCGACGGCGACCGGCGGGCCCGGCTTCGACGGGCGCGACCGGATCCTCGACTTCACGCCGGGCACCGACCTGATTGACCTGTCGAACCTCGACGCCAACACCGGCGTCCTGGGGAACCAGGCCTTCGGCTTCGGGGGCGAGAGCCGCGCCGTCCTCGCCAACTCCGTGACGTGGTTCTCGACGAGCACGGGCACGACGGTCCAGGTGGACCAGACCGGCGATGCGGTCGCCGACCTGATCATTGACCTCACCGGACGGTTGACGCTGAAGGCCGCCGACTTCGTGCTGTAGGACGGATCGCGGGGCGGCGCGCCGGCGCCGTCCCCGCGATCCGCTTTGCGCCTCCGGCCGATGCGCCTCAACGGCGGGGCGCGGGCTCCGTGCGCCAGGGTGGCGCGAGGTCGAGGGGCGGCTGGGCGGCGAGGATGGTGGTGCGGGAGACCGTTGCCGGGCCTTCGGCCATCCGCCCGGCGGTAAGGCCGAAGACCCGGTTGTCGGCGAGGATCGCGACGGCGGCCGTATGGTTGCGCAGCAGCACCGCGGCGGCGGAGGCGAGCCGGTTCACCACCGTGTTCCCGGCGACGCGCAGCGAGGAGCGGGGATGCGGCTCGCCCTCGCCGCCGAAATTCAGGATCGCGGGATTGCGGGAGCGCGGACCCTGCTCGATCAAGTTGTCCTCGACCAGGCATTCGCCGCCGTTCGGCAGGTCCACGCAATACGCGCCCTCGCCCTCGCCGTCGTAGATGCGGCAACCCCGCACGACGGTGCGGAGCGCGCGGCTCTTGATCTGGTGGCCGCTCGCCGCGCCATGGAACAGGCTGCCGGTCGCTTCGAGCGATCCGACGCCGTTGACGTAGAGGCCGTGCGAGAGGCTCGCGGTCGGCAGCGTCGGGCCGAACTCGCAGGCGGTGATGGCGATGCTGCCCGCGGGCACCGGCGCGGCGAGCAGGTTCATCTGGTTGCCGTGCAGGTGGCAGCGGTGCAGGCGGAGGTGCCCGCCCTCGTAGCGGATGCCGGCGCCGTTCAGGCCGGGCCCGGTCGCGCCGGTGAGTTCCAGCCCCTCGACCGTCGCGTCGGCGCCGATCACCAGGATCGCCTTGCCGTTCGGCGGCGGCACGGTGGCGAGCAGCCGGGCGGTGCCGCCGTTCGCACGGATGGTGAGCGGCCGGCGGATCTCCGCGACCTCGTCGCGGTAGGTGCCGGGCGCGAGGAGGATCGTGTCGCCATCCGCCGCCGCGGCGACCGCCGCGGCGAGGCGGGCGAAGGTGCCGCCCGGGCCGACGGTCAGCGGCGCGCGGGCGGCCTGGGCGCGTGCCGTGCAGGGCGCGGCCAGCGCCCCGAGGACGAGGGGCAGGTCGCGGCGGCGCATCGCGGTCAGCGTCCCGCCCGGCGCGCGACCTCGGCCGCGGCAAGGGTGGCGACGCGGCGGGCGTTGCCGTCCCAGGTCATGTCGCGGGCCTCGATCTCGGCCCGTGCCGCCGCGCCGAGCCGGGCGCGCAGCGCCGCATCGGCGGCGAGCCGCAGCACCGCGTCCCATACCGCGCCGGGGACGGCCGGGTCGAACAGCAGCGCGGTGCGGTCATGGGCGAGCACCTCGCGCAGGTTCGGCTGGTCCGGCGCGACGATCGCCTTGCCGGCCGCCATGTACTCGAAGACCTTCAGCGGCGAGGCGTAGGCGACGGAGGCCGGCTGGAGGGCGATGTCGAAGCCGGCGACGAGGCCCGGCACCGCGTCGCGTCCGGCCAGGCCGGTGAAGCGCACGCGTTCCGCCACGCCGAGCTCGGCGGCGAGCCGTTCGAGGCCGGGCCGCGCCGGGCCGTCGCCCACCACCATCAGCGAGAGCCGCGGCCGCCCCTGCCACGCCGCGATGGCGCGCACCACGGCGTCCAGCCCGTGCCAGTCGCGCACGAAGCCGACGAAGCCGAGGCTCAGCTCCTCCTTCGCCTCCGGCGCGGCTTCGGGGGGCGGTGGGAAGTCCTCGGGGTGTATGCCGTTCGGGATCACCGCGATCCGCTCGCGCGGGACGCCGGCGGCGATCACGTGGCCGGCGAGCACCTCGGTCACGGGCAGGACGCGGTCGGCGCGGCGCCAGACGAGGTTCTCCGCGAAGCGGGCGAGGCGGCGGAGACGGAGCGCGCCGAAGCGCGCGCGTTCCTCGGCGAGCGGCGCATTCACCTCGAGCAGCAGCGGGACGCCGCGGAGCCGCGCGACGACGGTGCCGGCGAAGTAGTGGAGGTTGTAGCGCTCGTAGATCACGTCGGGCCGGACGCGCCGCGCGGCGCGGGCGAGACGGAGGGTGGCGGGGATGTTGTAGGCGATCTCCGCCAGCTCCGCCGCCCAGCCCGGCAGCACGCGGCGGACGGTGGCGACGAGCCGGCTCTCGCCGCCGAAGCTCGCCTCCCGGTAGGCGGGCGGGTCGGCGGTCTCGACCTCGTGGCCGGCGGCGCGGAGCGCGGCGACCATCGCCTCCAGGTGGACCGCCTGGCCGTCGCGCGACTGGATGCGGTGGCTGTAGAGGATCCTCATCGCCCGCCCTTTCCCCGCAGGAAGCGCGCGCGCGCGCGCCCGGCGGCGTGGCGGAGGATCGCCGCGAGGCCGGCGGGGTGCAGCGGATCGGCCAGCGCGACGCCGATCCGCTGCCGCCGGCCGCAGACCCAGAGGCGCTTGTACTCGTCGTCGCCCATGCCGAAATCCAGCTCCGTCACCCCGTCCTCCTCGATCAGCCGCCGGATCATCGTGGCGGTCAAGGCCGTTCCCGGCGAGGCCGCGCGCTGGTCCTCGGCATGGGCGAGCTTCAGCAGCAGCGCGCGCCGCCCGCCGCGGTCCAGCACCCAGTACTGCGCCGCCGCCGGGCGGCCATCGGCGCGCGTGCGCAGGCTGCCGGCGCGCAGCACGCCGGCGGCGGCGGCGGCGCGCATCAGCGCGGCGTCGAGGCCGGGCGCCGGCTCGTGCGGCTTCCAGCTGCGCGCGCGCACCGATTCGTAATCCGCGATGGCGGCTTCCAGCCCGGGGCCGGGGGCGGCGGCGGCGGCGAACTCCATCTCGCGCGCGCAGCGCTCCCCCTTGCGGCGGATGGTGGCGCGCAGCGCCGGGGGGCGCGCGGCAAGGTACGCTGCCCAGCCTGCGCCCGGCGCCAGCGCCTCGTGCGGGTTGCCGAAATGCGCGTAGCGCAGCGCGACGAGGCCGGCGCGGCGAAGGCCCGCGAGCGCCGCCTCCAGCCCCGGTGCCGCCGGGTCGAGCGTGTCGAGCCGCACCGGCGGGCGGCGGCGCAGCAGCCGGCCGATCGCCCCCGCCGCGCCGGCGAGCGCGGCGGGGGAGGCGCCGGGCGCCGGCAGCGGGCGCCAGTCCAGGCTGTACTCGGTCGCGAGGGAGCGCAGCGCGCCGCCGGGCGCGCGCAGCAGCGGCACCAGCAGCGCCCCTTCGCCGTCGAGCGCGAGCAGGGGTTCGGCACCGTGCGGCAGCGCATGCGCGAGGAGCGTGTCGTACCAGAGCCGGCCGGCGAAGAACTCGCCCCCGCCCGGCGCGTGGAGGTGGCGGTCGCACCAGCCGGGCAGGCCGTCGCGCGGAATCGGGATCAGCCGCGCCGCCATGCGCTCAGTCGCGGATGGCATAGATGAGGCGGCCGGCCCATTCGCGCAGCGCGAGCCAGCTCAGCGCCAGGTGGGCGGGGTCCGGCACCCAGTCGGCCGGCAACCCGCCGGCAGCGGGCGTCGGCGCGTGCACCGGCGCGGCGGCGGTCGGGAAGTCGAGCCGGGCGAAGGCCTCCTGCGCGCGCGGCATGTGCCAGCCATGGGTGACGAGGAAGGCGCCGCCGATCGCCTCCGCGCGCAGCATCGCGACGGCGAGCGCGGCGTTCTCGTGCGTGTCGCGCGCGACGGGCTCGATCCAGCGGGGGGCGGCGCCGAAATCCTCGGCGAGGCTGCGCGCCATCAGCTCCGCCAGCGGCGGCCCGTCGGGTGCGACCGGGCCGGCGGTGACGAGCAGCGGCAGGCCGGTGCGCCGGGCGAGCGCCGCGCCGGCGCGCAGGCGTTCGAGCGTCAGCGCGCCGACCGCATAGCCCTCGCCGTCGCGGGTGGCGGTCGCGCCGAGCACCACGACCGCGCCGGGCGAGGCGGGCGCGCCGCGCGTGATCCGCTCCAGCGGATCGGTGAGCGCGTCGGAGGCGAACGGGGTGGCGAGGAGGAGCTGCGCGAGGGCGGCGAGCGCTGCGACCAGCCCGCCCGCGCGCCAGCCGCGCCAGGCGAGCAGCCCCGCCGCGCCGCCGGCGAGCACCAGCAGGAACGGCGGCAGCAGCAGGCTCGTCAGGGCCCAGTGCATCGCGGTTCCGGCGGAACGGGGGGCGGCGCCGCGCGGCGGGCCGGGGTGTCGGGCAGTTGCGGCAAGGAGGGGTCAGCCTGCGTGGTCCCGGCGCGGCCGGCATCTGATGATGCGCCGCCGTCGCGCGCGGGGCAACCGTTGCACGGGTGGCGGCGCATGGACGCGCCGCGGCGGCGGCCCTATCAAGCGCGGCATGGCAGCCGGACAGGCCTGTGTGATCGGCGACGACCAGCGGGCCTTCCTCGCGGTCGTGCGCTCGCTCGGGCGGCGCGGCCTTCGCGTGCATGTCTGTCCCTTCGACCACGGCTCGCCGGCGCTGCGGTCGCGCCACATCGCCGCGGTCCATGCGCTGCCGCCGTACAACCTCGACCCGGAGGCCTGGGTGGAGGCGGTGCGGGCGCTGTTCGCGCGGCATCGCTTCGACCTCGTCATCCCCTGCGACGACCGCTCGATCCTGCCGCTGCACCGGCACCGCGACGCGTGGGGGGACACCCGCATCGCGCTGCCGAACCGGGAGGCCTTCGACGCCTTCTTCGACAAGCTCGCGACGCGGGAGATGGCGATCGCGGCCGGGGTGCCGGTGGCGCCGGGCGAGAGGCTGGCGCCGGGCGCCGACGCGGCCGGGCTCGTCGGCCGCTACGGCCTGCCGATCGCGCTCAAGCCGCGCGGCTCCTTCGACCTCGGCCGCGTCACCGCGCGGCGGTCGGTCTCGATCCTGCGCGACGAGGCGGCGCTCGGCCGCGCGCTCGCGGGGCTGGATCGGCCGGACGACCATTTCGTCGAGGGCTTCTTCGAGGGGAGCGGCGTCGGCGTGTCCGTCCTCGCCGACCGCGGGGAGCTGCTGCAGGCCTTCCAGCACCATCGCGTCTCCGAAGCGGGGGCGACGGGCGGCAGCACCTACCGCGTCAGCGCGGCGCCCGATCCGGCGCTGGTGGAGGCCGCGGCGCGGCTGGCGGCGGCGTCGCGGCTGCACGGCGTCGCGATGTTCGAGTTCCGCCGGGACATGGCGACCGGGCGCTTCATCCTGATCGAGGTGAATGCGCGCTTCTGGGGATCGCTGCCGCTGGCGGTCGCGGCGGGCGTGGACTTCCCGGCGCAGCTCTACGACCTGCTCGTGCACGGCACGCGGCATCCGCGCGTCGCCTACCGCGTCGGGCATTACGGCCGCAACCTTGCCAACGATGCCTACCGGCTGGTGGAGGAACTCGGCGACCGCGCGGTGCCGCTGCCGCGGCGCGTGCAGCGCATGGCCGGCGAGGTGGCGACCGGGCTCGGCCGCAGCCTCGCGGGACGGGAGAGCCAGGACGGCTTCGCGCGCGACGACCTCGGCCCCTGGATCGCGGAATGGCGCGGCATCGCCGGCTGGCTCGGCGGCGGCGCCTTCCGGCGGCTGCCCTGGGTGCACCGGGTCCTCGCCGCGGGCCAGCGGCGGCGGCTGCGCACGCTGCTGTCGCCGGGGCGCCCGCGCAGGGTCGTCGTGCTCTGCTTCGGCAACATATGCCGCAGCCCCTTCGCCGCCGCGCTGCTGCGGCGCCGGCTGGCCGGGGCGCGGCCGGACATCGCCGTGATCCAGGGCGGGTTCCTCGCCGAGGACGGGCGCCGGAGCCCGGAGGCCGCGGTGGCCGCGGCGGCGCGGCGCGGCGTGGACCTCGACCCCCATCGCTCCCGCTACGCGCGCGACGCGGAAGTGGCGGAGGCCGACGCGGCGATCGTCTTCGACGCCGCCAACCTCGGCGAGCTGGCGCGGCGCGGCCTCGCGGTCCCGGGCCGGGCGATCCCGCTCGGGGCCTATGCGGACCCGCCGGGCGAAGTCGCCGATCCGTATGGCGGCAGCGCCGCGACCTTCGACGCAGCCTATGAGCGGATCGAGGGCGCGGTGGACCGGCTGGTCGCGGAGCTCGCGGCCGGTCCCGCGGCGCCCGCCGTGCTGCGGACAGGACGGGGCGGGCGCGTCGCGGTCGAGGTGCTGCCGGTGCATGCCTTCGACGCGGTCGGGCGGGAGTGGCGGACGCTCGAGGCCGCGGCGGAGCGGCCCTCCTTCTTCCAGTCCTGGACCTGGGTGGGGTGCCTTGCGGAGGAGCGCTACGACGACCCCGTGCTGCTGCGCGCGGAGGCGGGCGGGCGGCTGGCCGGGCTCGCGCTGTTCAACCGGCGTGGCGGCCGGCTGCACCTGGCGGAGAGCGGGCAGCCCGCGCTGGACGCGCCCTTCACCGAGCACAACGCGCCTCTGGTCGCGGCCGGGGCGGGGCCGGAGGTCCTGCCGGCGCTGATGGCGGCCGCTTGGCGGGTGCCGGGCGCGAGGCGGCTGATGCTCGGCGGCGTGCCGCCGGGCGTGCTGGAGGCGGCCGGCGGCGTCGCCTTCCGCCGGCGCGAGCAGGCGGCGCCCTTCGTGGACCTTGATGCCGTGCGCGCCGCCGGCGGGGACTGGATGGCGACGCTGAGCGCGAATACGCGCTACCAGCTCCGCCGGTCCCGCCGCGCGCTGGAGCGGCTGGGCGCCATGCGGCTCGACGCCGCCGGCTCGCCGGCCGAGGCGCTCGGCTGGCTCGACGCGCTGGTCGCGCTGCACGGCGCGAGCTGGCGGGCGCGGGGCCAGCCCGGTGCCTTCGCCGATCCCTTCTCGCTGCGCTTCCACCGCAGCCTCGTCGAGCGCGCGCAGCCGCGCGGCGAGCTGGACCTGCTGCGGCTGACGGCGGGCGGCGCGGCGGTGGCGTATCTCTACAACTTCCGCTTCGGCGCCCGGATCTATGCCTACCAGAGCGGCCTCGACCACGACCACGCCGGACGTCATGCCAAGGCCGGGCTGACCTGCCACGCGATGGCGGTGGAGCGCGGGCTGGCTGCGGGCGACTCCGTCTATGACTTCCTCGCCGGGGAGGACCGCTACAAGCTCAGCCTGGCGGGCGCGTCGGTGCCGCTCCTCTGGGCGGAGCTGGTGCCGGCGATGTCGCTGCGCGGGGCCGTCGCCGCCGCGGGCCAGAGCGCGCCGCGCCTCGCGGCGTTGTTGCGGGGATAGGGCGGATCAGGCGCGTCGGCGCAGGCGCGCGGCGAGGCTCGCGGCGGTCGCGAGGAGGGTACGCTCCGGCCCGTCCGGCGCACCGGCGGCGCGCCAGAGCAGGAGCTGCACCCCGACATGCGCCACGGCTCCCGCGGCCGACAGCGCCGCGAGGTTGAGCGCGGCCGCGCCCAGACCCCCGCCCTGCGGCGGCAGGACGCCGCGCAACGCGAACACGACCACCGTCATCGCTGCCGCGGCGGCGAGCGGCCGCCAGGCGACCGCCGCGAGATCGCGCATGCGGTGGCCGAGCAGCCGCGCCGCCTGCCCGTGCCAGGCGGCCGCGCCGAAGAGCGCGGTCGCGACCAGCGCGATGCCGGCGCCCGAGGTGCCGGCGAGCCATGCCCCCGCCACCACCGCGGGCACGCGCACCGCCACCAGCAGCAGGTGCGCCGCCACCATGCGGCGCTGCGCGTCGAGCACGATGAACAGGTTGAAGGTGAAGTGCGCCAGCGCGTCCACCAGCGCATAGAGCGCGGCATAGGCGATCAGCGGCGCCGCGCCGGCGAAGGCCGGGCCGAGCGCGATGCGCTCCACTTCCGGCGAGACGAGCGCGATGCCGGCGGAGAGCGGGACGATGACCGCGGTGAGCAGCCCGAACCCCGCGAGGAAGTGCCGTCGGAGCAGCGCCGGGTCGTGCAGGACCTGCGCGTAGCCCGCGTAGAGCGGGGCGCGGATCGGCACGGCGAGTTCCGTCACCGGCACCGCGCCCACCTGCCAGGAGAGCTGCCACAGGCCGAGCGCGGGCAGGCCGGCGAGGCGGCCGATGGCGAAATTGGCGGCCTGCCCCTCGATCGCGCCGCAGGCATTGGCGGCGAGCATCCACTTCGAGAAGTGCAGCAATTCCCATCCCGCCTTGAAGCTGATCCGCGGCCTGTGGGGCGCCAGCCAGTAGCTGTAGGGGATCGAGACCGCGCGTGTCGCGAGGTTGCCGAGCACGAGGCACCAGTAGTTCTGCAGCCAGGCGGCGAGCGCGAGCGTGAGCGTGAAGGCAACGAGCTTGGTCACCACCTCGTAGCGGAAGATGAGGTCGAAGCGCAGCTCCCGCTGCAGCCGCGTCAGGCCGATGCTGAGCAGCCCGTCGAGCGCGATGATGAGCCCGACGACGGCGACGATCGGGGCCACGCGCGGGTCGCCGAGCAGCGCCGCCTGCCCGTCGGCGGTCGCCGCGAGGGCGCCGCCGAGCAGCAGGCAGCGCAGGAGGTTGAGGGTCCAGGCGCTGTCATAGACCGCGCGGTCGGCCTCCGGCCGGCGGATCACCGCCATACCGACGCCGGTGTTCGTCAGCACCTCGGCGACCGTGATGATCACCGCGGCGAGCCCGACGAGGCCGAAATCCTCCGGCACCAGCAGGCGGGCGAGGATGAGGGTGCTGACCACGCCGATGAGGCGAAGCGTGACGCGGCTGGCCACCATCAAGGCGGAGCTGAGCGCGACTCGGCGGGTGACGCCGCGCCCGTCCTCGGGCCCGAGGACGGGGGCGAGGGCGGGCGCGGAGCTGGTGGCGGGAACTGCGCCGTTGGTCATCTGGTGTCGCGGGCCCCTCGCCTTCCGCCCGTGGCCGGGCGGCCCTTCATACCCGCCCGCAGCGGTTGCCGACAGACGCCGTGATGCGCGGCGGCGTCTATTCGCCCTTGCGGCGCGGCGCGGGGTGCGGCACGCGGGGCCATGCCCGTCTTCTCCGTCATCCTCGCCACGCGCGACCGGCCCGGCCTCTTCGCCGAGGCGCTGCGCTCGGTCCTGGCGCAGGGCGTCCGCGATCTCGAAATCCTCGTGGTGGACGACGGCTCCACCGAGGAGAACCGGCGGGCCTGCGAGCCGGTGCTGGAGGAGGCCGGGGCGGCCCTCGGGGATCGCCTGCGCGTGCTGCGCCTGCCGCGGCGGCCGCGCGGGCATGGGCAGGCCTACGCGCTGAACACCGGCGCGGCGGCGGCGGCGGGGACGTATCTCTGCTTCCTCGACGACGACGACGCCTGGACCGATCCCGGGCACCTCGCGCGCGCGGCGGCGGCGCTCGGCGCGGAGCCGGGGACCGATCTCTACATGGCCAACCAGGTGGCCTATCGCGGCGAGGTGGCCGAGCCGGGGCCGGCCTGGATCGGGGGCCTGGCCGACCTCGCCCGGTCGCGCGGGATCGCGCCGCGGGCGGATGGCAGCTTCCGCGTGGGCGTCGCCGAGCTGATGGCGCTGACCGGCTTCTGCCACGTCAACGCGCTGATCGTGCGGCGGGCGTTCTACGAGGATGCCGGCGGCATGGACGAGGGCATCCGCTGGGAATGCGATCGCGACCTGTTCCTGCGGCTGGTGGACCGGGCCGGGACGATCCTGCACCACCCCGCGGTGGTGGCGCGGCACAACATACCCGATCCGGCGAAGGCGGCGAGCATGACGACGTCCCTCGGGATGCTCGACCGCTGGCTGTATCAGCTGCGGGTGCTGGACAAGGCGAGCCTGCTGGCCGGGCATCCGGCGATCCGCGCGCATGCGCGCCTGCACAAGGGCTGGACGCTGAAGCGCATCGCCGAGACGCTGGCGGCGGAAGGCCGCTGGGATGCGGCCGCCGCGTATGCGCGCCAGGCGCTCGGCGCCGCGCCGACGCTGAAGTGGCTGGGCTATGCGCTGTACTGCCAGGCCCGCGCCGCGGCAGGCGGGGCGCCGCGGAGGTAGCGCCGGTCAGCCGCAGAGGTCGAGGAAGGCGGCGGCGCGCGCGGGCCATCCCCAGCCGCGCGCGCGGTCCTGCGCCGCGGCCGAGAGCCGGGCGGCGAGCGCGGGATCGTCGAGGAGGCGCGTGACGGCGGCGGCGAGCGCGGCCACGTCATCCCCCTCGACGAGCAGCCCGTTGACGCCGTCCGTCACGGCCTCGGCGGTGCCGCCGGCCCGGCCCGCCACCACCGGCCGGCCACAGGCGAGCGCTTCGAGGAGGGCCATCGGCAGGCCGTCTCCCTCGCCGGGCTCGGCGCGGAGCGGGATCGCGACGAGGTCGGCGAGGGCGAGGAGGGCGGGCATCGCGGCGGGGGGGACGGCGCCGAGGAAGCGCACGGCCCCTGCCCCGCCCGCCGCCTCGGCCATGGCCCCGAGCGCCGCACGCTGCGGGCCGTCGCCGGCGACCGCGAGGAGGACGTCGGGATGCCGGGCGCGCATGGCGGGCAGGGCCGCGATCAGGCGGTCCACGCCCTTGCGCGGGACGAGGCGCGCCGGGGCGAGCACGACCCGCCGGCCGGCAAGGCCGAGCCGCGCGCGCAATCCCTCGTCCGGCGGAACGGGGCGGAAGCGCAGGAGGTCCACGCCATTCGGGATGGTGGCGATGCGGGCGGGCGGGATGCCGTAGCCCTCGCGCAGCCGGTCCGCGGCGACCGCGCCCGCGGCCACCACGTGGTCGGCGGCGAGCAGCCAGCGCGCGCGGGCGCGGCGCGAGGCGGGATCCGCCTCCATGAGGTCGTCGCCGTGGCAATAGACCAGCGCGCGGCGGCCGAGGACGCGGCGGGCGAAGGGCACGAGCCAGCCGACCGTCTCGTCGTCGCAGATGCAGACCGCGCCCGCCCCGTGGCGGCGGGCGAGGCCTGCGACGCTGGCGGCGAGGAGGCCGGCGCGCGCCGCCCAGTCGAGGTGGCGGAGCGCGCCGCGCCGCGCGCCGCCGGGCAGCGGCGGGCGCACGAGGCCGATCCGGTGCACGGGATAGGGCGCGGCGGCATCGGCTTCCCGCCAGCCCGCGATGTCCCGCCCCGTCGCGGGATCGAGGCGGGAGGTGAGGACGGCGATCGCGCCGCCGGCCTCCCGGGCCAGCGCGTCATAGACGGAGGCGGACCCGCCGAGGACCGGCGGGACGGTGTGCGCGACGAGGAGGCAGCGCGCCCGCGTGGTTCAGGCCGCCTGGCCGAGCTGGGCGCGCGCTTCCGCAGGCTTCCGCCCGACGAACGCCACCATGTGCCGCGCCTCGTTCGCGAAGGTCACGTCCTTCACGGCGTCGAGCCCGGCCGCCTTGAACTTCGCCTCCACCTCGTGCGGGTGGTAGCGGTACTGGAAGGGCGGGCTGTAGTTGTCGAACAGGGAGACCGTCCGCTCCCGCCGGTTCGCGGTGGTGATCGGCGTCGGCTCTCCCCGGATCGCGGCCACCGCGCGGACCGCCAGCGCGTGCAGCGGCGCCACCTGCCAGCAGAGCTTCCACGTCACCTCCACCGGCAGGCGCGTGGTGACGGCGCGGATCATCTGGTTCGGGATGCCGACCCAGGCCTCCCGCACGCGGTAGAGCTGGACGTACACGTGCGCGCCCGGCTTGCCGAGCGGCACGAAGGCGTCGAAGGCGCGCCAGGTGTCGGGGGTGTGGTGGAGGACGCCGCTGGTGTGGATGTGGTCGAAGGTCGCGGGGCGCAGCGGGGGTTCCAGGATGTTGCCCTGGACGAAGTGGATGAAGGGCGCGTCCGCGCCGGCGCTGGCTTCCGCGTTCTGTGCGGCGCGCTCGATGCTGCGGGAGAGGTCCATGCCGACGACCTCCGCGCCGTAGGAGGCGACGGAGGCGGTGAGCTTGCCGTTGCCGCAGCCGGCATCGAGCAGCAGCTTGCCGCGCAGGCCGTCCTCCGGCAGGTCCATCGAGACGAGGAACTCGCCCTTGCGGAGGGCGAGGTCGTCCTTGAACCAGGTGCGGTCGCCGTATTGGTATTCCTGCCACTGGCGGCCGAAGCTCTCGTTGCTGCGGGCGTTGAACTTGCCCGGGTCGGTGGCGCCGAGCTTGCGCAGCATCTCCTCGCTGGCGCCGAAGCGGCCGAGCGACTCGCGGTGGCGGAAGAAGAAGTCCTCGTATTGGTCGAAGGCGTTGCGCAGCAGGCGCGGCACGCCGGCGACGATCGGGAAGATCAGCGGGCAGCCGGTGCAGCGGAGGAAGCCCTCCGTCACTTCGCGTTCGTAGGCGGGTGTGCCGCCGACGCAGCGCGGGGCCTGGGCGGGCGCGACCGGGCGGGTTTCCTCCGCGGTCGCGTGCAGTTCGAGCGCCGAGCGGCAGGCCGGGCAGCACACGATGTCGAGCAGGCGTGGCCTCATGCGGTGATCCCCTGTCCGGCGATGGCCGGTGACGGCCGCGGCGCGGCGGCCGCGGCGGCTTCCCATTCCCCGAGGACGCGGGCCGCCACGTCCCCCCAGCCATGTCCCTCGGCCCAGGCGCGGATCGCCGCGCGGTCGTGCCCGCCGGCGAGGCCGGCGGCGAGGGCGGCGCGCAGCGCCGGCAGGTCGTCGGCGTCCCCGATCAGGTGGCCGGCGAAATCCGGCACCATGCGAGGCACCTCGCCCACCCGCGCGGCGACCACCGGGAGGCCGGAGGCCAGAGCCTCCCACACCACGTTCGGGCAGCCCTCGTAGTCACTGGCGAGCACGAAGAGGTCGGCGGCGTTGAGCCAGGTGGCGACCTGTTCCGGCGGACGCGAGCCGGCGAAGACGACGCGGCCGGCGAGGGCGGGCGCGGCGGCGAGGGCGCGCAGCTCCGCCTCGTTGTTGCCCTCGGCGCCGGGGCCGCCGACGACCGCGAAGCGGAGGTCGGGCGCCGCGCCCAGCAGGTCCGGCAGGACGCGGAGGACGCGCTGGAAGCCCTTGCGCGGGGAGAGGTGGCCGACCGAGACGATCAGGCGCCCGTCCTCCGGCAGGCCGAGCGCGCGGCGCGCCGCATCGCGCGGGCGCGGGGCGAAGCGGACGGTGTCCACGCCGTTGGCGATGACCGTCACCGGCGGCACCGGGCCGGGCTGCTCGGCCACGATGCTGCGGGCGAAGGCGGCGAGCGGCTCCGACACCGCGACCAGGCGGGTGGCGCCGCGGAGCGCGAAGCGGACGGTGCGGTGTCGCCAGGGGCCGGCGGCGGCCACCAGCGGCTCCGTCCCGCGCAGGGTGATCACCACGGGCAGGCCGAGCGTGCGGCCGAGGAGGATGGCGGCGAAGCCGTCGGGGTAGCCGAAATGCGCGTCAATCACGTCAACCGCCCCGTCGCGCACCATGCGGCGGGCGGTGGGCAGGGCGGAGAGGTAGAGGGACAGGCCGTCGAGCCACTTGCCGTAGCGCGGGACGTAGCGGAACGCGGGATGCGCGACGGCCAGGCCGAGCTGCGTCTCCTCCCGCGGGACGGCGCGCATGGCGGGCCAGGGGAAGAGCGGGCGCGGGGCGAGCACGCGGATCTTGGCAAGCGGCGCGCAGTGGCGCAGTCTCTCGCGCACGAAGAGGCCGTGCTGCGGTCGCACCGGGTTCGGAAAGACCGTGGTGAAGGCCAGAACGCGCATGCTGCCCGCTTCTAGGGCCTCCTCCTCCTGATGCCTAGTCGCCTGCAAGTCGAATAACCGACAACCTACGCAACTCCACATGACGTTGCACCTGCGCTATAGCTCCCCTCAGCCGATCGCAGGGAGGCCCATGCGGCTCGACCACCTTGCCAATGCCGTCGTCCGTGCCGTGATCCCGTTCGGGGGCGAGTTGCGCCGCCTGAAACGGCGGCTGCGGCCCTATGAGGACGACCAGGGCAACAACGACTACGGCATCACCAACGGCCTCGAGATGCTGTCGGCCCTCCGTACCTGCGGGGTCGTCGTGGAGGGGGCGGAGGTGCTGGAGTTCGGTACCGGCTGGACGCCGTTGGTCCCGCTGCTGTTCCACCTTGCCGGCGCGCGGCGCCTGGTGCTGACCGACATTGACCGGCTGATGGATCCGCACACCACCGCCCGGGCGCGGCAGATCGTCGCGGGGCGAATCGGCGAGGTCGCGCGGACGCTCGGCCGGGGAGAGGCGGAACTGCTCGCGCGGCTGGATGCGCCGATGCCGCACGAGTACCTCGTGCCCTGGGACGCCGCGGCGCATCCGGCGGCGAGCGCGGACATCGTCATCTCCCGTGCCGTGCTGGAGCACGTGCCCGAAGACGAGCTGCGCTTCTTCCTGCGCGAGTTCCACCGCATCCTGCGGCCCGGCGGGGCGACCTGCCACGTCGTGGACAATTCCGACCACTGGCAGCACCGCGATAGGGCACTGAGCCGCGTGGAGTTCCTGCGCTACGAGGAGCGGGCGACGATCTGGCGGCTCGCCCAGCTGAACGAGCAGGCCTTCCAGAACCGGCTGCGCCACGGCGACTACGTCGCGCTGTTCGAGGCGGCAGGGTTCGAGATGGTGCGCGCCGAGGGCGAGGCGGACGCGAAATGCCTGGACGACCTCCGCGCGCTGCCGCTGGCCCGCCGCTTCCGCGGGCGGGACCCGCGCGACCTCGCCATCCTGATCTCCCTCATTGTCGCGCGTAAGCCGGCGCAAGGACCATCGCAGCCATGATCGTCATCGGCCTCGGCACCGGACGCTCCGGCACCGCTTCGCTCGCCAAGCTGATCAACGCGCAGCAGGACGCGGTCTGCTTCCACGAGATGAACCCGTCCTGCGTGCGTTTCCACGGCACGCCGCGGCCGATCCTGAACAACATGGACGAGTTCCAGGCGATCCTGGACGGCGGCGATCCCGGCGAGCTGACCGTGGACCTCGGGCGCGAGGTGGCGGCCGCGGCCTATGACCGGCTGCGGGCGATGCGCCGCGTGCGGCTGATCGGCGACATCGCCTTCTACTACCTGAGCTACGTGGAACGGATGATCGCGCGGAACCCGAACATCCGCTTCGTCTGCCTGCTGCGCGACCGCGCGGAGACGGTCGAGAGCTGGATGCAGAAGTCGAAGCTGGAGACCTGGACGTCCAAGCGCATCGCGGATCGCGCCGCATCGCTCATCACGCGTTCCCCCTTCTACGAGAGCCGGAACTTCTGGATGGAGCACGACGGCTCCGTCTGGCAGCCCGACCCGATCTGGGACAAGTGCTTCCCGAAGTTCCCCGGCCCGACCAAGCGCAAGGCGATCGAGCAGTACTGGGACTATTACTGGGAGACTACGCACGCGCTGGTCGCCCGCTACCCGTCGGAGATGCGCGTGGTGCGGACCGAGACGCTGAACGACCGTGAGGTGCAGCAGGATTTGCTCGGCTGGTGCGGCGTCGAGCGGGACGTGATGGTGTTCACCGACGCGCACATCCATAAATCCAGGGCCCACGCGGCGTAGGAAGCGTCTCAGCGGGTCCCGGCGAGCGCGCCGTAATCTATCGAGAAGACGTTCTCGCCGCGGCTCAGCAGGTCGCGGCCGTGGCGTAGGTGGAAATCGAGGAAGCTGCGGGACGTGCCCTCGCGCGGCAGCATCCAGTCGTGCAGCTCGACGATGATGACGGGGAACGCGGCGAAGGCGGCGGGATCGGCATCGAACAGGCCGGCCTCCGCGCCCTCGATGTCGATCTTGAGGATGAACGGCTTCGACCCGTCCCCGCCGTGGCGGGCGACGATGTCGGCCAGGCTGAGGATGGCGACGGATGGCCCTGCCGCGTCGGGCAGCGTGCGGAAGGCCCACGTATCCTGGCCGGCCTGCGTGAGGTGCGCGGTGCCGCCAGTGCCGCCGAGGCCGGCCTCGACGCACTGCACGCCGTAGCCGTCCGTGTTGCGCCGGAGGAGGGCGAAATTGTCCGGCGACGGCTCGATGGCGATGATCCGGGCGCCTGGATAGCGGGTGGCGAACCAAAGGGCGCTGGATCCGATATGCGCCCCCGCATCCACGATGAGCGGCCTGGCGCCGTCCCGCAGCGTTGCCGCGTGGAACGCATCCGTTGCTTCGGCCGCCGCGCCGCGGAGCGGCAAGATATCGTAGTGGCGGTGCCAGAGGTTCTGCGCGATGGCGTCAACGTCGGCCTGGACGCCCCGGTGCCAGACGCGCAGCTCGCGGCCATTCATCCACAGGTACTCGCAAGGCTGCCTGCGGCCGAGGCGGGCGGCCCAGTCGTGCAGGTGCCGGCGCGCCTTGAGCCCGGCGCGGACGACGAATTCACCCCCGTTCATCGTCACTTCTCGAAACCGAGGCCGCGCAGCACGCCGACGCGGCATGCCGCGCCCTTGGCGGCCTCGACCAGCCGGTTCGCGCTCCAGGGCAGGGGTGGGTCGGGGAGGAGGCGCTCCCTCGGGAACAGGCGCTGGAACTCGCGTCGCGCATCGGATTCCCGGAAATACTGCGGGTTGTGCAGCCGCATCTCGGCGAAGGATGCCACGTCGGCGTCGCGCAATCCCCGCACCTTCTCGATCCACGCCCCCCGGCTGCCGTCCACGCCCGGACCTGACGGGTTCCAGTTTCCCATGCCGTGGTCCGTCTTCATGCCTTTCATGTGAAAGAAGAGGTAGGTGAAGCCGACCGCGGCACGGCGCCTGCGACCGAGGTCGAGCCGTTCGTATCCCTCCAACGGATCGGTGGTGTGCCGCAGGTCGGGCGTGACATGATAGAACGCGTGGTCGCCGCTGGTGAAGGACGGGGGGCCGCGCCGCGCCCCGGCTACCCCGAACTGCGGATCGAAGCCGTACAGGTTGTAGATGCCGACCTCGCCGGTCGAGGTGCGGGTGATGTTGATGCCGTAGATCGGCCAGGTCTCGTCGCGCGCGAGGCGCCGGCGCACGCGATCGCACGTCCGCGCGAAGCGGACGGCATCGCCGATGTGGTCGCCATCCACCTTGATTGCGATCTGCCGCGTCGTCCGTGTCAGCGCCCAATTGTAGTAGTTGGCCAAGCTGTGCTCATCGCGTGGATCCATTGTCCTCGCCTCCGGCGCCGCGAGCGGCACGACCTCCGGCTCGTACTCGAAGACGCGAATCTTACCGGGATGGCGTTCGGCCCAGCGCTGACAGATCTCCGGCGTGGCGTCGGTGCAGCGATTGTACACGACGACGAGTTCGTCCAACCCCAGGAGGTGGGTTCCGAAGGCGTCGTCCAGGAACTCCGCCTCGTTCTTGAGGCGCATGAAGCCGGAGATTCCCGGGGTGCGAGGGCGGGCGTAATCCGTTCCGGTGACCTGCCATCGCGACATGACCTGCTACGGCGCCTGCCCCCTGCTCATGCGGCCAACGCCGGGCGGGCCGGGGCGGCGGTGGCCGTCGCGGCGTGCCAGGACTGGAACATCAACAGATTCCAGATCATCCGGTCCCATCCGCGGCCGTCGCGGACGTAGCCGTTCCAGAGGCGGCGGCAGGCGGCGACGTCGAGCAGGCCGTGGGCGCCGAGGGCGGCCGGGCTCATCAGCGCTTCCGCCCAGTCGCGCAGGTCGTCGCGCACCCAGAGCTCGACGGGGGCGCTGAAGCCCATCTTCGGGCGGTCCACGATGGCGCGCGGGACGTGGCGGTAGAGGATCTCGCGCAGCGGCAGCTTGCCGCGCTCCCCGTCGCACTTCGCGGTGGCGGGGAAGCGCCAGGACAGCTCGATCACGCGCCAGTCGAGGATGGGGCAGCGCACCTCGAGCGAGGTGGACATGCTCGCGCGGTCCACCTTCGCGAGGATGTCGTCAATCATGAAGGACGCGCTGTCCATGTAGGTCATGCGGTCCATCGGCGTGGAGCGGCCGAGGCGGTAGGCGCCGCCGGCGAGCTGCGGGCTGAAGGCGGCGGGGTCGGCGAGCAGCCGGCTCGGGTCGAGCGACTGCGACATGATGACCTCGCCGAAGCTTTCCGGGTTGCCGTCCCGGAGGAGGCGTCCGAGGAGGCCGAGCCGGCGTTCCAGCTTCTGGCTGCCCCAGCGGCCGGCGGCGGGGCCGGCGACGCGCGAGATCAGGCCGCCGGCGAGCGCGCGGACCGGGCCTGGCACGGCGGCGCGGCGGGCGAGCCATTTCTCGGCGGCGGCGTAGCGCTGGTAGCCGCCGAACAGCTCGTCGCCGCCGTCGCCGGAGAGCGCGACGGTGACGCCGCGTCGCGCCATGCGGCAGAGCAGGGTCGTCGGCATGATCGAATCATCGGCGAAGGGCTCGTCGCAGATGCCGGGGATGTCCTGCACCAGGGCGAGGGTCTCGGCGGGGGTGACGTACTGCTCCTCATGCGTCGTGCCGATATGGTCGGCGACCGCGCGGGCGTGGCCGGCCTCGTCGAATTCCTTAGCGGAGAACCCGATCGAGAAGCTGCGCACCCGCTCCGGCGAGCTGCCGGCCATGAGCGCGGTGGTGAGGCTGGAATCTATGCCGCCGGAGAGGAAGGCGCCGACCGGCACGTCGGCGACCATCCGCAGCGCCACCGCGTCGCGCAGCAGGGCTTCCAGTTCCTCGGTGGTGGCGGCGCGGCCGCTCGCCTGGGCGTCGAGGCCGGCATGGGCGGCTTCGCGCAGGTTCCAGTAGGGGACGGGCTCGGGCAGCTCGCGGCGGGACGCGGCGGCGGAGTCGAGCCGGAGGAGGTGGCCGGCCGGCAGCTTGGCGGCGCCGCGGTGGATCGTCTGACGGCCGAGCACGTAGCCGAGCTGGAGGAAGCCGGCCATCGCCTCGGTCGAGATCTCCGCGTCGAAGGCGGGGTGGGCGCGGAGCGCCTTGAGTTCGGAGGCGAAGACGAAGCTGCCGCCGGCCCAGCCGTAGTGCAGCGGCTTCTTGCCGATGCGGTCGCGGGCGAGCCAGAGGACGCGATCCTGCCTGTCCCAGACGGCGAGGCCGAACATGCCGTTGGTGCGGCGGAGCGCGGCCTCGAAGCCCCATTGCGCGATGGCTTCCAGCAGGATCTCCGTATCGGAATGGCCGCGCCAGGGGTGCGGGCCGCGCACGGCCTCGATCTCGGCGCGGATTTCGGCGAAGTTGTAGATCTCGCCATTGAAGACGATGACGAAGCGGCCGGAGGCGGAGGCCATGGGCTGGTGGCCGGCCTGGGACAGGTCAATGATCGAGAGGCGGCGGAAGCCGAAGGCCACGCCCGCCTCGCGGTCGAGCCAGACGCCGCCGTCATCGGGGCCCCGATGCAGCAGGCGGTCGCGCATGTCGGTCATCAGGCGGCGGGCGGAGGCCTCGTCGGCGAGGCCGCCCGGAGTGAAGAAGCCGGCAATGCCGCACATCGAGCCGTCCCCGTGATCCGCGGGCGGCCGCCACCCCGGACGCGCGACGAGCGCGGCCGGCAGCGCCCATGCCGTTGTACGTCAATCTAAATGCGCGCGATGGTGGCCGTCAACCTGAGCGCGCATCGCCTTCCCCGAGACGACGGAAGCCGGACGCCGCCCAGGGGCGGTGTCCGGCTCCGCCGGCTGTGCCGGAGTATCAGGCGACCTTGCGGCGGCGCCGGGCGAGGCCGAGGCCGAGCAGGGCGGAACCGAGGAGCGCGAGCGTCGCGGGCTCGGGGACCGCCACGTTGAAGGACTGCCCGATCAGGCTCGCGGACGCAACGCCGGCCGCGGAGGCCAGGTTGATGTCCTTGCTGATGAACAGTTCCGTGTAGGTGCCGTTCAGCGGGAAGTCGCCGGCGCCAAACGGGGGATCATTCGTGTCGCACACGAACGGGTTGCAGCTCACGACGAGCGAGCCGACCACCGTGCCGCCGATGGACCCGGTGTAGGCGAACTCCGTCACGGAGGAGATCGCGAAGCCGAAGATGGACGGGTTGTAGAAGAGGCCGATGTCCGAGATGCCGCCCGGCGCCACGACCTTGTAGGTGATCTCGACGTCCTCGAAGGTGGAGCCGAGGCTGGCGGAGTTGAAGCCGCTGGAGAAGCGGAGCGTGCCGTCCACGAGGCTCACGTCAATCTCGTTGCAGGCGTCAGGCGTGGTGATGCCGCCGGCCCCGGAGGTGATGACGCAGGTGAAGTTCGAGAAGGTCGCGCCGCCGCCGGACAGCATCAGTCCGGGCGCCAAGGGGGCTGCCGAGCTGCTGCCCGCCCCCACAACGAGGCTCGCCGCGCCCAGCGCGACCGCCCCGACCAAGGAAAGCATCTTACGCACCGCTGTTGTCCTCCTGTGATCTGTTCGCGGTTGCCCGCACAGGAAAGACGGTAGCAAGCACCGTGCCAGCTATAGGGGATCAATGAGATTAAGAGTTTAGCCGCGAGATGCCGCCGCAGGCCGGATCACTGTAAATCAGACCGACACCTGCTTGACGACCTCGCGATGTCGTGAGCGGGCCTGGTCGAGTGCGTGACTTCCAAACGGACCGGTCCGCCCAGATCGCGACCTCTCCTTATTCATGGCCGGAAAATCTATATTGACGGGAAGATTTTCAATTCCAGGGTGATAAAACGACTGCCGGCGACCGGGGTTCCGCGTTAACGTCGCATCGCATGCGTCACGATCCGGCTCCTCACGTCGCACCGCGCGCGCGGCGGATCATGCTCGTCTTCGGCACGCGGCCGGAGGCGATCAAGCTGGCCCCGCTGATCCGCCGCATGGGGGCGGCCCCCGGCCTCCACCCGGTGGTCTGCGTCACCGCGCAGCACCGAGGCCTGCTCGACGGCGTGCTCGGCGTGTTCGGCATCCGGCCGGACCATGACCTCGACGTGATGCGGGTTGCGCAGGGCCTGACCTACGTGACGACGGCGGTGCTCGAGGGGCTGGCCGGGGTCCTCGCGCGCGAGCGGCCGGACCGTGTGCTCGTGCAGGGCGACACGACGACGACCTTCGCCGCCGCCCTCGCCGCCTTCCAGGCCGGCATCCCGGTCGGCCACGTCGAGGCGGGGCTGCGCACCGGCAACCTCCGCGCGCCGTGGCCGGAGGAGATGAACCGCCGCCTCGCCGGTGCGATCGCGGACCTGCACTTCCCGCCGACCGCCGGCGCGCGCGACAACCTGCTGCGGGAGGGCGTGGACCCCAAGCGGGTCCACCTGACCGGGAACACCGGCATTGACGCGCTGCACGACGCGCTGGACCTGCTGGACGCCGATCCGGTGCGCGCAGCGGCGCTGGACGCGGCACTGCCGCCGCTCGACCCCGCCCGGCGTATCCTGCTCGTCACCGGCCACCGGCGCGAAAGCCTGGATGGCGGGCTGGAGCGGGTGGCGCGCGGCATCCGCGCGCTCGCCGACCGCGGCGATCTGGAGGTGGTCTGGCCCCTCCATCCGAATCCCGCCGCGCGGCGGGCGGCGGAGGCGGTGCTGGCCGGCCACGCGCGGGTCCACCTGCTGCCGCCCCTCGACTATCCCGCTTTCGTGCGGCTGATGCGCCGCGCCTACCTGATCGTCACGGATTCCGGCGGCGTGCAGGAGGAGGCGCCCTCGCTCGGCACGCCGGTCCTCGTCACGCGCGAGACCACGGAGCGGCCGGAGGCCGTGGCGGCCGGGACGGTCCGGCTGGTGGGCACCTGCGCCGGTCGCCTGGTCGAAGCGGCGACGGCGCTCCTCGACGACCCGCGGGCGCATGCGGCGATGTGCGTCGCCCACAATCCCTACGGCGACGGGCGGGCAGCGGGGCGCATCCTCCGCGTGCTGCTGGAGGAGGCGGCCGCGGATGGATAGCTTCCGCCGGGTCTGCGTGCTCGGCCTCGGCTATGTCGGGCTGCCGACCGCCGCGGTCTTCGCCGGCGCGGGGCTCGACGTGCTCGGGGTGGATACCGAGCCGCGCGTCGTCGCGGCGGTCGGGGCCGGCCTGCCGCATTTCGGCGAGCCCGACCTCGACGCGGCCGTCCGGCGCGCCGTGGAGGCGGGGAAGCTCCGCGCGGCCGCGGTGCCGGAGCCGGCCGACGCGATCCTGATCGCCGTGCCGACGCCGCTGGCCGGCGAGCGCGCGGCGCCCGTCCCCGACATCTCGCGCGTGGAGGCGGCGGCGCGCGCGGCGGCACCGGTGCTCCGCGCCGGGACGCTGGTGGTGGTGGAGAGCACGGTGCCGGTCGGCACCACGGAGCTGGTCTGCCGCCTGCTGGCCGCGCTCCGCCCCGACCTGACCTTCCCGCACGAGGCCGGGGAGGCGGCGGCGGTGCAGGTGGCGCATTGCCCGGAGCGCGTGCTGCCCGGCCGCGTCCTGCAGGAGATCGTGCACAACCCCCGCCTGATCGGCGGCGTGACGCGGCGATGTGCGCAGCGGGCGGCCGCGCTCTACGGCATCGTGGTGCGCGGCGAATGCCGGCTGACGGATTCGCGCACCGCCGAACTCGCGAAGCTCGCGGAGAATGCCTACCGCGACGTGAACGTGGCCTTCGCCAACGAGCTGTCGCTGGTCTGCGACCGGCAGGGCATTGACGTGCGGGAGCTGATCGGCCTGGCCAACCTGCACCCGCGCGTGAACATCCTTCAGCCCGGCCCGGGGGTGGGCGGGCATTGCATCGCGGTGGACCCGTGGTTCATCGTCGCGACCAACCCCGCGGAGGCGCAGCTGATCCGCGCGGCGCGGCTGGTGAACGACGCCAAGCCGGGCTTCGTCGTGGCGCAGGTGCGCGGGCGCGCAGCGGCGTTGGGACGCCCATCGGGGCGTCCGGTGATCGCCTGCCTCGGCCTGTCCTACAAGCGGGACGTGGACGACCTGCGCGGCAGCCCCGCCGTCGAGATCGTGCGCCGCCTGGCCGAGGAGCGGATCGGGGAGCTGCTGGTGGTGGAGCCGCATGTCGCGGCGCCGCCGGCGGAGCTCGCGGCGCACGGCCTCGAACTGCACGACCTCGACGGCGCAATCGCGCGCGCGGAGATCGTGCTGCTGCTGGTGGACCACATGGCCTTCCTGCGGGTGGGACGCGAGGCGCTGCGGGAGAAGGTGGTGATTGACACGCGCGGGGTGTGGTGACCGGGCCGCGGGGCCTGTCGGTGGGGTTTACGGTCGTTGCGCAGTGCGCCAGCAACGGCGTGCAAGTCACTGTTCCGTCTCATCCCGGCCCGCTGGCATGATGGTTGCTTCGTTGCGCCGAGCGATGCGATCGTGCCGGTCCGTCCGGTCCGGCCGCCTCCAGCCACAGCGAGTCTGCCGAGCTGAACCAGTACATGTCCGTCCGTGATGACATGGCGTTTTCCGATGCCCTCGGAGACGAGCCGTTCGGGAACCCGGTCCGCGCCGGGGGTGCCGAGCGCCCGGCGAATGAGCGGCGCACGCGCCAGCTTCAGGACAACATCCTGATCGCCTTCCATCGTGCCTGCGATGTCGGGCAGCTTGAGGTCGCGGCGGAGTTGCTGCGGCTGACGGAAGCCGTGCTGAAGGTCGAGCCCGACATGCGCCGCCGCCGGCAGGACCTGCGAAGCCTGGTGGCCGCGCATGAGCGCCTGTGGCTGTTGCAGCACCCGGAAACGCCCCCCGACACGACGACCTGACGCCCCTGCCGGGCGGCTCTCCTCAGCGCGTCGGGCCGCCCCGCGACAGGGTGGCTGCCTGGGCGGCCAGGGTGTCGTCCTGCGCGGCGATGACCGCGCGCAGCAGGTCGCGGTCGCGCTGCGAGCCGGCACCGTCCGGCCGCAGATCCAGGATCACGAGTACGGGGCGGCCGGCGGTGCCCCCCTGCAGGGCGTTCCAGGCCTGCATCGCCCGGCTCCGCAGGCCGTCGCCGGCCGGCGCGCCGGCGAGCCAGCCCGCGACGGCAACGGTCCGCGACGCGTCCTCGGACTGGCGTCCCTGCCAGGCGGCGTTCGCGCCGGCCACGCTGAAGGTGACGTCCACGTCGCTGCCGCCTTCGAAGGCGCGATGCCGCGCCTCGGCGACCGCCGACCAGTTCGTCCGGGCGGGGAAGACGAGCAGCCGCGCCCTGACCGTCGCGCCGGGGCAGGCCAGCGTCGCCGCCTCGGCGCCCGCTTCGCAGCGTTCGGGCACGCCGAGCCGCGCCGGCACCGCGGCGAGCGGCTCCGCCCCGATCCGGTCCAGGGCGGCGGCTGCCGCCACGCCCGCGGCCGCGAGGAGGGTGACGGCGAGCCCTGCCCCGACCGTCGCCGCAGGACGCGGCCTGACGCGCCCGCCGCGCGCGAGGGCCGGCGCCGGCCCGGGGCCTTCGCCATCCTGCCGGAACGGCAGGCCGGCCAGGATCAGCAGGAGGATGATGACGGAGAAGAAGCCCCAGCCGTAGATGACGTGGTCCGCCTCCACCGCCGCCGCGCTGCCCTGGAAGTGTCCGAGCATGACCAGGCCGAAGGCGCGCGCGCCGTTCGCGACGATCGGGACCACCAGCGCCAGCACCATGACCACCAGGCGCCGCCACGGGCTGCGGAACATGACCAGCGCGTAGAGCGCGCCGAAGGCCAGCGCGGCGACCAGGAAGCGCAGGCCCGCGCACGCCTCGGCCACGAGGAAGGTCCCGGCCGGGATCTCGATGACGAGGTCGTCCACGTAGTGCGGGATGGAGGTGAGGCCGAGCAGGAACTCGACGATCTGCGCCGTGATGTGCTGGAGGGCGGGCGTCGCGAAGGCGCCGAAGGGGACGGCGAAGATCAGGTAGGCCAGCGGTGCCGCGAAGGCGAGGGCGAAGCGCCAGCCGGCGACCGCCAGCACGGCGATCCAGACGGTGCCCACTGCGACGAGCTGGCGGCCTTCCATGATCCCGAGGCGCTCGGCCAGCAGCCAGGCCAGGGCCGCCGGGATCATCAGCGCGGCTGCGGCCGGCATCGGATGCGGCGGAACCTCCGCGAGCCGGTGCCGGCGCTGCCAGGCGAGCCAGCCGGAGATGGGCAGGATCAGCCAGCAATGGTTGTAGGCGGTCGAGCTTTCCCACACGCGGATCGCGGCGCCGGCTTCCTCGGCGAAGAGGATGCCGAGGGCGAGGAGGGTCAGGCCGAGCACGATGAGGGGCGTGCGCCAGGCGATGGCGGGCGCCGTGGTGAGGGTGGCCGGGATGCGTCCGCCGTCAGCCATGGGGGGTGGCCCGCGCGGCGCGCGCAGTCATGCCGGACGGCGTTGCGAGCCCGCCGCGGGCGTGCGCCGGGGCGTTTGGCGCTCGCCCCTCAACCCGCCCCCTCACCCCGTCGGGGGAGGGCGGCGATGAGGCACAGGGTTGCGGCATGTCGTCCCCAATAGTCGCGTTCGGGAATGATCATACCGCGGTTTCACGCCGGGACGGAGTCGCCGGCGTAAGCGTCGGGTATGGCGGTGGTCGAGGGCCAAGCCGAACAGGCCGGCGCCGGGCGGGGCGGGTGTCGCGGGCTCCGGCAGCGCCGTCGGGTCAACGGGGCTGCGGAGGGGGTCCACCTTCCCACCGTTCCGACACGCGGCGCGGTGGGTTCCCGCTTCCGCGGGAACGACAGAAAGTGGATCAGGGATCACGCCGTTTGGTATCACCGCTCCGTCCGCGCAGCCCTCTCCATCACCGCGTCGAGCCGCGCCAGCGTCGCGTTCCAGTCGTGTCCCGCGGCGACCGCGCGGCGCGCGGCGGCGCCGAGGCCGGGGTGTGCGCCGTCGAGTACGGCGGCGACCGAAGCGGCCATCTCCGCGGCGCCGTCGGCCACCAGCAGGTCGCGGCCGGGGATGGCGCGCACGCCTTCGAAGGCGTCGGGGGAGGCGACGACGGGGCGGGCCATCGCCATCGCCTCCAGCACCTTGTTCTGGATGCCGCGGGCGATGCGCAGCGGCGCGACCGCGACGGCGGCGTGGGCGACGTAGGGGCGCACGTCGGGGACGCTGCCGGTGACGTGGATGCCGGGCTGCGCGGCCAGCGCCTGCACGGCGGGGGCGGGGTTGGCGCCGACGATCCAGAACTCGGGTGCGGGGGTGCGGGTGCGGAGGAGGGGCATGACCTCGGCCGCGAACCAGCAGACCGCTTCCACATTGGGGCGGTAGTTCATCGTGCCGGTGAAGACGATGGCGGGGGGGGTGGGTTTCTCGGCGGTCTGCGCCGACCCCTCTCCCCAACCCTCTCCCGCAGGGGGAGAGGGAGCAGTGTGTGCGTCGGGGTCGAAGCGGGACAGGTCCACGCCGTTGTCCACCCAGTCCACGCGGGGGCGGACCTCCGGGGCGAGTTCGGCGAAGCGGCGGGCCTCGGCTTCGGAGACGAGGATGGTGCGGTCGAAGGCGCCGGCTGCGGTGCGTTCGAGGCCGAGCAGCGTGCGCGCCTCGCGCGCCCAGACCTGGCGCATGGGCGGGCGCGAGGCGGCGGCGTAGGCGGCCCATTTCTCCGAATCCACGTCCACCAGGTCGAGCACGCGGTGGGGGCCGGCGGCATCCGCGCCCATCACGTAGGGCGCCATCGCGGAGGAATAGACGAAGGCCGCGTCCCAGCGCCGCGCCGCCAGCCCCGCCGCGACCCAGGCCGCGAGACGCGGATGGTGGAACCAGCCGCGCGTCAGCGGCACGCCGGGGCGGAGGTGCAGGAGGGCGCGCGCCACGCGGCCGTAGCGGCCGGTCTCCGCGTGCTCGACCGTCGCGCAGCGGCCGCGCAGCACCGGAAGGTGGGCGAGGTCGGCGGGGTCGTCCACGAGGCAGCCGAGATCCACGTCCCACCGCCGGGCCAGGTGGTCGAGCATGTGCCAGGCGCGGATCTTCTCGCCCTTGTCGGGCGGATAGGGGATCCGGTGGGCGAGGAAGAGCAGGCGCGGCATCAGCCGAGCCCGCGCACCAGCGGCGGGCCGAGCAGGTTCGCGACGGGCAGCGGCAGCTTCTTCCACGCCTTGATGAACAGGCGGTATTTCGGGTTGTTCGGGTTGTTCTCGGGGATGCGCGCGCCGTTGGCCAGGCGGTAGCAGTAGTGAAGCTGCGTCTCCGGGAAGCCCCAGTTGCGCTTGTAGGCGAAGGCGCCGGTGTCCTTCTTGCTGCGGCCGAAGTCGAAGCTCGTCGCACCGCGCTCGCGGCCCGCGCGGCGCATGACCTCCCAGTACATGTAGTCGTTGGCGGAGACCTCGCGCGCTTCCGCGGTGCCGCCGCCGTAGTAGGGCAGGACCTCCCCGCGGAAGTGGAAGTTCAGCACGGCGGAGACGGGGCGGCCGTCGCGCAGCACCGTCGTCACGTCGTGCTCGCCGGGGAAGGCTTCGGCGAGCAGGCGGAAGTATTTCGCGGGGAAGACGGGGCTGCCGAGGTTGCGGACGCTCTCGGCGTAGATGCGGTGCAGGCGGGCGGTGTCGCTGTCGCTGACCGAGGTCAGCTTGAAGCGCTCGACCGCTTTGCGGACCTCGGCGCGCTGCTTGCGCGGGATGTTCGCGGCCATGTCCTTCGCGTCGTCGCCGGTGATGCGGATCGGCTTGCGGAAGGTGTAGTAGAGTGCCGGGCGCTCCACCCAACCCGGATCGGCGGCGTCGAGGCGGCGGTATTCGAGGACGGGCGCGCCGAGCTTCGCGCGCAGCGCCATGGCGTGGGCTTCCAGCGCGTCCGCCGCCTCCGGCGTCGTGCAGGCGGCGCCGCCATAGACGCAGAACGGGGTGGAGGCGAGGCTGTCGCCGAACAGCGCGGTCTTCATGCGGGCGAGCGGCAGCACGCCGGTGATCGCACCGTCCTGCTCGGCGAAGGCGTAGTGGGTGGGGTGGCGGAAGGCGCGGCGGATGACCTCCGCCCAGGCGGAGAGGTGGAAGAAGCCGGCGGCGGGGGTGGCGCGCACGAAGGCATCCCACGCGGCCGCGCTGCCGGCATCGAGCTCCCGCACGCGGACGGTCATGTTCCGGTCCTATTCGGCGGCGAGGGGGAGGGCGGCGGGGCGGCCGATCTCGGGGCCGAAGACCTCGTCCATGCGGCCCCAGGCGAAGTCGCGCAGCAGGCGGGCGAGTCGCTGCTCCATGCTGGCGAGGCCGGTGTAGTGGCGGAGGCGCGCGCGCGGCGGCGCGGCGACGCGTGGCTGGGCCGGGTCCACCTCCCACGGGTGGAAGTAGAACAGGCCGCGCGTGGCCTCGGCGCGGTTCACGCGGCGCAGGCCGGCCCGGAAGAGCGCGTAGGGGGCGAGGCGGAACCAGCCGCCGCCGGAGAGCGGGAGGTTGCGGCCGCGGAGCCGCAGCGTCGTCATCGGCAGTTCGACCACGCCGTCGGGATGCGGGCGGTGCGGGCCTCGCGGGGCGTCGGGCGCGCCGTAGAGGTCGTGGCGGACCGGGAAGACGGAGGAGCTGTAGAGGTGGCCTTCCTCGGCGAGCGCGGCATGCGCCCAGGGCGTGCGCGGCCCGATGGAGAAGGTGGGCGCGCGGTAGCCGGTGACCGCGACGCCGCCGGCATCCTCCAACGCGCGCTTCGCACGGCGGATGTCGGCGCGGAAGGCGGCCTCTCCGATCGCCGAGACGAGTTCGTGGCCGTGGCCGTGGCTGGCGAGTTCGTGGCCCGCGGCGACGATCCGGCGGACCAATGCGGGGTGGCGCTCCGCGACCCAGCCGAGGGTGAAGAAGGTGGCGCGGACGTTCGCTGCGGCGAAGAGGGCGAGCACGCGGTCGGTATTGGCCTCCACGCGGCGGTCGAGGGTGTCCCAATCGTCGCGGCGGATGACGCCGGCGAAGGCCTGGACCTGGAACCAGTCCTCGACGTCCACGGACATGGCGTTCATCCGCGGCTCCGCCGCCAAGGAATTCGCTCGCGGCTCCGCCGCCTGGGCATTCATCCGCGGCTCCGCCGCCTGGGCGTTCCCGATCATCGTCGTGCGCCCATGTCGGCGAAGAGGTCCATCAGCCGGTTGAAGACGCGTTCGCGCCGGGCGGAGAGGTGCTCCAGCGCCTCGATCCGGCGTGCGAGGTCGCCGAGCCGGTTGCGGTCCTCGTGGTCATGGCCGTTCTCGTAGGGCAGCGCTCCGATCCGCCCGGCGCCGAGCACGACCGCGGCTGCGGCGGCCGCTGCGGAACCCGCGCCGGCTCGCCCGCCGCCGAGATCCTCCTCCAGCTCCTGCGCGGTCGTCTCCACCATCGCGGCGTCTATGCGGTCGCTCTCCTCCAGCGCGGCGCCGAGCAGCACGCGGGAGCAGAGGCGGTTGATGCGGCGGGGGATGCCGCCGCTGTGGCGGTGCACCAGGTCGAGCGCCGCCGGGTCCCAGGCCGGGCGCCCGTCCCAGCCGACGGCGCGCAGGCGATGCTCGACATAGGCGTGCGTCTCCTCCCGCGAGAGGCCGCCCAAGTGGAAGGAGGCTAGGACGCGCTGGCGGAGCTGGTCGAGGCTCGGGCTGGCGATGGTGCGGCGGAGTTCGGGCTGGCCGAGCAGGATCGTCTGCAGCAGCGCCGTCCCGCCCTCCGTCACGTTGGAGAGCATGCGGAGTTCTTCGAGCGCCTGCGGCGTCAATCCCTGCGCCTCGTCCACGATGAGGAGGTGGCGACGGCCATCCCTGGCGCCGGCGCGCAGCGCCTCCGAGATGCCCTTCAGCACGGCCGCCTTCGTGCCGTCGAGCGTGGCGCCGAAGGCGTCGGCGACGAGGCGGAGCAGGTCCTCGCCGGAGACCTGGGTGGTGACGATGCGGGCGACGGTGAAGCCGGTGGGGTCGAGCTCGCTGCACAGGCGCTCCACGATGGTGGTCTTGCCCGCGCCGACCTCCCCGGTGATGACGATGAAGCCTTCGCGCTGCGCGAGGCCGTAGGTGAGATGCGCGTAGGCGCGGCGGTGGACGGAGCTGTCGAAGAAAAGCCGCGCATCCGGCGTCATCTGGAACGGGTGGTCGCGGAACCCGTAGTGGTCGAGGAGCATGATGCGGGTGATCCTACGCCACGGTTCCGTCAGAAGTCCTTGCGGAGACCGACGAGGATGAGGTTCTGCAAGGCCCGCCCGCCGCCCGAGATCTCTTCCCGGCTGGTGATGCGGTACTGCAAGGTTCCCCGCAATCCTTGCCCGAAATCCTGCGTCAGCGCCACGCCGGCGCTATAGACGTCCGTATCGGGGCGGCCGCTCGATTCGATGGTGCCGTATTGCACGAACAGCGCGCCGGAGAGATCCGGCCGCAGCTCCCGCACCCAGCTGAGGCCGACGGATTGCGCGGTCTGCTGGAAGACCGCCGCGCCGGGGGCGGCGTTCACCGGCGTCCTCTCCTCCCGGGTCAGCGACAGGGTATAGGTGTCGCGGAGGCGGATGTGGGTGAGGCCGACGGAGGCGGCCGTCGTCTTCTGGAGGCCGCCCTGCACCGCAAGCAGTTCGTCGGTGAGGACGGGTGAGATGGGGATGCCGGTGACCGGGTCCACCACGTTGCCCACCGCGTCGAGGCGCGAGCTGGCGAGGCGCGAGGCGGCGAGCAGGCTCGTCGTCGTCAGCCGCTCCTCGTAGCGGGCGTTGAGCCTGGTGCGCGGGGCGACCTGGAACGAGGCGTCGAGGCGGAGGGATTCGAAGCCGTCGCGCCGGCCGTATTTGACGATGACGTAGCCCGACGGCCCGGTGGCCTGCGCGCCGACCGCCCAGACCGGGCCGTCCACGTCGAACGGACGGGGGCCCCCGTAGTGCTGCTGCTCGTAGCCGAGGTCGAGGAGCGCGGCGATGTTCTGGGTGATCGCGTAGCGGTTCTCCACCACGGCGATCCGGCGGTAGGCGCCGTCGAGCACGCCGCGCCCGTCATATTCGGTGTCGCTGATGCGGGCGAAGAACGAGTAGCGGTCGAACTCCTCGCTGCGGAGCGTGGCGAAGACCTCATGCGAGACGAAGTCGCCGGCGGAGAAGAAGCCCAGCGCGCCGATGCCGCCCGCGCCCGTGCCGCCGCCCGCAAGGGAGCTGGACGAGCCGCCGCCTAGGCCGTTGCCGCCTGCCGACTGCTCGACGTACTGGAAGGTGTAGCCGACCTGCGCCACGCCGATGTTGGGGAAGCGGAACTGCGTGAAGGGGGTGATCTGGAAGGTCGTCGTCTGCAGGCGGTTGTCGCGGTCCACCACCGTGTTGCTGCCGGTGGCGAAGCCGCCGCTGAGGGACCGGACCGAGGAGGTGCCCCGCACGTCCACGAAGAGCCGTTCCTCGACGAGGGTGATCAGGGCCTGGCCGTTGAAGAAGTGGTCGAGCCGCTGCTGGTCCGGCGTGGAGACGTAGTACTGGAACCGCGGACTGTATGCGAGCACGCCCTTGACGCTCGCGGTATCGAAGTTGACCGCCAGCGATGGCGTGACGGAGAGGATCACGTCGGAGCGGCGGTCCTGGCGGGTGCCGTTGACGTTGTCGGTGGCGATCGCCTCCACCGCGATGCTGGGCAGGATGGTGTAGGCGCGCGGCGTGCCGCCCGGGGCCTCGCCGACGAGGCCGATCGGGAAGCCGAGCGTGCCGAGGTTGAGCGCGGAGCCGCGCGGACCGGTGCGCGGGTCGCTCGCGCCCTCGGTGATCGGGAGGGGGGCGGGCGAGATCGGCGTGGCGATGCCCGCGGCGCCTGGCGACTGCGCCGCGACGGGGTGCGCACAGGCGAGGAGGGCGACGAGGAGGGCGGCGCCGGGCGCGGCGCCGCGCCGGATCGTGCGCATGCCGCCGGTCGTCCTACTGCCGGGCATCGGCGGGCGGCGCGGCGCCATAGGCCGCGTAGCCGCCGTAGCCGTAGGCGCCGAAGCTGTCATTCATCGTGACCTGCGTGCGGTTGAGCACGAGCTGCAGCGTCGGGCAGGATTCCACCATGTCGAGCGCCGCCTCCACTTCGTTGCGCTGCGTCGTCTCGGCCCGGACGACGACCAGGACCTGGCCGGCGACGGCGGCGAGGCTGCCCGGATCGCTGGCGGCGAGGCAGGGCGGGCTGTCCACGATGATGACGTGCTTCGGGAAGGCTGCCGCGAGGCGGAGGATGGCGCCGGCCAGGAGGGTTCCGGGCGGCACGCCCACCGCGTCGTCCGTGGCGTCGGGCGACGTCGCGCCGTAGGGCAGGAAGGAGAGCCGCGCGATCTCCGTCGGCAGCGGCAGCGGGGCGGCCTTGCGGTCGGGCTCGACGGCGAGCGCGCGCAGGCCGAGCTCACGCTGGCGGCCGAGCAGCTCGCTGATCGAGTGGCGCTTGCCATCGGCGTCCACCAGCAGCGTCGGATACCCGCCGCCGCTGGCGATCGCCGCGGCCAGGTTGAGGGCGGTGAAGGTCTTGCCCTCGCCCGGGCGGGCGCTGGTGACGAGCACGACGCGGCTGGCGCGGCCCTCCTCGGCCTGGACGCCGCGGAGTGTCCGGAGCACGTGCTGCTGCACGACCGCGACCTCCTCCGACAGGCGGGTCCGGCCGGGGCCGCTCGACATCGCGACGAGCCCGGCGGCCTGGATGACGGCGAGCGGGATGGCGGTGGGCGGCGCGGGCTCGCGCACCGGGGCAGCGCGCGCGGCCTCCGGCGCGTTCGCTGCCGCGGGCGGGTCGGGCCGCGGCGGTTCGCGCGATGGCGCCTCGGCAACCGCTGCCTTGGGCGCCGCCTTGGGCGCCGCCATGGGGGCGGGGGCGGCGCCGGGCGCGGCGGCGGGGCGCGCACCCGTCCGCATCGCCTCCACCGCGCGCTCGACGAGGTGGGCGCGGGATTTGGGAGCGGCGTTCACGCGATCACCCTGGCGAGCAGTTCCGGGACACGCGCGACGATGGCGGGGCCGCCGGCGAGCAGCGCGGCGTAGGCGCCGAGCAGGGCGCTGAAGCCGACGGCGAAGACGACCGCGGCGAGGACCTGCGGCCGTGGCGGCGCGGTCGAGGAGACGGCGCCGAGCACCGGCAGGCCGAGGGCGCGCAGGTCGTGCACGGTGTAGAAGGCGCGGTCGAGCAGCACGAGGAGCAGGGCGAGCCCGCCGCCCGCGCCGATCCCGATCACCAGGACCGCGCTGGCGAAGAGGAGGCGGTTCGGCCCGGACGGGATGGTCGGCACGGTCGGCGGGTCAATCACCTCGAGCCGGACCCGTTCGGCCGAGCTGCGCGCCTGGCCCGCGATCTGGAGGGATTCGCGGCGCGCCAGCAGTTCTTCGTACTGGCGGAGCAGGACGTTGTAGTCGCGGTCGAGGTTCTGCTGGTCCGCCTGCACCTGCGGCACGGTGCGGGCGATTGCGTCGAGCCGTGCGATCTCGGTCTCCGCCTCGCTGATCTGCCGTTCGATCGAAGCGATGGTCGCGTTCGCGTCCAGCAGCGCGACGCGGAGATTGTCGTAGGCCGGGTTCGCGCGCGGCCCGGCCGGCCGGGCGCCGGTGGGGCGGGAGCCCTCGCGGGAGTCGCGCAGCTCCGTGATCACGTTGCGCTGGGCCACCACGCTCGGGTGCTGTTCGGTGTAGCGCAGGCGCAGCTCGCGCAGCTGCCGTTCCGCCTCCGCCAGCCGGCTCTCGCCGCCGGCGGCCGCCTCGGCCGTGAGCATCGCGCTCGTCTGCGCGAGCTGTTCCTGCATCAGGTCGCGCCGCTTCCTGAGGTCGGTGAGCTGGCCCTCCAGGCCGATCAGCCGCGCGCGCGCGGCTTCGAGCCGGGAGAGGCCGTCCGCCGCGGGGAGGATCTCGAGGTAGCGGGTGCGGAACTCCGCGCGGCGCCGCTCCGCCTCGCGCAGCTGGACCTCGTAGCTGGCGATCTGCTGGTTCACGAAGGTGCGGGCGTTCGCCATCTGCTGCCGGTCGTTGACCGCCGCGCTCTCGATGAAGAGGTTGAGCACGGTCTGCACGACGTCGCGCGCCAGCGTCGGGTCGCCGTCGCTGTAGGATATCGTGTAGAGCGTGCGGGCCTGCGGCTGGATGCGGATCTGCTTCGCCAGGCTCGTCAGCAGCCGCTCGCGCGAGGTGGCGTCGTTCACGCGCAGGTCGAGGTCGGTGCGGGCGATGACGCGTTCGAGGTTCGGGCGGCTGAGCAGGGTGCGTTGCAGCGTCTCCACCTGCGCGCCGGGCTGGCTGTCTATCGCGAGGCCGCGCAGCGTGGCGCCGAGCACCTGGTCGCCGTCGGCGAAGATGCGGGCGCTGGCATCGTAGGTGTTCGGCAGGGTATAGACCGCTGCCCAGCCGAGGACGCAGACGAGCCAGGCGAGGGCCAGTCCCTTCCAGCGGTGCTGCCAGCTTCGCGTCGCGTAGCGCCTGGCGTCGGCGACGATCTGCATGGTCTCAGAACCAGCTCTGCGGGATGACGAGGGTGTCGCCAGGCCGCATCGGCATGTCCTGGGAGATGTCGCCGTCGCGCAGGAGATCGTTCAGGCGCACGCGGAGGACCTGGGGCGGCTGGCCCGGGTCGCGGCGGATGACCTCCGCCCGGTTGCCCGCCGCGAAGCGCGTCAGCCCCTGCGAGGCGATCAGCACGTCCAGCAGGGTCATGCCTTCGCGGTAGGGGATCGCGATGGGGTTCGCGGCTTCGCCGATCACCCGGATCTGCCGTGCCGGCGGGCCGACGAAGGAGCGCACCATGACGGTGACGGTGGGATCGCGCACGAAGTCGCGGAGCTGTCGCTGGATGGCGGTGGCCAGCTCGGTCGGCGTGCGGCCCGCGGCGACGATGTCGGGGACCAGCGGCAGGGAGATGCGGCCGTCCGGGCGGACCGGCACGTCCACCGTCAGGTCGGAATTCTGATAGACGAAGATGCCGAGCTGGTCGCCCGGGCCGATGACGTAGTCGGGCGCCGCCGTGTCCGCCGCGGCGGACAGGCTGGCGGAGGTGGGAAGCTGGCGGGGCGCGCCGGAGCAGGCGGCGAGCCCTGCACCGAGCGTCAAGACGAGGAGTGCGGTGGGCAGGCGGTGCGTCACTTCAGGCCTCGCTCCCTCATGCGGGCGGGCGGGTGTCGGGCGGCGGCCACGCGGGCCTGGGCTCGCATGTCACGACATCGCCCTCAACGCGCGCGATACGTGCACCATAATCAACCGGCACCGGAAGCGCAACACCGGTCTGTCGGAGCCTGTTGTATTTGCTTTGTGTTATATTCATTTTTGCACAATCTGCGGAAGATTTCTAGAGAAGCGAGACGGCGCGCGCTGCGCACTGCCGTCGCCCCGCCAGATGACGTATCATCGGCCGAGACCTGCCGCGATGCGCCGGACTCCGTGCCCGCCTTCACCTTGTCGTGTGCCTCGGAACCGCCGATGGGTATCGCGATCCGGCTGGCGCATCGCGTCCGCGGGTTTCATTCGGCAGGGCGCAAGGGGTCCGCATGGCAACGATACTCGTGACTGGCGGCTGTGGCTTCATCGGATCCCACCTCTGCCTCGCGCTGCGCGCGCGCGGCGATGCGGTCCGCGTGCTCGACGACCTGTCCACCGGCTCGGCCGGCAACCTCGCACCCGGCGCCGAGCTGCTCCGTGGCGACGTGGCAGAGGCCGGGACGGTCGCCGCCGCGATGGAGGGCGTTGACGGCGTCGTCCATCTCGCGGCCATCGCTTCGGTGGAGCGGGGCGTGCGGGACTGGGGCGGCACGCATCGCGTGAACCTCTCCGGCACGGTCGCGGTGTTCGACGCCGCGCGGCCGCGGCGCGTTCCCGTCGTCTATGCATCCTCGGCGGCCGTTTACGGCGATGCGGCGGCGCTGCCGATCACCGAGGAGACAGCCACCCGTCCGCTCTCCGCCTATGGCGCCGACAAGCTGGGCTGCGAGCAGCATGCGCGCGTCGGAGGGGCGGTGCACGGCATCCCGACGCTCGGCCTGCGGTTCTTCAACGTGCACGGGCCGCGGCAGGACCCGCGTTCCCCTTATTCCGGCGTGATCTCGATCTTCTGCGACCGGTTGAGCCGGGGCGAGCCGGTCGGCATCTACGGCGATGGCGGGCAGACGCGGGATTTCGTGGCGGTCGGCGACGTGATCGCGGCGCTGCTGGCAGGGCTGGAGCGGGCGTCGCCGGAAGCGCCGGTGTTCAACGTGTGCAGCGGGCAGGCGACCTCGGTGCTCGACCTCGCGCATGTGGTCGCGCGGGCCTGCGGGGTGGCGGCGGAGATCCGGCACCTACCGGCGCGGGCGGGGGAGATCCGGCATTCGCTCGGCGATCCCGCGCGGTCGCGCGCCGCGCTCGGGCTCGGTGCGCCGCGGCGGCTGGAGGACGGGATCGCGGAGATCGTGGGGTGGCTGCGGGCGGGGCGGCCGGGTCTCGCGGCCGGTTGAGCGGGGTGTTCGTAGGGGCGCGCCTCGGTCCCTGCCAGTTCGCGTGCGGTCATTGCGGCGGGAGGCGGGACCTGGCTTGCGGGCGGCGGATTGCGGTGAGGCGCGCCCCCGCTTCCGCGGGGGCGACCGCGAGCAGGGTGAACTCCTGAACCGATCGGGTTCAGAGGCCGAGGGCGCGGGCCGTGCAGAGGATGGCGGCCCAGAGCGCCACGGTGCTGGACAGGATCACGAGGGCCGCGCAGGGCCAGGGCAGCCGGTCCGCGTGGGCTTGGGCGGCGCGTACCCTGCCCCCGTCTCTTGCACGTGCCCTCATGGTGCCCCCCTTCCGAAGGCGGTCCGATCTGCTGCGGGCTTGCCCGACGCGCCGACCCGGACCGCGGTTCCGCCCCCACGGAACCTGCCATGACTCGCGTTAACCAGAATTTGATGTCATGCGCAACGGAGATCTTTAAATCGGCGGTTGTATATCATCGCGTTGGAGGGCGGATTCGATCCGTTCCGGTTGCGACGCAGTCTTCCCCTGCGCGCGGTAGCCCCCACCTCCAACCCTGTCACACGACCGGCCGCCCACGAGGATCCTGCAACTTTATTGGTTCTCCGGCGTCGGCAAGGTGGTGGAACGGGTGTCGAGGTGAAGCGATGGGCAGCCTGCGGCGGGTCCGCACTGACCGGGACGGCACGGAACGCGCGACGGAAGCGGGGCGTGTGACCGGCCGCGTGCAGGACCGCGCCCAGGACCGCCTGGCCTGGCCGGCCGCCGCGCTCGTCATCATCGGCCTGTCGCTGCTGGCCTGGATTGCGCTGGCGGTCGCGATCCGCGCGGTTCTCTGACGTCAGGCGACCGAGAGCAACTCCACGTCGAAGACAAGCGTCGCGTTCGGCGGGATGACGCCGCCGGCGCCGCGGGCGCCGTAGCCGAATTCGGGCGGGATGGTCAGGCGGCGCTGGCCGCCGACGCGCATGCCGGCGACGCCGCGGTCCCAGCCCTGGATGACCTGGCCAGAGCCGAGCTGGAAACCGAAGGGCTGGCCGCGATCGTGGGAGCTGTCGAACTTGCGGCCCTTGGTGTCGGGGGCGGCGGGGTCGAGGAGCCAGCCGGTGTAGTGGACCTCGACCGATTTGCCGGAGAGGGCCATGGGGCCGGTGCCGGGGGTGAGGTCGGTCATGCTGAGGGGCATGTGGGGTCTTTCGTGCGTGAGCGGGGCGTCGGTCCCCGGCGGCGCACGTGTTTCCCCCACCCCTGCCCTCCCCCGCAAGTGCGGGGGAGGGGGACCAGGTGCCCTCCCCCGTAAACGGGGGAGGGAAAATCAGGCAAGGAACGCCTCGGCTTCGATCTCGAAGACGAAGCGGGGGTCGGCCAGGGCCGCGACGACCAGGAGCGTGCTCGCGGGGGCGACCGGGCCGAGGGCGCGCTGGCGTTCGGTGCGGTAGGTGGGGATGAGGCCGGCCTCGGTGAGGAACACGCCCTGCTTCACGATGTGCTCCGGCCCCATGCCGTGGGCGCGCAGGACCGCCACGAGGTTGTCGAGGGCCTGGGCGATCTGGGCCTGCCCGGCCGTGGCCACCGTGCCGTCGGGCGCGATGCCGACCTGGCCGGAGATGACGAGCCGGCGGCCGGCGCCCTCGACCAGCGCGGCGTGGGAGTAGCGGCCGCCCGGGTCGTGCAGGCCGGCGGGGTTGCTGAAGGTCACGGGCATGTTGCTATCTCCTCGGCAGGTCCTCGCGCTCGATCGCTTCGGGTTCGCCGGCAGTCGGCGCGGCGGGCGCGCCCTCGACGAGCCAGGCGCGCAGCGCGCGGCGGATCTGGAATTCCAGCTCGATGTTCATGTCGTCCATCGCCTGGCGGACGACGTCTTCCGCGGCGCGGCGGCGGGCGGCGGGGCTGCTGCCGTCGGGGACGGTGCGGGTGCGGCGGGCCTCGGCCTCCACGAAGCCGACGGCCCCTTCCCCGGCCGAGACTTCGAGCCGGGCTTGCAGGCGGCAGGCCAGGCGTTCGCCCGGCTCGCCGGTGAACAGGCTGCCGGAGAACAGGCCACCGCCGCCGAGCCGCTCGCGCCGGAACTCGGCGGCCTGGACGAGGAAGCGGGCGGCGCCGGCCGTGCCCATGGCGACCAGGCGATCGGCGGCCATGCGCTGCAATTCGCGGTCCGGGCGGAGCGGTGCGGGCTCGTCCACGCGGACGGTGCCGGGGGCGGGCGGGGCGATCTCGATCTCGGCGACGTTCAGGCGCAGCGGCGTGAGGTGGCGGTAGCCGGTGACCAGCGGCGGGAGCGTCGTCGGCTCCTCCGTCGTGGCGCAGGCCGCGAGCGGCAGGCCGAGGATCAGCGTGCGGCGGTGCATCGGGTGATCCTAGGCCGGAACGGCCGGGGGAGGGAAACTCACGCCCTGCCGGCCTTGCCGTCCACCTCGTCGCGGTCGAAGCGGAAGTCGAGGTTGCAGAACTCGCAGGTCATGGTGATGGCGCCGCCGATCGCCATGTGGTCGAGGTCGTCGGGGGGGAAGCCCTCCAGCACGCCGGCGAGGCGCGCGCGGGAGCAGCGGCAGCCATAGGACAGCGCGCGCGGGCGGTCGAGTTCCAGGCCCTCGGCGTGGAACAGGCGGTGGAGCAGGCGCTCGGCGGGCAGGTCGTCGTCCAGCAGCTCGGCCTGCGTGATCGTGCCGGCCAGCACGGTCGCGGTGCGCCAGGCGTCCTCCTGCGCGTCCTCGTCGGATTGCGGGTCCACGCCGCCGGCGCCGGCCACGCGCTCGATGACGAGCGCGCTGGCGCGCCAACCGTCGTCGGTGCGGGCGCAGGCGAGGTGGACCTGGCTGCCGATCTGCTCGGAGGTGCGGAAGTAGCTGTCGGTCATGGCGGCGAGCGTCAGGCCCTCGATCGCGACGATGCCCTGGTAGCGGTCCATCTCCGGCCCCTGGTCGCAGGTGAAGGCAAGGTAGCCCTTGCCGAGGAGGGCGGCGGCGCCGGGGTCGGGGTCTCCGGTCAGGAGGCGGGCCATGCGGTCCGGGTCGGCCTTGGCATAGCCGCGCAGCGCGCCGCCATCGGTGCAGTCGGCGAGCAGCATCGGCACGGCGCCGTCGCCCTTCGCCTGCATGCTGAAGGAGCCGCGGAACTTGAGCGCGGCGGCGAGCGCGGCGGTGAGGGCGAGGGACTCGCCCATGAGGGTGAGGACCGCGGGGTGCTGGTCGGCATGGCGGGCGATGAGCGCATCGGCGAGCGGGCCGAGGCGGACCAGGCGGCCGCGGACGGGCTTGAGGTGGAGATGGAAGGGCTGCACGCCGCGCGGCACCACGATGTCGGGCACCGGCGGGCGATCGTGGTTCAGGAAGGCGGGCGTGGCGGAAGGGGTGGTGGGGTCGGACAAAATGGGGGAACCGGCGAAGGTGGGGGGAGATGCCGGAGATGGGGATGCGGGGTGGGGAAGGCTACCGGGGGATTGCGGGACTGGTGGTGGTTGGCCGGAGGCCTACATGGACCCTCGACCCGTCGAGATTCTGCGTCGCGAGTTGCAACGGCTCCTGGACGAAATTGTTGCGGGCCAGCAGCCGACACATGACGCCCTGCATCAGGCTGCGTGGCAGGCCGTGCAGCCCATTATCCGCCGCGAAGTGCGCGGCTGGCCGAAATAGTCCAACGATCCCCCGAAAGGCGAAAAGCCGCTGCTCCCGGAGATGGAAGCGGGCCTATCGCCTTTCAGCCTTGCATGTTCAGGTTATCGTATGTGGCGTCATCGGCCGGCGCGATCTCGCGCGGGGTGGGGAGGACTGGGCTTTGCCAGACGTTCTCTACGACCAGGCGTTCTACTCCATGCAAGGAGACGGCTCGGCCCGGTCGGCGAGCGCCATCGTGCCCCTTGTCCTGGACTTGCTGACGACCAAGCCCGCCAGCGTGGTGGATGTCGGATGCGGCGTGGGGACCTGGCTCGCGGCGTTTCGCTCTGCCGGGGTCTCCGACATCTTGGGCCTCGATGGAGACTATGTGGACCGCAGCATGCTCCGCGTCCCCACCAGCGCCTTCCAACCGACCGACCTCGAGCAAGCGATCCGGCTCACCCGAACGTTCGACCTGGCCTGCTCCCTGGAGGTCGCGGAACACCTGACCCCAGCGAGAGCAGGCGGCTTCGTCGCCGACCTCGTGCAGCTCGCGCCCCTTGTTCTCTTCTCCGCCGCCGCACCTGGCCAAGGCGGCGTGAACCACATCAATGAGCGGTGGCCCAGCTATTGGGCGAGGCTCTTCGCCGAGCACGGTTACGAGTGCTGCGACGCGATCCGAGACACCGTGTGGGACCGGGACGATGTCGTGCCCTGCTACCGGCAGAACGTGGTCATCTTCGCGTCTCGGCAAGCCCTTGCGGCAAATCCCGGCCTCACCGCGGTGAGGCCGGGGCAGCTCGACAGGCTGCACCCCACCTTCGCGGAGCAGATGGTGCCCGTGGACGACCCCGTGCTGCTCGCCAAGCATGCATGGTGGGCCTACCTGCGGCGGCGCCAGCGAAAGCAGGCCGCCGCCACGGGACAGAAGCCAGCGGGCTGAAGCCAGGGCCGCGCCGGCCGGTGGCGTGCGATGAAACGCAGAAAGCCCCCGTGATGGCTGGAGTTCCGATCCTTTCGGCGTGGTCCCTGGGCAAGCGGGCGCCCAGCTTTCCGCTGTCCCGGCACGCGGCGCGGTGGGTTTCCGCGTTCGCGGGGACGACAGGGAGTGGATGAGGAGTTGCGCCGCTGGATATGAGTCGTTGAGGCAGTGCTGATCCTTGCCCCCACCCCGACCCTCCCCCGTAAACGGGGGAGGGAGATAATTCACCGCCCGAAGAGGCCTTCGAGGAGGCCGCGTTCGCGGGGTTGGACGACGGGGGTATCGCCCTCGCGGCTGTCGCGGCCGAGGGCGGCGTTCTCGCGCAGGCGCTGGGATTCGCGGGAGGGGTCCACGGCGATGCCGGGGGTGGGCGGGTCGCGCCAGAACATCAGGCGGTCCACGACGCCGGGATCCGGGCGGTCGAGGCGCAGGCTCTCCTCGTCCACGCGGCGGCGGATGCCGTCGTCCACGGGGCCGCCGGCGCGAGCGACCAGCGCGCGCTCGGCCGGGGAGGGCGCGGTGGCGGTGGCGTTGGGGGCGAGGATGGCGGCGGCGGACCGGCTCTCCTGCGGACGCGGGGCGCCGGGGGCGGGCACCGGCAGCTCGCCGAGGCGGGGCGGGACGGAGAGCGGGGCGCGGGTGGTGACCTGGAACTCGTCCGGCGGGTCGCGGGTGAAGCCGAGGCTGCGCGCGGTGTCGGGCCCGCAGCCGGCCAGCGCCAGCAGCAGCAGGCCAAACGGAGCGAGGCTGGGGGCGGGGCAGCGTGTTCTCATGGCCGTGAACGCTTAACGCTGCCGGACGGCCGGAACAAGGCATCGGCCACCAGCGTCACGACCCCGAGCACGATGGCGGCGTCGGCGACGTTGAAAACGTACCAGTGCCAGCCGAAGGCGTGCGCGTCGAGGAAGTCGGCGACGGCGCCGAAGCGGAGGCGGTCAATGACGTTGCCGACCGCCCCGCCGATGACGGCGCCGAGCGCGAGCGCGGTGGCGCGGTTCTCGGCGCGGGCCATCCAGCGGAGGAGGACGGCGGCGATGACCAGCGCGACGCCGCCGAGGGCGAACTGCGTCCAGGGTTCGTCGCCGGCGAGCATGCCGAAGGTGACGCCGCGGTTCCAGACCATGGTGAGGTCGAAGCCGAAGGGGCCGAGGGCGAGGAGCGGGATGTGGCGGACCTCCGGCAGGCGGAGGATTTCGAGCATGTAGAATTTGGACGCCTGGTCGGCGACGAGGATGAGGGCGGCGAGCGCCAGGCCGGGCTTCAGCATGGTGAGTGGTTCGAAGGTGAGGCGCGGTCACGCCGGCCCCCTCCCCCTGCCCCCTCCCGCGAGGGGAGGGGGTGGGCTGCTCCCTCCTGGCTTGCGGAGGACGGGTGGGGAGCGGGGTTTCCGGCCGCGATGTTCACGCGCCCTGCCCCTCGACCACCGCCTCGCAGCGGCGGCAGAGCGTGGGGTGCGCGGCGGAGTGCCCGACTTCCGGCAGGACGCGCCAGCAGCGGTCGCATTTCTGGCCGGGGGCGGCCTCGACCGCGACACGCTGCGCCTCGCCGGTGCCGAGCGCGACCTGGGAGGCGATCAGCACCTCCTCCCAGGCCTCGGCCGGCAGGCCGGCGGCGGCGAAATCCGCGCCGTCCAGCGTCACGCGGGCTTGCAGCGAGGAGCCGATGAGGCCGTTGCGCCGTGCCACTTCGAGCTCCGCCGTGGCGAGCGCGCGCGCCTCGCGCAGCTTCGCCCACTTCGCCGCCAGCGCCTCGTCCCGCCAGAGGTCCGGCAGCACCGGCCAGTCGCGCAGGTGCACGCTCTCGGCCTCGCCCGGGAAGCGCGCGAGCCAGGCCTCCTCCGCGGTGAAGACCAGCACCGGCGCGAGCCAGGCGCAGAGGCAGCGGTGCAGCGTGTCCAGCACCGTGCGCGCGGATCGCCGCCGGTGGCTGTCGCGCGCGTCGCAGTAGAGGCTGTCCTTGCGGATGTCGAAGTAGAAGGCGGAGAGGTCGGCCGCGCAGAAGGCGTGGATCTCGGGATAGACGCCGGTCCAGTCATGCGTGCGCTGCGCGTGCCGCAGCTTCGCGTCGAGCTCGGTGAGGCGGTGCAGCACCCAGCGTTCGAGCTCGGGCAGCTCGGCATGGGGCACGATCTCGCTGCCGTCGAAGCCATCGAGATTGCCGAGCAGCCAGCGCAGCGTGTTGCGGATGCGGCGGTAGAGCTCGCCCTGCTGGTCGAGGATGTTCTTGCCGATCCGCTGGTCCTCGGTGACGTCGGTGTTCATCACCCAGAGGCGCAGGATGTCGGCGCCGGATTTGCCCACCACGTCCTGCGGCGCGACGGTGTTGCCGAGCGACTTCGACATCTTGCGGCCCGCCTCGTCCAGCACGAAGCCATGCGTCAGCACCGCCTTGAACGGCGCGCGGCCGCGTGTGCCGACGGCTTCGAGCAGCGAGGACTGGAACCAGCCGCGATGCTGGTCGGAGCCTTCGAGGTAGAGGTCCGCCGGCCAGGGCAGGCCGCGTTCGGGCGTGAGGGTGAAGGCGTGGGTGGAGCCGCTCTCGAACCACACGTCCACGATGTCCGTCACCTGCTCGTAGTCGTCCGCGCGGCGGTCCGGACCCAGGAAGCGCGCGGCGGCGCCGGGCTGGTACCAGGCATCGGCGCCCTCGGTGCGGAAGGCGTCCACGATGCGGGCCATCACGGCGGGGTCGCGCAGCGGCTGGCCGGTGGCGCGCTCGACGAAGACGGCGATCGGGACGCCCCAGGCGCGCTGGCGGCTGATGCACCAGTCAGGCCTGTTGCCCACCATGCTGCCGATGCGGTTGCGGCCGATGTCCGGGACGAAATGGGTGGCGTTGATCGCCTCCAGCGCGCGGGCGCGGATCGCGTTGGCATCGTCCATCGCGATGAACCACTGCGGCGTCGCGCGGAAGATCACCGGCTTCTTGGACCGCCAGGAATGCGGGTAGCTGTGGGTCAGCTTGCCTTTCGCGACGAGCGTGCCGGTGGCCTCGCAGGCAGCGTACACCGCGTCGTGGGCCTTGAAGACGTGCAGGCCGGTGAAGCCGGGCGCGTGGGTGGTGAAGGTGCCGTCGTCGGCGACGGTCTCGGCGACGGGCAGGCCGTGCGCGCGGCCGAGGTTGAAGTCGTCCTCGCCGTGGCCGGGGGCGATGTGGACGAAGCCGGTGCCGGCTTCGGTGGTGACGAAGTCGCCGGGGAGGAGGGGCACGTCGAAGTCGTAGCCGCCGCGCGCGTAGGGCCAGCCGTGCAGCGGGTGGTGGGTGACGGCGCCGGCGAGTTCGGCGCCCTTCAGCACGCGCTTGACGGTGTGCGCGCCGAGGCCGGCATCCTTCCCGAAGCCCGGCAGCAGCGGCAGCGCGACGATCAGCGTCTCGCCGAGCTTCAGGTGGCTGCCCTCCGCGACGCCTTCGACATGGACCAGCGCGTAGTCAATCTCCGCGCCATACGCGACCGCGCGGTTGCCGGGGATGGTCCAGGGCGTCGTCGTCCAGATCACCACGCCCGCGCCGACCAGGTCGGGCGACGACGCACGTGCGACGCGGAAGCGCGCCCAGAGGGTGGGCGAGACGTGGTCGTGGTACTCGATCTCGGCCTCCGCGAGCGCGGTCTTCTCGACCGGGCTCCACATCACCGGGCGCAGGCCGCGGTAGAGCGAGCCGTTCATCAGGAACTTGCCGATCTCGTCGGCGATCACCGCCTCCGACGGGAAGTCCATCGTCGCGTAGCGGCCTTCCCAGTCGCCGAGGACGCCGAGGCGCCTGAACTCGTCGCGCTGCACGCCGAGCCAATGCGCGGCGTAGGCGCGGCATTCGGCGCGGAATTCGAGGACCGGCACGCTGTCCTTGTCGCGGCCGCCCTGGTAGCGGCCCTTGGGATTGCGGTACTCCTCCTCGACCTTCCATTCGATCGGCAGGCCGTGGCAGTCCCAGCCCGGGACGTAGTCGGCGTCGTGGCCGGCCATCTGCGCGGCGCGGTTCACCACGTCCTTCAGGATCTTGTTCAGCGCGGTGCCGATGTGCAGCGGGCCGTTGGCGTAGGGCGGGCCGTCATGCAGGACGAATTTCGGGCGACCGGCGGATTGCGCGCGCAGCGTCTCGCGCAGTCCCATGCGCCCCCACCGGGCGAGCCAGTCGGGCTCGCGCTTCGGCAGGTCGCCGCGCATGGGAAAGTCGGTCTTCGGCAGGATGACGGTGCCGCGGTAGTCGCGGGCGGCCGGGGCGTCGGGTGCGTCGTTCATGGTGCTTGTCTCGGGCGGCCGGCGGGCCGGCCGCGTGGGGGCGGGTGCGCGGCGGTCCGGCCCTCAGGCGAGGGCCGGGGCGGTAATTCGAGGGGTGCGGCTCGCCCGGAACATGGGGGACATATGCGGATGCGGGCGGGGGGCGGTCAAGCAGCAGGCGGAAGGCCGAGCGCCACGGCGAGGGCCGCCACCTCCTCGCGCAGCTTCGGCATGACCTCACCGGCGGTCGCGACATTCGCCTGGGCCCGGCCGTAGTTGAAGCGTCCGTACTGGTGCCGGAACACGTGACGGAAGCTCAGCAGCAGATCCAGCTCCTCCGCCGTGGCCGCGCTGATGATCGCGGGCCGCCTGCCCGCGACGGCGCGTGCGGCGCGCGCGAGTAGGTCGCGGTGGAAGTGCCGGCCGGCCGGCAGCTCGCCATCCACGAGTTCCAACACCCGCTCAAGGGCCTTCTCGGCCGCGGAATAGGCATCATGAAGGTGCTTCCCGATGGCGAGTTCCCGGTCCTCGCGCTGGGCATCGGGCAGGCCGGGCAGCGTCACGTCCTTGGCGACCGCCTGGCGCGCCTCCGCCATCGCGACTTCGAGGTCGCGCGAGACGTCAGCCCAGCTCGGCGGGGTCACGGCCAGTGTCCCGGATGCGGTCCGCGAAGTGCGGCGTGGCGCGCGCCAGCCAGACGATGTCCGGCTCGAACCCGTGGTCGGCGGCGGCGGCGAAGGCTGCGCCGTCCGCCCGATGCAGACCGTCCTCCGGCCCGTCCAGGGCCAGGTCCAAGTCGGAGCGGCGGTGGAAGCGGCCGGTGGCCAGCGAGCCGAAGACGATGACCCGCACGCCGAAGGGCTTCGCCGCCTCCGCCGCGGCGCGCGCGGCCTTGATCGCCTGCGCGCGATGCGCGGCGATGTGGCGGGCGTTGATCGTCTCCCAATCCGGATAGGCGGTGCTCATGGGGCGCATCCTATCACACCCCGGCGGCCTGCGCCGCCCACACCGCCGCGACGCCGGCGAGGATGGCGAGGCCGAGGTTGCGGGTGGCGACCTGCACGCCGATCACCGCCGCAGCGCCGATCCAGGCGGCGAGGCCGCCGCTGACCAGGGGCGGGGCGACGTAGGCGATGAAGAGGGCGCCGGGGAGGTGGCGGAGCATCGCGTCCACGAAGGCGGGCGGGCGGGTGACGCGGAAGATCGCGTAGCCGCCGGCGCGGCAGGCGTAGGTCACGAGCGCCATGCCGAGGATGGCGAGGAGGACATCGGCGCGGAGCTCCATCAGCGTGGAGACCTCAGTTCCAGCCACGCCCCGAGTGCCGCGCCCGCGAGGCTGCCGAGCAGCAGGGGCAGCGGGATCGACAGGCCGGCGCGGTGCGCAGCCACGGCGACCAGCCCGGCCACGGCCCAGGGTGCCAGGTCCAGCCGCGGGCCGCGCCAGAACCCCACCAGGATGGAAAGGAAGGCGGCGACGGCCGCGAAGTAGAGCGGGTGGCCAGGCGGCAGGCGGACGACGCTGCCGGCAAGGTGGCCGATCGCCACCGTCACCACCCAGGCCGCCCAGAGCGCCGCGCCGACGCCGAGCAGGTAGCCCGCGTCGCGCCCGCCGCGCCGCTGCTCCTGCACGGCCAGCGCGAAGGAGTGGTCCACGAGCGTGGCCAGCGTGCCCCACAGCCGCCAGCCGCGCAGCCGGTCGAGCCAGCCGGCGAGTGCGGCGCCCATCGGCGCCATGCGGATGTTGACGACGAAGGCCGCGACGATCGCGGCGCCGACCGGCGCGGGATCGGTCCAGAGCTCCAGCACCAGGAGCTGCGCGGCGCCGGCGAACATCAGCGCGCTCATCAGCATGAACTCGGCGAAGGAGAGGCCCTTCGCGTCGCCGAGCACGCCGGTGACGAGGCCGAAGGGCAGCATGCCGATCCAGAGCGGGATGCTCGCCCGCGCGCCGCGCGCGACGCCGGCGCGGGTGAAGACGATGCGGCGTTCGGTCACGATTGGCGGGCCGCGATCAGCAGGGTCTCGGCGTCCTCGGGCGGGGTGTCGAGCGCGCGGGTGGCGACGCCGCGCGCGAAGCCGGCGCGGGCTAGGGCGGCGAGGGATTTCAGGCGCAGTTCCGGCGCGGCCTCCGCCGCGCCGAAGGGGCCGATGCGGCGGCGGCGGCAGAAGGCGAGCGCCGCGGCGAGCTCGGACTCCTCGCCTTCGGGCAGCGCGGCGGCGGCGGTTTCGGAATCCACGCCCTTCGCGCGCAGATGCGCGAGCGCGCCGCGGCGGGACCGGCCGGTGCGCAGCAGGCGGCGCGCGCGGCTCTCGGCGAAGGCGGCGTCGTCCACCGCGCCGTCGGCGACCATGCGGCGCGCGACCTCGGCGGCGGCGGATTTCGCGAGCGCGGCGCGGGGCGCGACATCCTCCTGCCGTTCGGCTTCCGCGGCGCGGGCCCAGCGGTCCACGCGGCGGTGCAGCACGCGGCGCAGGCCGGCTTCGGTCGCGGCGAAGCGGGCCAGGTGGTTGAGCGCCGCCTCGCGCAGCCGCGCCGCATCGGGCGGGGCGCCGGCGGGCCGCCCGGTCGGGCGAGTTGTGCGGCGCCTGTCGTCAGCCATGCGGCGGTTCTGCCACGCCTCTCCGTGCCGTGACGAGACGGCGCGCGGAGTCTCGGCCGTGCCACTTTCGCGACCGCAACCACAGGGCGGGAAGCGGCGTTGTCGCGGCACGGGAACACGGCAGGAGAACGAAGCACATGCGTTCCACGCGACACTACCTGTTGATGACGACGGCCGCCGCGCTCTGCGCCGCGCCGATGATGGCCTTCGGCCAGGCGAATACCGGCGGCAGCAGCCAGATGCAGGGCACGACGCAGACCACGCCGCAGCAGGGCGCGGATCGCGGGATGCCTGCGGCGCGCGGCTCCGCCACGACCGGCTCCGACACCGGGATGGCGCCGAACACGAGCGGCACGGGCACGACCTCCCAGGGCGCGCAGGGCCGCACGACGAACCCGTCCGGCAACGCGACGGGCGAGGCGCAGCAGAGCACCGGCGGCCGCGCCGCGGCGCCGGGTGCCCCGGGTGCGAGCACGCAGGGCACGCCCGGCTCCTCGCAGGCGCAGATGGACCGTATCCGCAACAACGAAGGCAACACGACGGGGCAGGATTCGCGCCCGGGTGCGGCGAGCAGCACGGACGGCACGGCTGGCAACCCGCCCTCGACCGCGACGCAGCGTGCCGCGGATGGCGTGACGGGCAACCGGACGGACGCCGACGGCACGGGCAACAACCCCCCCGGCACGGCGGCCGGGCGCGCTCTCGATCGTGCGACGGGCGGCGCTAGCACGGGGCAGACGATGGGCAACACGCCCTCGACCTCCGGCGGCGCGCGGGACGGTGCGGCGGGCAACCCTCCCTCCACCGCGACGGGCCGCGCGGCGGACAGCGCCACGGGCACCCGCAGCGACCCCGACGGCACCGGCAACAACCCGCCCGGCACCGCGCTCGGCCGCGCGCTCGGGACGACGCCGGGCAATACGGCCGGTTCGGCGGCGACGGCGACCGGGGCTGCGGCCACGGGTGCCACGGCCGGCGCGATGGCGGTGGACAGCTCCCGCATGCAGGGCGGGCGGCGCGCGAGCCGCGTGATCGGCTCCACGGTGTACAACGAGAACAACGAGAGCATCGGCGAGGTGGACGACATCATCATCCCGGCCGGTACCACGCAGCCGGTGGCGATCATCTCGGTCGGCGGCTTCCTCGGCATCGGGGCGCGGCTGGTCGCGGTGCCGTATGAGCGGCTGCAGATGTCGGGCGAGCGGGAGCGCTGGACGCTGCCTGGCGCGACGAAGGAGAGCCTGCAGTCGCTGCCCGCCCACACCTACGAGGACGGCACCCGCCGAGGCTGATCTCGCGGGAACCCGATCGCGCGCCGCGCGATGAATGGACCGGGCGCGGAACATCCGCGGCCGGTCCTTTCGTTTCCATGAACCCCTTTCCATGAACCCCCCTGGGGAGATCTAGAGCATGACACGCATCCTTCTCGCGGCACTCATCGCGCTTCCGGTCGTCGCCTGCGCCGATGGGCGCCGCGATGGCGCGCCGGGCAACCCGCCCTCGACTGCGGCGCAGCGCGCGTATGACCGCGCGACGGGCAGCGGCACGACGAGCGCCGACGGCACCGGCAACAACCCGACCGGCACGGCGGCCGAGCGCACGCTGGACCGCGCGGCGGGCACCAACACCTCAGGCGCCTACCCGTCGCAATCCGACGGCACGCGGGGCAACCCGCCGGGCACGGCGGCATCGCGCGCCTATGACCGGGCGACGGGGTCGAACACCTCGGGCGCGTATCCGTCGAACAGCGGCGGCGTGCCGCAGAGGTAGTTCTTCTCCCTCCCCCGTTTACGGGGGAGGGCCGGGGTGGGGGGACGGCTTCAAGTGGGCGCGTGCCTTGGACCCCCCACCCAACCCTCCCCCGTAAACGGGGGAGGGCTATTGGCGCGCTTCGTTTTGACGCTCGTGCCGCTTTGCGGCATTTTGCCTCGCTTCCGCGTCCGCCGGGGGCAACCCGCGTCCCGGCCGCGCGGAGACGGAGGCAACGAGGACCGCCGTGATCCCCGCCCTGATGCCGAACTACAACCGCGCCGACCTCGCCTTCGAGCGGGGCGAGGGCGCGCGACTGTGGGCGGCGGACGGGCGACGATTCCTCGATTTCGGCGCGGGCATCGCGACCTCCTCGCTCGGCCACGGCCATCCGCACCTCGTCCGCGCTATCGCGGAGCAGGCGGCGCGGGTGATGCACGTGTCGAACCTCTACCGCGTGCCGCAGGCCGAGGAGCTGGCGCGGCGGCATGTCGAGCATTCCTTCGCGGACAGCGTCTTCTTTTGCAACTCGGGCGCCGAGGCGAACGAGGGGATGGTGAAGGCGGTGCGGAAGTACCACGCGGAGAACGGGCAACCCGAGCGCTTCCGCACGATCTGCTTCGAGGGCGCGTTCCACGGCCGCACGCTGGGCATGATCTCGGCCACCGGCAACGCGAAATACCTGGCGGGCTTCGGGCCGCCGGTGCAGGGCTTCGAGCACGTGCCCTTCGGCAACATGAACGCGGTGCGCGACGCGATCACCGGCGAGACCGCGGCGATCCTGATCGAGCCGGTGCAGGGCGAGGGCGGCGTGCGGCCCGCCGAGCTGCGCTTCCTGCGGGAGCTGCGCGCGGTCTGCGACGAGTTCGGGCTGCTGCTGGCGCTCGACGAGGTGCAGACGGGCATGGGACGGTCCGGCCGGCTCTGGGCGCATCAATGGGCGGGGATCGAGCCGGATGTGATGTCCTCGGCGAAGGGCATCGGCGGCGGCTTCCCGCTCGGCGCGGTCTTCGCGAAGGAGCATGTCGCGAAGCACCTGAAGCCCGGCACGCACGGCACGACCTATGGCGGCAATCCGCTGGCCTGCGCGGCGGGGAATGCGGTGCTGGACGTGGTGCTGGCGCCCGGCTTCCTCGACGGCGTGGACCGCGTAGCGCGGCACCTCTGGCGCGGGCTGCTGGGGTTGGCGGAGCGGCACCCCGAGATCATCGAGGGCGTGCAGGGCGCGGGGCTGCTGCTCGGGCTGAAGCTGCGCGAGGCGGTGGCGAACACGGCGATGCAGGATGCCGCGGTGGCGGAGGGGCTGCTGACGGTCGCGGCGGGGATGAACGTGCTGCGCCTGGCGCCGCCGCTGATCATCACGGAGGCCGAGGCGGACGAGGCGGTCGAGCTGCTCGACCGCACCTGCCGCCGCTTCGAGGCGATGAAGGTCGCCGCGAAGTGAGTGCCGCGCTGCGGATCGAGGACGCGGGGCGGCGTGCCCCCCGGCACTTCCTGGAGCTGATGGACCACGACGCCGCGACGCTGCGGCGGATGCTCGACCTCGCCGCGCGCGCGAAGCGCGGCGAGGTCGTGGGCAAGCCGCTGGCGGGCAGGACCGTCGCGCTGATCTTCGAGATCCCCTCCACGCGGACGCGGGTGAGCTTCGAGGTGGGCATCCGCCAGCTCGGCGGGGAGCCGATCGTGCTGACGACGCGCGACATGCAGCTCGGCCGCGGGGAGAGCGCGGCGGATACCGCGCGCGTGCTGTCGCGCTACGTGGACGCGATGATGCTGCGCACGGCGGATGTGGCGAGGATTCGCGAACTCGCGGAGCACGCGACGGTGCCCGTCATCAACGGGCTGACCAACATCAGCCATCCCTGCCAGCTTATGGCCGACGTGATGACCTTCGAGGAGCATCGCGGCCCGATCGCCGGCCAGGTGATCGCCTGGACCGGCGACGGCAACAACGTCGCGCAGAGTTTTCTCCAGGCTGCCGCGCGCTTTTCCTTCAAGCTGCGGCTCGCGACGCCGCCCGAACTGGCGCCGCCGCCGGCGCTGGTGGAGTGGGCGCGGCGCGAAGGCGCCGAGATCGAGCTGACGACGGACCCGCATGCGGCGGTGCGCGGCGCGCGCTGCGTAGTGACGGACACCTGGGTCTCGATGTCCGACGAGGCGGCGGAGGCGAAGCGGAACCGCCACAACATGCTCGCCCCGTATCAGTTGAACGCGGCGCTGCTGCGGGGCGCGGCGCCGGATGCGATCGTGATGCACTGCCTGCCCGCGCATCGCGGCGAGGAGATCACCGACGAGGTGATGGACGGCCCGCAGAGCGTGGTGTTCGACGAGGCGGAGAACCGGCTGCACGCGCAGAAGGGCGTGCTGCTGTGGGCGATGGGGGCGGGATGAGCGGGGCGGCCTTCCAGGCCTGAAGGTTGCGCCGCGCGTCTCGCCCTTGCGCTCTCCATCGCCGGGTTCGTCGCGCTTGAGGCGCGGGAGCGGGCGGGGCGAGGGCCGGCCCCGGCCCACTGCGCCCGGGCGGCGCGGCCGGGTCGTCACCTTCCGTAACGCGGGCCGTGACGCGGGAAGCACTTGGCCGGGCCGCGGGGTGGGGCCAAGTTGGGCGGCATGAACGCCCTCACCCGACGCGCCGCCCTCCAGGCTGCGGCTGCCGCGGCCGCCGCCGGGACCGTCGCGCCCGACGCGCTCGCCCAATCGCCCGTCGCCGCGGCGACCGAGCGGCCGCTGTTCGGGGCGGCGCTGCGGACCCTGCCGAACGGCTTGCAGGTGGCGTTCGTGGAGACCCGCCGCGCGCCGGTCGTGGCGCAATACGCCTATGTCGCGGCGGGCGGGGCGGAGGATCCGGCGGGCAAGTCGGGCGTGGCGCATTTCCTCGAGCACATGCTGTTCAAGGGCAGCCCGCGCGTGCCCTCCGGCGAGTTCTCGCGCCGCGTCGCGCGGGAGGGCGGGAACGACAACGCCTTCACCTCCCGCGATGTCACCGGCTACTTCCAGCATGTGGAGGCCTCTCGCTTCGGCCTGATCGCGATGATGGAAGCCGACCGGTTCGCCGCCGCGCTGATCCCGGAAGCCGAGCTAGAGCCGGAGCGCCGCGTGGTGCTGGAGGAGCGCTCGCAGCGCACCGGCTCCTCGCCGCGGGCGCTGTTCTTCGAGGGCTTCCAGGCCGCGACATGGGGGCCGCAGCATTGGGCGGGCCGGCCCATCATCGGGTGGGAAGACGAAATCCGCGCCATCACCCATGCGGACCTGATGGCGTTCTTCCGCGCGCGCTACGCGGCGGGCAACACCGTGCTGGCGGTCACCGGCGCGCTGCCCTCCGACGCGTTCTGGCAGGAGGTGGAGGCGCATTGGGCGGCTCTGCCCCCGGGCCCGCCGGTGCCGCGCAACCGCGCCGCGCCGCCGCCGGCGCCGCCGACACCCCGCTTCAGCCGCAACGACCCGCGGCTGCGCGGCGAGGCGACCTTCGTGCGGTCCTGGTATGCGCCCTCGCTCACCGCGGGCGAGGCGCGGCACGGCGAGCCGCTGGAGGTGCTGCGCCACGTGCTCGGCGGCGGCACGGGATCGCGGCTGCACCGCGCGCTGGTGGAGACCGGCCTCGCCGTCTCGGCAGGTGCTTCGTATGACGCGGACACCGCCTCCTGGACCGATTTCGACATCTCGGCGACGCCGCGCCGCGACGTTGATCCGGCGCGGGTGGAGGAGGCCGCGATGGCCGCCGTGCGGCGCCTGCTGGACGAGGGCGGGCCGACCGAGGCCGAGGTTGCGCGCGCCATCCGGCAGATGACCGCCGGCGCGCTGCTGGCGCTGGACGGGCTGGGCGCGGCGCCGCGGATGATCGGCAACGCGCTCTCGATCGGGCTGCCGATCTCGGCAGTGGAGTTCTGGCCGCAGCGGCTGCGCGCCGTCACGCGCGAGGGGGTGGCCGACGCCGCGGCCGCGGTGCTGGGCCGCGCGCCCTCGGCCAGCGGTTGGCTGCTGCCCGAAGGCGTCGCGCAGCCCGCGGAGGTTCGGGCATGACGACCCCCTTCCGGCTGGATATCAGGCAGGTCGAGGCCGGCGGGCGCACGGCCTGGCTGATCGAGGACCAATCCGTCCCGGTGGTCTCCATCGCGTGGGCGTGGCACGGCGGCGCGGCGCTCGATCCGCCGGCGCATGCGGGCGCGCTGGCGATGGGCGGGGCGCTGCTGACGGAGGGCGCCGGCGCGCTCGACAATGCGGCCTTCGCCGATGCGCTGCGCGACGAGGCGATCGGGCTCGGCTTCGACACCGGGCGTGACGGCTTCGAGGGCTCGCTGCGCGCGCTGCGGCCGGCGCTGCCGGAGGCCGTGCGGCTGGCCAACCTGGCGATGCGCGCACCGCGGCTCGATGCCTCGGCGGTCACGCGCGTCCGCGCGCGGGCGGTGGCGGGCGCGCGCGCCGCGCTGGAGACGCCGCGCGGGCAGGTCGGGCGTGCGTTCTGGGCTGCGGCGTATCCCGACCATCCGGCGGGCCGCCCGGTCGGCGGCACGGTGGAGACGCTGACCGCCCTGCCCGAGGCCGCGATCCGGGAGGCGCTGTCGCGCCAGCTCCGCGCCGATGGGCTGCTGGTGGCCGCCGCGGGCGCGATCACGCCGGAGGAGCTGGCCCGCGTGATGCCCGCGATGTTCGAAGGGCTGCCGGCCGGCGCGCCGCCGGAGGCGCCGGCACTGCCGCCCTTCACCGCCTTCGGCCGCCGCGTGGTGGAGGTGGCGGCGCCGCAGTCCGCGATCCTGTTCGGGCAGTCCGGGCTTGCGGTCTCCGACCCGGATTGGGAGACGGCGCAGGTGGTGCTGCGGGTGCTGGCGGGGGGCGGTTTCTCCTCGCGGCTGATGGAGGCGGTGCGGGTGCGGCGGGGCCTCGCCTACGGCATCGGCGCGGGGCTGGATGTGCTGTTCGGGCAGGGCGTGATCGTCGGCTCCTCGGCGACCGACAATGCGCGGGTGGCCGATACGCTGGCGGTGACGCGCGCCGAATGGGCGCGCATGGCGGCGGAAGGCCCGACCGCGGCGGAGCTGGCGGATGCGGTCGCGTTCCTCACCGGCAACCTGCCGCTGCAATTCACGGACAGCCGCCGGATCGCCGGCACGCTGCTCTCGCTGCGCCGGAACGGGCGGCCGGTGACCTGGCTGAACGAGCGCGCGGAGCGGCTGCGGGCGCTGACGCCGGCGGCGACGGCGGCGGTCGCGCGCCGGATGCTGCGGCCGGAGGCGCTGTCGGTGGCGATCGCGGGGCGGCCGGAGGGGGTTTAGGGGGCGGGCGTGAACGCGGGGCGCTTGTGATGCCCCCGGGGTTTGGTGAGCGGCGCCCGTGACGCCCCCACCCTGACCCTCCCCCGCAAGCGGGGGAGGGAACAGGAGGGGCGGGAGAGGGATGTTGAAGCTGACCGCTACGCCGCCACCTTCGCCAGCACGCCCTGCAACGCCTGGCTGAGCTGCATCAGGGTGTAGGGCTTGGAGAGGCGGAGCTGGGCTTCGCCCTTGGCGTCGCCGGCGTAGCCGGTGGCGAGGATCACGGGAAGGTTGGGACGCTCGGCCCGCAGGCGCGCGGCCAGCGCGGTGCCGGTCATGCCGGGCATGGCGTGATCGGTGACCACCGCGACGATGTCGGCGCGGCTGCCGAGCACCGACAGCGCGGCCTCGCCGCTCTCGGCCTGCACCGTCTCGTAGCCGAGTTCCTCCAGCATGGCGGCGGTGCTTTCCAGCACCAGCACCTCGTCGTCAACGACCAGCACCGTGCCGTGCCCGGTGCTGGGCGTGCGGGTGGAGGGCTGGGACTCGGCCGCGACCGGGCGCAGGGCGGAGGCGGGGAGCCAGAGCGTGGCCGTGGTGCCGCGGCCTGGCGCGCTTTCCAGCACCAGCGCGCCGCCGGATTGCGCGGCCAGGCCGTGCACCATGGAGAGGCCGAGGCCGGTCCCCTGCCCCGGGCCTTTCGTGGTGAAGAACGGCTCCACGGCGCGCGACAGCGTCTCGGCATCCATCCCCGCGCCGGTGTCACTCACCGCGACGGTGAGCCACTGGCCGGGCGCGAGGCGGCCCGGCATCCCGGCCTCCGTCGCAGCGAGCCGGACGGAGAGGCGGCCGCCTTCCGGCATCGCGTCGCGCGCATTCACCGCGAGGTTGACCAGCGCGAGTTCCAGCGCGTGCGGGTCCACATGGGCGGGCAGCAGGCCTTCGGGCGCGTCCAGCACCAGCTCCACCAGCGGGCCGGCGGAGCGGCGCAGCAGCGCCTCGACGCCGAGCAGCAGGCCGCGCAGATCCACCGCGGCGGGCTTCAGGTCCTGCCGGCGCGCGAAGGCCAGCAGCCGTTGCGTCAGCGTCGCGCCGCGCTCGGCGGCCTGGGTCGCGGCGTCGAGGTGGCGCAGCACCGCGGGCGTCGTGCCCTCCGCGCGCCTGCGGGCGATCGCGAGGTTGCCGAGCACGGCCATCAGCAGGTTGTTGAAGTCGTGCGCGACGCCGCCCGTCAGGTGGCCGAGCGTGTCCATCTTCTGCGCCTCGTGCAGCAGCGCCTGCGCTTCCTTCAGCGCGGAGACGTCGCGCGCCTCCGCGACGAGAAGGCTGACGATGCCGTCCTCGTCGCGCAGCGGCGTGACGGAGAAATCCACCGCCACCGCGGCGCCATTGGCGTCGCACATCTCGGCTTCGCGCCGCGCGAAGCGGCCGGCGGCGGCTTCGGCGATGGCGGCGCGGAGGAGCGCGTTCGTCGCCGTGTCGGCGGGCCACCAGGGCGCGTTCCAGTAGGGCTGGCCGACGACCTCGGAGGCGCGCACGGCGCCGAGCCGGAGCATGGCGGCGTTGGCTTCCAGCACGGTGCCGTCGGGGGAGAGCAGGCCGATGAACTGGAAGGTGGCGTTGAACAGGCCGCGGAAGCGGGCCTCGCCCTCGCGCAGGCGGGCGCTCGCCTCGGCCAGCGCGCCGGTGCGCTCGGCGACGCGGCGTTCGAGGCTGGTACGCGCCTCCTGCATCGCGTCCTGGGCCAGGCGCTCGGCGGTCACGTCGCGGGCGATGCCGAGCAGGCGGCGCGGCTGCCCGTCGCCGGCCGGCCGCGGTTCCGCGCGCACGCCGATCCAGCGCACCGGGGCGGGGCCGGCAAGGCGGAACTCCACGTCCAGCGTCTCGCCCTCGCGCAGCGCCGCGGTCAGCGCCGCGACGGCCGCGCCGCGGTCGTCGGCGTGGACGGCGCGGAGTGCGGCCCGCACGGGCACGGTGCGGAAGCCGTGGCCTTCGGTGCGGCGCAGACCCCATTCGGAGAACACCTCGCCGGCCAGCGCGAGCTTCGCCTCGTCGAGGTCGAGATCCCAGAGGCCGATCCCGCCCGCGCCCTGCGCCATGCGCAGCCGCGCCTCGCCTTCGCGGAGCGAGGCGAGCAGGCGCAGACGGTCGCCCAGCGCCTCGGCGAGCGCGGCGCCGCGTTCCTCGGCCGCGGATTTCGCCATCGCCTCCCGCCGGCCGGCGCGCATGGCGGCGGAGGCGAGTCCGCCGGCGAGCAGCAGCGAGACGGCGAAGACCAGGCCGTTGCGGAGCGTGCGGGCGCGGAAGCGCTCCAGCACCTGCGCCCGCGGCACGGCGACGACGGCGGTGACCGGCGCGCCGGCCGCGCTGCGCCACGTCACCAGCCGGGGCGTGCCGTCGGCGCCTGCCTCCTCCGTGAAGCCGGCGCCGCTGCGCCGGGGGCCGGCGAGGGCCGCGCCATCCGCCGGCAGGGGCCAGCGGACGAGGGTGGCGCCATCGGCGCGGAGCAGGCGGAGTTCGGTGCCAGGCCCGAGGGCGAGGCGTTCCGCGAAGCGCGCCAGCGCGTCGGCCGGCAGGGAGACGTGCAGGATGGCGACCAGGCGCCCCTCCTCGCGGACGGCGCGGCTCCAGGCGAACGTCCAGCGCGCGGTGGCGCCGGCCGGGGTCAGCGCCGTCAGGTGGCTTTCCGCGCCGCCCTGCAGCGCGAGGACGTAGTCGCGGTCGGAGAGGTCGAGGGCCGGCAACGGGCCGGGCAGCGAGGTGGCGACCGGCCGCCCCTGCGCGTCGAGGATCCAGAGCGAGCCGACTTCCGGCGCGGCGCGTGCGAGCGCGGCGAACTCCGCCGCGTGCTCCTCCTGGATCGCGTCCGCGCCGTATCGGCCCACCAGGTCGGCCATGCGTCCCGCGACGAGGTCGGCGACCCGCAGGGTGCGTTCGCCGTGTTCGGCCAGCAGTTCCGCCGCGGCCGCCGCCTGCTCCGCGCCACGCGCCAGCGTCGCCTCGCGGTCCGAGCCGGTGGAGGCGACGAAGAGGCCGGTGGCGATGGTCACGAAGGCGGCGAGCGCGAGCGCGAGCCAGCGCCAGGCCGCCCCCCCGCTCGCCATCCCGTGTCGCGCCTCGGCCATCCTCATCTCTTCGCAGCAGAGGAGTGCCAGTTTATCAACCGCCGCGCCGGAGCGCGACTCCTCATCCCGCAACAGTTGCAGCCAGCGCGCCGAGCCCACCACCAGGAGATGCACCGGATGAGCGAGGCCACGACGGTGCCGGAGGCGTGGAAGGCCGTGCAGGCGTTGGCGGCGCGGCCAGGCGCGGCGGGCATCCGCGCCCGGCTGGCAGCCGACCCGTCGCGGCCCGCGCGCTTCACCTGGGAGGGCGGCGGCCTGACGCTGGACCTCTCGCGCAGCTCGCTGGATGCGGAGGTGCTGGACGCGCTGCTCGGCTTCGGCCGGGCGCGGGGGGTGACGGCGTTCCGCGACGCGATGGCGCGCGGCGAGGCGGTCAACGGGACGGAGCGCCGCGCGGCGCTGCACATGGCGTTGCGCGCGCCGCCCGGCAGCTTCCGCACCGGGGCGGAGGACGCCTCGGCCGCGGTGCACGCGACGCTCGACGCCATGCGGCGCTTCGTGGCGAAGGCGCATGCGGGCGGGCGCTTCACGGACGTGGTGAACATCGGCATAGGCGGCTCCGACCTCGGCCCGGCGATGGTGACGCGGGCGCTGTGGCGGCACGGGATGCCGATGCGCGCGCACTACCTGGCGAACGTGGACGCGCATGCGTGGGAGGCGCTTCGGCCGGCGTTGGACCCGCGCAGCACGCTCGTCCTCGTCGCGTCGAAGACCTTCACGACGCAGGAAACGATGGCGAACGCGGCGCTGGTGAAGGCGTGGCTGGTGGATGCGCTGGGCGAGGCGGGCGCGCGCGGGCACCTGGCGGCGCTCTCCACCAACCTGCCCGCGACCGCCGCCTTCGGCATCGCGCCGGAGCGCGTCTTCGGCTTCCGCGACTGGGTCGGCGGGCGGTTCTCGCTGTGGTCGGCGGTCGGGCTCTCGATCGCGCTGGCCTGCGGGTGGGAGGCGTTCGCGGGGCTGCTCGCCGGCGCGCGGGCGATGGACGAGCACTTCCTGTCCGCGCCGGATGCCGCCAACCTGCCGCTGCTGCTGGCGGCGGCAGAGCTCTGGCACGTGGATGCGCTGGGCTATCCGGCGCGCGCGGTGCTGCCCTACGACGAACGGCTGGCGCGGCTGCCGGCGCATCTGCAGCAGCTCGAGATGGAATCGCTCGGCAAGCGCGTGACCGCGGAGGGTGAGCCGGTGCCGATGGCGACGGGACCGGTGGTGTTCGGTGAGCCGGGCACGAACGCGCAGCACTCCTTCATGCAGCTGGTGCACCAGGGGACGATGCCGGTGCCGGTGGATTTCGTGCTGGTCGCGCGGCCGGACCACGGACACCTGGAGAACCACCGGATCCTGCTGGCGAACGCGCTGGCGCAGGCGGAGGCGCTGGCGAACGGGCGGACGGAGGTGGAGGCGCGGGCCGAGATGGCGCGCGCCGGGATGGACGCGGCGGAGGTGGACCGCCTTGCGCCGCACCGCACCTTCCCCGGCGACCGGCCGAGCGCCGTCATCATCCTGCCGGCGCTTACGCCGGCGGCGCTCGGTGCGCTGGTCGCGCTGTACGAGCACAAGGTGGCGTGCCTCGGCGCGTTCTGGGGCATCAACCCGTTCGACCAATGGGGCGTGGAACTGGGCAAGCAGCTGGCGGGCGGGATGCTGGCGGCGCTCAACGGCGAGGCGGCGACGAGTGCGGCGAGCGGCGCGACAGCATTGAGCGCGCCTAGCGGCGCGACGGTGGAGCGGCTGCGGCGATGACGGAGAAGCCCTACCGCGACAACGTCGGCGCGGTGCTGTTCAACGCCGACGGGCTGGTGCTGGTGGCGCGGCGGGCGGACATGCCCAATGCCGAAGGGCGCGCGGGCGGCTGGCAGTTGCCGCAGGGCGGCATGGACCCGGGCGAGGATCCGCGCGTGGCCGTGCTGCGCGAGCTGGCGGAGGAGATCGGCACCGCGAAGGCCGAGATCGTCGCTGAGCATCCGGAATGGCTGAGTTACGACTTCCCGCCGGAGCTGTCGTCCATGCGGATCGCGCAGCGCTACCGCGGGCAGCGGCAGCGCTGGTTCGCGCTGCGCTTCACGGGGGTGGATTCCGATATCCGGCTGGACGCCGATCCGCACCCGGAATTCGATGCGTGGCGCTGGGCGCGGCTGGAGGAGCTGCCGGCGTTGGCGGTGCCGTTCAAGCGGGCGATCTATGAGGAGCTGGTGCGGGTGTTCGGGGGGTTGGCGAGGAGTAGTGTCGCCCCGCGCGAGGCCTGATATCGAACAGCTTAACTCCTGATCCATTTTCTGTCGTTCCCGCGAAAGCGTTGGTGTGGACGGCCCCTGCGGCATTGGATGTGCCAAGGTTCGGGCTGTTGAGGGCCGAACGGGAGGAGCCGTCCATGGGAGAGCTTACGCGTGTAGCGGTGGACA
>Ga0209909_100220_pt1 | contig 69984 bp, 62 predicted proteins | sample FECB22metaG_FD_188302 | JGI IMG/M metagenome (GOLD analysis project Ga0209909, IMG submission 188302) | Cyanobacterial communities from the Joint Genome Institute, California, USA - FECB-22 (SPAdes) (version 3) | ecosystem: Environmental > Aquatic > Thermal springs > Hot (42-90C) > Microbial mats...
GAGCGCGGCGCGCAGCGCGCCGATCACCAGCGAGCGCACCAGGCCGGCATCGCGGAAGCGCACCTCGGCCTTGGCCGGGTGAACGTTGACATCGACGTCGCGCGGATCGAGCACGAGGAACAGCGCCGCCGCCGGCCAGCGGTCGCGTGCCATCAGGTCGCCGTAGCCCGCCCTCACCGCACCGATCAGCGCCCGGTCCTTCACCGGGCGGCCGTTGACGAACAGGTAGAGATGGCGGGATGTCGGCCGGGTCCAGTTCGGATGGCCGGCAAGCCCTTCGATGCGGGCGCCGCCCCGCTCCGCCGCCAGCGGCGTGGCATTGGCGCGGAACTCGTCGCCCAGCACATCGGCGATGCGTCGGGTAAAGCCGTCCGCCCCGTCAACGGGTGGAAACGACAGCACGTTGCGTTCGCCGGCGGTCAGCGAGAAGCCGATCCCCGGATGTGCCAGCGCCAGGCGGCGCACGACATCGACGACCGCCTGGATCTCCGCCGTCTCCGACTTGACGAAACGCAGCCGGGCCGGCGTCGCATAGAACAGGTCGGCGACCTCGACCCGGGTGCCGCGCCCAAGCGCGGCGGGCATCGGCCCGCTGCGGACCCCGCCCTCAACCGCCACGCGGCTCGCATGGGGATCGGCAACCGAACGGCTGACGATCGACAGGCGCGCCACCGCGCCGATCGAGGGCAGGGCCTCGCCGCGAAAGCCGAGCGTGCGGATGTCGACGAGATCGCCGTCGGGCAGTTTCGAGGTTGCATGGCGCTCGACCGCCAGCATCAGGTCCTCGGGCGACATGCCGCAGCCGTCGTCCACCACCCGGATCAGCCGGCGGCCGCCGCCCTCGACAACCACGTCGATGCGCGATGCGCCGGCATCGATGGCGTTCTCGACCAGCTCCTTGACCACGCTCGCCGGCCGCTCCACCACCTCGCCGGCGGCAATGCGGTCGACGATGGCATCGGGAAGGCGGCGGACGGGCATGGGCGGAGCGATTTCGTCTGGCGATTCGGCCGGCTCGGCAGGTCCATAGTGTCCCGCATCTGCCCCGCCGCGTCACCCCGGACGGCCGCAAGGCCGCTACAGCCTCGGACGGGCCGGACCTTGCCGGACCACACATCCCGTTCCCGGCGCTCCGGCCGGGATGACGCGCGGGGAATGGCGCTGCGTCACATCTCCTCGAGATAGGTCCTGGCCAGCACCTTGCCTTCCTCGACGGCAGGCTGGTCGAAGGCGTCAACCCCGAGCAGATGGGCCGCGATGATCGTCTCGAGCATGAACTGCATCATCAGCGCGCCGATCGTCTCGGCATCAATGGTGCCGGCGTTGATCACCCGAACAGGGCGGCCATTGCGGGCGAGCGTCTCGACGGTAGCGCGCTGCTGGCTCGCCACCAGATCGCCGACGGTGCGGCCAGCGAATTCGGGCTGACCAGCCTCGGCGGCGAGCGCCGCGTCGATGCGCGGGCCGGCATCGGCGCACTCGGTGGTGATCACCGTGAACAGCTTGTCGACCGGACCGTCGAGATAGAGCTGCAGCTGGCTGTGCTGATCGACCGGACCGATCGCGGCGACCGGGGTCATGCCGCGCCCCTGCTTGCCGAGGCTCTCCGCCCAAAGCTGCACCCACCAGCGGGTAAACCGCTCGAGCCGGTCGCCATAGGCGAACATCACGTCGATCGGCAGGCGGCGTTCGGCAAAGGCGACCGACAGTGCCGCACCGACGGCAGCGGGTACCTCGGCGGCTGCCGCGTGGTCGAGAACCGGCTGCAGCACCCGCTGCGCGCCGCGGCGCACAGCGGCGATGTCGAGGCCGCGGATCGCCGCGGGGATCAGCCCGACATTGGTCAGCGCGGCGAAGCGGCCGCCGACGCCCGGGTCGTGATCGAGGAAGCGGATTCCGTAGGGTTCGAGCAGCTTGCGCAGCTTGTTGAGGCGGCCGGAGACCAGCGGCTCGCTGAGCCCGAGCATATGGGCGCCGATCCGGTCGGCTAGCCCGCGCTCCTCGAATGCCGAGATCACCGCCATTGCCTGCATCAGCGTCTCGCCAGTGCTGCCCGACTTGGAGATGGCGATCACCCGGGTCGTCTCCAGCGGCAGCGCGGCGAGACCGGACTGCAGGCTGAGCGGGTCGAGATTGTCGAGGAAATGCAGGCGCGGCCGGCCGGACAGGTCACCGAGCACCGGCAGTCGCCAGCCGGCAACCTGGGCCAGCGCCTGGCCGCCGAGACTCGATCCGCCGGTGCCGAGCACCAGCACGTCGGTCGCGCCGTCGGCCAGCCACGCGGCCGCCTCGGTGATTTCCGGCAGATCGTCGTCGCGGCCCGGCAGCGCCAGCAGCGGCAGGGCGCCGGTATCATACGCCTCACGCAACCAGACGAGGCCCGGCTCGGTGCGTTTGAGAACAGTGTCGAACTCGGCCCGATCCAGGCCGTTGGCGCCGACCTCGGTATCGAAGCAGGTGTCGATGATCTGTTTCAGCGGCATGTCCCCATCCTCTGGACCGATCGCGACGCGCCGATGCCGTTGCGGCGCAGATCACCTTTAGGGCATGGGCGGCACCGCGGCTAGGCTCCCCGGGGGCAGACGGGCCTGCCTGGTTCAGCCGCCGCCGGCCGGCGCCGCCAGACCGTCCGGGCGCCCGACCAGGGTGACATACAGGCCGCCCTCGCCGAGCAGACGGCGTGCCGCCCGGCGGGCATCCTCAATACCGACCGCGTCGATCAGATCGTTGCGGATGTTGATGTAGTCGATGCCGAGACCGTCGCGCTGGATCTCGACGAGCTGGCGCGCGATCTTCGAGGAAGTGTCGAAGCGCAGCGGATAGGAGCCCTTCAGATAGCGCTTGGCCTTGTCGAGCTCCTCCTCGCTCGGTCCCTCCGTCGCCATCCGCGCGAGCTCGGCACGAATGATGTCGAGCGATTCGGCGGCGCGGTCATTGCGGGTCGCTGCGCCGCCAACGAACAGGGCGGAGTGCTTCAGCGGGTAGAGATAGCTGTAGACCGAATAGGACAGGCCGCGCTTCTCGCGCACCTCCTGGTAGAGGCGCGAGGAGAAGGCGCCGCCGCCGAGGATGTGGTTGACGACGAAGGCCGCCATGAAGTCCGCATCGTCCCGCTTCAGGCCCGGCCCGCCGAAACGGATAATGGTCTGCGGGATCTCCATCTCGACGATCTCGGTGAGATCGCCATCGGGCAGCGCCGCCTCCGGTACCGGATCGAGGCGTGCCTGTTGCGTCAGCGGGCCGAACACCTCGTCGAGCAGCGGCGCCAGTCGCTCGGCGTCGATGTCGCCGACCACGGTGATCTTCAGCGTGTCGCGCGCGAACACCCGCTCGCGATAGGCGCGCAGGTCGTCGGCGGTAATACGCGCCACCGAGTCGAGCGTCCCTTTGACCGGCCGGCCGTAGGGATGATCCTCCCCGAACACCAGCTGCGACCAGCGCCGCCCGGCAACCGCATCGGGATCCTGCAACTCGCGGCGCAGGCTCGCCAGCACCTGGGCGCGCATGCGGGTCACGGCATCCTCGTCGAAGCGCGGCTCGTTGATGGCCAGCCTGAGCAGATCCACCGCCGCGTCGAGATTCTCGGTGAGAGTGCGCAACTCCCCATAGAAGGCGTCGCGGTCCGCATCGAAGGACATCTCGATCGCCAGGGTCTCGAGCCGCTCCTGGAATTCGGCGGCACGGATCTCGCCGGCGCCCTCGTCGAGCAGGCTGCTCAGCAGGTTGGCGAGACCGGGCTTGTCGGCGGGATCCTGGGCGGCGCCCCCGTCGAAGGCAAACTGCATGCTGACCAGCGGTACTGCCGGCTCGGAGACGAGCCAGGCCTCGATGCCACCGGGCGAGACGACCCGCTGGATGTCGACGGCGCCGGCAGGGGCAAGGGCTGCTGTGTTCAGGGAGACGGCCATGGCAAGTGCGGCGAGTACCGGGGTTGCGGACAGGTGTCCGGCGAACAGGGTCATCTGTCGATCTCCTCTGGCGGGCCGGTGATCAGGACCGGTCGGCGGGAGCCTTTGCCTCCTCGCGCGGCGCGGCGCGCAGATAGCCCGTGACCGAACGCTCCGGGACCAGGTACTTGCGGGCCACCGCCAGAACGTCGTCGGCGGTGACGGCGCGTATGCGGTCCGGCCATCCGGCAACATCCTCCACGGTGCCACCGGTGGTCAGCGCCGTGCCGTAGATGCGCGCCAGCGTCGACTGGCTGTCCTGAGCGTAGACCGCTTCGGCGATCAGTGCGTTCTTGACGCGGGTCAGTTCGGAGTCGGGGATCGTGCCGGCGACCAGTTCAGCAATGGTGGCGTCCACCGCCCGTCCCAGACCCTCAAGCGAGGTGTCGGGATTGGGCACGGCGTAGACCATCAGCCGGGTATCGTCGAGCGCCGAGCCCTGATACCAGCCCCCGGCCGAGGCGGCAGCGCCGTTGGCGACGACCAGCGCACGGTAGAGGCGGCTGTTGGCGCCGTTGCCGAGGATGGCGGACAGCACGTCGAGTGCCTCGGCCTCGCCGGGCGCGGCGGTGTTGTAGCTGGGGACCAGCCAGGCGCGCCGAAACTGCTCCTGGTCGACGCGGGGGCTCGACAGGCTGACCTCGCGCGGGGCGAGCGGTTCCGGCTCGCGCGGCCGCACCCGCTCGCCGACCTCGGCGCGCGGGGCGATCGTCCCGTAGGTCTCCTCGGCCAGAGCGCGGACCTCCTGAGGGGAGACGTCGCCGGCCACGATCAGCACCGCGTTGTTGGGGGTGTAGAATCGCGCGTAATGGGCCAGCGCATCCTCACGCGTCAGCCCCTCGACCTCGTGGCGCCATCCGATGATCGGCCGGCCATAGGGGCTGTTGGTGAAGAGCGCCGCGTCCATCGCCTCGCCAAGCTGTGCCGACGGGCTGTTCTCGACGCGGCTGCTGCGCTCCTCGAGAATCACCAGACGCTCCGACTCGACGTCCTCCGGGGCAAGCACGAGGCCCGTCATGCGGTCCGCCTCGTAGCGCATCACGGTGCCCAGATGCTCTCGGGCGACACGCTGGAAATAGGCGGTATAGTCGGACGCGGTGAAGGCGTTCTCCTGACCGCCGATATCGGCAACGACCCTGGAGAACTCGCCAGCCGGATGCGCCTCTGTGCCCTTGAACATCAGATGCTCGAGGAAATGGGCGATCCCGGACTTGCCAGGCGGCTCGTCGGCGGATCCGACCTTGTACCAGACCATGTGGGTCACGACCGGTACGCGATGATCCTCGATCACCACGACTTCCAGTCCGTTGTCGAGGGTAAACGTCGTCACGGCATCCTCGCTGCCCGCTGCGGCCGGGGTGAGTGCGGGAAGATGAAGCAGGCCGGCGACCAGAACCGGCAGAACGAGGCGCCGGGGCGCTGACAGTTGCATGGGGTCCCTCTTGGCAGTCGGCACTCGTGGCGCAGCCCTGGTGCGGCCGCACCGGCGGCATGAGTCACGATATAGATGGGCGCCCCGCTCGGTGCCACACCCCTGTCCGGGACGTGATCACCAGCTCGACACTCGACCCGTACGTCGTCAACTCCTGCCGAACAGGCGCGAGAAGAAGCCCTTCTTCTCCTCGACCGGTGCGGCACCTTCGACTGGCGGCGCCGGCGTCCGGTACCCCGGCGGCGGCTCGGTCAGCGAGGTACGGGGCGGCTCGGAACGCAGCGCGGTGGGATCGCTGCGACGGTCCAGAAGCTCGCGCGAGCTCACCACCTTGTCTTCCTCGCGCCGCACCCGCTCGGGCGTGCCCAAGCCCGCGCCGTTCTGCCGACCATACTGGCGGCCCCAGGCATCCAGATCCTCGGGCGACATTGGCTTGGAGGCCCACTGCACGTCGGATGGCTTCTCCTTCTGCGCTGCCCGGCGGAGCTCGGCCATCTCGCGCCGTGCGCGGACGTCCGGATCGTCGGGCCAGTCCGCACCGAAATCGGCTGACGGCTCCTGTGGCGTCGGCAGGAATTGCGCCTCGGCGCTCGGCGGCATCACCAGCGGCGAGCGCGGGCCATACTCGATTTCCTCTTCGTTGGGGTCGGTGCGCAAGCCGAGCATCACCATCGGATCGCCGAGCATGTCCTCGACAGGATCGGAGAAGCCGCTGTTGCCGCTCGAACAGGCAGCGACCAGACCGCCCAGGGCACAGGCCGCAACCGCGGTCCGCACCGTCGCAACCATCCCCCGCTCGTAACGCATCAGCGTCCTGTCCCCGTGTCCCGACTGGCGGCCCGACGCCAGCGCAATAACGACACGTCCTCTAGCGCTTCCACAAAGATCCCAACCCAGCTTCCACTCAGCCGCTAGTCGGGCTTTGGGGCTCTTTTGTGGCTGTTGGTGAGGGAGTCATACAGAAGCCCGACGACTCCCGCAACAATCGCCATGTCGGCGATGTTGAAGACGTACCATGACCAGCCGAACGCATGCAGGTGGAAGAAATCGGCGACCGCTCCGTAGATCACGCGATCGACGCCGTTGCCGATCGCGCCACCGATCACCAGCGCGATCGACACGGCGGTCAGACGGTAGTGCACGCGGGCGAGCCATAGCCACAGCAGGATCGCCGCGACGAAGTTGATCCCGGCGAGCAGGACGAGACCGAACGCGGTGTCCTGCTGGAACAGGCCGTAGCTCACCCCCCGGTTCCACACCATCACGAGGTCGAAGAACGGCGTCACCTCGACGCGGCCACGCAAGCCGATGGCGAAAACATCGAGCAGATACCACTTGCTCGCCCGGTCGACGAGGAAGACGGCAAGCGCGATGAGGCCGCCGAACAGGCTGAACCGCCCCCAAAGGTGCGAAGCGACCGTCATCGGCGTTGCCGGACCGACACGAACGCCCCGCCCGTGCGCCGGACGGCAACCGTCACCGCCCTACTCCGCCGCGGCACGGGCGGCCTCGAACTCGCGCATGGCAGCGGCATCGCGCAGCGAGAGATCGGGCCAGTCAGGATCGGTACCGACCTCGGGCAGGATGCGCCAGGACCGGGCACACTTGCGGCCCTCGGCGCGTCGCGGCACCACGGCGACCCCGGGCACCTCGTCGAGCCGGTAGGCCTCGACGGGTCCGGCTCCTCGCCTCAACGTCGCCTGGCTGGTGATCGAGATCTCCGCCAGATCCACGTCGGCGACCGCCGTGAACAGCGCGTCGTCATCGACGTACACGTCGGGCGCAGCCTCCAGGCTCGCGCCGATCCGCTTTGCCGCCCGTTCCACCTCGAGTGCGCCGGTGATGACACGGCGGACCCGCCGGATCCGGCGCCACTTGTCGGCGAGGGTCTCATCATACCAGCCATCGGGCGTGTCCGGCGCGGTCTCGAAGTGAACCGAACCCGTCTCCGAAGGGAAGCGCGACAGCCACGCCTCCTCCATTGTGAAGGGCAGCATCGGCGCGAACCAGACGATCAGCCGCCGGAACACGCGGTCGAGAACGGTCAGGCAGGCCCGCCGCCGGACGCTGGAAGCCGGATCGCAGTAGAGCGCATCCTTGCGGATGTCGAAATAGAAGGCGGACAGGTCCACCGCCGCGAAGTTCAGCAGCGCGTGGGTGATGCGCTTGTAGTCGTAGTCGCGATAGGCGCGCCTGACCAGCCGGTCAAGCTCGGCGAGCCGATGCAGGATGTAGCGTTCCAGCTCCGGCATCTCGGCCTCCGCGACGTCAACGCCGTCATAGTGGGCGAGCGAGCCGAGCAGCCAGCGGATGGTGTTGCGGAGCTTGCGGTAGGATTCGACGTTGGTCTTGAGGATCTCGGGCCCGATCCGGAGGTCCTCGGCATAGTCGGAGGAGACCACCCACAGCCTCAGGATGTCGGCGCCCGACTGCTTGATGACGTCCTGGGGCGTGACGACGTTGCCGAGCGACTTCGACATCTTGCGCCCCTCCTCGTCCATGACGAAGCCATGGGTGATGACGGCGTCATAGGGGGCGCGGCCGCGGGTGCCGCAGGATTCGAGCAGCGAGGAGTGGAACCAGCCGCGGTGCTGGTCGGAGCCCTCGAGATAGACGTCGGCCGGCCATTTCAGGTCGGGACGCACCTCCAGCACGAAGGCATGGGTCGAGCCGGAATCGAACCACACGTCGAGGATGTCGCCGACCTGCTCCCACTCGGCCGGATCCTCGACCAGGCCGGACAGGAAGCGCTCGCGGGCGCCCTCGGCGAACCAGGCGTCGGCGCCCTCCGCCTCGAACGCCGCCCCGATACGCTCGATCAGCGCCTCGGACTGGGCGAAGCCGGCGCCCGGGATCACCTCGCCCGTGTCACGATGCACGAAGACGGTGATCGGCACACCCCACGCGCGCTGGCGCGAAATCACCCAGTCCGGGCGCTGCTCGATCATGCCGCTGAGGCGGTTCTTGCCGGATTCCGGAACGAAGCGGGTCGCAGCGATGGCCCTCAGCGCCTTGGCGCGCAGGCCGTCCTCGCCCCTGTCGTCCTCCATCGAGATGAACCATTGCGGCGTGTTGCGGAAGATCACCGGCTTCTTGGAGCGCCAGGAATGCGGGTACTGGTGCTTCAGCCGTCCGCGCGCCACCATCATCCCGGCCGCTGCCAGCGCGTCGATCACGGCCTGATTGGCATCGCCCTTGTCGCCCTTGTCGGTGATGACGCGGCGTCCCTCCAGACCCGGCGCGTCCCGGGTAAAGAAGCCGTCGGCATCGACGGTGTAGGGGATCGCCGGGTCGATGCCGCGGCTCTCGAGCAGCGCCTTGTGTGCCGTCCAGACCTCGAAGTCCTCGACGCCATGGCCGGGCGCGGTGTGGACGAAGCCGGTGCCGGTCTCGTCTGTGACGTGCTCGCCGGGCAACAGCGGCACATCAAACCCGTAGCCGCCCGCCAGCCCTTTCAGCGGGTGGGCACAGACGATTTCCGGCAGTTCGCCGTAATCGAGGTCGCGGACACGCTCGTAGCGCTCGACCTTGGCGGCCGCGAACACCTCGGCCGCCAGGCGATCGGCCAGGATGTAGCATTCGCCGACCGCGGCCCAGTTGCCGGCGGGGGCCTCGGTGATCCGGTAGAGTCCGTACTCGACGCGCGGATGGAACGAGATCGCGCGGTTGCCGGGGATGGTCCAAGGTGTGGTGGTCCAGATCACCACGAACGCCTTCCCGGCTTCGGGGCCGGCGGCGATCGGGAACTTCACCCAGATCATGTCGGAGGTGTGGTCCTGATACTCGACCTCGGCCTCGGCCAGCGCGGTCTTCTCGACGACCGACCACATCACCGGCTTGGAGCCGCGGTAGAGCGAGCCGTTCATCGCGAACTTCATCAGCTCGCGGGCGATCTGCGCTTCGGCGGCGAAGTTCATCGTGGTATAGGGGTTCTGCCAGTCACCCTCGACCCCGAGCCGGCGGAACTCCTCGCGCTGCACGTTGATCCAGTGCTCGGCGAACTGCCGGCATTCCTTGCGGAATTCGATGATCGGCACGTCGTCCTTGTTCTTGCCGCGGGCGCGGTACTGCTCCTCGATCTTCCATTCGATCGGCAGGCCGTGGCAGTCCCAGCCGGGCACGTAGTTGGAATCGTAGCCGAGCATCTGCATCGAGCGGGTGACGACATCCTTCAGGATCTTGTTCAGCCCGGTGCCGATGTGGATGTTGCCGTTGGCATAGGGCGGGCCGTCATGCAGGACGAACTTCTCGCGACCCTTCGCCGCCTCGCGCAGCCGGGCATACATGCCGAGCCGGTCCCAGCGGGCGATGAGCTCCGGCTCCCGCTGCGGCAGGCCGGCGCGCATCGGGAAATCGGTCTTCGGCAGGAAAAGCGTCTCGGAATAGTCGCGCTTCTGAGCGGAATCGGAACCGTGTGTCATGGGCTTCCAGGCGGTTTGAGCATGCTGGCGGCAAGGATCGGCAGTCCCGGCCCCGGGCCTTCGCGGAACCGCAGTTCCGCCTCAGGCCGGAACCGGGCCGGTAATTCGCCGCGGCACTCCCGCGCGAGCGGGACGGCTGTCGAGGACGCGTCGCATGGGGCGCCTTCTAGCAGGCATGGCGGGTTCGATAAAGCGCGGCGGCGCCTCACGGCTTCAGCGTCGTGCGTCCGGAAATCGCGCCGACCGTGCCGACGCGGCGTTCGCGCATCCACAGATAGAGGCCGGAGCCGATGATCACCGCCACGCCGACCCAGGTCCAGACACCGGGCACCTCGTCAAACACCAGATAGCCGATCGTCGCCGAGCCAACGATCTCCAGATAGCCGATCGGCGCCAGCACCGAGGCCGGTGCCCGCGTGCAGGCGAGAATGATCAGCAGGTGTCCGGCCGTCGAGATCAAGCCGACGATGGCAAGGAACAGCCATTGCCGGCCGTCCGGCATGGCCGGCGCGAACAGCGCCACGTCGAACCAGGCGGCGAGCGCCATCAGCAGCCCGAGGAACAGCGAGGCGGACAGGCCGGTGAAGAAGTGCATCGACATCGCCGGCGCGCTGCCGACCAGGCGACGGGTGACGATGAAATAGCCCGAGAACATGATGGCGCAGAGCACCGGCAACAGCGCCGCCGGCGAGAACTCCGCGCTGCCCGGGCGGATGACGATGAGCGCGCCGATGAGCCCGACGACAACCGCCACCCAGCGGCGCGGACCGACATGCTCGCCGAGCACGAGCGCCGAGATGGCGGTGACGATCAGCGGCCAGACGAAGACGGTGGCGAGCGCCGTCGCCAGCGGCATCCGGATGATCGCCGCCACGTAGGCGACGTTGGAGCCGCCGATCAGGATGCCGCGCAGGACATGCAGTCCGAGCGGCCGCGGCAGGACATGCGCGGCGCCGAGCCAGAAGACGACGACCGGCAGCGTGTAGAGAGCCTGGAAGGCGAATCGTCCCCAGGCGATCTGGAGCGGGTTGAGGCTTGCGCCGAGCTCCTTCGAGAAGGCATCCATCACCGGCAGCAGCATGGTCGCCGAGGCCATGATCAGCATGCCGGAGACGATGTCGCGTTCGCTGGCAGCCGCAGCCGTGGCCGAGCGCAATGCCATCGCTCAGCCGGAGACCCGGGCCGCCGCGGAAACCGCTACCTCGCCAGCGGCGGCGTCGGCTTCGGCCAGCATCCGCCGCGCGATACGGGCATCCTCGTGCATCCGCGCGATCAGGTCTTCGACGCTGGCGAAGCGGGCCTCCGGTCGGATGAAGCCGACGAACTCGACCTCGACCGTCTTCCCGTAGAGATCGGTCGCAACATCGAACAGGAAGGTCTCGAGCAGTGCCGCGCCGTTGTCGAACTGCGGCCGCCGGCCATAGCTCGCGACGCCGTCATGGGTGGCGCCGCCGACACGCATGCGAACCGCGTAGATGCCGTGCCGAAGGCCGCAGTCGGCCGGCAGGCGCATGTTCGCCGTCGGGAAGCCGAGCTCGCGGCCGCGCTTCTCGCCGTGCACGATCTCGCCGCGCACGAACCAGCGATAGCCCAGGATTGCCGCCGCCTCCTCGACCCGGCCCTCCGCCAGCGCCGCTCGCGCGGCGCTGGACGAGAACCCGGCCTCACCATCGCCGGCCTTCTCGACGACCACCACGTCGAACCCGCGCTTGCGGCCGAGCGCGACCAGCATCTGCGGCGAGCCCGCGCGGCCCTTGCCGAAGTGGAAGTCGAAGCCGACCACGACCACCGCCGCATCCAGCCGGGCGACCAGGATCTCGTCGACGAACGCCTCCGGCGAGGTGGCGGCGAGCGCCGCGTCGAAGGTGATCTCCACCATCGCATCGAGACCGAGCGCCGCGATCAGCTCGGCCTTGGCATCGGCGGGCGTCAGGCGGAACAGCGGCTCGTCCGGGCGGAAGAAGCTGCGCGGATGCGGCTCGAACGTCACCGCCAGTGCTGGCGCACCGCGCGCGCGGGCGATCTGCAGCGCCTGGCCGAGAACGGCGCGGTGGCCGCGGTGGACGCCGTCGAAATTGCCGATCGCCACGACCCCGCGGCGCAGCCTTTCAGGAAACTCCTGGGCGTCGGTGATGTGGGCGAACTGGCTCTCGGTCATCTGCTGCCGATTTCGTCGCGGCGCCGGGTTCAGCCGGCGCGTGAGGGAACCAGCACCACCGCCTCGCCGTCAAGGACGGTTTTGGCATCGACGCTGCATTCACAATTGAGGCGCGCGCGCCGCTTCTGCGGGTCGAGTTCGGCGACCTCGACGCGGGCGACGACGACGTCGCCGATGCGCACCGGCGCGCGGAAATTGATGGTCTGCGAGACGTAGATGGCGCCGGGTCCGGGCAGCCGGGTGCCGAGCACCGCGGAGATCAGGCTTGCCGTATAGAGCCCATGCGCGATGCGCTCGCGAAACGGCGTGCGCGCGGCAAAGTGGTCGCTGAGATGGACCGGATTGTTGTCGCCCGACAGCTTGGCGAAGCCGACGACATCGTCGGCCATCACGGTCCGCATGAGTGTCTCGCTCATGCCGACGGACAGATCCTCGAAATGGTAGCCGAAGCCGGTCTGCGGTGGACGCATGCACCTTCCCCTGTCAGACATCCGCGCCTGGCCGATTGCCTATCCGATGTCGCTCGACCCCGCCAGAGCGACGATCGGTTAACCACGCGGCCGACTCCGCGTCCGGTTTAACCGTCTCTTCAGCCGGCAACGGTAGCGTGCCACAGCATCAATGGACGGGAAGACCTGCGGCGAATCCGGGGGATCGAACCCGCCTGACAGGTCAGGTCGAGAAGATTGGAGCGCTAGAATGGCGATCGATACGAGCATGCCGATCCTCGTCGTCGACGACTACAAGACGATGATCCGGATCATCCGGAACCTGATCAAGCAGCTCGGCTTCAACGAGGTGGACGAGGCGACGGACGGCACCGAGGCGCTGCAGAAGCTGCGCGCAAAGAAATACGGTCTCATCATCTCCGACTGGAACATGGAGCCGATGACCGGCTACGAGCTGTTGCGGCACGTGCGCAGCGACGAGCGTCTGTGCCAGACGCCGTTCATCATGGTCACCGCCGAATCGAAGACCGAGAACGTGATCGCGGCCAAGAAGGCGGGCGTGAACAACTACATCGTCAAGCCGTTCAACGCGGCCACGCTGAAGAGCAAGATCGACGCGGTCTTTGGTCAGTAGGACCGATATCGGCCAGACGACGACGGGACTTGCGGTCCCGCCAATGCGCTGCCTGCCAACGGGGGAAAATCCGATGCCCAGGAAACCATCGCGCGCGAACCAGATCTCGCGCGTCCTGGAGGAAGTGCGTACGGGCGCCGATGGCGACCTCTCGTTCCGCGAGATCCTGTCGCTGGCGCAGGTGATGTCGCGCTCGCTGTCGAGCGTCTACCGGGCGATCGACAAGACGGTCTACAGGGAATTCACCGAGATCGCCTCCTACATCGAGACGATGAAGAACGACATTGCGGGCCTGCAGGCCAACGATCTCAAGCAGCTGCACCTTCCGACCGCCGGCCGCGAGCTCGACGCGGTGGTCACGGCGACCGAGGAGGCGACCAACACGATCATGGAATGCGCCGAGGCGATCATGAACGCCGACAGCAGCGATCCGGCCGCCTACCGGGATTTCGTCAACGAGCAGGTGCTGAAGATCTTCGAGGCCTGCTCCTTCCAGGACATCACCGGCCAGCGGATCAGCAAGGTCGTCGAGACGCTGAACATGATCGACGAGCGGGTCAGCCGGTTCGCGCAGAAGATGCGGATCGAGGACCTGGAGGGTCCGCTGACGGAAGAGGAAGCCAGCCGCGCCGAGCGCAAGAAGCGCCTGTTGCTGGACGGGCCGTCGGCCCCCGGCGAGGGCATCAACCAGGACGAGGTCGACTCGCTGTTCTCGTGAGGCGCCTCACCAGGCCAGCCTGGACATCACCGCGCGCGGCGCCAGACCGGCTGCGCGCAGAGAGGCGCCGAGCCGATCCATGTCGGGCGCCTCACCGCCGCCATACTCGCCAGCGTGGATGCCGGAGGCGATGAACAGCGCATCGAGTCCCATCGCGGCGGCGCCGGCCAGATCGGTTCGCAGACTGTCGCCGATGGCAAGGATCCGGCGCCGGTCGACGGGCCGCCCCGCCGCCGTTTCCAGCATGGCGATCGAGCTGTCGTAGATCGGCGGATGCGGCTTGCCGGCCCATGTCACCCGTCCGCCGATCCGGCTGTAGGCCTCGCCGAGGGCGCCGGCGCAATAGTGCAGGCGATCGCCGCGTTCGACGACGATGTCCGGATTGGCGCAGATCATCTCGATGTCGCGCGCGGCGAGCTCTGCGAGCAGCCCGGCATAATCCTCCGGTGTCTCGACCTCGTCGTCGAAGAGACCAGTGTTGACGAGGATCTCTGCCTGATCGGGTCCGACCAGCGCCACGTCGAGGCCGTCGAAGATCGCCCGGTCGCGGTCCGGCCCGAGATGGAACACCAGTCGCGCAGCATGCCTCACCAGAATGTCCCGGGTAAGGTCGCCGGAGGACAGGATGCCGTCATAGGCCTCGCGCGACACCCCCAGCGCATCGAGCATCGGTATCACCGACCGGCCGGGCCGCGGAGCATTGGTGATCAGCACCACGCGGCCGCCGTTCCGCCGGAACCGCACCAGCGCGTCGCAGGCCTCGGGCGTGGCACGGACTCCGTTGTGGACAACGCCCCAGATGTCGCACAGCACGCCGTCATAGTCGCCGGCAATGTCGCCGAACCGTGCGAGAAGCAGCGGCCGCGCCGCCGCTCCGTCAGGGACAGCGATTCCGGTCATTCGATGGGGGCCGGACGCGGGGCGGGCCTGACGGTTGCGTCGCGGCGGACGGCGAGCGCCGCGGTCCCCGTCTGCGCCGACCTGATAGCCGCCTCGCGCGGCTCGCGCGCAGGACGCGCCTGTTCGGGCGCATCGGCGCGGATGACGTCCGACCTGATCGGGCGCGGCGGCGAGAACAGGCGCCCCTGGCCGTAGGCGGCATCGTAGTCGAGCAGGTCCACGACCTGCGCCTCCGATTCGACCCGGGTGACGATCAGCTGGATGCCATAGCGCTGCAACAGCCGGGCCAGATCGGCAGCATGGATGTTGGCGCCGGAAGCCGGCGGCGGGTTGATCAGGAGATCGGCGTCGACCTTGACGAAACTGACCTTCCGGTCGGCAAGCCGGGCGCAGTCGAGGTCGAGCCGCCGCACATTGTCCACCGACAGCCGGAAGCCGAGATCGACCAGGGCCTCCAGATTGGCCTGCTCGATCGGACCGAGCCCGTCGAACTCGGCCTGAGACAATTCGAAGATGACCGATTCGGCGAGACCGCGATTGTCGCCGATGAAGTCGACGAATTGCTGGAAGAACTCGGCATCGGCGAGCGTCTGCGCCGAGATGTTGCAGAAGATCCCGACATCCTTGCTCTTCAGCGCCATGCGCCGGATGATCCGGACGCAACGGAACAGCATGATGTTGTCGACCACCGGCATCACGCCGGCCTGTCTGGCAAGCGGAACGAAGTCGGCGCCGTCGGCCAGGCCGCCGGTTTCCAAACGCAGGCGACCCAGCGCCTCATAGAAGGCGATACGGCGCTGCGGAAGGGTGACGATGGGCTGCAGGAATACCTCGACGCCATCCTGGTCCACCGCCTTTCGGACGAGCGCCATGGCATCGGTCTCGGACATGCCTGCGAACGGGCCGTCTGGCGCCACCAGGGGCGGCCCCGCTGCGACTCGCGCAGCCATCGCCGTCGCTGACTGCGGTGCCGCCTCCTGAACCGGGGCGCGGACGGGGGGCGCCGGCCGTTCCAGCGCGGCGACGGTATCGCCCAGGTCGCGAACCAGCGACTCGAGCACGACGACATCGGCCGACAGCCCCGTCAGGCGGACATCCACCGCCTCCTCGACACGCTGCTGGACGTCGGCCTCGAACGCACCGACCCGCTCGCGCAGGCGAATCACCTCGCGCTCGAGCGAGAGGGCGAGGCGTGCCATTTCCTGAAGCTCTGCCTCGACCGCGCTGCGCTCGCGCGCCCGTGCGGAGAAGAACTCGGCGAGCACCATGAGCAGCAGCGCGCCGAAGCCGAGCCAGCCAGCCTCGGCAATCGTCAGTCCGGCCTGCAGATAGAGCAGGCCGGCGAGCGACACCGAGATCAGTACCATGCAGGCGGCGACGAACCATGGCGAGGCGGAGGGAAGCACCGACCTCACCGCCGTCACCCCGCGAACGGGCCTCGAATCTGCTGCGGATGGAGTAGCCATGCGGGCGATACTAGGTGATTCTCGCAACCGAAAGGGAGTTTCGCATCAGCAGCCGGCCCGGCCGGTCGCCCGGAACTGGAGGGTGAGCCGACCTGCCTTCATGACGGTGATGGTACTCGAACGAACCGGAATCTCGCCGGGCGAGACCTGCTCGCCGTAGCTCGCCTCGACAGCGACCGTCACCGTCTGATCCGTCGAGACGAATACCTGGCGCGGATACTGCCCGAATTCCATGGGATCGCCATCGGCCTGACTGCGGTCGAACTCGACAAGCGCCCCGTCGATGACCATCGCTGCGGCCATGGTCCCGCCGCCTTCGGGTCCGGCGTCGATGAACACGGCACCATATTCGCCCTCGCGCGACAGCCACATGCCGCACCCGGTCGGAAACGGCAGGGCATCCGGATCGAGGATGCCCACCGTCGGATGTTCGCCGGCCTGGCCGGTCGCGGCGGGCGCCGCCCCCACCGCAGGCGCCGGCGGCTCACCGCCGACGCGGGAGGTGTCCTTAACCGGCTGCGGGTCGGCTGGCGCCAGCACCTGAGGCATCTCGATCTCGAGCTCCTCGAGCGTCTCCGGCATCACCCAGAGATAGGCGACCGACGCCGCAAAGGCGACGGCCAGCAGCACCGTCAACGCGCGCCTCATCGACGGCGGCTCATGGCCTCGACCAGAGCCTGCATCAGTCGAGCCCGTCGAGGAGCTTGCCGAGCCTGTCGAACAGACTGCCGATCTCGGCCGTTCCGATGGTCAAGGGCGGCGACAGTGCAATGGTGTCGCCGGTGATGCGGATCATCACGTCATGGTCGTGGAAGGCCCGGTCCATCGCGTCGTAGGCGCGCGCACCGGGGGAGCCGGGACGGGGATCGAGGTCGATCGCCGCCACCAGTCCGATGGTGCGGATATCGGCAACGTTGCGCCGGCCCTTCAGGCTCATCGCAGCATCCGCCCATTCCCCCTCCATCGCCCTCGCCCGTTCGAACAGGCCCTCGTCGCGGTAGAGGTCGAGCGTTGCCAGCCCGGCGGCGACGGCGATCGGGTGGGCAGAATAGGTGTAGCCGTGGAACAGCTCGATGACGTGCTCGGGCCCGTTCATGAAGGCGTCATAGATATGCTTGCGGACGATGACGCCGCCCATCGGCACGGTGCCGCTGGTGACGCCCTTGGCAAAGGTGATCATGTCCGGCACGACGCCGTAACGCTCGGCCGCCGTACCGAAGCCGAGCCGGCCGAAGGCGGTGATCACCTCGTCGAAGACCAGAAGGATGTCGTGCTTGTCGCAGATTTCGCGCAGCCTCTTCAGATAGCCCTTCGGCGGCGGCAGCACGCCGGTCGAGCCGGCCATCGGCTCGACGATGACGGCGGCGATGGTCGAGGCGTCGTGCAGGGCGACGATCCGTTCGAGCTCGTCGGCAAGATGGCCGCCCCACTCCGGCTCGCCGCGGCTGAACGCCTGCTCGGCGCGATTGTAGGTATGGGGCAGATGATCGACACCGGTCAGCAGGCCGCCGAAGAACTTGCGATTGTTGACGATGCCGCCGACCGAAATGCCGCCGAAGCCGACGCCGTGATAGCCGCGCTCGCGGCCGATCAGCCGAGTCTTGGAGCCCTTGCCCTTCACGTTCCAGTAGGCAAGCGCGATCTTGAGCGCCGAATCGACCGCTTCGGACCCCGAATTGGCGAAGAACACATGGTCGAGGTCGGCCGGGGCCATCATTGCCAGCCGGTTCGACAGCTTGAACGCCTTGGGGTGGGCGAACTGGAAGGAGGGAGCGTAGTCAAGCTCGGCCGCCTGCTTCTGGATCGCCTCGACGATCGGCTTGCGTGCATGGCCGGCGTTGCAGCACCACAGTCCGGCGGTCGCATCCAGCACGGCGCGGCCATCCGGCGTGAAATAGTGGAGGTCCTTCGCCCGGGCGATCATCCGCGGGCGCTTCTTGAAGGCCCGGTTGGGCGTGAAGGGCAGCCAGAATGCCGCGAGATCGTTCGGCGACAGTTCGTCCACAGGATCGATCTGGTGCGCGACGGACATGATTGGTCTCCTTCTGGTGCTTGGTGTCCGGGCGGCCGGCGCGCGGATGCTAGCAGAGGCGGACAGCCGGCGGAACCACCCGGGGGAGCGGCGCGCGCAACCGTTTCTTTACCCTACCCGATCATGAATGTGGCCAGACGAAGGCATCCCGGACAGCGGGCAGAGAAGGGGGTTCGAGCTGGAATGGCGTCGGCCGATGTCGCTCATTGCAGTGCCAGGATACTCGTGGTCGACCGGGACGGGGCCTTCCGACGCTTCGTCCGCGCGCAGGCGAACGGCCATGCCGGCCTCGACGCCGAGGTCGTCGAGGCCGAGACTTGGCGGGATGTGCGGCGACACGACGCATCAGAGGCGCCGGACGCCATCCTGCTGGCGATCGATGCGGACGGATCGGGCCTGCCCGACATCGCCGAGGCAGCCGCTGTCGCTCCGGTGATCGCGGTCAGCGCAGCCGGTTCGCTCAACCTCGCCGTCGCCGCGATGCGGGGAGGCGCGAGCGACTTCCTCCTGAAGCCGGTCCGCTGGGACAATCTGCGCGATGCGATCGCCCGCGTCCGCCGCCGCAACGTGAAAGCCCGCGCGCGCAAGAGTGCAATCGCCCCCGATTTCGACCGCTTCATCGGCCGCTCGGCGGTGATGCGCGATGTCTTCGAGCTGATCAGCCGCATGGCGCCGTCGCGCGCGCCGGTGTTCATTACCGGGGAGAGCGGCACCGGCAAGGAGCTGACCGCAGAGGCGATCCATGCCCGATCTGGCCGGACCGGCGCCTTCGTCGCGATCAACTGTGCAGCGATCCCGCGCGATCTGATCGAAAGCGAAATCTTCGGCCATGTGCGTGGCGCCTTCACCGGAGCGCAGGACGACCGCGCCGGCGCGGCGGAACTGGCCCATGGCGGGACGCTGTTCCTCGACGAGATCTGCGAGATGGATCCCGGCCTGCAGACGAAGCTGCTACGCTTCATCCAGACCGGAACGATCCGTCGCATCGGCGATACGCGCACCCGCCACGTCGATGTCCGATTTGTCTGCGCCACGAACCGAGACCCGGCACGGGAGGTGGAGGCGGGCCGGTTCCGGGCCGATCTGTATTACCGGCTCAACGTCCTTCCGGTGACGCTGCCGCCGCTGCGCGAGCGCAGCGAGGATGTGCTGCCGCTCGCGGACGCCTTCCTCGCCATGTTCTCGGCCGAGGAAGGTCGGGCATTCACCGGCTACGAGCCAGCCGCTCGGGCGTTGCTGATGAGCTATGACTGGCCCGGCAATGTCCGCCAGCTCGAAAACGTGATTCGTCGTGTGGTCGTCATGAACGATGGCGAGAAAATCACGGCGGCAATGCTGGCCCTGGCACTCGCCCAAGCCGGCCACCAGGCCCGGGCTGGCGCGCATTCCGCGGCCACTGCGGCTGCAACGGCTCATCGGCCGGCGACGATCGAGCCACTGTGGGTCCAGGAGCGGCGCATCATCGAGGCGGCGCTCGAGGCCTTCCAGGGCAATGTCGGCCAGGCTGCGGCTGCACTCGGCATCAGCCCGTCGACGATCTACCGCAAGAAGCAGAGCTGGCCGACCGCCGGCGCGGCCGCCTGAGGCCGGGGGTGACTGCACCGGACCGCGCGCTGCGATGCTTGCCGCGGCGGGCGCCGATGCTCCAATATGACGAGCGGATGCGGCGCACGTGCGGGCGGTGCGCCCTGGGGGACAACTGAATGGCGAGTGTTGCGCGGAGCCTTGCTGCCGGGCTGGCGGCATCATCACTGATGACGGCCGTACTGATGACGTCCGAGCTTCGCGCCGACAGTCTGTCGGACATCGCCGCGGCGGCCGAAGCGGCGGTTGCCGAGGGCCGGACCCTCGACGCGGTCGCGCTGGGCGATCGCTTCGCCGCAGCGGTATGGGATGCAAGCCCGCTGGCGGTGCGCAAGGCGGTTCTCGTCGACAGCGAACCAGCGGCCTTTGGCGCGGACACCCCGCGCTCCGACAATCTCTTCAGGATGGACGAGGAGATCCATCTCTATGTCGAGCCGGTCGCCTTCGGCTGGAAGCAGACGGCGCAGGGCTGGGAAACCGATTTCGTCGCAGACGTGCGCATCGCCGACACCAGCGGCCGGATCATCGCCGCGCACAAGTCGTTCGCCGAGTTCCGGATCGCATCGCCGCAGCCGACGCGCGAGGTGTTCCTCGCCATGACCTATGTGTTCGGAGGGCTCGGACCGGGCGACTACGTCGTCACGACCACGTTGCACGACCGTATCAAGGGCGATGCGGTCGCCTTCCCGACGTCGATCGGCATCCGCTGATACCGCCGGCTGATCAGACCTCGCCCAGCATGATCGTGGCGCGGTCGGGATCGAAGGCGAGATGTCCGGCGATGACCGCGACGACCGGCTGGGGCTCGACATAGCTCCACGCAGCATCCGCCCCGAGCTCGCCGACCAGCGGTATCGAATAGTGGCTGGCCAGGCCCTTGTATGGGCAGCTGGTGGTCCGGCCCGACGCCTCCAGCAGATGCATCGCGACGTCCTCGCGCGGCAGATAATAGACCGGCACGCAGCCGGCCTCGTCCAGCACCAGGGCTCGATCGGAACTGGCAACCGCCTCGCCGGCGAGGACGACGGTGACGCGGACACCGGCCGGCGCAATCGTGATCGGATGGTTGCGATCGGGGATATGCACGTTGCGTGGCCTCCCTGTCGTTCGAGACCCCCTGCCCGGTTGCGGCGACAGCCCCACAGCGCCAGGGGATCCAGAGGATACTGGCGCGCCGTGCGCCGTACAAATCCCGCAAGTGGCGGCTTCAGGGGCGTTGCCGCTCGAGCCGGCGCAGCGAGTCGCGGATCGGCGGCATCGCTGCCGCGAGCAGGGTGAGCAGGGCGTACGCGACCGCGATGGACAGCGGCAGGCCGGTACCGCCGAAACGTTCCATCGCCGCGCCGGCAGCGACCGGTCCGAGCATCGAGCCGATCCCCCACATGATGCCGAAGGCGGAATTGGCGGCAACCAGGCGGCTGCCGGTCAGGTACTGGCCGATCAGGGTGACGGCGATGGTGTAGACGCCGAAGCCGATCGCGCCCCAGAAGAACAGGAACACGTGGGTGAGCGGGTGCGACAGGCTGAACTGCGGCAGCAGCAGAGCGCCGGCGCAGGCGAGCGCCGACAGCAGCCCCAGCAGCAGCCGTCGGCTCATGCGGTCGGCGAGCCAGCCGATCGGAAACTGAAGGACGATGTTGCCGGCCACCAGCACGGCAAGCGACAGCGCCGCGCCCGAGCCGGTCAGCTCGCGCCCGACTCCGTACACCACCCAAAGCGCCAAGACCGCCCCATCGAAGAAGGAGAAGGTGGCGACCGCCATCAGCAGCACCGGGATTGCCGCCACGACGCGGGGATATTCGGAGAACGGCGCCTTCTCCGTCGGCGCCTGCGCCGCCTTCAGGCGCAGGACCGGCAGACCGAGCAGCAGGAACAGGACCGCTACCGTGCCGAAGCTGCGCAGACCTTCGTAGCCGATGAGCGGCACCAGCAGCGGGCCGATCGCGAACATCGCGGAGATCACCGTCGTGTAGATGCCGATGATGCGGCCGCGCACCGCATCGGGGGCGAGCACGTTGATCCAGACCTCGCAGGTGACGAACAGCACGTTGGCGCCGCACCCGAGCAGGAAGCGCAGCACGAACCAGGCCTCCAGCCGGTCAGTGACGCCAAGCAGCGCGATCGTCGCGGCGGTCGCAGTGAGCGAGACCGTGACCAGCCGCCAGGCACCGAACCGGTGTGTCATCGCCGGCAGCAGCAGCGCGCTGGCCAACACGCCGAACCCCTGTACTGCCGCGAGCACGCCGATTGCGGTCTCCGACAGCCCACGCGCCTGCATGGTCAGCGCGATGGCGGGATAGGCATAACCCATCGACAGCGCGAAGGCGCCGATCACCGCCAGCACCGCGGCGAGATCGAGATGCCGAAGCTCCGTGACCGGTGCGGATCGGGCGGGTTGCATGGCAGCTGGTTGTCGGCGATTCTGGCCGTGGGTGTCGTGCGGACCCGCGATACGCCGGCACCGCCGATCGTGCAATCGGCAAGCATGGCTGCCGCTGCGGCCCAGATCGGCAGCCGGAGAGTCCGATGACACACCTTCCGCAATGCGGGCCGCAGGGGACGCGATGTATTCATGATCATCGAAATCGTCAGCTTCCGCCTGCCGGAGGGAACGACTCAGGAGGATGTGCTCGCCGATGCCCGTGCTGTCGTGGCGCAGTGGCAGTCCGACCCGGATCTGATCCGCAAGCACTTCGCGCGCGCCGAGGACGGCTCGCATGCCGGCATCTATGTCTGGCCGTCCCGCGAGGCGGCGCAGCGCGCGCATGATGCCGACTGGATCGCCCGATTCCAGGCGCGCACGGGCACCGTGCCGAGCGTCAGCTATTTCGACGTCTTCATGCTGATCGACAACGAGGCCGGCACGGTCCGCGAGTTCCCGATCGACTGATGATCGACTCCCACGTCCGCAGGCGGCCGCGGGCACCCATGCGCCGCCGCCATAGGAGCGCATCGGCGGGCGTGCTATGGCCGTCCGACGATGTGAGGACACGCCCATGGCCGACGCGGCGGGACGCAGCGCCGTAGTGGAGACGTTCGCGCGCCCGGCGCTGGTCGTGGCGCTGTCCATCGCCGTGCTGTCGTCGATGGACGCGCTGATCAAGAGCTTCGGGCCGCAGGTCGCGATCCTGCAGCTGGTCTGGCTGCGCTATGCGGCCGGCGCGGCGTTCGGACTCGTCATCTATCTCGCCACCGGCCCGCACCGGATCACCCGGCGGTCGCTGACGGCGAACGGACTGCGGGCGCTGGTGATGCTGGTGGCGGCAGGCTCGTTCTTCTACGCCATCACCCGGATGCCGCTGGTCGAGGCGGTGACGCTGAGCTTCACCGCGCCGATCTTCATGGTGCTGATTGCCCGTCTCGTGCTCGGCGAGCCGATCACGCGACGCGCACTCCTGGCGGTCGCGATCGGCTTTGCCGGCGTCATCGTCGTGGTCTGGGGCGGCGGCAGCACCGACGGCGGCCTGACACCGGACGGTACGGCTGCGGCACTTCTCTCGGCGCTGGCCTATGCCTTCGGCATCATCCTGCTGCGCAAGCATTCCGCCCACGACGCGATTCCCGTTCTGGTGTTCCTCCAGGCGGCGCTGTCGGTCGTCGTCATGACGCCGGTCGGCATCGCCACCTGGACGCCGGTGCCGCTCGACGACTGGATGAAATATGTCGTCATCGGCTTCCTCGGGACGGTCGGTCACCTGCTGATGGCGTGGGGCTTCTCGCGGGCGCCGGCCGGCGAACTGGCACCGATCGAATACACCAATCTCCTGTGGGCGAGCCTGTTCGGGCTCGTCTTCTTCCACGAGACCCCGGCGCTGACGACCTATGCCGGGGCCGCGCTGATCGTCATCGCCTGCTTCACGGCGAGCCGGCGCAACCGCCTGCAGCGACGACTGACCGATGCATCGCCATAGCCGGTTCGCAGCCACCCCGACCGTCGGCCGTCACATTCCGGCTTCTTGACAAGGCCCGAGCGGGTCCCTATCTCGTCCGCGACTGTTAGCACTCATTGCATGAGAGTGCTAACAGACCCCGGAGTTCCCTCTGAACCGATAAAGCCCCGCGATGGGCCTTCAACTGGAGGAGCCTAGTTCCATGCACTTCCGTCCCCTGCACGACCGCGTGCTCGTGAAGCGCCTCGATGAGGAAGAGAAGACCGCGGGCGGGATCATCATCCCGGACACCGCCAAGGAGAAGCCGAGCCAGGGCGAAGTCATCGCCGTGGGCCCCGGTGCCCGTGACGAAGACGGCAAGCGGATCGAGATGGACATCAAGGTCGGCGACCGCATCCTGTTCGGCAAGTGGTCGGGCACCGAGGTGAAGATCGATGGTCAGGAGTACCTGATCATGAAGGAATCCGACATCATGGGTGTGATCGACCAGAAGGAGACCAAGAAGAAGGCTGCGTGATCCTTTCGGATCGGCGCGGTTTTTCTTTTCTGGCCCCAAACGAAGGATAGAATTCCATGGCAGCAAAAGACGTGAAGTTTTCCGCCGATGCGCGCGAGCGGATGCTGCGCGGCGTCGACATCCTCGCCAATGCGGTAAAGGTCACCCTTGGCCCGAAGGGCCGCAACGTGGTGCTCGACAAGTCGTTCGGCGCTCCGCGGATCACCAAGGACGGCGTTACCGTCGCCAAGGAGATCGAGCTCGAGGACAAGTTCGAGAACATGGGCGCCCAGATGGTGCGCGAGGTGGCCTCGAAGACCAACGACGTCGCCGGTGACGGCACCACCACCGCGACCGTTCTGGCTCAGGCGATCGTGCGCGAGGGCGCCAAGTATGTTGCCGCCGGCATGAATCCGATGGATCTGAAGCGCGGCGTCGATCTGGCCGTCGCCGAGGCGGTGAAGGACCTGCAGAAGCGCTCGAAGAAGATCAAGTCGTCCGAGGAAGTCGCCCAGGTCGGCACCATCTCCTCGAACGGTGATCGCGAGATCGGCAACATGATTGCCGAGGCCATGCAGCGCGTCGGCAACGAGGGCGTCATCACGGTCGAGGAAGCCAAGTCGCTCGAGACCGAACTCGAGGTCGTCGAGGGCATGCAGTTCGATCGCGGCTACCTCTCGCCCTACTTCATCACCAACGCCGAGAAGATGGTCGCCGAGCTCGAGGAGCCTTACATCCTCCTGCACGAGAAGAAGCTCTCGAACCTGCAGTCGATGCTGCCGGTGCTCGAGGCGGTCGTGCAGTCGGGCCGTCCGCTGCTGATCATCGCCGAGGACGTCGAGGGCGAGGCGCTGGCCACCCTGGTGGTCAACAAGCTGCGCGGCGGCCTCAAGGTCGCGGCGGTCAAGGCGCCGGGCTTCGGTGATCGCCGCAAGGCCATGCTCGAGGACATTGCTACCCTGACCGGTGGCCAGGTGATCTCCGAGGATCTCGGCATCAAGCTCGAGAACGTCACCCTCGACATGCTCGGCAAGGCGAAGAAGGTCTCGATCACCAAGGAAGAGACCACCATCGTCGACGGCGCCGGCAAGAAGAAGGACATCGAGGGCCGCGTCGCCCAGATCAAGATGCAGATCGAGGAGACCACCTCCGACTATGATCGCGAGAAGCTGCAGGAGCGGCTGGCGAAGCTCGCCGGCGGCGTCGCGGTGATCCGCGTCGGAGGCGCCACCGAGGTCGAGGTGAAGGAGAAGAAGGACCGCGTCGACGATGCCCTCAACGCCACCCGTGCGGCGGTCGAGGAAGGCATCGTTCCCGGCGGCGGCACCGCGCTGCTGCGGGCCAAGAACGCTGTCGCCAAGCTGAAGTCGGACAACCCCGACGTTCAGGCCGGCATCAACATCATCCTCAAGGCGCTCGAGGCTCCGATCCGTCAGATCGCCGAGAATGCCGGCGTCGAGGGTTCGATCGTGGTCGGCAAGGTCAGCGAGAGCAAGTCGGACACCTTCGGCTTCAACGCCCAGACCGAGGAGTACGGCGATCTTGTCCAGCAGGGCATCATCGACCCGACCAAGGTCGTGCGCACCGCGCTGCAGGATGCCTCGTCGGTGGCCGGCCTGCTGATCACCACCGAGGCGATGGTGGCCGAGCTGCCGAAGAAGGAGCACGGTCACGCGATGCCGGGCGGCGGCGGCATGGGCGGCATGGACTTCTGAGAACGTCCGACCCGACGTCGTGTTCGAGGCCCGGGAGCAATCCCGGGCCTCTTTCGTTTCGCTGACGGCAACTGCCGTCCGATGCCACCCGATCCCCTCGTCTTCCTGACCATGGGAGGCGCGCCCGGCAGCCGCTCCAGCCTCCTCGCCTGCATCCGGCCGGCATCGTCGGTGGCACCCCGACGTTCGACGGGCTACGCAACTCCTGGCTGGCGGGAACCGATCCGGTCGTCGCCGTGTAGCCGCCGCCCGCTGCCACTTGCGCGCGATCGCCAACACTGGTTGTATGCCGTTGGGGCATGCTCGGCATGGGGATGGCTTGTGGCGTCGGCGAGGCCGCGTCGATGCATGAACGTTGCGGCCGGAGCGGTCGTCGCGGCGATGGTTCCGATCCAGGTCGATTCTGCCGACCCGGCTGCGCCGCTGCTGGCCAAACCTCCTCGCTGGCACCTGTTCTTCGGCTTCGACGGCGCTGAGGAATCGCTGTTCGGCCACGACGGACTGGTGTGGGCACCAGCCGGACACCTGCACGAGACGGGCTGGCGGCTCAGGGCAGGCAGCAGCGCCGGCGTTCACACCTACCGGTCGGCAGGCCGCCGATTCACGGGCGAGCTCTACACGCTCGAACTGCTTGGCGGATTTCAGTGGCTCACCCCCGTTTCCGGCTTCGCCGTCTATGCAGGGCCAGTCGTGCAGGACGCCAGCTCCGATCCGCGCGATCCGGACAGACCCCGGCAGGGAACCCGTTTCGGCGCCAAACTGAAGCTCGAAGGATGGTACCGGCCGGCGGACGGCGTCTATTTCAACCTGTCCGGTCAGTATGCCAGCGCGGCGCAAACCTATGCCGTCCGCTTCGCGCCGACCTTGGAGATCTCCCCGCGCTGGGCACTGGAGCCGGAAGTCGCCGCCTTCGGCGAACCCGGCCATGACGCCCGGCGGGCCGGACTGATCGTCGAATTTCGTCTCTCCGAGCGCTGGCGACTGCGCGCCGGCGGCGGCTGGCGCACCGATTCCGACGAGAACGGCTCGTACGCCACCGTAGAGATGAAGATCTGGCGGTGATCCACCCGTCTTGCGACCATGCAGGATCACTCGGTTCGGGCGCGGCGACTGCCCGACGCGGCTCGCAGCCGCCCGATGACCCGATCGTAGAGGGGATTGTCGGCCAGAAACACGTAGTCGAGGACTGAGACGGTCACGGTTCGGGCGCCGCTGTCGCGCAACCGGTCGACAAGTCCATAGAGACGGTCGACCGACACATGCAGCACCAGCGGCGCGGACTTCTCAACCCCGAACGGCGCGACGCAGTCGAAGCGGCTGCGCAGCTCCTCGAACACCTTGCGTGCATCGCCTTCGACCGCCGCCCGCACCTCGCGCATGGTCCGTGCCCGTTCCTCGGCAGCAATCCGGTCGAGCAGCGTGCGCAGTGCGACCAGCGTGGAGTCGTGCCAGGCGGCGCCCAGCGCAGCGACGAGATTGGCCTGGCTCTTCAGGATCACGCCGTCGTCGAGCACCTTGAGGGCATTCGCCGCGAGCGTCGCGCCGGTCGTGGTGATGTCGACGATCAGGTCGGCGGTGCCGGAGGCGGGGGCACCCTCGGTGGCGCCGGCGCTCTCGACGATCAGGTAGTCGCCGACCGAATGCTCCGCAAAGAAGCGGCGGGTAAGATTGACGTACTTCGTCGCGACCCGCAGCCGACGGCCGTGGCGGGCGTGGAAGCCCTGCGCAACATCGTCGAGATCGGCCATGCTGCGCACGTCGATCCACATCTGCGGCACCGCGACGACGACGTTTGCCGCGCCGAAGCCGAGCGGCGTGACGAGTTCGACGCGACTGTCCGCATCGGCGATCATCTCGCGCACCAGATCCTCGCCGGTGATGCCGAGATGAACATTGCCGGCCGCCAGTTCACGGGTGATCTCCGACGCGGAAAGGAACAGCACCTCGACCCCGTCGATCCCGGCGATGGTGCCCCGGTAGTCGCGCGCGCCACGGCTGCGCACCAGATCGAGCCCGGCGCGGGCGAAGAAGCGATCGGCATTTTCCTGCAGCCGCCCCTTCGAGGGGACGGCGATCAGCAACGGTGCGCTCATGCCCGCCCTCCCCCGGTCAGGCGGTCGATCCAGATGGCGCAGCCGACGGCAGGCACCGGCTCCGGTGCTCCGAGCAGCGACAGCAGCCGGTCGTAGCGGCCGCCGCCGACGAGCTGACCGGCTGACCGGCGGGCCGGATCGAACACCTCGAAGACGAAGCCGGTATAGTAGTCGAGGCGCCGGCCGAAATCGGCTGCAAAGGTGATCGATTCGAGCGGCACGCCACGCTCGGCCATGGTCAGCAGGCGGCGGGCGAAGGCAACGAGATCCTGCTCGACATCCAACCCGGCGCTGTCGGCGATCTCGGTGAAACGCTTGAGCGCCTCTTCCGGGCCACCCCGGACGGAGGCAACCTGGAGCAGCAGGTCGCGCGCGGCAGGCTCCAGACCGCCATCACTGGCGAGCTGCGCCTGCTCCATCAGACGCTCGGCGATCTCCGCGGCGCTGCGGCCGCCGATCGACGCGATCCCGGCGACCGCGACCATCTCCTCGACCGCGGCGCGGGCGGCCCCGGGATCCGCTTTCGCAAGCGCGGTCAGGAAGCCACGGTCGGCGGTCGCCGCCGGCGGACGGCCACGCAGCATCTCGGCCGGGCCGCCCGGACGCCCGAATGACCCGCGCAGCCGGCGCGGCCAAGGTTCGGGCAAACCGAGTGCAGCGACGAAGGCCATGAACAGGCCCGGATCACCGAGCCGGACCTCCGGCGCGGCGAGCCCGAAGCAGGCAAGGCTGCGCAGCGACAACGCGACGATGTCGGCGTCGGCTGCGTCCCTGTCCGCATCGCCGTAGAGTTCGATTCCCGCCTGGAGGAATTCGCCGGGCGCCTGCTGCTGGGGACGATGGCGGAAGACCGGCCCGAAATAGCAGTAGCCTGCCCGGCTGCCGGCCCGCGGACCGGCCAGATGGTCAAGACTGACCGGAATCGTGTAGTCGGGCCTGAGGCACAACTCGCGTCCGCCGGGATCCTGGACCAGATAGAGCCGGCGCCGGATATCCTCGCCCGACAAATCGAGGAAGATCGATGCCGGCTGCAGGATCGCCGGCTCGGCCCGAACCAGCCCCTGTTCGGCGAACAGCGCCAGCAGGCGCGCGACCGATGGCGCAAGGCCGTCCGCCCTCCGATCGCCTGCCGTGTCGATCCCCGTCATCCCGACCATCCGTCATTTCTACCGTCCGTCCCCGAGCCCGACCGCAGCAGGCGCGGCCTGTGCGGCGTGCGCCGCCCGTGCATGGCCGCGCCTGTTTAGCAGCCGACGCTGCAGGCTGCCATGCCGGAATGCCCGAAGCGCGCCGCCGGCTCGCCCGGCTCAGTAGGCCGCCTCGATCAGCGCGGTGACAGCGGCCCGGTCGAGCGGGCGCGGATTGGTCGGCCCCGAATGGTCGGCGAGCGCGCCATCGATCACCGGCGGGATCGCCTGGCGCGGAAGCCCCATCTGCGACAGCGATCGAGGCATGCCGATCTCGCGGTTGAGGCCATCGAACCAGGCGGCGAGATCGGTGCCTGCGGCCAGCCCCATCGCCGCGCGCATCGCCTCGTACTTGGCACCCGCAGCCGCCTCGTTGAAGCGCAGCACGTGCGGCAGCAGCACCGCGTTCAGCGTGCCATGGTGGAGCGAGGGCTCCTCAAGCCCGCCGAGCGGATGGGAAATCGCGTGAATCGCGCCAAGCCCCTTCTGGAAGGTGAGGCCGCCATGCAGGGCAGCGATCATCATCTCGCGCCGCGCCTCCTTGTCCGAGCCGTCTGCGACGGCGCGGCGCAGATGGCGGACGGCGCGTCCCAGACCGTCGAGCGCGATGGCTTCGGCAGGCGGGTTGAACTTCGGCGACAGGAAGGTCTCGACACAGTGGCTGATCGCATCCATGCCGGTCGCGGCGGTGAGGCCGGGCGGCAGGCCATAGGTCAGCTCCGGATCGCACACCGCCCGCTTCGGGAACAGATGCGGCGAGATGAAGCCGAGCTTGCGGCCGTCATCGAGGGTGATCAGCGCAGCGCGCCCGACCTCCGAACCGGTGCCAGCCGTCGTCGGTATGGCGATCACCGGGGCGACGGCGGCGGTGATCCGCGGCACGCCGCCAAGGATCGCCGCGTAGGATTCGAAGGTACCGTCATGGGTTGCCATCAGCGCCACGGCCTTGGCGAGGTCGATCGGCGAGCCACCGCCGACCGCGACGATGCCGTCGGCCCCGCACGCCCGGTACAGCTCGAGCGCCTTGCGCGCCGCCCGCTCGGTCGGATTCGACGGCGTGTCGTCGAACACCCCCGCGATGCGGTCCTGCGACATCGCGTCCGTCACGCGCTCGACCAGGCCCGCACCGACGACGCCCTTGTCGGCCACGATCAGCGCGCGCCGGATTCCCAGCTGGTCGAGATCCTCGCCGATCTCGGCAACGCAGCCCTCGCCGAAGCGGATGGTGGTGAGATAGGTGATCAGTGCAGACATTCGGGCTCCGTCCGATGCTGTCGCCGGTCGCGCCGGCGTTCGTTCGAGGCGGCGGATAGTCGACGAGAGGGCGGGCATTGTCCACCTTCCCGGCAGCCGCGAATGCAGAACACCGAACGTGGCCTGGAGAGCGTGCCTGGCGAAATCCTCCCGGACCGTCCTCGAGCGGTGCTCCCGGATCGGGGCGGATCCCCGCTCAGTCCTGCCGGCCTTCGTGGTAGAGGTTCGTCCGGCTCAGATCGGCGACGCGGCGCTCGCCGCAAAGCGCCATGGTGATGTCCAGCTCCTTGCGGATGATGTCGAGGGCCAAGCTGACCCCGGGCCCGCCCATGGCGGCAAGACCGTAGATGTAGGCGCGACCGATGTGGACGCCCTTCGCGCCCAGACAGAGGGCCTTCAGCACGTCCTGACCGGAGCGCACACCGCCGTCCATGTGGATCTCGATGCGATCGCCGACCGCATCGACGATCTCCGGCAGCACCGAGATCGAGGACGGTGCACCGTCGAGCTGTCGGCCGCCATGGTTGGAGACGCTGATCGCATCGGCGCCGGTGTCGAGCGCCCTGCGCGCATCCTCCACGTCGAGAATGCCCTTGAGGATCAGCGGGCCGCCCCAACGCTGCTTGACCCACTCGATGTCCTTCCAGCTCAGCCGCGGATCGAACTGCTGGCTGGTCCAGGAGGACAGCGAGGAGAGGTCGTCGACACCCTTGGCGTGGCCGACGATGTTGCCGAAGGTTCGGTTCCTCGTGCGCAGCATCCTGAGGCACCAGCCCGGCCTGGTGGCCATCTGCCAGAGATGCTTGGGCGTGAACTTCGGCGGTGTCGACAGGCCGTTGCGGATGTCGTTGTGGCGCTGGCCGAGAATCTGCAGGTCGAGCGTCAGAACCAGCGCCGAGCAGCCGGCCGCCTTGGCGCGGTCGATGAGGCTGCCGACGAAATCACGGTCGCGCATGACGTAGAGCTGGAACCAGAACGGCGTCGTGGTGGCAGCGGCCACGGTTTCGATCGAGCAGATGCTCATCGTCGACAACGTATAGGGTACGCCGGCCGCCGCCGCGGCCCGCGCCGCCGCGATCTCACCGTCGGGATACTGCATGCCGGTCAGCCCGACCGGGGCCAGCACCACCGGCATCGAGACCCGCTGCCCGACGAGCGTCGTCTCGAGCGAGCGATCCGACATGTCGACGGCAACGCGCTGGCGCAACTTGATCCTGGCGAAATCTTCGGAATTGGCGCGGTAGGTGCTTTCCGTCCAGGCGCCGGAATTCGCGTAGTCGAAGAACATCTTGGGGACACGGCGGCGCGCCAGTCGCTCCAGGTCCCGGATCTCGCAGACGACCGCCATGCCTGTCTTCCTCCCATGCGTCCGGCCTGCCGAGCCGCGCCGACCCGGCGGTTCTTGATACAGGGACGATGCCCCGGCTGTGAAGATGCGATGCCCCGGATGGCTGGCTGGCCGGCTGTGCACAGCAGCCTTTCCCGGCCGGAACAAGTCCATTGCGACGATTTAGGTTGCCTCCGGCCGCGGGCTTCGGCTCAATGTAACAATAACCTCGGCATGAACCCGCTGAAACGGCAGAATGACGGGTTCGGGGAGATCCGGCGCGCGCCGGTTGGTGCCGGCGAGATGCGATCCGGACACATTTCGACGGTTCGCGACATCGTTGCGGATCCGAGCAACAACAGGGAGGGTTGGATGATGACTCGCATCACGGCAGAAACCAGGGCTGACGCGCCGAAGAGCACCAGCCGCCGCCGCTTCCTCGCCGGCGCAGCGACCGTGGCCGGCGGTGCGGCTGCGACCGTGGCGATGCCGAACGTTTCGCGCGCGCAGACGATCACGCTGAAGATGCAGTCCTCGTGGACGGCGTCGGACATCTTCCAGGAAATGGCCCAGCAGTATGTCGACCGCGTCGAGCAGATGTCCGGCGGACGGCTCAAGATCGATCTTCTGCCGGCTGGCGCCGTGGTCGGCGCGTTCCAGGTCCAGGACGCCTGCCACGACGGCATCCTCGACTGCGCCCACACCGTGACCGTGTACTGGTATGGCAAGAACAAGGCCGCCTCGCTGTTCGGAACCGGCCCGATCTTCGGCGGCAATGCCCAGCACATGCTGGCGTGGATCTATGCCGGCGGCGGACAGGAACTCTATGACGAGCTGATCCAGGACATTCTCGGCCTCAATCTGGTCGGTTTCTTCGCCACACCGATGCCGACCCAGCCGCTCGGCTGGTTCAAGACCGAGATCAAGTCCGTCGACGAGCTGAAGGGCCTGAAGTACCGCACGGTCGGCCTCGCCGCGGACCTGTTCCAGGAGATGGGCGTGTCGGTGACCCAGCTTCCCGGCGGCGAGATCGTGCCGGCGATGGAGCGCGGCGTCATCGACGCGTTCGAGTTCAACAATCCGACCTCGGACAGCCGGTTCGGCGCGCAGGACGTTGCCAAGAACTACATGCTCGGCTCGTTCCACCAGGCCAACGAGTTCTTCGAGATCATCTTCAACAAGGATCGCTTCGATTCGCTGCCGGAGGACCTGCAGGCGATCCTGAAGTATGGCGTCGAGGCCGCGAACACCGCCAACTACGCGCTGGCGATGGACAACTACTCGGCCGACCTTCAGAAGCTGATCGACATGGGCGTCAACGTGGTGCGCACCCCGCAGTCGATCATGGAGGCCCAAATGGAAGCCTGGGACAAGCTGCTGCCGGGCCTCGAGGCGGACCCCTTCTTCAAGCGGGTGGTGGAGAGCCAGAAGGCATGGGTGGAACGGGTCGCCTACTACGACCTGATGAATGCCGCCGACTTCAAGATGGCCTACAAGCACCACTTCCCGGGCCGCATCACGTTCTGAGCGGGACGGCAATTGGCTGATGCCGCACAGGGGGCGGCGCTCATGCGCCGCCCCGTCGATTGAGCAGACGATGCGTCGGCGCGGCAGCGGCGGGCAACGTCGCGACACCGGCTCTCGAGTGTGGACGGGCGGGCATATCCGGGCGTCCGGGCCGGGCTTACAATGGCGGCGACAGCGGCGCCTGGTGACCCCTGGGCAGCATCCTGGGCCATCGGACGACGCCGTGTCGCGGGAGGGAGCGGCCGTTCGAGGATGGTTCAGGCGATCCTGTTGATCGACAAGATCTCCGCATGGTTCGGCAAGGGCTTTGCCTGGCTGATCATGGTGATGACGCTCGGTGTCGGTTACGAGGTCTTCGTCCGATACTTGCTGCGCAGCCCCACGCCCTGGGCCTACGATGTCAATTACATCTGCTACGGCGCCCTGTTCATGATGGGCGGGGCGTACACGCTGTCGCGCGACGGCCATGTGCGCGGCGACTTCCTGTATCGGCTCTGGAAGCCGCGCACGCAGGCGACGGTGGAGTTCATCCTGTATTTCCTGTTCTTCTTTCCCGGCGTAATCGCGCTGGTGGTGGCCGGATGGAAATATGCCGGTCGCTCCTGGCGGTTCCTGGAGGTATCGAGCTTCAGCCCGGCCGGCATCCCCATCTTCCAGTTCAAGACCATCATCGTGGCCGCGGGCGTGCTGCTGTTCCTGCAAGGCATCGCCCAGCTCATGCGCTGCCTCGTGTGCATGCGCACAGGCGCCTGGCCACGTCACCTCGAGGATGTCGAGGAACTCGAGAAGCTGCTCCTGGACGAGGAACATCGCGAGGCGCTGCTGCACGGTGACGAGGCGGTGGACATCGTCCGTCCGGAGGGCGACCAGACGACCGGAGGCACGCGCTGATGAGCGATCCCTATGTTGCGGTGATGATGCTGGGGATCTTCATCCTCGTCATCCTGCTCGGCTTTCCCATCGCCTTCACGCTGATGGCGATGGGTGTCGGCTTCGGCTACTACGCCTACCATGACGCCGAACGCCTGCAGTTCATCATGCGGCGCCTCGCCGGCGAGGACCCCAGCGCGCTCGACAGCTTCCTCGCGTGGGTCAGCGCACTCATCAACAACCGCATCTTCGATCTGCTCGTCAACCAGACCTACTCGGTCATGCAGAACGACGTGCTGACCGCGGTGCCGCTGTTCCTGTTCATGGGCTATATCGTCGAGCGGGCCAATATCGTGTCCCGCCTGTTCGAATCCCTCAACATCGCCGCCCGACGTCTGCCCGGCTCGATGGCGATCGCAGCGCTCGTCACCTGCGCGCTGTTCGCCACGGCCACGGGAATCGTCGGTGCCGTGGTGACGCTGATGGGACTGCTGGCGCTACCGGCGATGCTGAAGGCGCGTTACGATACGAGCTACGCGGCCGGCGTGATCTGCGCCGGAGGCTGCCTCGGCATCCTGATCCCGCCCTCGATCATGCTGATCGTCTACGCGGCGACGTCCGGCGTCTCGATCGTCAAGCTCTATGCCGGTGCGCTCCTGCCCGGCTTCCTGCTCGCCGGCCTCTACATCGTCTACGTGACCGCACGGGCGATGCTCAATCCGAGCCTCGCCCCCAAGCCGCGCGAGGAGGACATCGGCACGGTCAGCGGGACGCAGGTCGCGATGATGCTGGTCACCTCCTTCGTGCCGCTGGCCGCCCTCATCCTGTCGGTGCTCGGGGCGATCCTGTTCGGCCTCGCCACGCCGTCGGAGGCTGCCGCAGTGGGGGCGCTCGGCGGGCTGCTGCTGGCTGCGATCTATCGCTCGCTGACCTGGGATCGTCTGAAGGAATCGGTCTATCTGACCGTGCGCACCTCGGCGATGGTCTGCTGGCTGTTCGTCGGTTCGTGGACCTTCTCCTCGGTGTTCTCCTATCTCGGCGGCGAGAAGCTGATCGAGGAGTTCGTGCTGGGCCTGGAGCTGTCGCCGCTCATGTTCCTGATCCTGGCACAGGTGATCATCTTCGCGCTCGGCTGGCCGCTGGAATGGAGCGAGATCATCATCATCTTCGTACCGATCTTCCTGCCGCTGCTACCGCATTTCGGCATCGATCCGCTGTTCTTCGGCATCCTGATCGCGCTCAACCTGCAGACGTCGTTCCTGACGCCACCGATGGCGATGTCGGCCTACTATCTGAAGGGCATCGCGCCGCCGCAGGTGCAGCTGATGCAGATCTTCGCGGGCGTAATGCCCTATCTCGGCATGATCCTGCTGGCGATGGTGATCCTCTACGTCTTTCCGCAGATCGCCCTGGGCCTGCCGGAGTATTTCTATGGTCGCTAGCAGCGCCAGACGGCGGACCGATCCCGGCATGACCGCACTCGGCGTCGCCGAGACGGCCCGCCTCGTCAGCAACGGCGAGGCGAAGGCCGAGGACGTCACCCGCGCCTATCTCGACCGTATCGCAGAGGTCGATGCGGAGGTCGGCGCCTGGGCGCATGTCGACGCCGACTATGCCATGGAGCAGGCCCGCGCGCTCGACCGGCGCCGTGCGGCGGGGCGGCCGCTCGGCCCGTTGCACGGGGTGCCGATCGGCATCAAGGACATCATCGACGCCGCCGGTCTCCCCTGCGAGCGCGGCACGCCGATCGAGGCCGGTCGGCGGCCGACACGGGATGCGACGGCAGTGGCACGGCTGCGGGAGGCCGGCGCCGTCATCCTCGGCAAGACGGTGACCACCGAACTCGCCGTCTACACGCCCGGCAATACGCGCAATCCGCGCGATCTCGCACGAACCCCGGGCGGCTCCTCCTCGGGCTCGGCCGCCGCTGTCGCGGCGTGCATGGTGCCTGGCGCGCTCGGCACGCAGACCAACGGCTCGGTGATCCGCCCGGCCTCGTACTGCGGCATCGTCGGCTACAAGCCAAGCCGCGGGCTGGTGTCGCGCAGCGGGGTGCTGACCCAGTCGCCACTGTTCGATACGGTCGGCACCATGGCGCGATCCATCGAGGATGTGGCCCTGATCGGCGATGCGATCGCCGGTTACGACCCCGCCGACGAGGCGATGCGGCCGTCCGGACCGCCGCGGCTCGCCGAAATCGCCACCAGCCCCGTACCGGTGAAGCCGCAGCTCGCCATCGTGCGCACGCCGGTGTGGGAGCGTGCCGAACCCGATCTCGTCGAGGCCTTCGCGGAACTGGCAGACATCCTCGGCGCGCAAGCCGACAGCTTCGATCTTCCCGAGCCGTTCGACCGGGCGCTGGAGCTGCACCGGACCGTTCTCCACGCCGACATCGCCCGCAGTTTCGCCCGCTATTGGGAAAGCGGCCGCGACCGGCTGAGCGAGCGTCTGCAGGCCATCATCGAGGACGGTCGGACGATCCGCGCGGTCGACTACATTCTCGCCAACGATTGGGTGCGTGTCCTCAATGCCGGCCTCGAACAGATCTTCGAGCGCTATGACGCCATCGTGACGCCGGCGACGACCGGCCAGGCGCCGGCCTCGCTGGAAACGACCGGCGATCCGGCCTTCTGCACCACCTGGACCTATTGCGGCCTCCCGGCGGTGACCGTGCCGCTGCTGGCAGGCAGTGACGGCATGCCGATCGGTGTCCAGCTCGTCGGGCGACACGGCCAGGACGGCCGGCTGCTGCGGACGGCACGCTGGCTCAGCGAGCGTGTGGCGGAGGAAACGCGATGATCAGCGACCGTATCCTGGCTGTTCTCACCCTCGCCCTGGTCGCCGCCTTCCTCGGCGTCCTGCTGGTGTTCGTGCGGCGGCTCGATCTCGGACTCGTGCTGGTGGCGGTCGTCATGATGATCGCCTATGACTTCTACCGGCAGCTCGGGCGCCCACGCGCCTGAGGCGTGTTCCGCGTTCCCTGCCCAGACCGCGCTTCCTGCCCAGATGCTTCCTGCCCAGATAATGTGCGGCAACCTGCCGTCTCCGCGGCTGCGCCGCCGAAATAAATGGCTGGCAAAGGCCGTCTGCTTCGGTCTAGTTTGACGGACACGCGCATGAAGCGCGACGCGGACAAAGAACGCCGCGACCGGGCAATTGCGCGGTACTTCCAGGGAGGGAATGCATCCGATGAAAAGACTTATTGCGTCTTCCGTGCTGGCCGTATCCGTCGGCCTGTGCGGCGCGGCCCAGGCTGAAACCTGGAACATGCAGTCGACCTATCCGGGCTCGCTGACCCAGCTGGGCACGCTCGGCAAGCGCATTGCCGAGCAGGTTACCCTCGTCACTGATGGCAAGGTCGAACTCGTCTTCCAGGAGCCCGGCGCGCTGGTACCCGCCCTCGAGGTGTTCGACGCGGTCGCTTCTGGCGCCGTCGAGGCCGGCTGGTCGACACCCGGCTACTGGGCGGGCAAGGTGCCGTCGCTGCAGCTGTTCGCAGCCGTCCCCTTCGGTCCGCAGGCGGGCGAATATCTCGCCTGGATCAAGTTCGGCGGCGGCAAGGAACTGTTCGAGGAGATCTACCACAAGTACGGCATTCACGGCATCCACTGTGGCATCATCGCGCCGGAAGCCTCGGGCTGGTTCAAGAAGGAGATCAATTCGCCCGCCGACCTGCAGGGCCTGAAGATGCGGTTCTTCGGGCTCGGCGCCAAGGTCATGGAAAAGATGGGCGTCTCGACGCAGCTCCTGGCCGGCGGTGACATCTTCCCGGCGCTGGAACTCGGCACCATCGACGCGACCGAGTTCTCGATGCCGGCGATCGACCTCAATCTGGGCTTCTATCAGGTCGCCAAGTACTACTACTTCCCGGGATGGCATCAGCAGTCGACCCTGTTCGACCTGATGATCAACCTCGACCTGTGGGAAAGCCTCGACGAGGTGACGAAGGCGCAGATCGAGGCGGTGTGCGACGCCGGCATCACCTATGGTCTGGCCGAAGGCGAGGCCATCCAGTTCGCCGCGCTCGAGGAGCTCGAATCCAAGGGCGTGAACATCCGCCAATGGTCGCCCGAGATGCTGGCGGCGTTGGAGGCGGCCTGGGACGAGGTGATCGCAGAACAGGTTGCCGCCGATGCCGACTTCGCGCGAGCCTGGGAATCCCTCTCCGCGTTCCGCGACCGCTACAAGCGCTGGAAGGAACTCGGCTACCTGAACTAGTCGGCCGTCCGTCGGCAGCACGGTCCCGGCCGCCGGGACCGTGCTCCCCGTCCTGATCGCACAGGTCATCGACATGGGTACGTTGAGCGCCGTGGTCGCCGTCCTGTCGGCGTTCGCCGTGGTGATGGCGCCATTTGGTCTGCACTGGATCGCATTGGTCGTCGGATTCCTCGCGCTGTTCGGCGCGGCCCTTTGGGGCAGCCGCCCGGGCTACTTCCTCACCGCGGCCGCGCTGATGGCAGTATCGGCGCCAGTCGACGACGCCTTCGAGATGACGCGCGCCGAGACGACCGCGCTGCGCCGGGCGGTGGACGCTGGCGAGCCGGGCGCGGCCACCATTCTGGCCGTGCACGATGTCACCGCGCCGATCGCCGGCTACCTGATTGTTGCCTGTCTGCTGCTCGTGGCGCTGGCCGTCCGTGTCGCCGTGCGGCGCTCACCGGATGGTGGATGGCACAAGTTCCTCGCGGAAAGTGACGCTCTCGGCGCGCTGACCGTGAACATCGGCAAGGCGGCATCGTTCCTGTACGTGCCGATGATCATCATCATCATCTATGACGTCACCCAGCGTAAGATGCTGGATTTCTGGCCCGCCTTCTCGCAGACCGAATGGTATCGGATCTTCTCCTCGACCAAGCTGCAGGAGGCCGAATGGCACCTGCACGCCATCCTGTTCGTGATGTGCTTCGGCTTTGCCTATATCCGTGACGCGCATGTGCGTATCGAACTGGTCCGCGACCGGCTGGAGCCACGTGCCCGGGTGTGGATCGAACTCATCGGCTGCTGCTTCTTCCTGGTCGCCTACTGCTACGTCGTCATGCGCTACGGCTACGACTTCGCCCAGAAGTCCTACGAGATCATGGAGGGCTCCTCGGCGCAGACCGGGCTGCCACTGCGCTTCCTCATCAAGGGCTTCCTGCCGCTCGGCTTTCTCGTGCTGGCGCTCGCAGGCGTCTCGGTGGCGGTGAAATGCCTGATCTACCTGTTCGGACCGGCGTCCCTGCGTCAGAAGGCCGGCTATTACGCCGGCACCCACCATGCCGACGTGCCGCAGGACCTGCGGCCGGCGCAGACCGATCGCTGAGGCTGGGCCACGACCATGGCAATGTTCGTCGAGCTTCTGCCGTTGTGGATGTTCGTCGCGCTGGCGGTGCTGCTGTTCACCGGCTATCCGGTAGCCTTCATCCTCGGCGGTGTCGGCCTCGCCTTTGCGCTGATCGGCGATCTGTTCGGCGTGTTCCGGCTCCAGCAGCTCGCCCTCATTCCGCTGCGGATCTACGGCGGGACGATGGAAAGTCCGGTGCTGGTCGCCATACCCATGTTCATCTTCATGGGGACGATGCTGGAGAAGTCAGGCGTCGCACGCGACCTGTTGCAGGCGCTGCAGGTTCTGCTGCGGCGCGTGCCCGGCGGCCTGGCGCTGTCGGTGACGCTGATGGGCACCATCATGGCCGCGACCACCGGCATCATCGGCGCCTCGGTGGTGATGATGACGCTGCTGGCACTGCCGGTGATGCTCGAGCGGCGCTACAACATGCCGCTTGCCACCGGCACGATCGCCGCATCGGGCACGCTCGGGATCCTGATCCCGCCCTCGATCATGCTGGTCATCATGGCCGACCTGCTGTCGGTTCCGGTCGGCACCGTGTTCGTCGGCGCGATCGTGCCCGGCCTGCTGCTGTCGCTTCTCTACGCGGGCTACATCTGGACACTCTGCCATTTGAAGCCCGACCTCGCGCCGCCGCTGCCCGACGACATCGGACCCACGACGCGCGGCGAATTCTGGGCGATGATACTGCGCAGCTTCGTCCCGCCGATCGCACTGATCGTCCTCGTGCTTGGCTCGATCTTCGCGGGCTTCGCCACGCCGACCGAGGCGGCCGGCGTCGGCGCCGGCGGCTCGGTCCTGCTCGCGGCGATCAACCGCCAGCTGTCCTGGAAGGTGTTCGTCGAGGTCTGCCAGCGCTCGGCGCTGACCGGCGGCATGCTGTTCGGCATCTTCGTCGGCGCCACCGCCTTCTCCTTCGTGTTCCGCACTCTGGGCGGCGAGCATCTGATCGTCGATTTCATCAAGGCGACCGGCGTCGGGCCGTGGAGCATCCTGCTGGTGCTGATGCTGATGATCTTCCTGCTCGGCTTCTTCTTCGACTGGATCGAGATCACCCTGATCGTGCTGCCGGTGTTCGCGCCGATCATCGGCCTGCTCGATTTCGGCGATCACGTCGGGACATGGGAGGGAGTGGCGAAGGCCAACATCATCTGGTTCCTGGTGCTGGCGGCGGTGAACCTGCAGACCTCGTTCCTGACGCCGCCCTTCGGATTCGCGCTGTTCTACATGAAGGGCGTCGCGCCGCCCGGCGTCACGATCCAGCAGATCTACCGGGGCATCATTCCGTTCGTCACGCTGCAGGTGGTCGGCCTTGCCCTGTGTATCGCCTTTCCCGCGCTCGTGCTCTGGCTGCCGAGCATGCTGCTGCGCTGAACGCTTGCCGTTGGGGACCGGTCGCACGATAGTGCCGGTTCGTTTCAGGAGCGCAGCGACATGAGAGATGGCGGATCGACCGCAACGGGAGTGGACGACGCAGCTGCCGGCGGCGCCGCTGTGCAGGCGGCCAGGCAGCCGGCTGCCGGATTCGAGCCGCACCGGCACAGGGACGCCGCGGTCGGCGAGGTGCACACCCGACCGTTCCGTCCGGTGGAGCCGCCGCGCGTGCTGCATCACATGGCGTTCGAATCGCGCTTCGACGACGGCAGCGCCTACGAATCGCTCGCCCGCTTCTGTCGCGCGCACGGCGCGCTGCCGCCGGATCCGGCCGCGCGACATCATATTGTCGCGCTTGGTGGCGCCGAGCTGCGCTGGGAGCTCCACACCGAGTTCACGACCATGACGCTGTCGGTTGCCCCTCCGCCAGGCGACCCCTTCGCAGCCCCAAACATCGCCTCGCTCGCTGCCTTCCTGCCGAAGGCGCCCGGTCCGCTGATCGTGGCGACGCGGCTCGCGCTGATCCACGCGGGCGAAGATCTTCCGGACCTTGGCATGTTCGACCCGGCGAGTCTGAGCGCCTCCGAGGTCGACGGCGGCGCGGCCATCGTCGCCACCGACTTCAGGCCGGACGCTTCCGGCTTCACCCGCATTCTCGTCGCCAGCCGCGACCTGTCCCCCGGTCGGGCCGGGGCCCTCGTGCAGCGCCTGCTCGAGATCGAGACCTACCGGACGCTGACCTTGCTCGGACTGCCCGAGGCGCGCCGTCTCGGACCGGTTCTCGACACAATCGAAGCGGAGCTCACCGGGCTGATCCGCCAGATGCGGACCGAGGCAGGTTTCGACTCGAGCCGCGAGCTGCTGGCGCGGCTGATCGACCTGGCCGCGGGCATCGAAGCGGAGGCGGCGGCGGCCTCCTACCGGTTCGGGGCGACGCGGGCCTACTGGGAGATCGTCGAGCAGCGCATACTGTCGATCCGCGAGGAGCGGGTGCAGGGCTTCGGAACGCTCGAAAGCTTCCTTGCCCGGCGCATCAAGCCGGCGCTGAGAACCTGCGAGACCGTCGAAGGCCGGCTCGACGATCTCGCGCAGAAGCTCGCCCGCACCTCGAACCTGCTGCGCACGCGGGTCGATATCGAGCTCGAAAGCCAGAACCGCGACCTGCTCGACTCCATGAACCGGCGTGCCCGCCAGCAATTGCGGCTGCAGCAGACGGTCGAGGGCCTCTCGGTGGCGGCCGTCAGCTACTATGTCGTCGGTCTCGTCGGCTATCTGGCGAAGGGCGGCGAGACGATGCTGGGCCTGCCCTTCGATCCCACCGTCGCCACGGCGGCCGCGGTCCCGGTCTCGGTGCTGGTGGTGTGGCTCGTGGTCCGGCGCATCCGGCGCGGACATCGCGAGGGGGATTGAGGCTCCTCGCCGCCGTCAGTCCCGCACTTCGTCCTGCCCCGCCGCCTCCATCAGCGTCGCCACCATCTCGAACGAGGTGACGATCGTCTGCCGCGTTTCCGGCGTCAGTGCGGCGAAGGCAGCCGTGAAGGCTTCGCGCATGACCGGCGGCGCGCTGGAGAGCACCGCACGGCCGGATTCGGTCAGGCGGGGATGCACGATCCGGCGGTCGCGCAGGCTGCGGTCGCGGACCACGAGACCGCGCGCCTCCAGATTGTCGAGGATGGTCGTCACGGTCGCCTGGCTGAGACTCGCATGCGCAGCAATCGTCCGCGTGGTGACCTCGCCGAGATCACGGATCGCCAACAGCACGACGAGCTGCGGCAGCGTCAGTCCACTCTGTCGCGCCACGCGCTTGGAATGGATGTCGACGGCGCGGATGATGCGCCGGATGGCGCGCAACACGTCCTGCGCCTCGCTGGGATCGCAGGAGGCGTGCGCGCCCGCAACCAGGGGAATGGTCAGCTCGGCAGGATCAGAGGGGCCGGAAGGATCGGTGGTCACGCTCGGTCATCCTGATTTGATTTGACCTCAAAACATTTGTCCTGTAAACAAATAGGCAACCCAGCCCGCCCCTCGTGCGTTGACGCAGCGCCCGGACGCGGTGTCGTCCGCGGGGCTCCATTCATCACCACGGAGTTTCACCACAAGATCATGTGCGGTTTCTGCGGAGAAGTGCGATTCGACGGCTCGCATGCGGATGCGGCTGCGATGGCCCGAATGACCGAGGCGCTGGCGCCGCGCGGCCCCGATGGCGCCGGCCTGCTGTTGCGCGACCGGGTGGGCCTCGGCCACCGCCGCCTGACCATCATCGACCTGTCGGCGCGCGCCGAGCAGCCGATGGTCGACGCCGATCTGGGCCTCTCCATAGCCTTCAACGGCTGCATATACAACTACCCGCAGCTGCGGGACGATCTGCAGGCGATGGGCTACCGCTTCTTCTCGACCGGCGACACCGAGGTGATCCTCAAGGCCTGGCACGCCTGGGGGATGGACTGCGTCGACCGCTTCCATGGCATGTTCGCCTTCGCGATCCACGAGCGCGACAGCGGCCGGCTGATCCTCGGCCGCGACCGCTTCGGCATCAAGCCGCTTTATCTGGCCGAGAGCGCCGGCCGACTGCGCTTCGCCTCGACCCTGCCGGCGCTGCTGGCTGCCGGCGACATCGACACCTCGATCGATCCGGTCGCCCTGCACACCTACATGACGTTCCATGCCGTGGTACCGCCGCCGCGCACCATCCTCAACGGGGTGCGCAAGCTGCCGCCCGCGACGATCCGCATCGTCGAACCCGACGGCCGCAGCAACGACCGCGTCTACTGGGCGCCGGAATTCGACCGAACCGCCGACGAGATCGCGATGCCCGCCGAGCTGTGGCGCGAGCAGGTCGGTGCGGCGCTGCGCCAGGCTGTCGAACGGCGCATCGTCGCGGATGTGCCGGTCGGCGTGCTGTTGTCGGGCGGCGTCGATTCGAGCCTCGTGGTGGCGCTGCTCGCCGAGGCCGGCCAGACTGGCCTCAAAACCTTCTCGATCGGCTTCGAGGAGGCGTTCGGCGAGAAAGGCGACGAATTCGTCTATTCCGACATGGTCGCCGAGCACTACGGCACCGATCACACCAAGATCTTCGTTGCGTCCGAGCGGCTGATGGATGCGCTGCCCGGCACCATCGAGGCGATGTCGGAGCCGATGGTGTCCTATGACACTGTGGGCTTCTACCTGCTCAGCCAAGAGGTGTCGAAGCACATCAAGGTGGTGCAGAGCGGCCAGGGCGCCGACGAGGTATTCGGCGGCTATCACTGGTACCCGCCGCTGGCGGAGTCGAACGACATCGTCGACGACTATGCCCGACACTTCTTCGATCGCGACGACGCGACACTGCGCCGGCAGGTGAACCCCGCTGCCCTGTGCGGAACGGATGCGAGCCGCGAGCTGGTGGCCGACCACTTCGCCAGATCCGGCGCCGGCACGCCGCTTGACCGGGCGCTCAGGCTCGACGCCACCGTCATGCTGGTCGACGATCCGGTGAAGCGGGTCGACAACATGACGATGGCCTGGGGGCTGGAGGCCCGTGTCCCGTTCCTCGACCACGAACTGGTGGAACTCGCCGCCCGGGTGCCGGGCAGCCTCAAGCTCAAGGACGGCGGCAAGGGCATTCTCAAGGATGTTGCGCGCCAGGTGCTGCCGGCCGCAGTGATCGACCGGCCGAAGGGCTATTTCCCGGTACCGGCGCTGAAATACATCCAGGGACCATATCTCGAAATGGTGCGCGACGTGCTGCACAGCCGTGCCGCACGCGAACGCAATCTGTTCCAGCAGCCGTATCTCGACGCGCTGCTGGACGATCCCGCCGCGCATATCACTCCACTGCGCGGCTCGGAGCTGTGGCAGGTGGCGCTGCTCGAGATGTGGCTGCAGAGCCATGTGGGATGACCTTTCCGCACGGAGGCAAGCATGACGATGGCCATATCCCCGCGCCGATCCCGAGACGCCTACACCCACCGCCTCAGGCGGATGCGCGATCAGGGCCTGAAGCCGCCGATCCACGATCCGGGGACCGACTCCGCGCCCGACCGTCCGCGCAACGTCGCGGTCTCCTGCGGCTGGGGGCGGCTGTTGTTCGGCCAGACCTTCGATGACCCTGCCGAGCTCGCCGAGGCAATGCGCGCCGAGACGCCGGAGCGCCGCGACATCGCGTTCTACGTGCGCGACCCGCATGTCGTCCTGGCCGCCGCGCCGCACGAACTCTTCCTCGATCCCTCGCATACCTACCGGCTCGATCTCGCCACCTATCGCGGCGCCCGGCGCAAGCCGCACGGCTTCGTCGTGCGGCGGCTGTCGTCGGCCGACGACGCCGACGCGGTGAACCGCATCTACGTGTCGCGCGGCATGGTGCCGGTGGCGCCGGACTACTTCTGGTCGCGTCGCGACAGCCGGGCGATCACCGTGTTCGTCGCCGAGGACGAGGCGACGGGATCGGTGGTGGGCACGGTGATGGGCGTCGATCACGGCCGGGCCTTCGGCGATCCGGAGCGCGGCTCGTCGCTGTGGTGCCTCGCCGTCGATCCGCAGGCACCGCAGCCGGGCATCGGCGAGGCGCTGGTGCGCCGGCTCGCCGAGCATATGACGGCCCGCGGGGCCGCCTGGATGGACCTCTCGGTACTGCACGACAACGCCCAAGCGATCGCACTGTACGAGAAGCTCGGTTTCGTGCGGGTGCCGTTCTTCGCAGTCAAGCGCAAGAACCAGATCAACGAGAGGCTGTTCGCAGGCCCTCCCCCCGAGGCGGACCTCAATCCCTATGCGCGGCTGATCGTCGACGAGGCGCGCCGGCGCGGCATCGACGTCGAGATCACCGACGCGGCCGGCGGCTTCTTCCGGCTGTCCTATGGCGGCCGCTCGATCCACTGCCGCGAATCGCTGAGCGAGCTGACCAGCGGCGTCGCCGTGCAGATCTGCGACGACAAGGCGGTCACCCGGCGCGTGGTTGCGCGGGCTGGCGTCGCGGTTCCCGCGCAATGCGAGGCGGACGACCCGGCGGCGGTGGCAGCCTTCCTCGCCGAGCACGGCAGCGTCGTCGTCAAGCCGGCCCGCGGCGAACAGGGTCGCGGCATCGCCGTCGGCCTGACCGACCTTGCCGAGGTCGAAACGGCGATCGCCCGGGCCCGCGAGATCTGCGACCGGGTGCTGGTGGAACAATATGTCGAGGGCGAGGACCTGCGGCTCGTGGTGATCGACTACCGGGTCGTCGCCGCCGCGATCCGCAAGCCGGCGCGCATCGTCGGAGACGGCGAGAGCACGGTGCGGACACTGATCGAGGCGCAGAGCCGGCGGCGCGCGGCCGCGACCGGCGGGGAATCAAGGATCCCGCTCGATGGCGAGACCGAGCGCTGCATCGGTCTCGCCGGCTTCGGCCTCGACGACGTGCCACCGGAGGGGCTCGAAGTGCGCGTTCGGCGCACCGCCAACCTGCACACCGGCGGCACCATCCACGACGTCACCGACCACGTGCACCCAGTGCTGATCGAGGCGGCGGTCCGGGCGGCGCGCGCGATCGACATCCCGGTAACCGGAATCGACCTGATGGTGAAGAGCCCATGCGAGGCCGACTACGTGTTCGTCGAGGCGAACGAACGGCCCGGGCTCGCCAACCACGAACCGCAGCCGACCGCCGAGCGGTTCGTCGACCTCCTGTTCCCGCTATCGATCCCGACGGCGATGCGGACCGCCCGGCAGAGCGTGGCGCAGCCGGCATGACGCGTCTAAGGATCGACACCGATTATGTGGCCAGGACGCTCCGCGAGCTCCTCGCCTGCCCCAGTCCGACCGGCTTCACCGACAATGTCGTGCGACTGTGCGGCAAGGAGCTCGACCGGCTCGGCATCGACTTCGAATTGACCCGGCGCGGCGCGATCCGTGCCTTCACCCAGGGCCGCAGGGAGCATCCCGCGCGGGCGATCATCTCCCATCTCGACACGCTCGGTGCCCAGGTCAAGCTGATCAAAGACAACGGTCGGCTGGAACTCGTGCCGATCGGTCACTGGTCGGCCCGGTTCGCCGAAGGGGCGCGCTGCACGATCTACTCGGAGAGCGGCGCCTATCGCGGTTCGATCCTGCCGCTGAAGGCGTCGGGCCATACCTACGGCGACGAGGTGGACAGCCTGCCGGTCGGCTGGCCCCATGTGGAGCTGCGCGTCGATGCCTTCGCCCGTTCCGCCGAGCAGATTGGCCGGCTAGGCATCGATGTCGGCGACATCGTCGCCATAGACCCCGAGACCGAGTTCCTCGACAACGGCTTCATCGTCTCCAGGCATCTCGACGACAAGGCAGGGGTCGCCGTCATGCTGGCGGCGCTGGAAGCGATCCGACGCGAGAAGGCGAAGCTGCCGGTCGATGCCTACTGGCTGTTCACCATCGCCGAGGAGGTCGGTGTCGGCGCGTCCGGCGTGCTGCCGCCGCACATCGCCGCAATGGTCGCGGTGGACAACGGCACCACGGCACCGGGCCAGAACTCGAACGAGTTCGGCGTCACCATCGCGATGGCCGATCAGACCGGGCCGTTCGACTGGCACCTCACCCGCAAGCTGGTCGGGCTGTGCCGGGACCACGAAATCCGCTTCCAGAAGGACGTGTTCCGGCACTACCGCTCGGACTCGGCCTCGGCGATCGAGGCCGGCCATGACGTGCGGACGGCACTCGTCACCTTCGGCGTTGACGCCAGCCATGGCTACGAGCGCATCCACATGCATGCGCTGCGATCGCTGGCGGAACTGATCTCGGTCTATGTGCAGAGCCCCGTCGACATCCCGCGCGATGCCGAGGAGTTCGGGTCGCTGCGAGGCTTTACCCGCCAGCCCACGGCAGAGGCCGATCAGGTTCTGACCGGAGACGCCGAGCTTCCCGATCCCGGCTGACAGGCCGTGACCGACTGCGCCTGCTGCGAGAGGCCGTCCCGGCGCCGGACGGCTATTTCAGGATCTTCGATTCCGACGGATCGTCGAAATTGAGCGTCGCCAGATAGGCGATCAGGTCGGCGCGCTGACTGGGATCGCGCAGGCCCGCAAAGGCCATCCGGTTGCCGCGCAACGCCGCGCGCGGATCCGCCAGGAAGGCGTCCAGCAGCTCGATCGTCCACACCTTCCCGTCGGCTCCCGCCGAGGCCATGGCCGGTGAGTAGCGGAAACCGGAGCGGCTGCCGATGCGGCGGCCGACGATGTTGTTGAGGATCGGGCCGACCGCATTGCGCGCCCCGCTGCCAATCTGGTGGCAGGCCGCGCATACCCGGAACAGTTCCTCGCCCCGGTCCGCACTGGACTGCGCGCGCGCTTCGCCCTCTGCAAGCCCGATTGCGGTGAGCGCGGTCAGGACCAGACCAGCCACCCAGATCGCCACCCGTGCCAGCCGATTCATGCCGCGAACCGCCCGCCTCAGCGCCATTCTCGAACCCGACGCAACACTACGGACCGGCACGTCAGGCCGCAACCTCGCCATCCTGCCTGAGGCCCAGTGCCAGTCCCTTGTCCCAGTAAGGTTCGGGTCCGTAGAGATCGGCGAGGAAATCGATGAAGACCCGGACCTTGGCCGGCAGGAAGCGGCGGCTAGGATAGACGGCATAAACCGCGACACGGCGCGATTCCCGATATTGCGGCAGCACGATCTCGAGCTGGCCACTCTTGAGCGCCGGACCGACATCCCAGGTCGAACGCAGCGCGATGCCGAGACCGGCGATCACCGTCTCGCGCACCACCTCGCTGGAATTGGTCTGCAGCTTGCCCGCCACGCGGATCGCCGTCGGCCCTTCCGGCCCCTCGAGCTGCCAGAGGTCCTGATGCGAGGCGAACAGGCAGTTGTGGTGGGCGAGATCGGCAAGGCTCCGGGGTCTGCCAGCCCGCGCCAGATAGGCGGGCGAGGCGCAGATGACCCGGTGGTTGGGCGCGAGCCGGCGCGCGATCAGACTCGAATTCTCCAGAGCCGCGATCCGGATTGCCAGATCGAATCCTTCGCCGACGATATCGACGAAGGTGTCGGACAGCATCAGATTGAGGGTAAGATCAGGGTACTGTTCGAGGAAGCGGCCGAGATAGGGGGCGATGTGCATGCGGGCGAAGGACGTGGGCGCGGTGACGCGCAACGTGCCGCGCGGCGACTCGTTGCGGCGGGCGACGAATGCCTCGGCCTCCTCGATCGAGGCGAGGATGGCGATCACCCGCTCATAGTAGCCCTGTCCCTCCTCGGTCAGCGCGATCTGGCGCGTCGTGCGCTGCAACAGACGCGATCCCAACCGCTCCTCGAGACGGCGGATCCGCTTAGAGATGACGGCCGGCGATAGTCCCATCTCGCGGCCGGCAGCCGACATGCTGCCGGCCGTGACGACATGCGCGAAGATCTCCATGTCAGTCAGCTCGGTCATGCGCGCTATCCCACCGCAGTTTCCATGATGGAAACAATCCTTGTTGACTTTATGCCTTGTGAGTAAGTCAGGCGATGGCAAACTAGGTCAAGATCGCACGGGCTCCGACCGGCGACGTGCAACATTTGTTCTCGTTGCGAACGAAGCGGACGCGCCGGCGAGGCGCCGGGATCACCCCCTTCACGGGAAGAGATCCGACGGGCGAGGAGATCCGGCGCGGGAGGAGACAATGTCGAGCGTGGCTCAGCCGGCCCCCGACCCGGCCATCCTGGAACGTCGCGCGGAGATCGTCCGCGGCCTCGCGGCAATCGTCGGCGAGCGCTGGACGATCGCCGACGAGGATGAATTGCGTGCCTACGAGACCGATGCGCTGACCGCCTACCGGCAGGTGCCCCTCGCCGTCGCGCTGCCGGCGACGACGGACGAGGTGAGCCGCATCCTCGCCTTCCTCAACAGAGCAGGGGTCAAGGTGGTCGGTCGCGGCGCCGGCACCTCGCTGGCCGGCGGGGCGCTGCCGCTCGCCGATTCGGTCGTCGTCGGCCTGTCGCGCATGAACCGCGTTCTTGCACTCGACACCGCCAACCGTACCATCCGGGTCGAGGCCGGCATCACCAACCTCGCCGTTTCGCAGGCGGTCGATCATCTCGGCTTCTTCTACGCGCCGGATCCCTCGAGCCAGCTCGCCTGCACCATCGGCGGCAATGTCGGCATGAACTCCGGCGGCGCCCACTGCCTCAAATACGGCGTCACCACCAACAACCTGCTCGGTCTCACCGTGGTGCTGATGGACGGCACGGTGATCGAGCTCGGCGGCGAGCATCTCGACAGTCCGGGCTACGACATTCTCGGCCTGATGACCGGTTCGGAAGGCCAGCTCGGCCTCGTAACCGAGGCGACGCTGCGCATTCTGCCGAAGGCCGAGGGCGCTCGGCCAGTCCTGTTCGGCTTCAACTCGAGCGAGGATGCGGGCGCCTGCGTCGCCGCGACGCTGGCGCGCGGCATCCTTCCGGTCGCCATCGAGTTCATGGACCGGCCGGCGATCCGCATCTGCGAGGAGTTCGCCCATGCCGGCTATCCGCTCGACGTCGAGGCGATGCTGATCGTCGAGGTCGAAGGCTCGCCGGAGGAGATTTCCGACCAGCTCGAGCGCATCGTCGGGGTGGCGCGCGAGACCGGCGCGGTGCATGTGCGCGAGGCGCGGACGGCTGCCGAGGCGGCGGCCATCTGGAAGGGCCGCAAGTCGGCATTCGGCGCGATGGGCCGCATTTCCGACTACATGTGCATGGACGGCACCATCCCGACCGGCCGCCTGCCGGAAGTCTTGACCCGCATCTCGGCGATCTGCGCGGGCTACGGGCTCGGAGTCGCCAACATCTTCCACGCCGGCGACGGCAACCTGCACCCGCTCGTGCTGTACGACGTCAACGATCCCGAGCAGCTCGCCAAGGCCGAGGCGTGCGGTGCCGACATCCTGCGCCTGTGCGTCGAGGTCGGCGGCTGCCTGACCGGCGAGCACGGCGTCGGGATCGAGAAGCGCGACCTGATGCGCGCGCAGTTCGATCAGGTCGACCTGGACCAGCAGATGGCGCTGAAATCGGTGTTCGATCCGGCCTGGCTGCTCAATCCCGCCAAGGTGTTTCCGCTCGACGGCCGGCCAGCACCGGCAAGGGCCGCGTGAGCGTTCCGATGCCGGACTTCCGCCCGGATGACGAGGCATCGGTTGCCGAGACGGTACGCGCCGCGCGGATCGACGGACCGCTGGAGATCACCGGCGGCGCAACCAAGCGCGGCCTCGGCCGTCCGACGCAGACCGCGGCAACGCTGTCGCTCGACCGACTCAGCGGCATCACGCTCTACGAGCCGGCGGAACTGGTGATCAGCGCGAAGGCCGGTACACCGCTTGCCGAGCTGGAGTCGACGCTTGCGGCCGGCGGCCAGCGCCTCGCCTTCGATCCGCCACGCCTGACCGCGCTGTGGGAGGGCGATCCGGCCCGTGCCTCGATCGGCGCGGTGGTCGCGGCCAACCTCGCCGGCCCCCGTCGCATCCATGCCGGGGCGGCGCGGGATTCACTGATCGGTGTGCGCCTCGTCAACGGTCGCGGTGAGATCGTCAAGAACGGCGGCCGGGTGATGAAGAACGTCACCGGCTACGATCTGGTGAAGCTCATGGCGGGGGCCTTCGGCACGCTCGGTGTGCTGACCGAGGTGACCTTCAAGGTGCTGCCCAGCCCGGAAACCGAGGCAACGCTGATCTTCTCAGGCCTGTCGGAGGCCGACGCGGTCGCCTGCCTCTCCGCGGGGCTCGGCAGTCCGTGGGAGGTGACCGGCGCGGCTCACCTTCCCGGCTGGGCCGGCAGTCCGGCCGAGACTCTCCTCCGACTCGAGGGCTTCGAGGCGCAGATGACCTACCGGGCGGGCGCGCTGGCCGCCCATCTGGTCGCGCACGGCGTGCCGGACGTGCTGCGCTGCGAGGCGAGCGCGGCCCGCTGGCGGGAGGTCGGCGAGCTCGCGCCGCTCGGCGACGTCTCGGCCCTGGCCGTCTGGAAGATCTCGACCCGGCCTGCCTCCGGACCGTCGGTGGCCGCAGCGCTGCGCCGGGCCGGCGTCTCCCGCCTGTTCCTCGACTGGGGCGGGGGCCTGATCTGGGCGGCGTGCGAGCCTGCCGGCGACGCGCAGGCCGGACCGATCCGCGCCGCACTCGCCACGCATGGCGGCCACGCCACCCTGATGAAGGCGCCGGACGAGATACGGGCCGCGGCGGAGGTCTTCCATCCCCTGCCCACCCCGGTGATGGAGTTGACCCGGAAGATCAAGGACGCCTTCGACCCGGCCCGGGTCCTGAATCCGGGGCGGATGTACGCGGGGGTCTGAGGCGCAGATGCAGACCAACTTCACACCCGCCCAGCTTGCCGATCCGCACTTGGCGGCCTCGGAGAAGATCCTGAGGAGCTGCGTACATTGCGGGTTCTGCACGGCGACCTGTCCGACCTATCTCGAACTTGGCGACGAGCTCGACAGCCCGCGCGGGCGCATCTACCTGATCAAGGACATGCTGGAGGGCGGCAAGCCGGCCTCGGAACAGGTCGTGAAGCACATAGACCGATGCCTGTCCTGTCTGTCCTGCATGACCACCTGCCCCTCGGGCGTGCACTACATGCATCTGGTCGATCATGCCCGCGCCCATATCGAGGCGACCTATCGGCGCCCCTGGCACGACCGGGCGCTGCGGTCGCTGATCGCAGCGATCCTGCCCTATCCGAACCGTTTCCGCGCTGCGCTCGCCGCCGCATGGTTCGGGCGGCTCGCGCTTCCCCTGGTGCGGAGGGTGCCGGGTCTGCAGCGGCTCGCCGCAATGCTGGCGCTGGCGCCGAACCGCCTGCCCGGCCGCTCACCCGTCGAGGGACCGGCGACATTCGCCCCGGCCGTACCGCGGCGCGGCCGCGTGGCGCTGCTGTCCGGCTGCGCCCAACCGGTGCTCGACCCCGGCATCAACGAGGCGACGATCCGGCTGCTCAACCGCCTCGGCATCGAGGTGGTGCTGGCGAAGGGCGAGGGCTGCTGCGGCGCGCTGGTGCACCACATGGGCCGCGAGGCCGATGCGCTCGCCTTCGCCCGCGCCAACATCGACGCCTGGACGGCCGAGATCGAAGGGGACGGGCTCGACGCGATCCTGATCACCGCTTCGGGATGCGGCACGACGATCAAGGATTACGGCTTCATGCTGCGCACCGACGACACCTATGCCGGCAAGGCGGAGCGGGTTGCGCGCCTGGCGAAGGACATCACCGAGTATCTGGCGACGCTCACCCTGCCCGCCCCCGAAACACGGCCGGGCCTGACCGTCGCCTATCACTCGGCCTGCTCCATGCAGCACGGGCAGCAGATCCGCGAGGAGCCGAAGGAGCTGCTGAGGGCCGCCGGTTTCAAGGTCCGCGATGTGCCCGAGGGCCACATCTGCTGCGGGTCGGCGGGAACATACAACATGCTGCAGCCGGAATTGTCGGGCCGGCTCAGGGCGCGAAAAGTGCGGAACATCGAGAGCACCGCACCCGACGTGATCGCCACCGGCAATATCGGCTGCATGACCCAGATCGGGCTCGGCACCGCAGTCCCGATCGTCCATACGGTGGAACTGCTCGACTGGGCCTATGGCGGGACGAAGCCGGAGCGGCTGGCCGCCGTCGCCAGCCCGTGACACCTCGTCGGACGCACTCGACCGCGGCCGCCTGCCCCGACCGGTCCGTGCCAAGGCTCGATACCGACGATCTCGGCGAGGAACGGGCCCGCTCCGGTCTGATGGGGGCGAGCATGTTCATCGTCGCCCCGACCCAAACCAACAGGGTGGCACGACAGCCACGCCCCGCCGGCCGCCGGCTTTCGTTCACGCATCGCCAGCCATATGCTCGCCTCGCCACAGCGGGAGCGAAGCCGTGAAGCCATTCGACCTGTCCGTCTATCTCGTCACCGACACGCGGCTGTGCGGGGCACGCGGCGTCGCGGAGACGGTGCGGCTTGCCGTCACCGGTGGCGCGACGCTGGTCCAGTTGCGCGATCCCGCCGCGCCAATCCGCGAGATCCTGGCGCTCGCCGAGACGCTGGTCGCAATGCTGCGGCCGCTCGGTGTCCCGCTGCTGGTCAACGACCGCGTCGACGTCGCGATGGCTGCCGGCGCCGACGGGGTGCATCTCGGCCAGACCGACATGCCTGCCTCTGCCGCGCGGCGCCTGATGGGCGAGGATGCGATCATCGGCCTGTCGGTCGGAAACCCGGCGGAATTCGCCGCCGCGCGCGACGATCTGCACGCCGTCGACTATCTGGGTACCGGTCCGTTCCGCGCGACCGCGACCAAGGACGACGCCGGCGCCGCGATCGGGCCGGCCGGGATCGCGACAGTGACGGCCTTGTGCCGGCTGCCGGTGGTGGCGATCGGCGGCATCGACGCGACCTGCGCCGGCGAAGCGATCCGGGCGGGTGCCGACGGCGTGGCGGCGGTCTCGGCGATCTGCGCGGCGGGCGATCCTGAGGCGGCGACCCGCGCGATCGCCGATGCTGTCAGGACGGCCCGGGCAGCGGTCCACCCCGCGCCGACGCCCGACTGAACCGTCGTCAGGCGCTGCGCGCGATATCGGCCGCCGCACAGAGCTCGGCTTCCGTCTGCGACAGCACCCAGCCGTCGACGGTGACCATCCGTCCCTCGACGAAATCGGCACGGCACTGGGCCTGTACCAGCGCGCGGCGGGTGTCGGGACAGCCGCTGTCGAGCGCGGCGCGGATCAATGGACGCTCGCCAAGCGATGCGGCGAGCCTGGCGAGATCGCGCGGCACCCGGCCGCTCGCCAGCATTGCACGGCCGACCCGGCGGCTCGAGGCATCATCCGGAACGGCGTCGAGCAGGGCGAAGAAATCCGGCCGGTTGCGCTTGACGAAACCGCAGGCGGCGAGGCTCGAGCCGTAGGCGGCGGCACCCAGGCCGACGATGGCAAGTGCGCCCAGCGCCACGCGGCGGGTGATGCGGGTGGCGGTTCCCATGGCTCAGATCCTCAGTTGGGCGGTGACGGAAGTCGCCAGATGGTCGGCAAGACGGGCAGCAAGCGCGACGATCGTGAGCGTCGGATTGGCGGTGCCGCCGGTGGTGAATACCGAACTCCCGGCCATGTAGAGGTTGTTCACCGAGTGCAGCCGGCAATTGCGGTCGACGACGCCGCGGCGCGGGCTGTCATGCATGCGGGTGGTGCCCATGTGGTGGTAGCCGGTGTAGGCGAGATCGAGGTCCGGCGGGTCGGTGATGCCGATCTGGACGCGGCCGAGACCGGCAGCGCCGACCGCCTGACCGATCGCCTCGTGGGTGCGGCGCAGGCTGTCGTAATCGGCTGCCTGAATGCGCCAGTCGAGCGCGATCCGGCGCCACCCGAACGGATCCTGCTCGTCGATCAGCAGCACGCGGCTGTCCGGGTTCGGCGACTGCTCGGCATCCTGGCGCAGCTTGGCGGCAATGGCGCGGCCGGCCGGAACGAAGCGGCGCATCACATGTCGATAGGCGCCGACGGCAATCGAGCCGGCATCCTCGACTGCGTTGCAGTAGTTCTCGGCGAAGCGGTCCGGGATCCGCCCGCGCGAGAAGGCTTTCACCATCGTCGAGAACGACACCCAGCCATGGCCGCGGAAATCGTCGGAGAAGGCTGCGTTCTCGTACTCGGGGACCAGGAAGGCGGTGTTGTTGAGAAGCCCCTCGCGCCGCATCGTCGCGGCCGGCAGCTTCAGACCGATCTGCAGCGCCGCGCCGTCGCTGTCGATGACCTGGTCATAGAGCGCAAGGTCGATGTCGTCCTCGGCAAAGAGGATGGCACCGACCTCGCAATTGAGATGATCCATGAAGTAGCGGCCGACGAGATCGTGTTCGTTGCCGATTCCGGCCGGGCGCTGCTTGCGGCAGTTGAGCAGGATCCGTGCATTCTCGATGCCGCCGCAGGCGATGACATAGGCGCCGGCGCGCACCCTGAGCCTGTGCCCGCCAAGGCTCGCGAACTCGAAATGGGCGACGGCGTCGTCGACCAGCAGGATGTCGACCAGGTTGGCGTGCAGGATGCAGCGGATCCTGTCGTTGCGCGCGATCGGATCCCAGTAGGTCTCGGCGAAGCGGGTCGGCGGGCTCTGCTGATAGATCGCGGTCTCGACCAGGGCGGGATCGAGCGGCAGCGCGGGGCTCGGCAGCCGATCCTTCCAGTCGGCGAAATCGTAGCGGAACGGCCCCAGCTCGAGATAGGTCTGGGCGGTCTCGTAGTAGGGATCGAGATCGGCGCGGCCGATCGGCCAACCCGAATGCGGGACGCCGGCGCGCGCCTCGAAATCGATCGGATCGAGCGGCGCGCACAACCCTGTCCAGTGGCCGGAGGTGCCGCCGAACTGCCGGAGCCGCGAGGCCCCGACATCGGTGTTCGGCTGGCCGATCACCTCGCCGTGGTAGAGCGCCTGGGTGGCGTCCTCGTAGCTTCGCCCGCCCGACTCAAGCAGGATGACGTCCCGGCCCCTGGCCGCAAGTTCCAGCGCCAGGGTTATGCCGGCCGGACCGGCACCGACGATGCAGACTCCGCCGACGACGGCTTCGCTGGTCTCGAATTGGTCGAGGTCGATGATCATCGCCACAATCCCGCTTGCCGGACGACCGCCCCGGTCGAGGCGATTCAAGTCGCTGCAAATTCGCGTCGAATGCAGGCGAGATTAGCGGCCCGACGCACCGGATGGGCGGCTTTCGGGATTAACGGTAAATTCACACCGTCGCCCTGCCGCGTTGGCCGACGATTTTTTCCCGGAGGGAACAAGAGCGAGTTATTATCGTCTATTCCGACAGTAGACAGCTTGTGGTTCCTTGAAACCGACACGGCAGGGAGGAACCGCCATGACCGAATCGGCTCTGGATCGCGCAGTCGAGATCGTCGGCCCGGCCGGGGCGCGGTACGACGAGGTACTGACGCCCGCGGCGCTGGCCTTCGTGGCCGACCTGCATCGCCGCTTCGATACGCAACGCCGACGGCTGCTGAAGATGCGTGAGGAGCGCCAGAAGCGGTTCGATGCCGGCGAGTTGCCGGATTTCCTGGCCGAGACCCGACATGTGCGCGAAAGCGACTGGTCCATCGCGCCGATCCCGGCCGATTTGCAGGACCGGCGCGTCGAGATCACCGGTCCGGTCGACCGCAAGATGATCGTCAACGCGCTGAATTCCGGCGCCCGGGTGTTCATGGCCGATTTCGAGGACGCCACGTCGCCCGTATGGGCGAATATCGTCGAGGGCCAGATCAACCTCCGGGACCGCTGGCACGGCAGTCTCGACTTCACCGACCCGGACACCGGCAAGGCCTATCGGCTCGGCGACAATCCAGCCGTGCTGATCGTCCGGCCGCGCGGATGGCATCTGCCGGAGGCACATGTTCTGGTCGACGGAGAGCCGGTGTCGGGCGCGCTGTTCGATTTCGGCCTCTACCTGTTCCACAATGCCCGCAAGACGCTCGAGGCGGGAAGCGGCCCCTACTTCTACCTGCCGAAGCTCGAGAGCCATCTCGAGGCGCGGTTGTGGAACGACGTCTTCCGCCATGCCCAGGAGCGGCTCGGCCTTCCGGTCGGCACGATCAAGGCGACCGTGCTGATCGAGACGCTTCCCGCCGCCTTCGAGATGGACGAGATCCTGTGGGAGCTGAAGGACCATATCGTCGGGCTCAACTGCGGCCGCTGGGACTACATCTTCTCCTTCATCAAGCGGTTGCGGAACAACCCGGCCTTCCTGCTGCCCGACCGCGGCCAGGTGGTGATGGGCAAGGCATTCCTCAGGGCCTATTCGCTGCTGCTGATCAAGACCTGTCACCGGCGCGGCGCCTTCGCCATGGGCGGAATGGCCGCGCAGATCCCGAACCGCCGCGACCCGGACGCCAATGAGGCGGCGCTCGCCAAGGTGAAGGCCGACAAGGAACGCGAAGCAGCCGACGGCCATGACGGAACCTGGGTCGCCCATCCCGACCTGGTACCGGTCGCGATGGCGGTCTTCGACGCGCGGATGTCGGGCAAGAATCAGCTCACCAACCTGCGCGAGGATGTCGTCGTCGGCCAGAAGGATCTGCTCGAGGTGCACGAGGGCAGCCGCACCGAGGCCGGCCTCAGGGAGAACATCCGCGTCGGCGTCCAGTACATCGAGGCCTGGCTGCGCGGCCGCGGCGCGGTTCCGCTCTACAACCTGATGGAGGATGCGGCGACAGCCGAGATCAGCCGTGCGCAGATCTGGCAGCAACTGCGCCACCGTGCCACCCTGGACGATGGCCGCACGGTGACGCGGGATCTGTTCCTGACCACGCTGGACGATGAGATGGCCAATGTGCGCAAGGAACTTACGCCTGCCGTCTACGATGCCGGCCGTTTCGCGGAGGCCGTGGCACTGTTCCGCGACATGTCGACGTCCGACAGCTTCGAGGAATTCCTGACGCTGCCGGCCTACCGGCTGATCGCCTGAAATCACTCCGCACAGGTGGGGCGGCCACGCCGGCCGCGCCGCCTCAAATGCAGCTCGCGATCATCGACAACAGCCGCTCGGCATAGAGGCCGTCGCCATAGACAGCCCACAGTGCCAACCCCGCCGCAAGCAGCAAACCGAGCATCGCGGCGCCCGCCAGCACCGCTGTACTCGTCCCGGTGCGCGGCCGTGACACCAGCTCGACATCGCAAGGGTTCTGCATGCGTTTCGACTACCACATCCCCTGTTGCAAGTCGACTTTCGACCCCGCGCACGTTGGTTAAGCGCGCATAAACGGCCTTAATCAGTTCGTAAGACCTCTCGCCGTAGACGCATCTTCGTTCGCCGGGCATGCCACGAGGTTGGGGAGGCGCGATGCTATTTGCAGGGAGCAGGACAGCGACGCGAGGTCAGGCCGCAGGCCAGAGGAAACTCGCCCGGACGGTCGTGCCGAGCGGCCGGGAACGGACGTTCCGCGAGGACGAGATCATCGTCTCGAAGACCGATACCAAGGGCCGGATCACCTACGCCAACGATGTGTTCCTCAAGGTGGCGGCCATGTCGGAGGGACAGGCGCTCGGTGCGCCACATTCGGTGATCCGGCATCCAGACATGCCGAGGGCGGTGTTCCGGCTGTTGTGGGAGACGATCGCCTCCGGCCGCGAGATCTTCGCCTATGTGCTGAACCTCGCCGCAGACGGGGATCACTACTGGGTCTTCGCGCACGTCACCCCGAGCTTCGGTCCCGACGGGCAGATCGTCGGCTACCACTCCAATCGGCGCGCTCCGGACCGGCGCGTTCTGCCGGCCGTCACCGCGATCTATGCCCGGCTGAAGGCGGAGGAAGACCGCCACGCCAATCGCGCCCAGGGTCTCGACGCCTCCGCCGCTCTCCTCGATGCGCTGCTGCGCGAGAAAGGCATGCCCTATGACGAATTCGTCTTCTCTCTCTAGGTCGGTGGCCCTGACCGCCGCCGGCACCGCGCTGGCCGTATGCGCGCTGATCGGCGGACTGCTGTCGCCTGCGCTCGGCCAGGCGGCGGATGCCCTGGCGGTGCTCGCGCTTCTCGCGGCCCTTCATCAGCTCGCCGTGCTGCGCGGCCGTCTCGACATGGTGGCCGGGATCTGCGAGCGCGCGGCGAAGGGCGATCTGGAGGCCCGGATCATCGGCATCCGGGAGACCGATACGCTCGGACGGATGATGCGGGCGATCAACCATCAGCTCGACATCGTCGATGCCTTCGCGCGCGAGGCGACGGCGTCGCTGTCGCATGTGCGCGACGGACGCTTCTTCCGGCGCGTCCTGCGGCGCGGACTGCTCGGCTCGTTCCGCCACGCCGCCGACGTGATGAATGCGGCGACCGCGGCGATGGGCGAAAAGTTCCAGCATTTCTCGGCCGTCACCGACAAGTTCGAAACCGAACTCGGCAGCGTCATGCGCGATGTCCGCGCGGCCGCCGAGGAAGTCGGCGACACTGCGGCGGCGATGGCGGCAGCGACCGGCGAATGCTCGGTCAAGACCACCGAGATCGGCCGCCAGGCCGACGTGATGCAGTCCGAGGTCGCCAACGTCGCCGATGCGATCGGCCGACTGAGCGCCGCCGTCGATTCGATCGGCGGGCTCGTTACAACCGCCCGCGAGGTGACCGAACGGGCGGCGGCAGAGACGCGCAACTCGCAGGGCACCATCCAGGGGCTGGAACAGGCGGCGGGCGCGATCGGCGAGATCGTCGATCTCATCCGTGCCATCGCCGAGCAGACCAACCTGCTGGCGCTCAACGCCACGATCGAGGCCGCCCGCGCCGGCGAGGCCGGCCGCGGCTTCGCGGTGGTGGCTTCCGAGGTGAAGGCGCTGGCGACCCAGTCCGCCCAGGCTACCGACCGCATCGGCGAGCAGATCGCCGTGATCCGCGCCGAAACCTCGCGCGCTGTCCAGGTGATCGGCGAGGTTTCCTCGATCGTCGGTGAGATCGTCGGCATCTCCGAGTCAATCGCCGACGCCGTGCGCGAGCAGACGATCGTCGCCCGCGGCATCGCCGACAGCATGTCGGTCGCACGCACCGGCACCGATACCGTCTCCGCCAACATCACCGATGTCGGCCGGTCGGTGTCGGTCACCGGCGAAGCCGCGCGGGCCCTGACGGCCGCTGCCGAACGGCTGCGTGGCCGGGCCAGCAACCTAGAGGCGGAGATCGAGACCTATTTCGCCCGGGCCAGGGCGCTTTAGAGGCGGTAGAGGGGACCGACGCGCCGACCAACATCCGCGTGGCGATCCGGAGAACCTGACCGACAAGCCAGACATCGCGGCGACCAGAGCCATGATTCAAACGGGCGGCCAAGCGGCCGCCCGTCGCATGTCGCCAACCGACTGGTGCCCCGGCACCGACGCCCCGGCACCGACGCGCCGGCAACACCTGAAAGTGGCCGATCAGATCACCTTCACGGTGGTGCCGATCTTCACCCGCTCGTAGAGGTCGATCACGTCCTCGTTGCGCATGCGGATGCAGCCGGACGAGACCGCCTGGCCGATCGACCAGGGCTCGTTGGAGCCATGGATGCGGTAGAGGGTCGAGCCCAGATACAGGGCACGCGCCCCGAGCGGGTTGTTCGGACCGCCCTTCATGTGGGCGGGCAGACCCGGCTGCCGCTTGCGCATCTCCGGCGGCGGCGTCCAGTCCGGCCACTCGGCCTTGCGGGTCACCTTGTGGGTACCGCGCCATTCGAAGCCCGGCCGGCCGACGCCGACGCCATAGCGCAGCGCGGTGCCGTCGTCCTGGATCAGATAGAGGAACCGCTCATTGGTGTTGATGATGATCGTGCCCGGCTTTTCCGGCCCGTTGTAGGCGACCTGCCTGCGCTCGAAAGCCGGGTTGAACTGGCGGGCCTGCGAGGCAACGGCGGTTCGCGGCGGCGGCTGCAGGGCTGCGACATTGGCCGCGCCCGGCGTGCCGGCGCGCGACGCCGTGGAGAGGCCCGGCTGCTGGTTGGCGTAGCTTGGCCGGCCGGCCGTGCCCGGCATGACGAAGCCCGGCACCGGCTGAAGCTGCCGCGACGGCTCTGCGTAGACCTGTTGGCGCTGCTGCGGCGGCGTCTGGGGCTGTACCTTGCCCTGGGCACGCGCCTGAGGCGGAGCACCGAACAGGGCATTCATCAGCGCCGGAAACGGCATGTTGGCGTTCTGGGACTGGTAGCCCATCGCATGCGGCGCGGCGGAATCGATCGGACGATCTTGCTGGAATGCGCCCGCGGGGCTCGACGTGGCGCCGACCGCGAGGGCAGCGACGAGGACAAGGCTTCTCATGACGTACTCGCTTACGTTTCGTCGGGCTGAAATGCCGGGCGGACGCCGTGACGTCCCACCACGCCGGAAAGCCTAGGAATCCCGGCGTAGGGAAGGGTAAACGAGATCTGCGGTAATGTTGCGATCGCCGAACGTGGTTTATGGCCGGTTGACCGACATGGTTTACGTTAGGTCAAGATAGCGGCGCGCGACGGCTCACCCGACCGGAAGCCGATGATCAGTTGCGTAGCAGGCCGACGCCCATCGGACGATAGCCGACGACCACCGGAAAATAGGTGCAATCCATGCGGTCCGACCAGCCGGGACCGGCCGGATAGGGATAGGGCGCACGCGGCACCGCAACCTGTGGCGAGGCGACGTCGCCGGTCGCACCAGAGCGGCCGCCCTGCCAGCCGTTGCGGACGCCGGCGTGGCGCGGCCGGCACTCCAGGTAGTCCGCACTCCAGTCGATGCTCCCGTCGCAGCGGCCGTGACCGAGGCGAATGGTCAGGCTGCCGTCGGCCCGCGTCGAGAGGCGCACCGCACCCTTGCAGTCCAGTCCTCCGGTCACCCGATAGACGCCGGCGTGGCCGTCGGTGCAGAAGGAAAGATGGTAGGGGCCATAGATCGCCCGGTCGGCCGACCAGCACCCGGCGATATTGACGGGCACCGGGGTCGGTAGGTGCGCAACCGCGACATGCGGCGAGGTGCCGGAGGCCGATGCCTGCGCGGCGGAGAGGGCAATTGCGTTAAGTCCCGTGGCGAAGGCGATGGCGGTCAGGCCCGGGCGGATACCGAATGCGGACACGACGGTCTCCATGGTCGTTGCGATGGACTGGCACGGGGTCGGGCGCCGGTCTCTGGCCTGAAGGCTGGCACGGCCGCATTGAACCGCGACTGAACCCGGCATTCATCGGCCGTTCATGGGCACCCGTGCACGCCACGATGAACTCTTCCTTAAGCGATCGCGCTCACTTTTAGCCGGGTTTCAGACAGCTGGACGGTCACAGACGATGCAGACTTCCCGCAGGCGTTTCCGCATCGAAATGCTCGATCAGCCGGTGGCTACCGGCGACGAGGCCGCGGCGGCCGCAGAACGCCATCGCCAGATACTCGCCGCTCTGGCCGACATCCGGAAGGCGGTGCTGCCAGCAGAGCAGGTCTCCAACGAGATCATCGAGGACTACCGGGAGCGGCTGGCCGAGGCGCGGGCCCTGCGTGCGGAGCTCGAATCGATCCAGGCGGCGATCAACACCACCAAGCTGGAGCTGGCCGCGCTGCATGTGGGACCCGGCGGCCGCGACCTGCATCGGGTAACGGACGAGCTCGACGCGGTCGTGCGCGGCACCGAGGAGGCGACCGAACAGGTGTTGCAGGCTGCCGAATGTATCGACCGCGATGCTGCCGATCTCGCCGCAGCGCTCAAGAAATCCGCCAATGTCGATCTGGTCGCCGACATCCGGGAGCAGGTGATCCGGGTCTTCGAGGCGTGCAACTTCCAGGACCTGACGGGCCAGCGCATCACCAAGGTGGTCAACACCCTGCGTTTCGTCGAAGAGCGGGTCGAACGGATGATGCAGCTGTGGGGGCGGGCTGGAAGCCTTCGTCACGCCCAAGCCGGCCACCCAGGACGGAACGACGCTGAACGGCCCGAAACTCGACGGCGATGTCGGCCACGTCTCGCAGGACGACATCGACGCCCTGTTCGACTGACCGGCAGCAAGCCCTGGCTCGGTGACAGCGGGGCGCGCCGACGCAGCTACCTGATCAGCGCCAGGAGCTCGCGGAACCGATCGGTTCCCCCGCATTCGGCCCATTCGAACACCACCATCTCGCTCGTGACCGGAATGACGCCGGCCATGGCGAGGCGCCGGTAGCCGGTCTCGCGGTCGCTGTCGCGGCGCGAGCCGCAGGCATCGGTGGCCACGTAGACATCATAGCCGAGGCCCTTCAGCCCAAGCGCCGTCTGCAGCACGCAGACATGCGCCTCGATTCCGCATATGATCGCCTGGCGGCGGCCGAGCGTCGCGAACATGGCGGCGAATCCCGGCTCGTCGCAGGCGTCGAAATGGGTCTTGACCACCACGCGCGCGCCAGCGCAGGACTCGCGCAGCGCGCCAACAGTGCCGCCGATCTTGTCAGGAAAATGCTCGGTCACGACCGTCGGCACGCCGCAGATGCGGGCGGCCCGCAGCAGGATGGCGGCCCGCTCGAGCAGGTCGCCGTGTTGGCGGATGACGGGAACCAGTCTTTCCTGGAGATCGACGACGAGGAGCACGCTCGCGGCGGCGGACAGACCGCTCATCGGTGGTCCTCCGGCACCAGGAGCAGGCCAAGGGTCTGCGCCGCGGCGAGGTCGCACTTGCGAACCGCAGCACGGACCGGCACCGGCAGGGTTGAGAGACAGGACGTCATCAGCACGCAGTATTGCGGCAAGGCGGCGCCGCTGGCCAGTCCCCGCGATATCAGTCCGCCGATCTTGGGATGATCGGCGCCCCGGCAGACGCGACATCGGCAGGTCCACCCCTTACCTGTCGCGCCGGTCGCGGCTATCACAGAAGGGACGTCTGCGAGATGGGAGCGGGGCATGGCGACGACAGCCGACATCATCATCGAGAACGCCCGGGTTCTGACCATGGAGCCATCCGCGCCGCGTGCAGAGGCAGTGGCGATTGCCGGCAACACCATTCTCGCCGTCGGCCACCGCCCCGACGTCGCTGCCCTGAAGGACGCCCGGACGCGGGTCATCGATGCCGGCGGTGCCACCGTGCTGCCAGGCTTCAACGAGGGCCATCTGCATCTCTTCGCGGGAGCCGCCGAGCTCGATCACCTGCAGCTCGGCGGGGTGCGCGGAAGGGCGGCGCTGGCTTCGGCCGTTCAGGCCTATGCCGCCGCCCGGCCCGACGACCCGCTGATCATCGCACAGGGCGCCGACTACACCATCCTGGCGGTGGACGAGCCGGTCCGTCGGCAGGACCTCGACGCGATCCTGCCGGATCGTCCCTTCATCATGTTCGCACCCGACCATCACACCGCCTGGGCCAACACCGCAGCGCTCGCGAAGGCCGGCATCCTGCACGGCCGTGCAGTCGGCGTCGGCAACGAGATCGTGATGGGGCAGGACGGCCTCGCCGCGGGCGAATTGCGCGAGAACGAGGCCTTTGATCCGGTGCTGCGGCTCGGATCGGCCGGCACCCGGTATCGTATCGGCCTGTCCACCGGGGGCGAGCCGGATCCCGCACCCACACCCACCGAACGCGCCTTCGATCTCGACGTGATGCGCAAGGGCCTGGCGCACGCGGCGCAACACGGTCTCACCTCGCTGCAGAACATGGACGGCAACCTCTATCAGCTCGACCTTCTGGGCGAGCTCGAACGATCGGGCGAGCTGACGGCTCGCGTGCGTGTGCCGTTCCACTTCAAGAACTTCATGGCTCTTGACGAACTCGAGCGCGCCGAGGAGATGCGCCGGCGGTTCCGGTCACCGATGCTGGCCTCCGGCTTCGTCAAGCTGTTCGTCGATGGCGTCCTCGATTCGTGGACGGCGGTGATGCTCGACGACTACCCCGACCGGCCGGGGTGGCGCGGGGAACCGCTCTTCGATGCCGACCATTTCGCCCGGGTGGCGGTCGAGGCCGACCGGCGCGGCTTCCAGATCGCCGTGCACGCAATCGGCGATGGCGCCGTCAGGATCGTGCTGGACGGCTACGAGGCGGCACGCCGGGCGAACGGGCCCCGCGATTCCCGCCACCGCATCGAACATATCGAGGTAGTCCATCCCGACGACATTCCGCGCTTCGCGGCGCTCGGCGTGACGGCCTCCATGCAGCCGATCCACGCACCGGGCACCGGCTTCCCGCTGGAGCCGACGGTGAGCCGGATCGGCCCGGCGAAATGGCCCTATGCCTATGCCTGGCAGACGCTGCGCCGGGCCGGCGCCCGCCTCGTCTTCGCCACCGACTGGCCGGTCTCGCCGATCGATCCAATGGCCTGCCTGGCGGCGGCGCTGACCCGCCAGCGGTGGAGCGACCGCGATCCCGACCAGCGACAGGACCTCATCGACGCGCTGGCCTCGTACACCCGCGACAGTGCCTGGATCGAATTCATGGAAAACCGCAAGGGCCGTCTGGCGCCGGGGCTGCTGGCCGATCTCGTTGTGCTCGACGCCGATCTCGAAGCGACGGACCCGCAGGCGATCGCCACGGTACGGCCGGTCATGACGATCTGCGACGGACGGATCGTCTACGAGGCCTGAGACCCGCTGCGCGGCCGGGATGCTGCGCCATTGATGACGCGGCCGGATCCGGCCGCTAGAACGGGCCGCTGACGACAATGGCGGACCCGAACGAGACATGCCCGACAACAGACCCCAGAAGCAATCGCCTTCCTATCTCCTGCCAGCCATCGATACCGAATTCCTCCTGGGGGATTCGATGCGCGGCGTCCGGTTCATGCTCGAATACGCCAAGGCGGAGGAACTGCTGCGGGCCTGGGGCATCCGCTCGACGATTGTGGTGTTCGGCAGCGCGCGCGTCAGGGAGGACGGCGATCCGCGCCATCGACGCTGGTACAACGAGGCGCGCGCATTCGGCCGCATTGCCTCGCAGCGCGGTGGCGCGCTGGGCCCGGTGGGCGGCATCCTCGACAACGTCATTGCCACCGGCGGCGGACCGGGCATCATGGAGGCCGCCAATCGCGGTGCCCGCGACGTCGGCGCGCCGACGATCGGATTCAACATCCGCCTGCCGCACGAGCAGGAGCCGAACGCCTATTCGACGCCGGAACTCACCTTCCAGTTCCACTACTTCGCGATGCGCAAGATGCATCTCGCCATGCGCGCCAATGCGCTGGTGGTGTTTCCCGGCGGCTTCGGCACGCTCGACGAACTGTTCGAGATCCTGACCCTGTCCCAGACCGGCAAGGCGCCGAGCGTGCCGACCGTCCTGTTCGACCAGGATTACTGGTGCCGGATCATCGACTTCGAGGCGCTGGCCGAGGCCGGCATGATCTCGCCGCGCGACACCAAGCTGTTCGACTTTGCCGACAGCGCCGAGGCGGTCTGGGAAAAGCTCGTCGCCCGGGGCCTGAAGGCGCATACGCGGACGCCCGGGCCAGAGCCGCTGGAACCGCCGCACCCGGACGTGTAAGGACGGCCGCGCCCGGGCCGACCCCGCCAGTCTGCGGGCCAGTGTGCGGGATGGTGCGTGTTTGCCCTCGCGATCAGGCCGGACGCCTCATGCACCGACGCGGCGCGGCCTGCGGGCGAACAGCCAGTCGAGCGCCAGCATGACGATCAGCGACGCGCCGACGAGGGGAAAGATCAGCCCGCCGACGACGAGGATGGCGATCAGACCGCGGAATACGCGCGGATCGGACGGCATCGGCGGCACGCCGAGAGACCCCGCCGGCCGCCGCTTCCACCACATGATGCCGGCCGACACCGCCAGCATCACGATCGCGACTGGACGACGAACAGATAGACGAGCAGCGCGCAGACCACGCCGCCGGACGGCCGATCGCCCAGGAAGCGTCGCAAACCCCTCATCGCCCGGCAGAATAGAGGTTTCGGTGATCGAGTCACCTGCAAGCAGCGCCGCACCGCTGGCGGGGCGGGTGGCGGGGCGGGCGACTGTGACGTCGCGCCGTCAGGCGGGCTCGTCGAGTGCCCGGCGCAGCCGCCGCAACAGAACCTGGCGGGCGCGCTCGTCGGGTGCCGCCGCCACGCGGTCGTTAATGTCGAGAATCAGCCGCGACAGGTCGTTGTGCCAGTCGAGACGGGCGACATGCTCCGGCGCGATGCGCCGACTCAGCCCTTCGTGGACGACGCGCGGCGCCCCCGCCGACAGATCGTAAATGTCGTCGATCAGCGGCGCGACGAGGCGCGAGCGCGGCATCGGGCGATCGGCGATGCGGCCGATAAGCCCGTCGATCGCCGGCATTTCGCCGTGCACCAAGAACACGCCGCGACGGATCGGCCCGCGCGCAGCGATCCAGTCGGCAAGCTCGCCTGCGTCGGCATGGCCGGAATAGCTGTCGATCGAGCGGATCGTGGCGCGGACCCGCACCGTCTCGCCGCGGATGCGGACGGGATCGGCCCCGTCGAGCAGCAGCCGCCCGAGCGTGCCTTCCGCCTGGTAGCCGACCATCAGCACCGTCGCGTCGGCCCGCCACAGGTGGTTTTCGAGATGGTGGCGGATGCGGCCCGCCTCGCACATGCCGCTGGCGGCAACCACGATATGGAAGCCACGCAGCCGCCCGACCGCCTTGGACTCCTCCACCGACTGGGCAAAGCGCAGGTTTGGCGAGCGGAACGCCCTGACCAGTGCCTGCCCGCCGTCCAGCTGCCGCGCATGCTTGAGAAACACTTCGGAGGCGCGGATCGCCAGCGGCGAATCGATGAATACCGGCGCCCTGGGAACCGCGCCCGCGTCCATGAGCCCGATCAGGTCGGTGACGACCTCCTGGGTGCGCTCGACCGCGAAGGAGGGCACGAGCATCGCGCCGCCGCGCGCGGCTGCGGCGGTCACCTCGGCGGCAAGGCGCGCGCGCCGCTGGGCCGGCGCGCGATCGCGCCGGTCGGTCGCACCATAGGTCGATTCGCAGACGACCCAGTCGAAGCCGGACGGCGCATCCGGGTCAGGATGCAGCATCTTCTCGTCGGGACCGATATCGCCGGAGAACAGGATGCGCAGCCGGTCGCCGCCGGACTCGACCTCGATCTCGATCGATGCGGACCCCAGCAGGTGGCCGGCGTTCCAGAAGCGGGCGCGGACCCCGTCCGCAACGGCAACCCAGCGCCGGTAATCGACCGGCCGGAACAGATCGACGCAGGCCTCCGCGTCGGCCACCGTGTAGATCGGCGCAACCTCCGGACGCCCCTCGCGCCGGTTGCGACGGTTCAGAAACGCGACCTCGCCCTCCTGAATGCTGGCCGAGTCCGGCAGCATCACGGAGCACAGATCGATCGTCGGCTCGGTCGCGTGGATCGCGCCGCGATAGCCGGCTCGCGACAGCTTCGGCAGCAGGCCCGCATGGTCGATATGGGCGTGGGTGAGCAGGACCGCATCGAGTGCCGACGGATCGAACGGGAATGGCGCGTAATTGAGCTCCTTCTCGGTCTTCGAACCCTGGAACATGCCGCAATCGACGAGGACGCGGGCGCGGCCGGTGTCGAGCAGGAAGCAGGAGCCGGTGACGGTGCGGGTCGCGCCGCAGAATCGCAGGTGAGGTGTCATCGGCCGAACATGCGCCCGGCCGCGCGGACCGCCAAGCGCATTCTCCCTCGGGTGGCCTGGCGCCCGGACACAGCGCCGTCGCCGCGACCACCCGCAGGCGCATCTCCCGCGACCGGCAGAGGATCGACCCCAGCCAGATCTTCGCCGGCCGGAGCGCCGGAGCGTCGGACCGAAACACGCCGACGAGCCCATGCGGCTCGTCACCGTCATGCATTACGAGCCGCGCGAGCCCCCGCCATCCGCGGCGTGCGGGTCGCGATGCAAGGATGCACGAGCGGCATCGCTGAAGCGACCCGGATCAGATTGACGGAGGTAGAGCGCGCGAAGCTGGAAGGCTGGGCGCAGTCGCGAGGGGCGGCGGCGAAACTGGGCGATGTCGACATGCAATACGTCTGACGCCTTCTGCACGCGCACGATCGACCTTGCGCGTGCGGCGCGAGATTCCTGTGCGAGAGCGACGATCCCGCCTTTGCGGTCAAGGCCGCCGAGATCGTCGGGCATTCTCTCGATCCGCCCGAAGGCGCGCTGTGCCGGCGGGGAACGGGAAGCCGTCGATGCGGGCACCGGAGCAGAAGCGGGACATCAAGTCGGGAGATGATCCCACACTTGGCTCCGTTCCCGCGCGACACCGGCCCCGGTCGATCCGATCCGGCCGTCCGACATCAAGGTGCTGTCGCAGGCCTCCCAAGATCAGGACCCGTAATCGGCGTCGGATACCTTCTCGTGCCAGGATACGGGCGAACCATCCCGGGACTCCTGGATGGCCAGGTGTGTCATGGCCACGTCCGGAGCGGCGCCGTGCCAGTGTCGCACCCCGGCCGGAAACCAGACGATGTCGCCGGGATGGACGCTCTCCACCGGCCCGCCCTCCACTGCCACGCGCCCCACGCCCTGGGTGACGAGGAGCGCCTGTCCGTAGGGATGCGTGTGCCAAGCCGTCCGGCTACCAGGCTCGAAGGTCACGAGTGCCATTGATAGGCGGCTCGGTTCCTCGGATCTGAAAGGGCTGTCGATACGGACGCGCCCGGTGAAATACGCGTCCGGCCCCTGGGTCGAGGGTATGCTTCCGGCCCGGATGATCTTCATTGTCGTGTCCCCGTGTCCCTGCGAACTCAGGATAGGATATCCACCGGCTGAACCACCGGCCATTCCATGCCCGTGCGCGCCGGAAAGGTATGCCCTCTGGGACGGATAGCCTTTCGGCGAGGTCCGGACCTTTCCGACGTCCCGGCCGATGCGCACCGTCGGCGATCCGGTAGGCTGACGAACGCAGGTGCGACAACAGCAACTGCTGTCCTCCCCCCCCCCCCCCCCCCCC
>Ga0209909_100223_pt1 | contig 68607 bp, 64 predicted proteins | sample FECB22metaG_FD_188302 | JGI IMG/M metagenome (GOLD analysis project Ga0209909, IMG submission 188302) | Cyanobacterial communities from the Joint Genome Institute, California, USA - FECB-22 (SPAdes) (version 3) | ecosystem: Environmental > Aquatic > Thermal springs > Hot (42-90C) > Microbial mats...
GCCGGCGCGCCGAAGGACTGTCCACACCCGAGATCATCCGTTGCCTCAAACGACACCTCGCCCGCAGCGTCTACAAAGCCCTCCGAACAGACCTCATGACCACTTGACGCGGCATAGGACCGTCGCCTCCGCTCGTTCCTCGCTCCGGCTACTCGACCAGCGAGGGGGCCGGGTCTCGTGACGGTCGCTGAGCGACCTCCTCGACCAACGGTGAAGAGGTCTCGTGACGGTCGCCGCGCGACCTCCTCGACCGCCGAAGGACCTCGAGACGCGGCAGTAGCGTGGCCGCATGATCGGCGACCAGTGGGGCGTCTCCGCCGCCGAGGTCCGGCGGCGGTACGGCTGCGACGACCTCGTCAGCGCACCCACGCTCGAGGCGTGGCGCGGCGTGACAGTGCACGCCGAGGCCGCAGCGGTCTGGGCGCGGCTGCGCCAAGTGCGGCTCGCGCCGTACTCCTACGACCTGCTCGACAACCTCGGCCGTCGCTCGCCGCGCGAGCTCCGCGACCTGCCGGAACCCCGGCACGGCGACCCGTTCACGCGCGCCCTCGGTCGCCACCAGGGACGCATCCTCGCGGTCGACCCGGGACGCGAGCTGACCGCGACGATCCTGGGCGCCCACCTGTCCTACGCCGTGGAGCCGGGCGAGCGAGGCACGCGGCTCCTGCTCAAGGTGGTCGCCCGCACACGCCCGTGGCTGGCACCCGCGCTCTCGCTCGGCGATCTCGTCATGGCACGCAAGCAGCTGCTCACGCTGAAGGCACTCGCCGAGCAGGATGCCCGGCGAGCCGGGCGCGGCTAGCGCCAGGCCGGGGCGACCTGGCGCTTGTACCGCCGCGCCAGCAAAAGCGTGAGCAGGCTGACGACCGGGCCAGGGATGGTCGCCCGGAGGGACGAACGCTCCCGCTCCCCCGCACCGTCCTCCATCCACGCCAGCGAGTTGGCGGCATCGACGATGCTGGCCGGGCGCAGCTTCTTGGCCATCGCCTTCCACTCGGGGTCGTCCTCCAGCTGCTGGGCGATCGGCTCGACGTCGCGCTCCTCGTGGTCGAGGTGGGCGTTGACCACCTCCGAGCAGGCGGACACGGCGTTGGCCGCAGCCGTCGCATGGGCCGCCGTCGGCGAGGTCGCCACCGCGGCGATCGCCGTGGATGCCGAGGACAGGGCCTGCTTCATCGCCACGTGCTCGGACTCCATCGCCGCCAGCAGCTCGCGGTCGTGACCGCGCTTCTCCAGGAACGGCCAGATGTTCTCGTCCTCGGCCTCGTGGTGGTGGGTGAGCTCGCGGACGAGGTTGCCCCACGCGGACTGGATCTGCCGGGCGCGGGAGCTGTCGCCCTCGGGCAGTGCGCGCAGCGCCTGCTCGGTGCGTGCGACGTCGCGACGCACCGCGGCGTGGATGACCTGGTTCATGCTGAGGGCCTCGGGCATGACCGGACGCTAACGTCCGCCGCACCCGCCGGCGACCCCCATTCGCGGGAGGTTTGGACCAGTCAGCGATGGAGCGAGGCGACCCAGTTCTTCAGCAGCTCGGCGCCGGCGTCGCCGGACTTCTCCGGGTGGAACTGGGTCGCGGACAGCGGGCCGTTCTCCACCGCCGCCACGAACCGGTCTCCCCCGTGCTCCGCCCACGTCACCAGCGGCGCCGCGGTGCGGTCGTTGGTGACGAGGTCCCAGCTGCGGGCGGCGTAGGAGTGCACGAAGTAGAAGCGCTCGTCCTCGATTCCCGAGAAGAGCCGCGAGCCGCTCGGGACCTCGACGGTGTTCCACCCCATGTGGGGCACCACGTCGGCCTGCAGGCGGGTCACCAGGCCCGGCCACTCGTCGCAGCCCTCGGTCTCCACGCCGTGCTCGACCCCACCGGCGAAGAGCACCTGCATGCCGACGCAGATGCCCAGCACCGGCCGGCCGCCGGCGAGGCGACGGCCGATGATCCGCTCGCCCTTGATCGCGCGCAGCCCGGCCATGCAGGCGGCGTACGCCCCCACGCCCGGCACCACGAGGCCGTCCGCCGCGAGCGCGGTGTCGAAGTCGCTCGTGAGCGTGACCGAGGCGCCGGCGCGCTCGACCGCGCGCACGACGGAGCGCAGGTTGCCCGAGCCGTAGTCGAGGACGACGACGTCAGGCGTCACAGGGAGCCCTTCGTCGACGGCACGCCCGTCTCGCGCGGGTCGATGGCGACGGCGTCGCGGAAGGCCCGGGCGAACGCCTTGAACTGCGCCTCCACCACGTGGTGCGGGTCCCGGCCGCCCAGCACCCGCACGTGCAGCGCGAGGTGGGCGTGGAAGGAGATGGTCTCGAAGACGTGGCGCGTCAGCGAACCCATGTACGCCGCACCGGTGCCGCCGATCGCGACGTAGGCCTGGCCCTCGGGCTCACCGGTGTGCACGCAGTAGGGACGACCGGAGACGTCGACGACCGCCTGGACCAGCGCCTCGTCGAGCGGGACGGTGGCGTCGCCGAAGCGGCGGATGCCGACCTTGTCGCCCAGCGCCTCGCGCAGCGCCTGGCCGAGGACGATCGCGGTGTCCTCGACGGAGTGGTGCGCGTCGATGTGGGTGTCGCCGTTGGTGTGGACGGCGAGGTCGACCAGCGCGTGCCGGGCGAAGGCGTCGAGCATGTGGTCGTAGAAGCCCACGCCGGTGGACACCTCCGAGCGCCCGGTGCCGTCGAGGTCGACCTCGACCGTGACCTGGGACTCCTTGGTGATGCGCTCGATCCTGGCGGTGCGACTCATACGGGGTCCTTCGTGACGTCGGCGGTGGTCTCGCTGATGACCTGCTGGCTCTCCATTGTCTCCAGCAGGGCCTTCCTGAATGCTTCCATCTCATCGGTGGTGCCGATCGACACCCGCAGCCAGCCGTCCGGGCCGGTCTCGCGGATCAGCACCCCACGGTCGACCAGACCCTGCCAGACCGCGTGCCGGTCGGCGAACCGGCCGAAGAGCACGAAGTTGGCGTCGGAGTCGGCGACCTCGAAGCGCTGCTCGCGCAGCCAGCCCACGGTCGCGTCACGCTCGGCCCGCAGGTCGTCGACCTTGCCGAGCAGCTCGGGCGCGTGCCGCAGGGCGGCCAGCGCGGTCGCCTGGGTGACGGCGGACAGGTGGTAGGGCAGGCGCACCACGCGGATGGCGTCGCAGATGGCCGGGTCGGCGGCGAGGTAGCCGAGCCGCGCGCCCGCGAGCGCGAACGCCTTGCTCATCGTGCGGGTCACCACCAGGTTGCGGTGCGTGCCCAGCAGCTCCAGCGCGCTCGGCGTACCGGCCCGGCGGAACTCGCCGTAGGCCTCGTCGACCACCACGATGCCGCCCGGCTCGTAGGACGCCGCCGCCTCGCACAGCATGGTGATCGCCTCCGGCGGCAGGGCCGTGCCGGTCGGGTTGTTCGGGCTCGGGAGCAGCACCACCGAGGGCTGCCGGTCCAGGACGAGGGCCCGAGCCGCATCGAGGTCGAGGGAGAAGTCCTCGGCCCGGTGGCCGGCGTGCCACTCGGTGAGGGTGTCGCGTGCGTACTCGGGATACATCGAGTACGTCGGCGCGAACGACAGGGCGACCCGGCCGGGCCCGCCGAAGGCCTGCAGCAGCTGCAGCATGACCTCGTTGGACCCGTTGGCCGCCCACACCATGTCGGGCGTGATCCCGGAGCCGCCGTCGCTGTCGAGGTACGCCGCCAGCGCCTCACGCAGCTCGGTGAACTCCCGGTCCGGGTAGCGGTTGAGCGTCACCGCCGCCTCGCCGACCGCGCGGGCGATGTCGGCCGCCGCCTCCGGCGACGGACCGTAGGGGTTCTCGTTGACGTTGAGCTGGACCGGCGCCTCGTCCAGCGAGAGCTGGGGCGCACCGTAGGGCTCGATCCCCCGCAGCTCCTCGCGCAGGGGTGGGAACGTGGGGCTCACTGCTCGAACCGGACGCTGACGGCCTGGCCGTGGCCGGGCAGGTCCTCGGCCCCGGCCAGCGTCACGACGTGGTCGGCGACGTCGGCGAGCGCGGCCCGGGAGTAGTCGACGACGTGCACCGACTTGGTGAAGGCCCGCACCGACAGTCCGCTGGAGTGGCAGGCACATCCGGCGGTGGGCAGCACGTGGTTGGAGCCGGCGCAGTAGTCGCCGAGGGACACCGGCGCCCAGGGGCCGACGAAGATCGCGCCGGCGTTGCGCACGCGTGCGGCGTGGGCCGCGGCGTCGCGGGTGTGGATCTCGAGGTGCTCGGCGGCGTAGGCGTTGACCACGTCGACGCCCTGGTCCATGCCGTCGACGAGCACGATGCCGGACTGCTGCCCGCCCAGCGCGGTGCGGATCCGCTCGGTGTGCCGCGTCGCGAAGACCTGCTTGTCCAGCTCGGCCTCCACCGCGTCGGCGAGCGCGAGCGAGTCGGTGACGAGGACGGAGGCGGCCATCGGGTCGTGCTCGGCCTGGCTGATCAGGTCGGCCGCCACGTAGGACGCCTCGGCGCTGTCGTCGGCCAGGATCGCGATCTCGGTCGGACCGGCCTCGGAGTCGATGCCGACCACGCCGCGCAGCAGGCGCTTGGCGGCTGCGACGTAGATGTTGCCGGGACCGGTCACCAGGTCGACGGGCGCGCAGGGACCGGCGCCGTGGGCGAACATCGCGATGGCCTGGGCACCGCCCACGGCGTAGACCTCGTCGACGCCGAGCAGAGCGCACGCGGCCAGGATCGTGGGCTCGGGCAGACCGCCGCTGTTCTTCTGCGGCGGGCTGGCGAGCGCGATCGAGCGGACGCCGGCCACCTGGGCGGGCACGACGTTCATCACGACGCTGCTGACCAGCGGGGCGAGCCCACCCGGGACGTAGAGCCCGACCCGGTCGATCGGGACCTTGCGGTGGGTCACCGTGGCGCCCGGGGCGACCTGGCTGGTCACGTCCTGCTCGAGCTCGGCGGCGCAGGTGCCGCGCAGCCGGCGGATCGACTCCTCGAGCGCGCTCCGAACGGCCGGGTCGAGGTCGGCCAGGGCCGCCTCGATGGCCTCGCCGGACACCGCGATGTCGTCGCGGTCGACGCCGTCGAACTGCGTGGAGAACTCGGCGATCGCCTCGACCCCCCGGGCCCGGACGGCGTCGATGATCGGCTGCACCTGATGCGTGGCGGCCTCGACGTCGAACTCGGCGCGAGGCACGCTCGTGCGATAGTCGACGGACGCCGGATCGGCGCCCCGGAGGTCGATGCGACGGATCAGGGACATGGGTCGATTCTAGGTTCTCCGGCGGGTCGGCCCACATCCGCGGATGCGCGGTGGACACGCGGCGCTAGGGTCGGGACGTGAGCGGTCCGCTGCCGATGTTCCCGCTGAGCACCGTGGTGTTCCCGGGGATGAGCGTGCCCCTCCACGTCTTCGAGGACCGTTACAGGATGCTGGTCAACCACCTCCTCACGGTCGAGGACCCGGCCGCCCGGGTCTTCGGCACGGTCGCGATCCGCGAGGGCTACGAGGTCGGCGACCACGGCGCCCAGTCGGTCTACCGCGTCGGGTGCGTGCTCCAGCTGACCGAGGTCGAGCGTCGCGACGACGGCACCTTCGACATCGTGGCGGTGGCCCGCGAGCGCCTGATGCTCGAGGAGATGCAGCGAGGTGCCGACTTCCCCCAAGGCGTGGTCGCCGTTCTCCCGGAGCCGGAGGTCGACGTCCCCGCCGAGGTGCTCGACCGGGCCAGGGCCACGTTCACGGCCTTCCGCGCGGCGATGACCGAGCTCCAGGGCGACCCCTTCAGCGGGACGCTGCCCCGCGACCCCGACTACCTGGCCTGGACGCTGTCCGCGCTGACCCCGCTGCCGATGGCCGAGCGGCAGTCGCTCCTCGAGGCGGCCGACGCCACCGAGCGGCTGGTGCTCGTCACCCGCCTGCTGACCGAGGAGCTGCGCGCGATCAACGTCATCCCGTCGCTGCCCGCCACCCAGGTCGCCCGGACCGCCTGGTCCCCCAACTGACGCGCTGATGGCGAAGAAGTCACGTGCGGGCGGGGGTACGCCGGCGACGGTCGCGCTGACGGCCGCCGGCGTCGCCTTCGAGGTGCGGGCCTACGACCACGACCCGCGCTCGACGTCGTACGGCACCGAGGCGGCCGAGGCGCTCGGCGCGGACCCGGCCAGGGTGTTCAAGACGCTCCTCGCCTCGCTGGACGGGAAGCTGGTGGTCGGCATCGTCCCGGTGTCCGGCCACCTCGACCTCAAGGCGCTGGCACGCGCCCTGGGCGGCAGCAAGGCGGTGATGGCCGAGGTCGCCGCCGCCGAGCGGGCCACGGGCTACGTCGCCGGCGGCATCTCCCCCATCGGCCAGAAGAGGTCGCACCCGACGGTGCTCGACGAGTCCGCGCTCGGGCACGAGACGATCCTCGTCTCCGGCGGCCGCCGCGGCTTCGACATCGAGCTCTCGCCCCGCGACCTGGTGGCGGTCACCGGTGCGGTGACCGCCACGATCGGTCGCTGAGTCAGTCGGTCGTCAGCTTGAACAGGCCGTGCATGACGTCGCCGTCGACCCAGCCGCTGACACCGAAGGCGGAGAGCGGCGCGAGGTTCTCACTGACCTCGGGCCAGTCCTCGGTGATCCGGACGAGCCAGTCGTCGTCGGCGTCGAAGTTGACGAACAGCACCGTCTGAGCGTCGTCGCTCTCGACCACCTGGGCGTAGTCGTCGTTGTCGCCCAGGTCACCACCGGACTCGAGCTTGCCGCGGTAGTCGTCCTGGAGCGCGAGCACGGCGTAGCCGTCGCTCTCGGTGACCACCATGAACTCGGCCATCTCCGGGGGGGCCTGCGCGCTGATCTTGTCGAGCACCGCCTGGATCTCCTCGGCGTCGCCCTTGACCCGGATGCCTGCCGGGACCTCGCCCGGGCCGCCGTTGGTGATGGCGTCGGGGTCGATGCCGCTGCCGAGCGAGACCGTCACGCCGTCACCGAGCAGCGTCTCGAGGTCCTCGGGGAACGCCAGGCCGGTCTCGGCCTCGAGCTGCGAGATCTCCTCGTCGATGTCGGAGCCGTCCGAGGACGACAGGGTCTTCTTCGCGTAGTCGAGCATCGCCTGGCCCCAGCCCTCCTCGAGAGCGAAGCCGAGCGCGGCGACCGTGTCCTCGGGGAGGCCGGCGACCATGCTGACGCCCTGGTCGCTCTGCACGTACTTCGTCATGTCGGGCTGGTAGTCGGACATGGCGTACTCGATCTCGACCGCGCCGTCGTCGAAGCGGACCGTGGCGGCCGCGCCGTCGAAGTCGTCGATCATCTGCTGGAGATTCTCGGGCACCTCCTCCGGGGTCTCCTGCGGCGTCATGCCGAGGTCGCCGCGCATCATCGAGCCGGGACTGAACCCGCCGAGGTCGTCGAGGTACGAGGTCACGCCCTTGGCGACGTAGACGGACATGAAGCCGTCGTCGCCGGCCTGACCGGTCCACTTCTCGAAGGACGCGTCGCCGGAGAGCGAGCCGTCGCCGGCAGCGTCCACCACCTGCGAGGCGATGTCCTTGGTCTCGGCCAGCACCATCCAGTCGCCCTCGACGACCCAGCCGCCGACGTCGCCCTCGGCCTCCTCGCCGCCACCGCACACGTCGATGAGCTTCGCGACGCCCGCCTCGGCCTTGCCGGCGTCGGTGACCTGGACGACACCCACCGGCGCGGGGGTGTCCTCACCGAGGTCGACCGCGGCCATCGCGGCGCGCGAGCCGAGCCACGGCTTGACGTCCTCGGCGTAGTCGAGGCCCTCGCACCCGCCGGACTTGGTGATCTCCTCGAACAGGCGCTCGCGCAGGTCGTCGTCCGTCTCGAGGTCGATCTTGTCGGTGAACCCGGGGAACTTGCGCAGCGTCTTGATGGCCTCGATCTTCTGGCCGCCGCTCGGGTCGAGGTCGACGCTGAAGTAGGCGACCGTCGAGTCCGGGAGCGCCTCCGACGGCTGGGACCCCGTCGAGAAGAAGCTGCTGGCCGCCCAGGCCCCTCCGGCCACGACGGCGCCGCCGGCCACGAGGGCGCCGAGCACGATGAGGCGCTTGCGGTTGTCGTTGTCAGGCGTGGCCTCGACTGGGCCAGAGGCGTCCAGGTAGTCCGGCCCGCCCGGTGTCATGCTCATGTCAGTCCTGCTCCCCCGTTGCACGCGGTCCGGCACGTCGGGACCGCCCCGTTCTGGTCGCGGTCAGCCTACCCGCGAGGGCGCTTGCCCAACCCCCGACTTCCCAGGAGATAGGTCCCGACCAGACCGGCCATCGCGCCCATGGGGAACGCCACCAGGGCAGTGCTGTGCCAGGGTTCTCGATCGGGGTCGGGAGCAGTCAGCCCGAGTCCCCCGGAGAGGGGTGTGTAGTCGGGCTTGCCGGCCGCGAGCGCCTGCGGGTCGTTGGGTCCCAGGCTGCTGCCGACGACGTACATCAGCACACCTGCGAGGCATGCTCCGACGAGCACGGCGGCGACCGTCGCCATCTCGTGGTCGCGGCGCAGCCCGGCCAGCACCGCGAGGACGAGGCCCAGCGGGAAGGCGATCACCACGAAGAGCGCGATGCCGCTGAAGGAGTAGTCGGGGCCGGCCGGCTCGAGGTACCACTGGCCCTGGTAGGTCAGCCCGTCGGGTGCGTCCCAGAGCCGCTCCCACAGCACACCGGCACCGGCCCCGGCGACCAGGAAGGCGGTCAGCACGACCGCCACCCGCGTCGCGACTGTGCTGCTCCCGCTCGCCATGCCGTCCACGGTGCCACCCACGTCCTCGTCCACCAGGTCGTTCACCCGGTCAGGCACCCGGGACCGAGGAGCTGCTTGAGGTCGGCGAACAGGGCGGGGCTGGGACTGACCCGCAGGTTGTCGTCGAGGCGCAGCACCTTGGTCGAGCTGCGGGTCAGCAGGCGCAGCTGGACCTCGGTCATGCCGGGGTGGGTCCCGAGCACGTCGCGCAGCTGGGCGACCACGGGCGGCGTGCAGCGGGTCGACGGGAGGCTGATCACCACCGGTCCGGTCGGACCCTGGGTCAGGTCGGGGGCGGTGACCTCCTGGGCCCGCAGCTCGGGCTGGTCCTTGTCGCGCGAGAGCTGGCCCTTGATCCGCACGATCTGGTCCTCGACCAGCAGGGTCGAGGCGAGCGTGTAGGCACTCGGGAAGAGCAGCACCTCGATCGCGCCGTCGAGGTCCTCCAGCGTGATGGTGGCCCACGGGTCGCCGCGCTTGGTGATCTTGCGTGCCACCGAGGTGATCAGGCCGCTGACGGTCAGGGTCGAGCCGTGGGCCCGCTCCTCGTCGAGCATCAGCTGGCCGATGGTGCAGTCGGTGCCCTGCGAGAGCACGTGCTCGAGACCGAGGAGCGGGTGGTCGGAGACGTAGAGGCCGAGCATCTCGCGCTCGTGGCCGAGCAACGTCATCTTGTCCCAGTCGTCGATGTCCGGGATCGTCACGCTCACGCCGAAGCCGGCGTCGTCGTCGTCGCTGAGCCCGCCGAACAGCGAGTCCTGGCCGATCGCCTCGTTCTTCTTGAGGTCGACGAACTGGTCGACCGCCGTCTCGTGCACGGCGGCGAGGGCGCGTCGGCGGTGCTTCATGTCGTCGAACGCGCCGGCCTTGATCAGCGACTCCACGACCCGCTTGTTGCACACCAGCGCCGGGACCTTCTCCATGAAGTCGTTGAAGTCCGCGTAGCGGCCCTTGCTCTCGCGGGCCGACACGATGCCGTCGACGACGTTGCTGCCGACGTTGCGCACGGCGGTGAGGCCGAAGCGGATGTCGTTGCCGACGGGGGTGAAGTTGGCGTGGGACTCGTTGACGTCGGGCGGCAGGACCTGGATCTTCATCCGGCGACACTCGTTGAGGTAGATCGCCATCTTGTCCTTGTCGTCCTTCACCGACGTCAGGAGGGCGGCCATGTACTCGGTCGGGTAGTTGGCCTTGAGGTAGGCGGTCCAGTAGGTGATGACGCCGTAGGCGGCGGAGTGCGACTTGTTGAAGGCGTAGTCGGAGAACGGGAGCAGGATCTCCCAGAGCTTGTCGATCGCGACCTGCGGGAAGCCGCGCTCGAGCATGCCGGCCTGGAAGCCGGCGTACTGCTTGTCGAGCTCCTCCTTCTTCTTCTTGCCCATCGCGCGCCGCAGGTTGTCGGCCGCACCCAGGGTGAAGCCGGCCAGGACCTGGGCGATCGCCATCACCTGCTCCTGGTAGACGATCAGGCCGTAGGTCTCCCCCAGCACCGGCTCGAGCGCCTCGGCCAGGGCCGGGTGGATCGGCTCGATCGGCTCGCGGCCGTTCTTGCGGCGGGCGTACTTGTTGTGGGAGTCGGCGCCCATCGGGCCGGGGCGGTAGAGCGCGCTCACGGCGGTGATGTCGGCGAACTGGTCGGGCTGCATCGAGCGCAACAGCGAGCGCATGCCCGAGCCGTCGAGCTGGAAGACGCCGAGGGTGTCGCCGCGGCCCATCAGCTCGTAGGTGGCCCGGTCGTCGAAGGGCAGCTCCTCGAGGACGACGTCCTCGTCGCGGTTGACCTTGATGTTGCCGAGGGCGTCCTCGAGGGTGCGGAGGTTGGAGAGGCCGAGGAAGTCCATCTTGACCAGCCCGAGCGACTCGCACATCGGGTAGTCGAACTGGGTGATGACCGCGCCGTCCTGGGGGCGGGCCATGATCGGCACGATGTCGATCAGCGGCTCGCTCGACATGATCACGCCGGCTGCGTGCACGCCCCAGTTGCGGATCTGGCCCTCGAGGCCCAGGGCCGTCTCGTAGATCGTGCGGACCTCGGGGTCCTGGTCGTGCAGCGCCCGGAACTCGCCGCCGTCGCGGTAGCGCTTGTGGTTGGGGTCGAAGACGTCCTTGAGCGCGACGCCCTTGCCCATCACGTCGGGCGGCAGCGCCTTGGTGATGCGGTCGGAGATCGCGAAGCCGTGGTCGAGCACGCGGGCGGCGTCCTTGATGGCGGCCTTGGACTTCAGCCGGCCGAAGGTCGCGATCTGCGCGACGCGCTCGGCGCCGTACTTCTGGCTGACGTAGGCGATCACCTCGCCCCGGCGGGCGTCGTCGAAGTCGATGTCGAAGTCGGGCATCGAGGGGCGCTCGGGGTTGAGGAAGCGCTCGAAGAACAGGCCGTGCTCCAGCGGGCACAGGTCGGTGATGCGCAGCGCGTAGGCCGCGATCGAGCCCGCTCCCGAGCCGCGGCCGGGTCCGACGCGGATGCCGTTGTCCTTGGCCCAGTTGATGAAGTCGGCGACCACGAGGTAGTAGCCGCAGTAGCCCTTCTGGGAGATGATCGCGAGCTCCATCTCGACCCGGTCGCGCACCTCCTGGTCGAGCCGGTCGCCGGGGTAGCGCGCCTCGATGCCGCGCCAGACCTCCTTGCGGAACCACGAGTCCTCGGTCTCGCCCTCCGGCACGTCGGCGCGCGCCATGTAGCCGCCGGTGGACTCGGTGAACTCGACCTCGCACCGCTCGGCGATCGCGAGGGTGTTGTCGCACGCCTCGCCCATGCCGTACTGGTCGGCCCACACCGCGCGCATCTCGGCGGCCGACTTGATGTAGTAGCCGCCGCCGTCGAACTTGAGACGGTTGGTGTCGGCGAGCCGCTTGCCCGACGCCACGCAGATGAGGGCGTCCTGGCCGGCGGCGTCCTCGGGGTTGGTGTAGTGGGTGTCGTTGGTGACGATGGCCGGCAGGTCGAGCGTCTTGGCGATCCTGAGCAGGTCGTCGCGGGTGGCGCGCTCGGCAGCGATGCCGTGGTCCATCAGCTCGAGGAAGAAGTTGTCCTTGCCGAAGATGTCCTGGAACTCGCCGGCCGCCTTGAGCGCCTCGTCGTACTGCCCCAGCGTCAGCCGGGTCTGGATCTCGCCGGAGAGGCACCCGGTGCTGGCGATGATGCCCTTGGCGTAGCGCTGCAGCAGCTCGCGGTCCATGCGGGGCTTGTAGTAGTAGCCCTCGAGGCTGGCCAGGCTCGCCAGCCGGAACAGGTTGTGCATCCCCTCGGTGTTCTCCGCCCACATCGTCATGTGGGTGTAGGCGCCACCACCGGCGACGTCCTTGCCGCCCTCCTCGGCGGAGTCGCCCTTGCCCCACCGGACCCGACGGCGCTCGCCGCGCATGGTGCCGGGCGTGAGGTAGGCCTCGATGCCGATGATCGGCTTGACGCCGTGCTTGCGGGCCTTGCTGTAGAAGTCGTAGGCCCCGTGGAGGTTGCCGTGGTCGGTCATCGCGATCGCCGGCATGCCGAGCTCGGCGGTGCGCTGGAACAGCCCGTCGAGCAGGGATGCGCCGTCGAGCATGGAGTACTCGGTGTGCACGTGCAGGTGCACGAAGTTGTCGTGGGAGCCGGCGGCCGACATGGAGGAGACTTCCGCACCTTTCGAGGGTCGCTGACGGGGTCTGTTTCTGGGGTTGCTGACTGCGCAGCGGAGAGGGGGGAAGAGCAGTCAGCCTACGTCAGTGTGCCCGGCCCCACCGACAAGACACCCGACCCGATCCACGACCCGGAGCCCGTCGGCGCGGGGTGCCCTCACAGCCAGTCGATGGCGTGCCCGTGGCCGTGGCTCCACGCCACGGGGACGCCGTCCAGCGCCGTCACGAAGCGACCCGAGGGGACCTCGCGACCACCCGTCACCGCGGGCAGGACGCGTCGTCCCTCGTTGCTGATCCACCGGCACCGTCCCTCGGCCACCAGACCGATCATCAGGTCGTGGAAGCGGTCACGATCGGCCTCCTCGAGGTAGGCGATCACGGCGGAGTGGAAGACCACGGGCGTGCCGTGCGGGGCGGCCTCGTCGAGCAGGTCGGGGAGGTGGTCGAGGAGGTCACCGCGGCGCAGAGCGGGCGGCTCGCGGCGCGCGACCTCGATCGCCTCGCGCAACCGATGACGTCGCTCGTCCTGCTCGGGCCACACGAGGTTCTCCAGCCAGGCCATCGCGTCCTCGTCGGAGACGTCGAGCGGGTTGAGGTCGACCCCGCCCCGCCACGCCACCTCGGGGTGCTTCGCGGGCACCGGGAGCGCACCGGTGGCCTCGGCGGTGAGGACCGGACCGCCGCTCCCCCGCAGCCCGCCCAGCGGCGGCCAGACGTAGTCGTACCGGTCGGGGAACAGGCACAGCCCGGCGCTCGCCCCCACCTCGATGAGCGCAAGAGGTCCGTCGAGGAGCCCGAGGACGGGCGCCAGGGTGGCCAGGCGCCCCACCTCGTTGGTCTGGGTCGCCCGGGACATGACGGTGGCCCGGACCTCGGCCTCCCGCTCGAGCAGGACGCGGCGCAGTCCGTCGTACGACCCCGGCGCGGGTGCGCCGTGCCAGCGTGCAGCCGCGAGGACGAGGTTGGGCTGGCGCTTGATCGGGGGCAGCGTGTCCAGCCAGGCGAGCACCGCGGCGTCCTCGGCGACCCCCAGCGCCCACTCCTCGAAGCAGGGCGAGTCGCCGGCCGCGTAGGTGGCGAAGTCGCGGTACTCCTCGATCACGTCGTCGTAGAGCAACATGCCGCCATCTTGTCCGGTCAGCGGCTGGCGTCGAGCGACTGGGCGATGATCACGTCGACGATCCGGGCGACGCGCTCCTCCCCCAGCTCGGGCACCACGGCCGCGATCCGGCGCACGATCTCGGCCTCGCGCCGCGGGTCACGCTCGTGGGACGGCTTCACGGCCTGGACCGCCCGCGTCAGCGCCGTACGCCGCGCGAGGACGTCGCCGAGCACCAGGTCGGCGTCGTCGATGAGCCCGCGCAGGAAGACCAGCGGCTCCGGCCCGGGCCAGGCGACCCGGATGTCGGGAGCGTGCTCCTCGTTGGCGGAGCCGTCGGTCCGCTCGAGCTCCAGGCACCCGCGCCGGCGGTAGAACGTGCGGGCCGGCTCGTTGGACTCGAAGACCCAGAGGCAGAACCCCTGCGGGCGCAACGTGGTCACCGTCTCGAACAGCGCGGTGCCCACCCCGGCGCCCTGGTGGTCGGGGTGGACGTAGAGGTCGTCGAGCCACGTGGGGGTCGAGCGGGCATAGCCGGCCACGGCGTCTCCCCGCGTCGCCAGCCACACGTCGTACGTCGTCAGGTCCCAGCCGGCGACCCAGGCCCGCACCTCGTCGTCCGCGTGCACGCCGGGCGGGAACGCGGGACCGGCGGCGCGACGCGCAGCGAGGTGGACCTCGGCCAGCGCGGGCAGGTCGCCCACGGTGGCCGGTCGCAGCGCCATGTCGGCCGGCATGACGTCAGTGCTCGTCGCGGACGACCTCGAGCGCGTGCGCCAGGTCGTCGGGGTAGGTGGACTCGTAGGTGACGTAGTCGCCGGTCTCGGGGTGCTCGAAGCCGAGGCGCATGGCGTGGAGCCACTGGCGCTCCAGGCCGAGGCGCTGGGCGAGCGCCGGGTCGGCGCCGTAGGTCAGGTCACCCACGCACGGGTGCTTGAGCGCGCTCATGTGCACCCGGATCTGGTGGGTGCGCCCGGTCTCGAGGTGGATCTCGAGGAGGCTGGCGAACCGGTGGGCCTCGAGCGTCTCGTAGTGGGTGATGCTGTGCCGGCCGTCGCCCATCACGGCGAACTTGTAGTCGAACTTGGGGTGCCGGCCGATCGGAGCGTCGACCGTGCCGGTCAACGGGTCGGGGTGGCCCTGCACCAACGCGTGGTAGGTCTTGTCGACCGTGCGGTGTCGGAAGGCGTTCTTGAGCACGGAGTAGGCGTGCTCGGACTTCGCGATGACCATGACGCCGGAGGTGCCGACGTCGAGGCGCTGGACGATGCCCTCGCGTTCCTTGGCGCCGCTGGTGGAGATCCGGAAGCCCGCGCCGGCGAGGTGCCCGACGACGGTGGGTCCGCGCCAGCCGGGCGAGGGGTGCACGGCGACGCCGACGGGCTTGTCGATCACGACGATCGCGTCGTCGTCGTGGATGATCCGGATCCCCTCGACGACCTCCGCCTTCACCTCGAGCGGGTCACGCTCGGCCGGGATCGTCACGTCGAGCATGGCACCGGCGTGGACGCGGTCGCTCTTGCCGACCGCGTCGCCGTCGACCTGCACCAGGCCCTGGGAGATCAGGTCGGCGGCCTTGGTGCGCGAGAAGCCGAACATCCGCGCCATCGCGGCGTCGACGCGCTCGCCGGCGAGGCCGTCGGGCACGAAGACGGTGCGCTGCTCGGCGTGGGTGGTCATCCGTCCCCGGAATCGCGGGACCCGTCGAGGGCCACGCCACGGAAGGTCTGCAGGATGATCAGCCCGGCGGCGACGTTGATGCAGATGTCGGCGACGTTGAAGACGGGCCAGTTGGGCAGCATCAGGAAGTCGACCACGTGGCCGTGGAACGGCTCGGGCTCGCGGACGATGCGGTCGGTGAGGTTGCCGCCCACGCCGCCTAGCAGGAACCCGAGGGCCAGCGCCCACCCCGTGCTGGCGAGGCGGCGGCTCAGCCACAGGACGACGACCACGGCCACCATCGCCAAGCAGGTGAAGACGATCGTGAAGCCGGTGCCCGTGCTGAACGCGGCACCGGGGTTGAACGTCAGGTGGAGGGTGAACCAGTCACCCAAGACCTCGACGTCACCGTCGGCCAGGGAGGCCAGCGCCCACTGCTTCGAGGCGAGGTCGGCGGCGTAGGCCAGCGCGGCCATGCCTGCGAAGATCAGTCGTGCGTCGAGGCGCCGACGGGCCGGGTCGTGGTCGACCTGGTCGCTGGGATTCAGCGACGCTCCTCGCGCTGCTTGCATGACATGCACAGTGTGGCATGGGGCACCGCCATCAACCGATTCTTGCCGATGGGGTTGCCGCAGGAGTCACAGACGCCGTAGCTGCCGTCGTCGATGTGCGACAGCGCCCGGTCGATCTGGGACAGCGTCTCGCGCTCCCGGGCCAGCACGGTGAGCTCGTGGTCGCGCTCGAAGCTGGTCGCACCGACGTCGGCCTGGTCCTGCCCGGCGCCGTCGCCGGCGTCGCGCATCAGTCGGGCGAGCTCGGCCTCGGACTGCCCGACGATGACCGACAGGCGCTCCTGGTGCTCGCGGAGCTCCTTGACGACCTCGTTGAGCTCGCCCCGGGTCCAGGGGTCCTCGCCGTCGAGCACGACCAGTCGTGCGGGGGTCGCCTTGCGGGGTGCTGCCTTCTTGGCCGGAGCCGCCTTCGTCACAGGAGTTGCCTTCTTCGCAGGTGCGGTCGTGGTCGCCGGGGAGGTCTTCTTGGCGGCCGTCTTGGTGGCGGGAGCGGCCTTCTTGGCGGCCGTCTTCTTCGCCGGCGCGGTCTTCGTGGCCGGCGCGGCCTTCTTGGCGGCCGTCTTCTTCGCCGGCGCGGTCTTCGTGGCCGGAGCCGTCTTCTTGGCGGCCGTCTTCTTGGCCGGAGCGGCCTTCTTGGCCGGAGCCGCCTTGGTGGCCGCGGCCTTCTTCACAGGGGCGGCCTTCTTGGCAGGGGCCGACTTCTTCGCCGGAGCCGCCTTCGTGGCGGGTGCCTTCTTGGCGGGTGCCTTCTTCGCCGGCGCCTTGTCCGTGGCGGTCGATGAGGCGCTCTTGCGGCCGATCACTCGCTTGGCCGCTGCCGCAGCAGTGCCGGCCAAGGACTTGCGCGTACTGCCAGCCATCTCCGAGGGCCTCCAGCCAGTCAATGGGTGTGGCAGGAACCACACGGTGGCAGGGAGGGTATCCGCTGCCACCCACAGAGCCAACAGCGGCTCGCCGAAATGCGAAGAACGGCCACCCTCACGGGTGGCCGTCCTCCATTCACAGACGTGTTCGAAGGTGTCAGCCCTCGTCGTCGCCCAGCACCGAGCGGAGGCGCTTGGGCCCGTGACCGCTGTCCACCGGAGCCTGGCTCTCGGCGCCGTTGGAGAGCGCCTCGAGCTGCTGGGTGAAGTAGGTCTTGAGGCGGGAGCGGTACTCGCGCTCGAACTGGCGAAGCGTCTCCACGTCGCTGTTGAGCTTGTCGCGCTCCTTCTCCAGGTCGCCGAACATCTGCTGGCGGCGCTCGGCCGTCTCGGAGTCGAGCATCTGCGAACGCTGGCGCGCGTCGGCCTCCATGCGGTCGGCCTTGGTCTTCGACTCGGCCTCGAGGCGCTCGGCCTTGGTGCGGGCGGCCCCGACGATGCGGTCGGCCTCGTTCTTGGCGTCCTCGACGAGCTCGTCGGCGTTGCGCGTGGCGATCTCGAGCAGACGGGCGGCGGCGTTGGAGGCGTCGGCGATGTTGCTGACGCGCGCGGTCTGCACGGGAGCGGCGGCAGGTGCCGCGGCGACCACCGGTGCGGCGGGCTCCGGCTCGGGCTCCGGCTCGGGCTCTGGCGCGGCAGGGGCGAACGAGGCAGGGGCAGCGGGCGCGGTGGCACCGCCCGACTGTGCGGCGGACAGCTTCGACCGGAGGTCGTCGTTCTCCTTGGTGAGCCGCGCGAGCTCGGCCTCGACCTCGTCGAGGAACTGGTCCACCTCGCCCATGTCGTACCCCTCACGGAGACGGACAGGCGTAAAGCGCTTGTTGCTCACGTCCTCAGGCGTCAGCGGCATGACCTCACCCAAACTTTCAGTCTTCGATTCACGGTGGCTCTGCTGTCAGGAGACAATAGCGCCCGGCGCCGCACGGGGCACAGTGACCCGTGTGACGGATGGTTCAGAGCCCGAAGATGGTGACGACCACGTTCAGCAGCAACCATGCTGCCACCATCACGAGCAGGAAGCTCAGGTCGAGCGCGACCGAGCCGATGCGCAACGGCGGAATGACCTTGCGCAGCGCCACGATGGGCGGATCCGTCGCGGAGTAGACACCCTCGAGCGCGACGAGCAGGGGTCCGTGCGGCGTCCACTGCCGGGCGAAGACCTGGACCCAGTCCACGATGAACCGGATCCAGAGCAGCCCGATGAAGACGAGCAGGATGATGTAGAGCGTCTGGCCGAAGATCTGCACGGGTTAAGAGTGCCTCAGCTCTGGTTGAAGAAGCCGTCCTCGGCGATCCGCTGCTTGTCCTCGGCCGAGACCGCGACGTTGGGCGGCGAGAGCAGGAAGACCTTGTTGGTCACGCGCTCGATCGAGCCTCGGGTGGCGAAGATCAGGCCGGCGGCGAAGTCGACGAGACGCTTGGCGTCGTTGTCGTCCATCTCGCTGAGGTTCATGATCACCGGGGTGCCGTCACGGTAGTTCTCACCGACGAGACGGGCCTCGTTGTAGTTGCGGGGGTGCAGGGTGGTGATGCGGCTCAACTCAGCCACGACTCCTGTCTGGACCGAGGCCGGTCGGCGGCGCTCGGCGAGGTCGGACACAGGGGCAGGGCGACGCTCGCGAGCCACGGGACGCTGGTCGACAGCCTCCTGCGTGGACGTCTCGGTGTCACCGTCGTACTCGTCGTAGTGGCCGGTGTCCTCGAGCAGGCCGAGGTACTCGCCGATCTTGCGCATCGCGCCGCTCATGAGACTGATCCTCTGCTAGTGATGGTGGCCGGTCCGGACACCAGGTGAGATGTTGTCGACATTACTGGACCTGGGGCCTCGGACCGAGGACCGCAGACCCGACACGCACGTGTGTCGCGCCGTGGACGATCGCCGCCTCGAGGTCGCCGCTCATCCCCGCCGAGAGGACGGCGGCGTCGGGGTGCTCGCGCAGGAAGTCCGCACGGACCTCCGCGAGTCGCGCGAAGGCCACGCCGGGCTCCTCGCCCAGGGGCGCCACCGCCATCAGGCCGCGCAGCCGGAGCATGCCCGCCTCGTCCACCCGCCGGGCCAGGTCGGCGAGGTCGGCAGGGTCCGCCCCCGACCGGTGCTCCGCGCCGGGCGGGTCGAGGCTGACCTGGAGCAGGACGTCGAGGTCGTGGCCACGCGTGTGGGCTCCGCGCGAGAGCGGAGCCACCAGCTTGGCGCGGTCGAGCGACTCGACCACGTCGGCGTACGCCGCGACGGCCGCGGCCTTGTTGGACTGCAGGCCCCCGATGAAGTGCCACCGCAGCCCGAGGTCGGCGCACTCGGCAGCCTTGACCTCGGCCTCCTGGTGGCGGTTCTCACCGACGTCGGTGACGCCGAGGTCGGCCAGGAGGCGCACGTCGGAGGCCGGGAAGAACTTGGTGACCACGACGAGGGAGACCTCGGCGGGGTCGCGCCCCGCCTGCCCGCAGGCGGTCGCGATGCGACGGCGTACGACGTCGAGGTTGGCGGCGAGCTCGTCACGGCGAGCGGTGTGGCTCATGCGTGGCTCCAGATGACCCCGGCGAACCGGGTGGCGGCCGCTCCGTCGCGGCGGTAGGACGGCCAGGTCGGGTCCTCGCGCGTGCAGGCGTCCACGGTGCGTACGTCGGTGATGCCGGCCGCCTGCAGCTGCGCGCGCACGCCGGCGCCGAGGTCGAGCGCCGGGGTGCCCCACGAGGTGGTCGAGCGCGACTCGGCTACGATCGCGGCGACCTCCTCCTGGAGCTCGGCCGGCACCTCGTAGCAGGCGCCGCACACGTGGGGGCCGATCCAGGCGACGGTCGGGTCGGCGCCGCGCTCGCGCAGCGCCGCGACCGCGGCAGGTACGACGCCCGCGGCCAGCCCGGGACGACCGGCGTGCGCGGCCGCGATCCAGCCGGTCTCGGGGTCTCCCAGCAGCACCGGCACGCAGTCGGCGGCGCGGGCGAGCAGCGCGACGCCGGGCTGCGAGGTGTAGAGGGCGTCGCAGGCCGGCGCCTCCCGCGGGAGCGCCTCGACGAGGGCGGCCTCCGCGCCGTGCACCTGGTGCATGAGCACCGGTGTCGCACCGGACTCCTCGGAGATCCGGGCAAGAGCCTCCGCGCGCACCTGCTCCTCGGCGGCGTCGCCGAGGCTGAGGGAGACGTCGGTGAAGGCGACCTCGATCACGAGGTCGCCTTCGATCCGATCGCGGTGGCGCAGCAGGCTCAAGGGGTGGCGGTCACTTCAGGAAGTCGGGCACGTCGAGGTCGTCGTCGTCGAACTGGACCTGACGGGCCTGACGCGGCTGGGCCGGGGCCGCGGGCGCCTCCGAGGGGGACGGGGCGAACGTCGTCCGGGCAGCGGGCTCCGACGGCGCGGACGCAGCCTGCGCAGGAGCAGGCGAGCCGTGCTGCGCGGGCGCAGCCGGGGCCGCCTTGGTGGCGAGCTGCTGGGCCGCGGCGCGGGTCTGCTCCTGGGTCTGGGCCGGCTGGCCCTGGCGCAGGACGTTGCCGTCCGAGCGACGCTTCGGCATGCCGCCGTCGAAGCCGGCGGCGATGACGGTCACCCGCACCTCGTCACCGAGCGCGTCGTCGATGGTCGCGCCGAAGATGATGTTGGCCTCGGCGTGGGCGGCCTGCGAGACGAGCGCTGCCGCCTCGTTGATCTCGAAGAGACCGAGGTCGGAGCCCCCCGCGATGGAGAGCAGCACGCCGTGGGCACCCTCGATGCTCGCCTCGAGCAGCGGGCTCGAGACCGCCATCTCCGCGGCGGCGACCGCACGGTCCTCACCGCGGGCGGAGCCGATGCCCATGAGGGCGGAGCCGGCGTTGGCCATGACGGACTTCACGTCGGCGAAGTCGAGGTTGATCAGGCCCGGGGTGGTGATCAGGTCGGTGATGCCCGAGACGCCCTGGAGCAGGACCTGGTCGGCCTGCTTGAAGGCGTCGAGGATCGACACGTTGCGGTCGGTGATCGAGAGCAACCGGTCGTTGGGGATCACGATGAGGGTGTCGACCTCTTCGCGGAGCTGGCTGATGCCCTCCTCCGCGGAGTTGGCCCGACGGCGTCCCTCGAAGGCGAACGGACGGGTCACGACACCGATGGTCAGGGCGCCCAGCGAGCGGGCGATGCGCGCCACGACGGGGGCGCCGCCGGTGCCGGTGCCGCCGCCCTCGCCCGCGGTCACGAACACCATGTCGGCGCCCTTGATGACCTCCTCGATCTCGTCGGCGTGGTCCTCGGCCGCCTTGGCGCCCACGTCGGGGTTGGCGCCGGCGCCGAGGCCACGGGTGAGCTCACGGCCGATGTCGAGCTTGACGTCGGCGTCGCTCATGAGGAGTGCCTGGGCGTCGGTGTTGATCGCGATGAACTCGACGCCCTTGAGGCCGACCTCGATCATCCGGTTGACGGCGTTGACGCCACCGCCACCGATGCCCACGACCTTGATGATCGCCAGGTAGTTCTGCGCTGCTGCCACGGCTCCGGGGCCTTCCTTGAGTGGTCTGTGTGTCTAGGTCTGTGTGACGGAGGACTGAGCGTTGAGGAGATGCGAACCCGGGGAATGGTTCGAGCTCCGATCCGCCTCCCCAGGAGCCGCGGAACCCTAACCGTGTTCCTGAGGGTTATAGTTATGTCAACCTCGCGTTTCGCTAGACCATAGGCAGCGGTCCGCCGCCGATCCGGCAGACACGCCCGCGTGTCGGGCTTCGGTGAAGAAAATTCTGCGCGCCACCCTGGCGGCGTACGACACCCGCCGCCCCAGCCTGGCGGCATACGACACCCGGCCGCCCCACCCTGGCGGCGTACGACACCCGCCAGCTCCACCCTGGCGGCGTACGACACCGAATCCCGCTGTCGCGATGTCGTATGCCGCCACTCTCGCCAAGGCCGATGTCGTATGCCGCCACCCACACTGAGCCGGATGTCGTCTGCCGGGATACGACACCCGCCAGCTCCACCCTGGCGGCGTACGACACCCCATCGAGCGGGAGCGCCGTCGTATGCCGCCACCCTCGCCCAAGACCGATGTCGTATGCCGCCACCCACACTGAGCCGGATGTCGTCTGGCTGCGTACGACCGGCCGCCCGAGCGTGGCGGCGTACGACACCGGGCCGCTCCACCCTGGCGGCACACGACACACCATCGAGCTGGAGCGCCGTCGGATGCCGCCACCCTCGCCCAAGGCTGATGTCGTATGCCGCCACCCCCACCGGAACGGGAGGGAGCGAGGCTCAGCCGGTGGTCTCGCGGACTGTCGGGTTGCCCGGGACGCTCACGTCGTAGACCAGGGCCTTCTCGGCCGCCATCAGCCGGTCGATCACCTGGGCCTTGAGCTCGGACTCCTCCGCGCTCCCCCACAGGACCTGACGCCCGTCGCGCATGACGAGGGTGATCTGGTCGACGGTGGCCACCTCGACGTGGTCGACGCGGGTCGCCAGGTCCTCGGGCAGGGCCGACACGACGGTGGCGGCCTCCTTGAGCGCGTCGGTGCCGGCCGCTCCCCCGGGCCGGATGCGCGGCATCCCGCGCGGCACGGTCTTGTAGTCGCGGAACACCACGCCCTCGGCGTCGAGGCCGCGGATGCGTCCCGCCAGCTCGACCACCGCCACCGCGGTGCGCTCGACGACCTCGATGCGTACGGCGTCGGGCCAGGTGCGGGTCACGTCGACCGACTCGATCTCGGCCAGCGACCCGACGCGCGCGTCGGCGCGGGCCAGGTCCACGAGCGCGAGCTGGTCGCCGATCGGGACGTCCGCGACCTCACGGATCCGCGCGTCGCTGAGCAGCTCGTTGCCGACGACCTCGACCTTGGCGACCTGGAGGGTGGCGGAGAAGAACACCAGCCAGACCGCCGTGGCCACGAGCGCGACCACGGCGACAAGGGCGACCACGTAGCGCAGCGACAACCACCGGCGCGCCCACTGCCGTCGCGCGAAGCGGCGACGGGTGCGCCGGCTCCTGCGGTCCTCCTGCTCCACTCACGCACCCCCGAGCAGCTCGAGCACCTGCGGCCCGACGCTCGTGATGTCGCCGGCGCCGAGGGTGATCACGAGGTCGCCCGGGCGGGCGCGCTCGGCGAGCACCTGGGCGGCCGCGCCCAGCCCGTCGACGTACGTCACCCGCTCGGGCGGCAGCGGCACGGCCTTGGCGACGAGGTGGCCCGTCACCTCGGGGTCGGGGTCCTCGCGGGCAACGTAGACGTCGAGCACGACGACCTCGTCGGCCGCCCCGAGCGCGACCCCCATGGCCTCGCCGAAGATGCGGGTGCGCGAGACGAGGTGGGGCTGGAAGGCCGCCACCACGCGGCCCTCGCCGGCGAGCGCGCGCGCCGCCTCGAGGTCGCCGCGGATCTCGACGGGGTGGTGGGCGTAGGAGTCGTAGACCCGGACGTCGCCGGCCTCGCCCTTCAGCTCCATGCGGCGCCCGGTGCCGGTGAACCGTCCCAGCCCCTCGGCCAGGTCGTCGAAGGAGCAGCCGAGCTGCAGGCCCATCGCCAGCGCGGCGACGGCGTCGAGCACGTAGTGGCGCCCGGGGATCCGCAACCGCAGCTCGCCCAGGTCGCTCCCGGCGCGCGAGACCCGGCACGTGGAGGTGGAGCCGTCGAGCGTCAGGTCGTGGATGCGCAGGTCGGCGTCGGGCGACTCCCCCACCGTCACCACGTCGAGGCCCTGCGCGCGCGCCTGGCGGGCCAGCTGCGCGGCGCCGGGGTCGTCGAGGACGCAGACCAGGAACCCGGAGCGGTCGATCGTGTCGGCGAAGTCCTCGAACGCCCGGTGGTAGGCCTCCTCGGTGCCCCAGTTGTCGAGGTGGTCGGCCTCGACGTTGGTGACGATCGCGGCGTGGGGGCGGTAGACGAGGAAGGCGCCGTCGCTCTCGTCGGCCTCGGCCACGAAGAGGTCGTCGCCGCCCGCGTCAGCGTTGCGCCCGGTGGCGGTCAGCACCCCGCCCACGGCGTACGACGGGTCGACGCCGGCCGCGAGGAGGGCCGAGGTGAGCAGACCGGTGGTCGTCGTCTTGCCGTGCGTGCCGGCGACCGCGAGGACGCGCGAGCCCGCCATCACCGCGGCGAGCCCGGCCGAGCGGGGCAGGATCCTCAGGCCGCGCCGCCGGGCCTCGAGCACCTCGGGGTTGTCCTCGCGCGCGGCCGTGGTGACGACCAGCGTGTCGGCGTCGCCGACGTGGGCGGCGTCGTAGCCGAGGTGGCACGTGACGCCGAGCTCGCGCAGGGCAGGCAGGAAGGGCGTGTCGTGGTCGTCGCTGCCGGTGACGGTGATCCCGCGCGCGGCCATGATGCGGGCGATGGCGGAGATGCCCGCGCCGCCGATGCCGACGCAGTGGACGCGCCCGAGCTCGGCAGCCCGCAGGATCTCCTCTGGGACCGGGATCTTCACCGTGCGGTCCTGTCCGCCGCTGCGTCGAGGACCATGCGGGCGAGCTTGTCGTCGGCGTCGAGCGGGATGGCGCCGCGGGCCGCCGCGCCCATCTCGGCCAGTCGGGCGGCGTCGTTCATCAGGCCCGGCACGCTGGCCGAGACCCACTCCGGCGTCAGGGCCGCGTCGGCCACCAGCAGGCCGCCGCCCGCGTCGACCACGGGCCGGGCGTTGAGGGCCTGCTCGCCGTTGCCGATCGGGAGCGGGACGTAGATCGCGGGCAGGCCCACGCCGGAGACCTCGGTGACGGTGTTGCTGCCGGAGCGACACAGCACGGCGTCGGCGGCGGCGTAGGCGAGGTCCATCCGGTCGACGTAGTTGAGCACGACGTAGGGCACCTCGCCCGACGGGACGTCCAGCTCGTGCTTCGGACCGACGACGTGGAGCACCTGCACCCCCGCCGACGCCAGGTCGGCCGCCGCACCGGACACGGCGGCGTTGATCCGGGCAGCGCCCTGCGATCCCCCCGTGACGAGCAGCGTGGGCAGGTCGTCGCGCAGGCCGAAGGCCGTCAGCGCCTCCTCGCGCAGGGCGGCGCGGTCCATCGTGGAGACCATCCGGCGGATCGGCAGGCCGGTGCACACCGCGTGGGGCAGGTCGGTGCCCGGGAAGCTGGTCGCCACGTGCCTCGTCATCCGCGCCCCGAGCCTGTTGGCCACCCCCGGGATCGCGTTGCCCTCGTGGACCACGATCGCGACGCCGCGCTTGCGCGCCGCGAGGTAGGCCGGCACCGAGACGTAGCCGCCGAAGCCGACGACCACGTCGGGGCGCACCCGTTCCACCACCTCGAGGGCCGCGGCGCGAGCGGCGCGCAACCGGGTCGGCGTACGGAGCAGGTCGACGCTCGGGCGGCGCGGCAGCGGGACGCGGGGCACGAGCTCGAGCGGCAGGCCGGCCTCGGGGACCAGGCGGGCCTCCAGGCCCTCGCGGGTGCCGAGGCAGGTGATCTCGGTCGCCGGGTCCAGCCGGCGCAGGGCGTCGGCGGTGGCGAGCAGGGGCGAGGTGTGGCCGGCGGAGCCGCCGCCGGCGAGAAGGACGCGCATCAGGGAGAATCTATCGACCCGTCGTGGAGGACGCGCTTGCGGACAGGCCCGCGGAGCGGTTGCGCCGTCGCGCCGCCAGGGCGGCGGCCGCCTCTGGCTCGCGTCGGGCGAAGCCGATCACCAGGCCCAGGGCGACCAGCGAGGGCATCAGCGCCGACCCGCCGTAGGACACGATCGGCAGGGGGATGCCGATGACGGGCAGGACCGCGAGCACCATGCCGACGTTGATCATCATCTGCCCGAGCAGCCACACGACGATGCCGAAGGTGGCGTAGCGGACGAACGGGTCCTCGGTGCTGTGCGCCACCCGGATGGCGGCGTAGGCGATGGTGAAGAAGAGGCCGATGACCAGCAACGTGCCGACCAGGCCCAGCTCCTCCCCGAGCACGGCGAAGATGTAGTCCGTGTGCGCCTCGGGCAGGTCGCCCCACTTCTGCGTGGAGGCGCCGATGCCCTGCCCGAACCAGCCGCCGCTCGAGAGCGCGTAGAGACCGTGGGCCGGCTGCCACCCGGCGTCGGTGTAGTCCTTGAACGGGTCGGTGAAGTGGGTGATGCGCTCGAGGCGCTCGGGGTCGGTGGCCGCGAGGGCGACCGCCGCGACGCCGAGGACCGACAGGCTCAGGCCGAACAGCCGCAGCGGGGCGCCGACCACCCACAGCATCCCGAGCAGGATGGCGGCGAGCACCATGGCGGTGCCCAGGTCGCGGCCGACCAGGACCAGGCCGATGACCGCGAAGAGTCCCGGCACGACGGGCACGAGCAGGTGGTGCAGCTCGCGCAGGCGGCGCTCCTTGTGGGCATAGATGTTCGCCGCCCACAGCACGATGGCGAGCTTGGCGATCTCCGCCGGCTGGATGTTGACCGGTCCGAGGGCCAGCCAGTTCTTGTTGCCGTTGATCAGCACGCCGAACCGGGCGACCAGGCCCAGCAGCACGAGCGCCACGAGGAAGCCCGGGTAGGCGAGGCGGCGGACGTGCCTGACGGGGATCCGGGAGGCGACCCACGCGGCAGGAAGGCCCAGGACCACCCACATCAGCTGGCGCTTCACGACGGCGTAGGAATCGTCGTAGATGACGTAGGACCGCACGCTCGAGGCGCTGAGCACCATGATCACGCCGATGGTGAGCAGCAGCGCGGACGAGCCGAGCAGCAGGTAGTAGGACGCGAGGGGCTTGTCGAGCGCCTCACGCAGCGAGCGCCAGCCGGAGGCGATCCCGGAGCCGAGCGGTGGGCGCGTGCGCGCCGGCGCGTCGGTGGCGACGTCCTCGGGGTTCGCGGTCGTCACTCCTCGCGCTCCCCTCGGGTGTGGTCTGGTCTGTCGGGCTAGTCGCTGCGGGCGACGTGGGCGTGCACGGCGGCCGCGAACGCGTCGCCGCGGGCGCCGTAGTTGGTGAACATGTCCATGGACGCGCACCCCGGCGCCAGCAACACGGTGTCCCCGGACCTGGCGAGCCCGGCGGCGGCGTCGACCACGCGCTCCATCGGGTCACCAGTCTCGTCCGCGCCCACATCGATGACCGGCACATCGGGCGCGTGTCGCGAAAGAGCGTCGGCGATGACCTGGCGGTCCCGCCCCAGGAGCACGACGCCGCGCAGCCGGTCGCGCGCGGCGAGCACCAGGTCGTCGAACCGGGCGCCCTTGGCGAGTCCGCCGGCGACCCACACGACCGGGTCGTAGGCGGCCAGCGAGGACTGGGCGGCGTGCGGGTTGGTGGCCTTGGAGTCGTCGACCCACGTGACCCCGTCGGCCTCGGCGACCAGGGCGATGCGGTGGCCGTCCGGGGCGAACGCGCGGAGGCCGTCACGCACCGCCTGCTGGCTCACGCCGTGGGCGCGTGCCAGGGCCGCGGCGGCGAGGGCGTTGGCGACGAAGTGCGGGGCCCGGGAGGCGAGGTCGTCGAGCGTGCACAGCTCGGCCGCGCTGGTGGCGCGCTCCTCGATGAAGGCGCGGTCGACGAGCAGGTCCTCGACGACCCCCACCTCGCCCGGCCCGGGCGTGCCGAGCGTGAACCCGACCGCGCGTGCGCCCTCGACCACGTCGGCCTCGCGCACCATCTCCTCGGTGGCCGCGTCGGCCCGGTTGTAGACGCACGCCCGCTGCACGTGCTCGTAGATCCGCGCCTTGTCGGCCGCGTACTTCTCCATGCCCGATCGTGATCCCGGCTGGTCGTCCGGGTCGTCGTCGTACCAGTCGAGGTGGTCCTCGGCGATGTTGAGCACGACGGCCGACTCGGCCGACATCGAGTGCGTGTAGTGCAGCTGGAAGCTGGAGAGCTCGACGGCGAGGACGTCGTAGGGCTCGGGGTCCATCACGGCCTCGACGATCGGCAGCCCGACGTTGCCCACGGCCGCGGCGCGCAGGCCGGCGGCGGCGAGGATCGACTGGAGCATCTGCACGGTCGTGGTCTTGCCGTTGGTGCCGGTGACGGCCAGCCACGGAGCGGGGTGCTCGGGGTCGCGCAGCCGCCAGGCCAGCTCGACCTCGCCCCACACGGGGATCCCGCGCTCGCTCGCCTGCGCGAGCAGCGGCGCGTCGGGGCGCCAGCCGGGCGAGGTGATGACGAGGTCGACGTCGTCGGGCAGCACGGCGGTGGCACCGGGCTCCAGCCGGACGGTGGCACCGAGCGTCTCGAGAAGCTCGGCCTTCTCGGCCTTCGCCTCGCTGGTGGCCTCGTCGAGCGCGGTGACCCGGGCGCCGAGGAAGAGCAGGTTGTCGGCGGCGGCGTAGCCGGAGACGCCGAAGCCGGCGACCACGACGCGGACGCCGGACCAGTCGCTGGTGCGGCCGAGGGCCTCGATGTGGGGCGGGGTCGCGCTAGCCAACTCCGGCGACCCACTCGGCGTAGAAGATGCCCAGTCCGACCGCGACGCAGAGGCCGGTGATGATCCAGAAGCGGATCACGATGGTGACCTGCTCCCAGCCGAGCATCTCGAAGTGGTGGTGCAGCGGCGTCATCCGGAAGACCCGGTGGCCGGGCTGCACCTTGAAGATGCTCCGGAACAGTCCGCTGGCGCGGCTCATCTTGAAGACGGAGACCTGGATCATCACCGAGACGGTGATGGCGACGAACAGGCCGCCGATGATCACGAGCAGCAGCTCGGTGCGGGTCATGATCGCGAAGCCGGCCATGGCAGCCCCCAGGGCGAGCGAGCCGGTGTCGCCCATGATGATCTGCGCCGGCGAGGCGTTCCACCACAGGAAGCCGAAGCAGGCTCCGGTGATCGCCATCGCCACGACGGCGAGGTCGAGCGGGTCGCGGACCTCGTAGCACTTGGGCCCTGCCTCGAGTGCGCACGACTGGCTGTTCTGCCAGATGTTGACCAGCGTGTAGGCGGCGAAGACGAGGATCGAGCCACCGGCGGCGAGCCCGTCGAGACCGTCGGCGAGGTTCACCGCGTTGCTCGCGCCGGTGACGATGAGCCAGACCAGCAGGATCGCCAGGACCGTCGGCAGCGCGAACCGCTCGTAGTCGCGGATGAACGAGATGTGGTCGGACGCCGGTCGCCAGCCGCGGTCGTCCTCCAGCACGGGCGACAGGGCGAGGAACGCGAACACCAGCCCGACGACCGTCTGACCGATCATCTTCGCCCTGCTGCGCAGACCGAGGTTGTGCTGGCGGCTCACCTTGAGGAAGTCGTCGAGGAAGCCGACCGCGCCGATCCCCACGAGGAGGAAGAGGAGCAGCAGCGCGGAGGCGGTGGGCGGCTGGCCGGTGAGCAGCTTGGCCGCGAAGTAGCCGATGACGGTGGCGACGATGATCACCGCGCCGCCCATGGTCGGGGTGCCGCGCTTCACGTGGTGCGTGGTGGGCCCGTCGTCGCGGATCGGCTGACCGAATCCCTGGCGGGTGAAGAACCGGATCGCGTAGCGCGTGCCCAGCAAGGAGATCAGCAGCGAGAGTCCTCCTCCGAACAGGATGGCTCTCATCTCGTGCGTCTCCCTTCCTTGCCGCTCCCAGTGAGCAGGTCGTCGGCGACCAGCTCCAGCGCCGCTCCCCGTGACGCCTTCACCAGGACGACATCAGCAGCCGAGACATTGTGCCGCAGCCAGTCCGTCGCTTCGTCACGCCCCGCCGTGGTGATGCTCACGCCGGTCCCGCCGGCGGCGTCGAACCCCGCCGCCATCGCGCTCGCCGCGGCACCCACGGTCACCAGCACGTCGACCCCGACCTGGGCGGCGTACGCCCCCACGCCGGTGTGCGCGGCGACCGCCTCGTCGCCGAGCTCGAACATCTCGCCGAGCACCGCGACCGTACGCCGACCGCTGCGGGCGCCGATGCCCGCGAGGGTCTCGAGGGCGGCCCGCATCGACTCGGGGTTGGCGTTGTAGGCGTCGTTGATGACGACCAGCCCGTCAGGCCGCTCCCCCAGCTCCATGCGCCAGCGGCTCGCGGGGTCAGCGTCGCCGAGGGCGTCGGCCACCGTGTCGAGGTCCAGGCCCGCGGCCAGGGCCATCGCCGCCGCCGCGGCGGCGTTGCGCCACTGGAAGGCGCCGACCTGGGCCAGGTGCACCGTGGCGCCGGAGCCCCGGTGGGTGAGCTCGAAGGACTGGCGGCCGATCTCGTCGGCGGTGACCTCACCGACCGCGACGTCGGCCGGGGCGCTGCCGAAGGTCGTCACGGTGGCGCGGGTGCGGGAGGCCATGGCCACCACGAGGTCGTCGTCGGCGTTGAGCACCGCGGTGCCGTCAGGGGGCAGCGCCTCGACGATCTCTCCCTTGGCGAGCGCGATGGCCTCGCGGCTGCCGAACTCGCCGATGTGCGCGGTGCCGACGTTGAGGACCGCGGCGACGTGGGGCGGCGCGATCCGGCACAGCTCGGCGACGTGGCCCACCCCGCGGGCTCCCATCTCGACGACGAGGTAGCGGGTCTCGGGCGTGGCGCGCAGCACGGTCAGCGGCACGCCGAGCTCGTTGTTGAAGTTGCCCCGGGTGGCGACCGTCGGGCCGGCCTCGCCGAGCACGTGCGCGAGGTAGTCCTTGGTGCCGGTCTTGCCCTGCGAGCCGGTCATCGCGAGCACGACCACGTCCGGGAGCCGGTCGACCACGTGCCGGGCCAGCAGCCCCAGCGCCGCAGTCACGTCGTCGACCACGACCGTGGGCAGCTCGGTGGGACGGCTGCCGAGCGCCGCGGCGGCGCCCGCGTCACGGGCCGTGGCGGCATAGTCATGGCCGTCGACGTGCTCGCCCGCGACGGCGACGAAGAGACCGCCGGGCTCCGGGGTGCGGGTGTCGAGGAAGGCGCCGCCCGTGACGGTCGCCTCCCCGTGCGCCACTCCCCCGACGACGTCGGCGATCTCGGCCAGGGTCATCTCGATCATCGGGCGCCCTCCCGGGCGTCGATCTCCTCCGCCGCGACGACCCGGTCGTCGAAGGGGTGCACCACGCCGTGGACCTCCTGGCCGGTCTCGTGGCCCTTGCCCGCGATCAGCACCACGTCGCCGGGCCCGGCGCGGCGTACGGCCTCACGGATCGCCAGCCTGCGGTCGCCGAGCTCGAGGACCTCGGCGGCGCCGGCCCGGGCGCCCTCCAGCACGGCCGCCCGGATCGCTGCCGGGTCCTCGGTGCGGGGGTTGTCGTCGGTGACGATGACCAGGTCGCCCAGCCGGGCGGCGATCTCGCCCATGACGGGGCGCTTGAGGGTGTCGCGGTCCCCGCCGGCACCGACCACGACGACCACGCGCCCCTGCGTCAGCGGGCGCAGGGTGGCGAGGACCGCCTCCAGCGCGTCGGGCTTGTGGGCGTAGTCGACGACGACGCTGTAGTCCTGCCCGCGCGAGACCTGCTCCAACCGCCCGGGCACACCGCCGACGCGCGCGATCCCGTCCGCGACCGAGCGCGGGTCCAGCCCGGCCAGCGCGGCGGAGGCGATCGCGGCCAGCGCGTTGGAGACGTTGAACTCGCCGGGGATGTGGATCGCGGTCCGCAGCTCGACCTCCGGCCCGAGCACGGTGAAGGTGGCCCCGGTCGCCGTGAGCTCGACGTCCACGGCGCGCCAGTCGGCGTCGCCACCGCGTGAGGAGTACGTCGACATCGGGATGCCCGCGACCTCCAGGAGCCGCCGCCCGAACTCGTCGTCGACGTTGGTCAGGCCGACGGCGGCCCGCTCGGCGGTGAAGAGGCTCGCCTTGGCGGCGAAGTAGTCGTCGACGTCGGCGTGGAAGTCGAGGTGGTCGCGCCCGAGGTTGAGGAAGGTGGCGACGTCGAAGACCACGCCGTCGACCCGGCCGAGCACGAGCGCGTGGCTGGAGACCTCCATCGCGCAGGTGTCGACGCCCCGCTCGCGCATCACCGCGAAGAGGCCGTGCAGGTCGGGCGCCTCCGGGGTGGTGAGCTCGGTCTTGACGTCCTCCCCGGCGATCCGGGTGCCGACGGTGCCGATCACGGCGGAGGTGACGCCGGAGGCGGTGAGGCCCTGCTCGAGGATGCGGGTGGTGGTCGTCTTGCCCTGGGTGCCGGTGACGCCGATGACGCGCAGGTCCGTGGCCGGGTCGCCGTAGATCCGGGCGGCCAGGCGCCCGAGCACGCGGCGCGGCTCCGCGACCACGATGGCCGGCGTGCCGGGCGGGAGCCGGTCGAGCCCCGTGGCGTCGGTCAGGACGCCGACCGCGCCGGCCGACAGCGCCTGCGCGGCGAAGTCGGCGCCGTGGGCTCGCGTCCCCGGGAGGGCGGCGTACAGGTCGCCGGGGCGGATGCGGCCGGTGCTCAGCGAGATCCCGGAGACAGCCGCGTCGAGGTCGCCGTGCACGCTCACGTCGGTCGTGCCGCCGAGCCACCGTGCGAGGTCGGACGCGGTCGTCGAGGGTGCCTGTCGCGGTCTCGTCGCGATCATGGGCTCACCGGGCTGATCCACCGAGCGAGCGTATCGACTCACCACTCGACGGGCAGACGCGACGGCTTCCCGTTGGTCGGCTCGACGCCGTAGCGGCCCAGGACGTAGCCCATGATCCGGGAGAACACCGGGCCGGCGATCGAGCCGCCGCCACCGTCGACCTGGGGGGCGTGGACCACGACGTAGACGGTGAACCGGGCGTCGTCGGCCGGGGCGAAGCCGCCGAAGGAGACCGTGGTGCTGCCGTCGTAGCCCATGCCGTCGGCGGCAACCCGCTGCGCGGTGCCGGTCTTGCCCGCGACGAGGTAGCCGGGCACCTGGGCCCGCGGAGCGACGCCGTCCTCGGGGTCGACGACCTTCTCCATCATCTTCGCGGTCGCCCGGGCGGCCCGCTTGCTGACCACGCGGGTGCGGGACGCGACGTCGGTGCCGACGGTGACGCCGTCGTCGGTGACCGCCGAGCCCGCGATGAGGCTGGGCGCGACCCGCACTCCCCCGTTGGCGATGGTGTTGACCGCGGCGGCCATCTGCGCGACGTTGACCGACAGCGACTGGCCGAACGCGACGCGGTCCTTGGTCTGCGAGGTCATCGCCTCGCCCGGGGTGAGGATGCCGGGCGTCTCGCCGCGCACGCCGATCTGGGTCTTCTGGCCGAGGCCGAACTTCTGCAGGTAGGCCACCAGCTCCGGCGGGGAGAACGCGTCGGCCGCCAGCACGGTGCCGATGTTGGACGACTGCGCGATGATCCCGGCCAGCGTGAGCCGGATCATCCCGTGGTCGAACCAGTCGCCGATGACGCGGTCCTGGCGCGCGAGGCTCGGCGGCACCTTGAACTTCTGGCGCGGGAAGGCCTTGCCCGCGTCGATCAACGACGACGCGGTGAGGACCTTCTCGACCGAGCCGGGCTCGTAGGTGTCGTTCATGGCCCGCGAGCCGAGGTCCTCCTCCTTCGCCTCGGTCGGCTTGTTGGCGTCGAAGGTCGGCACATCGGCCAGCGCCAGGATCTCGCCGGTGCGGGTGTCCATGACGATCGCGGCGCCGCTCTCGGCGCGGTACTGCTGGACCGTCTGGGCCAGGACCTTCTGGGTGAACCACTGGAGGTCGCGGTCGATGGTGGTGCGCAGCGGCGTGCCGTTCTGCGCGGCCTTCAGCGTGCTCTCGCGCAGCGGGATCCGTACGCCCTTGCCGGAGTTGGACTGCCAGGTGGCCTCGCCGTCGACGCCGGCGAGCTGCTTGTCGAAGGTGCGCTCGAAGCCGCCGAGCGGCTCGTCGGTGCCCATGTAGCCGATGAGGTTGGCCGCGACGTCGCCGGCGGGGTAGTCCCGGATCGGGTCGTCCTGGAGCGAGATTCCCTCGTAGCCGGCCTCGTCGAGCGCGGCGAGCGTGTCCCCGGCCAGGGTGCTCGGCACCCGGCGGGCGACGTACTCGTAGCGGCTGCCCTCCTTGCGTCCGCGCAGGGCGGTGAGGGTCCGGAAGTAGTCGACGGAGAGTTGGTCGGAGAGCATGCGGGCGATCTCCGGCGCCTGGTCGGCCGTGAGGCTCGGGTCGGCGATGACCATCTTGCCCTTGATCGAGTCGGCCAGCGGGATGCCGTTGCGGTCGAGGATGTCGCCGCGCTCGGCCTGCAGCGGCACCCGCACCGCGCCCTCGGCGGCGGCCATGGCGGCGTACGAGCCGGGGTCGACGCCCTGCAGCTGCACCAGCCTGGCGCCGAAGAACGAGAGGACCATCGCGATGAGGACGAACCCGATGCGCAGTCGCAGCATGGGGGCGCCCCTGGAGGCGCCGCGCCTGGTGCGGGTGCTCGGCACTGGTCTCCTCATTTCCCGGCCCACTGTCGCGAGGGCCCTGTCGGCGAATGTATGGCGGCGGCGGCGCGGATCGACGCGACCGCGCCGTCAGCGGTTGCGGTTCTTCTTGCCCTGCTTGTTCTTCTGGCCGGCCTGCTGCTTGGCCTGCGTCTCCGGCAGCGCCGGCGGCTCGGGGGTCGTGGCGGCCGGGACCTCGACGACCGTGGGCGCGGGCGCGAGGATCGCCGGCATCACGGGCGCCGGCGGCAGCAGCTGGATGGCGTTCTCGCGGGTGGCCGGCGTGCGGACCCCGCTCGTCCTGCCCGTCTTGAGGTCGAGGAACACCGGCGCAGACGGGATGACCATGCCCATCTGCTGGGCCTCCTCCGCCACCCGCTGGGGGTTGCGGAGCTCGTCGAGCTCCATGCGCAGCGTCTGCTCGCGGGCGGCGAGGACGTCGGCCTCGTTCTCCAGCGACGAGGCCGCGAACGACGCCTGCTGCATGGAGGTGTTGAAGAGGAGCAGCCCCACGATGCCCGCGACCAGGACGAGGCTCACGAGCGTCACGAACGGCACTCGCGGAGCCCGTGTGCGCACGCGCGGGACGACGGTGAGTCGGGCCTTGTCGACGGCGTCCTGGGCGATCCGGGTGACCCGGGTGCGGGTCTGCAGGGCGGGACTGCTCATCTGACGGCTCCTGGGGAAGGGGGAGATGACGGGCGGACGCGCTCGACGGCGCGCAGTCGGACGGAGGCTGCTCGGGGGTTCTCGGCGATCTCGTGCTCGTCGGCCTGCTCGGCGCCCCGGGTGACCAGGCGGAAGGACGGCTCCGCCCCCTCGGGCACGAACGGCAGGTCCGGCGGCACGTCGAGCCGGGTGGCGTCGGCGAAGGCCCGCTTGACCAGGCGGTCCTCCAGCGAGTGGTAGGACTCCACGACCACGCGACCGCCGACCCCGATCACCTCGAGGGAGGCGGGGATCGCACGGCGCAGGACGGCGAGCTCGTCGTTCACGGCCATCCGCAACGCCTGGAAGGTGCGCTTGGCCGGGTGGCCGCCCGTACGCCGTGCGGGTGCGGGGATCGTGTCGTAGAGCAGCTCGACGAGGCCGGCGCTGGTGGTGAACGGCGTCGCCTCGCGACGTCGTACGACCTCGCGGGCGATCTTGCTGGCGAACTTCTCCTCGCCGTACTCGCGCAGGATGCGCGTGAGCTCCTGGGCGGTAGCGGTGTTGAGCAGGTCTGCGGCGGTCGGCCCGGTCGTCGGGTCCATGCGCATGTCCAGCGGCGCGTCCTCGGCGTAGGCGAAGCCGCGGTCGCGCACGTCGAGCTGCATCGAGGAGACGCCGAGGTCGAAGAAGACGGCGTCGACGTGGTCGAGGCCGAGGCTGCCGACCACCTCCGGCAGCTCGTCGTACACCGCGTGGACGGCCGTGAAGCGGTCGCCGTGGGCGGCCAGCCGCTCGCGGGACATCCGGAGCGCGTCCGGGTCGCGGTCGATGCCGATCACCCGGACGTCGGGCAGCCGCTCGAGGACGGCCTCGCTGTGGCCACCGAGGCCGAGCGTGCAGTCGACGTAGACCGAGCCGGGTGCCTCGAGAGCAGGCGCCAGCAGGGCGACGACCCGGTCGAGCAGCACCGGGGCGTGGCGGGGAGTGGTCATCGAGTCAGCCCTGGGATCCCAGGTGCGTGAGCAGGAGCAGCGCCAGCGCCAGGGAGGACGCCGTGGCGGCGGAGAACGCGATCAGGGCAGCCGCCTCGCGCGCCTGGTCACGCACCCGGAGCGGACGTGCCGCTGCGGTGCGTCCCAAGGGCTGGGTGGTGCTCATGGTCTCGACCCCACTGGTTGCTGGTGTGCTGCTGCTGCAGGTTGGCGGTGCGGCTGACACGCCCCGCCAGGTGGCACGGGGTGAGCCGCCGCACCAGGTCCCTGCCCGCTCCCTGCGAAGGGAGTGCCCTCTGGTGCCGGGGAAGTGCCCCAGATGGCCACGCGAGGAGCGGGCTCGAGACCTGGTGATGCGGGTCGCGATGTGTCAGCTGTGGTGTTGTGTCGGTGCTGGTCGGGCTGGTGCTCAGATGCCGGGGAAGACCTCGTCGCTGAGCTCGGAGAACTTCTGCTCCTGCTCCTCGGAGTAGGTCGCCCACGCGGTGGGGTCCCAGATCTCGATCCGGTTCATGGAACCGATGACGACGCACTCCTTGCGGAGCGAGGCGTACTCCCGCAGCGGTGCCGGGATGTTGATCCGTCCCTGCTTGTCCGGCACCTCCTGGCTGGCGGCGGCGAACAGCATGCGGACGTAGTCACGGGTGTTCTTCTGCGTGACCGGCGCCTCGCGGAGCCGGTCGGTGAGCCTCCCGAAGTCCTCCAGCGACCAGACAGTGAGGCAGCGCTCCTGTCCCCTGGTCACCACGAGTCCCTCCGTCAGCTCGTCCCTGAACTTCGCCGGGAGGAAGAGGCGGCCCTTCTCGTCGAGCTTGGGCGTGTAGGTGCCGAAGAACATCCGGCACCTCCCCTTGCTCGGCGGGCAGATCGACCCTGTCCCCCACTTCGCACCACAGTACTCCACTTCACTCCACCGTCAACCAGAACGCGCGTGTTCCACGCGTGAATTTCGGCCGGTCGCTCGCCCCACGGCGCGGCCCCTCCCCTGCTGCGGCCCGCCCGGTCGAGCGTGGCTGGACGCCGATCCACGCTCAGCCGGGCTCGGGTGGAGCGCCGGTGGGGGACGACGGCCGCGGGTGGTGGGGGAAAGTGGGGGCGGCCGGGCAGAAGTCCGGAGACGGACTGCCTCCGAGGGCCTCTACGTGCGGCTGTGGACAGGTATGTTGCGCGCACCACTACCGTGGAGACAGCGCTGATGAGGGCCTGACGAGGGCCGCACGAGGGGATGGCAAGACGTGAGCACAGGGGCATCTGGGCAGGCACCCGACCTCGACACCGTGCGGCGGGTGACGGGCGCGGTCCGGCAGAACATCGAGCGCGTCATCTCCGGCAAGCCCGACGTCGTCAACGCCGCGCTCGTGGTCCTCCTCGCCGAGGGCCACCTCCTCATCGAGGACGTGCCGGGCGTCGGCAAGACCCAGCTGAGCAAGGCGCTGGCCCGCAGCATCGACTGCACCGTGCGGCGCATCCAGTTCACGCCCGACCTGCTGCCCTCCGACGTCACGGGCGTCTCGGTGTTCAACCAGGACACCCGGGAGTTCGAGTTCCGCCCCGGCGGCGTCTTCGCCAACATCGTGGTCGGCGACGAGATCAACCGCGCCTCCCCCAAGACGCAGTCGGCACTCCTCGAGTGCATGGAGGAGCGACAGGTCACCGTCGACAACGCGACCTACCAGCTCGAGGCGCCGTTCATGGTGATCGCCACCCAGAACCCGATCGAGATGGAGGGCACCTACGCGCTGCCCGAGGCGCAGCGCGACCGCTTCATGGCCCGGGTGTCCGTCGGCTACCCCGTCGAGTCCGCGGAGATCGCGATGCTCGAGGGTCACACCTCGCACAACCCGCTCGACGACCTCGAGCCGGTCACTCACGCCGGGGAGATCCGCAAGGTCATCGACATCGTCGGCCAGGTGCACGTCTCCTCGGCCGTCCACCGCTACGCGGTCGCCCTGACGACGGCCACCCGCACGAGCAACGACCTGCACCTCGGCGCCTCGCCCCGCGCGACGCTCCACCTGGTGCGGGCCGCCAAGGCCGTGGCCGCGACCCAGGGTCGTGACTACGTCCTCCCCGACGACATCCACGGCATCACCTCGCCGGTGCTCGCGCACCGGCTGCTGCCCAATGTCGAGGCGACCATGAGCGGACGCACGACCTCGGCGATCCTCTCCGGGATCGTCGAGTCCGTGCCGGTCCCCGACGCGTCCGACTCTCGTGGCAGCCGTGCGTGAGGCACTCGCCGCACTGACCGTCCGCGGACGGGCGTTCCTCGCCGCCGGCATCACCACGATCGCCGCGGCGATCGTGGTCGGCCACTCCTCCGTCGTCCGCATCGGCGTGCTGGTGGCGGCGCTCCCCCTCCTGACCGCCTGGTGGGTCGGGCGGTCGCGCTACCGCCTCGCGCTCGTGCGTACGCTCTCCCCCCAGCTCGTCGTCGCCGGCCAGCCCGCGACGGTGGAGCTCACCGTCGCCAACGAGTCACGCACGCCGACCGGGGTGCTGCTCCTGGAGGAGCGCCTCCCCTACGTCCTGGGCACACGGCCGCGGTTCGTGCTGGAGGGGCTCGGCCACGGCTGGCGCCGCCACGCCACCTACCAGGTCCGCTCGGAGCTCCGCGGCCAGTTCGAGATCGGTCCGATGTCGGTGCGCGTCACCGACCCGTTCGGCCTCGTGGAGCTCGGGCGCACCTTCCACGCCACCACCCGCCTGACGGTCACCCCGCGTACCACCACGCTCCCCAACATCCCGCTGGGCGGGGCCTGGACGGGCTCCGGCGACAACCGGCCGCGCGCCTTCGCCATCGGCAGCGCGGAGGACGTGACCGTCCGTGAGTACCGTCGCGGCGACGACCTGCGCCGGGTCCACTGGCGCAGCTCGGCCCGCGTCGGTGAGCTGATGGTCCGCCGCGAGGAGCAGCCCTGGCAGTCGCGGGCGACCGTCTTCCTCGACAACCGCGGCACCTCCCACCGCGGCCAGGGAGCCGCGAGCTCGCTGGAGGGCGCCGTCTCGGCCGCCGCCTCGATCGCGGTCCACCTCACCCACCACGGATACACCGTGCGCCTGGTCACCGCGTCGGGCGACAGCCGCGAGACCCAGTGGCACTCCCACAGCGCCGACGCCAGCACGGTGCCGCTGCTCGAGGCGCTCGCCGTCGTGCAGCTCGACCACTCCCCTGCGCCCGACACCCAGTGGCTGTCCGAGCCCGGCCACGGCGGCCTCGTCGTCGGCGTCTTCGGTGGACTCGGTGAGACCGACCTCCCCTTCCTGCGCCGCATGCAGCACCACGCGTCGTCCAGCCTGGCCATCGCGCTCGACGTCGACGCCTGGGCGCCGCACCTGCCGGTGCAGCCGGGCCCCGGTGCCGCGGCCCACCTCACCTCGACCGGGTGGCGGTCGGTCACGCTCGGCCCCCGCGACCGTCTCGACACCGCCTGGCAGGAGCTCGGCCTGATGCAGAGCCGGGCCACGGCATCGGCGGGAGCCGCACGATGAGGGCCTCGTGGAGCAACCTCCCCCACCAGCTGCGGGTGGCCGGCATCGCGCTGCTCGCGGGCTGGGCCACCGTCCTGTCGTGGCGCGTGCTGACCGAGGGCTTCGCCGAGGTCTCCTTCCCCCTCCTCTTCATCGGTGTCGTCCTCGGCGCGCTGGGAGCACTCGCCCGGTGGAGCCGCCTCCCCGTCGCGGCGATCGTCGCCGGGCAGCTCGTCCTCGGCGCCCTCCTCGTCCTGGGCACCACGACCGGGTCGCCGATCCCCACCCCGGACAACGTCGACGCCTTCATGGCCGCCCTGCGGGACGCCCTGGAGAGCTCGCGCAGCTACGCCGCACCGGTGCAGCTGGGCGTCCCACCCGTGCACCCGCTGCTGCTCATCGGCGGCACTCTCGTGGTCGTCCTCATGGACTTCATCGCCTGCACCCTGCGCCGCGCACCCGTGGCCGGGCTCGTGCTGCTGGCGGCGTACACCCTGCCTGTCGCGGTCACCGGCAAGGCCGTGTCGTGGTGGCTCTTCGTCGTGGTCGCGGGCCTCTTCCTCACCCTCGTCTTCATCCAGCACAGCGACCACGTCGCCAGCTGGGGTCGCGCACCCGACGGGGAGCGGGGCGCCTTCTCCGTGCGCACCGGCGCGATCGGCAACACCGCGGTCGCGCTGGGTGCGGGGGCGATCGCCCTGGCCGTCGTGCTGCCCGCCGCGGTGCCGACCATGCGCATGAGCGTCTTCGACGGCAACGGCCCCGGAACGCGGGAGGTCGAGGTCAAGGACCCCATGGTCGACCTGCGCCGCGACCTGAGCCGCGGTGAGGACATCCCGCTGCTGTGGGTCACGACCCCCGGACCCAAGCCCACCTACTTCCGGCTGTCGGTGCTCACCCGCTTCAACGGCTCGGCCTGGACCCCCGGCGACCGCGAGATCCCGGAGAGCCAGACCGCGACCGGGCCGCTGCCCCCGCTCGACGGGGTCTCGGTCAGCGTGCCGCGCAAGGAGTACAAGTACGACGTGCGCATCGGCCCGGACTTCAAGTCCAGCTGGCTGCCCACCGTCGCGCAGACGACCCGGATCGCCGCTGGCACCGACTGGCGCTACGACGTCAACACGCGTGACTTCATCGCGGCCCGCGACGATGTCACCACCGTCGACCGCACCTACGACTTCTCCGGGGTCCAGCTGACCTACGACGCGGAGTCGATGAACAGCGCGGTGTCAGGCGCCGGCTCGGTGTCGGGCATCTTCACCGACGTCTCGCCCAACCTCAGCAACGAGATCCGCCGCCTCGCCGCGAGCGTCACCGCCGACGCCCCGACGCGCTTCCAGAAGGCGCAGGTGCTGCAGCAGTGGTTCCGCGAGGACGGCGGCTTCCGCTACGACCGCCGGCAGGTCGAGTCCGCCGGCAGTGGCGGCGCCGACCTGCTGGCGTTCATGGACGACCGGGTGGGCTACTGCGAGCAGTTCGCGGCCTCGATGGCCATCATGGCGCGGGTCCTCGGCATCCCGAGCCGGGTGGCGGTCGGCTTCCTCGAGCCGGAGAAGGCCACCAACGGCGCCTGGGAGTTCTCCGCGCACGACCTGCACGCGTGGCCCGAGCTCTACTTCCCCGGGTCGGGCTGGGTGCGCTTCGAGCCCACCCCGCAGTCCCGTGGCACCCAGGCCCCCGGCTACACCACCGCCGAGCTCGCCCCGGCGCCCGACAGCCCGAGCCCGAGCGCGAGCCGCTCGACCGAGCTGATGCCGGAGCGTGGGCAGAGCCCCGGAGCCGACACCGGGTCCGCCGACGAGGGCTCGTCGGCGATCCCGTGGGTGCCGGTCCTCGCCGGGCTCGCCGGCCTCGCGGTCCTCGCCCTGTTGCTGCTCACCCCACGCCTCGTGCGTACGTCGCGACGCCGCCGGCGGCTCTTCGGTGACATCGAGGACCTGTGGGCCGAGCTGCGCGACGTCGCCCAGGACCTCGGTCACGCCTGGCCGGTGGGGCGCTCGCCACGGCGGGCCGGCGACTGGCTCGGCCGCCTGCTCGCCACCCCGGTGGCGGGCGGGGCGCGGCCCGACCGTCCGCGACGCGGTCGCGACCAAGCGCCGGAGGCCGCGCAGGCCCTCGACCGCCTGGTCCAGGCGCTGGAGCGCAGCCGCTACTCCCGCAACCCCGAACCCTTCACCTCCGAGCAGTGCCACGTCGACGCCCTGCTGGTCGAGGAGTCCCTCGCCGCGGGCGTCACGCCCCGTGAGGTACGACGCGCCACCTGGTGGCCGTCATCGGTGGTGGGACGACGCCGTACGCCGTGGCGCCACCGCTCGCCGTCGCGTCCCCACTCCCGCTCGGCCCAGTCCGAGGTCCCCGTCGACCACGAGACCAGCCGGACGGTCGACGAGCTCGTCGGCTGACCGGGCACTTCCTCGCGCTGCACAGCGCCGACCGGGCACTTCCTCGCGCTGCACAGCGCCGACCAGGCGATCCCTCGCGCTGCACAGCGCCGACCGGGCGATCCCTCGCGCGGCATTGGGATGGAGCCACCGCGAGGAAGTGCCCGGTCGGCACGTCTGAGCGCGAGGAAGTGCCCGGTCGGCACGTCTGAGCGCGAGGAAGTGCCCGGTCGGCACGTCTGAGCGCGAGGAAGTGCCCGGTCGGTTCAGGCTCGTGAGGCCAGAAGGGTCAGAAGCCGCGCTCGCGGCGACGACGCCACCGCTCTTCCATGCGCTCCATGAAGGGGCTGCCGGAACGCTGGCGGCCGGGGCGGTGCCGGCGACCGCCATCGACGACGCCGAACCCCGAACGGCCGGAGGCGCGCACCTTGGGGCTCGGGTGGTGGCCGGGCGACCGGGCCGAGGTCAGCGCGAGGATCGCGCCACCGAGCATGATCACGAAGCCGAGCACACCCACGACGGTCTGGATCACGGCGCTCAGCTCGAGGAGCACGGCGACGACCAGGAGGCCGATGCCGGCAAGCAGGATGGCGCCACCCAGGACCATGCGGCGACGGGCAGCGCGCTGGAAGGACGTGCCGCGCAGCGTGGAGGCGAGCTTCGGGTCCTCTTCGACGAGGGCGCGCTCCATCTGCTCCAGCAGTCGCAGTTCTTCCTCGGAGAGCTCCACGGTTCCTCCTACCTCTCGTCGCAAGTCTAGGCACGCTCCTGCGCTCACGGTAGGCGTCCTTCGAAAAATCACCCCAACGTGGTGGATCAGACAAGGCTTGCCGGCCTGACGGCTGCGGAACCGAACCTGCGCGTCGCCCGGTCGACCGCCCGGTCGGCGTCGGCCCAGCCGTGCTCGGGCTCGCCCAGCACCAGCTGGCGGTGGACGGTGCTGCGGGGCACCAGGCCCTCCACCCGTACGCCGACCAGCCGCAGGCGGGCGCGCTGCAGGCCGAGCGCGTCATAGAGCCGGGTCACCGCGCGGTGGATCTCCACCGTGACGTCGGTGGCCTCGGGCTGGGTGCGCGACCGGGTGATCGTGGTGAAGTCCGCGAAGCGGACCTTGAGGGTGATCGTCCGCCCGGCCACGTCGGCCGCGCGCATCCGGCCGGCCACCCGGGCGGAGAGACGCAGCAGCTCGCGGACGATCACGTCGCGGTCGTCGGTGTCGCGGGCGAAGGTCTCGTCGGCGCCCATCGAGCGTTCGGGCTCGTGAGGTCCGGCCCGCGGGGTCAGCTCGCTGCGGTCGGTGCCCCAAGCGAGGTGGTGCAGCTCGCGGCCGAGGTGGTCGCCGACGGCGCGCTGGAGCGTGCGGAGCGGGGTGTGCGCGACGTCGCCGACGGTGACCAGGCCGAAGCGGTGGAGCAGCGCCCGGGTCTTCTCCCCCACGCCGTAGAGCTCCCCCACGTCGAGCGGGTGGAGGAACGAGGTCACCTCGGCCGGTGGCACCACGATCACGCCGTCGGGCTTGGCCCGCCTGCTGGCGAGCTTGGCGACCGAGACCGTCGCCGCCACCCCCACCGAGCAGGTGATGCCCTGCTCGTCGTGGATCGTCGAGCGGAGGTGCTCGGCGATCACCGCCGGCGGCCCGAGGCGCCGCACCGAGCCGCGTACGTCGAGGAACGCCTCGTCGAGGGACAGCGCCTCCACCAACGGGGTCACCTCGCGGAAGGTCTCCATCACCGAGGCCGAGACGCTCGCGAAGGTGGTGTAGTCGGGCTCGATGACCACGACGTGGGGGCACAGCCGGCGGGCCCGCGTCATCGGCAGCGCCGAGCGGACGCCGTAGCGGCGGGCGACGTAGTTGGCGGCGAGCACGACGCCTCGCCCGCTGCCGCCCACCACCACCGGCTGGTCCAGCAGGTCGGGACGCTCGCGCAAAGCCACGGAGGCGTAGAACGCGTCCATGTCGACGTGCAGGAGCGGGGTGTCGGTCATGGCCGGCCCCCGGAGGGGGGCCGGGCCGGGTCAGCGGCGGGCGATGACGTGCAGCTGCGCCGCGAGAGGGAGGTATTCCGGGCGGGTGGCGACGGCCTGCTCGAGCTCGACGAGGGCCGCGGTCGCGCCGGGCTCGAGGTCGAGGAGGCTGCCGGGCACGAGGTCGGCGAAGACGCGCACGGCCTGGACCGAGGTGGGCTGCAGCCCGGCGGCGGCGAGCAGGTCCACGACCTCGTCGTGGGTGTAGCGGCGTCCCCCGCGACCCGTCGACGCGGTCGTCGCGTCGCCGTCGAGGAGCTCGCGAGCGGCCTGGAAGTGCCCGGCCATGGCGCGCGCCACCACGGCCGCGTGCCGCTGGGCCACGAGCAGGCTGAGGTGTCCGCCGGGGCGCAGCACGCCGGCGATGGCGCTGAGGGCGGCGGCGGGGTCCTCGACCATCTCCAGGACTCCGTGGCAGAGCACGAGGTCAGCCGCCTCGACCAGGCTCGGCAGGTCGGACAGGTCGCCCTGCTGGCCGGTGACCCGGTCGGCGACCCCGCGCTCGCGGGCGCGCCGGTCGAGGGAGGCCAGGGCGTCCGGGCTGGGATCGATGACCTGGACGGTGTGGCCGAGCTCGGCCAGTGGCACGGCGAAACCGCCGGTGCCACCACCGATGTCGACGATGCGGGCCTGCCCGCCGGAGGCGTCGTCGCCCTCCAGCACGCGGCGTACGCCGTCCCACACCACGCCGGCGCGGACGGACTGGCGACGGTCGCTGGCAGAGGGCTGCGGCATGGCATCAACCCTAGTGGCTTCATCCCGGACTCCCCGGGCTGCGGTGCCACAGGTGCCGCGCGACGTCCTTGACGGAGTCGCCTGCCGGCTTGACGTCGGCGTAGGGGGACAGCTGGAAGCCGCTGCTGTGGAGGAGGCTCCGGCGCCGGGCAGGCTCCGCCCCGCTGTCGCCCGCGGTCTCGGGCACCCGGGCCAGCTCAGCGTGCACCAGCTGAAGTCCCTCCTCACCGGTGCGGCCGCGCTGCCACAGCCCGTGCAGGGCCGGCAGCTCCCACGCACCGGTCGCGCGCAGCGAGACGCCCCGCCGCCCGGTGCGCCGCAGCTCGCCGCGCACCAGCAGCAGCCACGAGGAGAAGACCGTCGCGGCGTAGGAACCCTGGGCGTCCTCGAAGAAGGTCGCGTCGACGGGACCGGTGCCGTCGTCGAGGGTCAGGAACACCACGCGCCGACCGGACCTGATCGGCGGCGTCTGGGTGGCGACCTTCACCCCAGCCACGAGCAGCTCGGCCCGGCTGCGGCGGCGCAGCAGGTCGCGGCTGCGGGTCACACCGAGCGCGTCGAGGAAGGGCTCGTAGGCGGTGACGGCGTGCTGGCTGACGTCGAGGCCCAGGATCTCGAGCTCGGCGCGCATCCGCTCGTCGGTGGTCATCTCGGGCAGGCCGGTGGACCGCTCCCCCGGCTCGCCCGGCTCGTCGCCCAGCCGGAGCGTGAGCTGCACCGAGTCCGCTGCGGCCACCGGGCGGGCGGCCTGCGACTGGGCGGAGGCGCGGGCCCAGACGCCGCCGTCGGCCAGGGCGTGGCGCTCGGTGCTCTGGGCCCCCGCCCGGGTCGTGGGGTCGGAGCTGTTGCGCGCCGACGCCTCGGTCGCGACGGCCGTGGCCGGCAGCGGTGTGCGCCGGCTCGACAGCCCGCGACCGCGGGCACGCGAGGCGCGGTCGATCGCGCGCGCGTGCAGGTCGAGCTCGGCGACCTGGAGCAGCAGGTCGCGCCGGGTGACCCGGCCGCGGCGGGTCACCGCCTGGTCGCCCGAGCCGATGCCGTAGACCCCGTCGAACCCGCCGGCCAGCACCAGCCGCTCGAGGACCGGCCGCGAGACCCGGGCCCGGTGGAAGAAGTCGGAGAGCGAGACGAAAGGGGCGCCGTCGCGCGCCTCGAGGATGCGCGCGACCTCGGCGCCGCTGATGCCCTTGACGTCGGTGAGCGAGAGCCGGATCGCGTGGCCCTCGTCCGCGCCACCCCGCTCGACGACGTACGCCGAGGAGCTGGCGTTGACGTCGAGCCCGAGCACGCCGACCCCGATCTGGCGGGCGTCGTCGAGGATCAGGCGCTTGGGGTACATCCCGGGGTCGTGGGTCAGCACTCCGGACAGGAAGTGCGCCGGCCAGTGCGCCTTGAGCCAGGCGGACTGGTAGGTCGGCAGCGCGAACGCGGCCGCGTGGGCCTTGCAGAAGCCGAAGGAAGCGAAGGCCTCCAGCACGCTCCAGACCTGCTCGACCAGCGGGAGGTCGTAGCCCTGGGCCAGGGCGCGGGGGAAGAACCACGCCTTGGTCTCGGCCATCCCCTCGGTGCTGCCGAGCGCTCGCCGTTTCTCGTCGCCCTCGGCACAGGAGACGCCTGCGAGCTGGGCGATCATCTCGATCACCTGCTCGTGGAAGACCACCACGCCTCGGGTCGGCTCGAGGATCGGGCGCAGGTCGTCGTGGAGGTAGCGGGCGCTCTTCCAACCCTGCTTGACCTCGAGGTAGGGGGTGATCATGTCGCTCTTGACCGGCCCGGGCCGGAACAGCGAGATGTCGGTGATGATGTCCTCGAAGGACTCGATCCCGGACTTGCCGACGAGCTCGCGCTGGCCGGGCGACTCGATCTGGAAGACGCCGAGGGTCTTGGCGCTGCTGATCAGCGTGTAGGTCGTCGCGTCGTCGAAGGGCACCTGCGCCTCGTCGTCGAGGTCGATGCGGATGCCGTCGACCCGCTCGACCTCCGCCACCGCGTGGGCCATCGCCGACTGCATCCGGATGCCCAGCACGTCGAGCTTGAGCAGCCCGAGCTCCTCCACGTCGTCCTTGTCGAACTGGCTCATCGGGAAGCCGGCCCAGGACGCCTCGACCGGGGTGCGGTCGAGCAGGGTGACGTCGGACAGCAGCACGCCGCAGGGGTGCATCGCGATGTGGCGCGGCAGCCCGTCGAGCCGCTCGACGAGGCCGAAGAAGCGGTCGAGCGCGCCGTCGCCGAGCCCGCTGGCCCGCAGCTCGGGCAGGTCGCGCAGTGCCTGCCGGGCGTCGCGCGCCCGGATGTGCGGGAACGCCTTGGCGATCGCGTCGATCTCCCCGGGCGGCATGCCGAGAGCGGCGCCGACGTCTCGCACCGCGTGGCGGACACGGTAGGTGTCCATCATCGAGACGGCGACGCACCGCTCGCCGGAGTAGCGGTCGAGGATCGCGCGGTAGACCTCCTCGCGCCGGGCGGACTCGACGTCGACGTCGATGTCGGGCAGCGAGGCGCGCAGTGGTGAGAGGAAGCGCTCCATCAGCAGGCCGTGGCGGATCGGGTCGACCCCGGAGATGCCGAGCAGGTAGTTGACCAGGCTGCCGGCGCCCGACCCGCGAGCGGCACGGCGGATGCCCATCTGCCCGATCAGGTCGGTGACGTCGGCGACCGTGAGGAAGTACGACGCGTAGCCCAGGACCCGGATCGTCTCGAGCTCCTGGTCGAGCCGCGTCCAGATCCGCATGCGGGGCGCCGAGCCGTAGCGGGCGCCGATGGCCGCCTCGCACCGCAGCCGCAGCGCGACGTCGGCGGACGGGACACCGGCGTCGGAGAGCTCGAGCTCGGGGAAGTGGACCTCGCCGATGCCCAGGTCGGTGCGGGGGTCGAGCGCGCACCGGTCGGCCACAGCGCGGGTGCGCGCCAGCAGCCGCCGGGCCGCGCCGTCGGTGCCGCCCCCACCGGCCATGCCGTGCCCGGCGAGGCGGCAGATCTCCTCGGCGACCTCGTGCATCTGCTTGCCGGACTTGAGGAATCCCTCCGCGTTGCCGCGGGCGGCTCCGGGGCCGACGTCGCGCAGGTGGGCCGAGCCGAGCGGGACCAAGCGCCGGGCCGCGTCGAGGACGTCGACGGTCGGGGCGTCGAGGCGGTCGACGTAGCGCACCGCGTTGGTGAGGACGGTGGTGAGGCCGGCGGTCCGGGCGATGCCGGCCATCCGGGCCGCGTGCGGCGACGTGCCCGGCCCCCACTCGCCGGCGCGGGCGCCGAGCCGGTGGGAGACCAGCTCGACGACGAGGTTGTGCCGTGGCAGCACCTCGAGCCAGGGGGCGATCGCGGCCAGCCCGAGGTCGTCGCGCCGTCGGGTCGCGGCGACGCCCAGCTCGGAGGACGGCCCGAGCAGCACCAGCACGGCGCCGCCGGCGAGGTGGGGTGCGAGCAGCTCGAGCGTCGCGACCGGGCGTCCCCGCTCCCCCGCCAGGTGGACCGACGAGACCATCCGGCACAGCGCGGCCCAACCGGCCTTGCCGCTGGCCAGGAAGGTCACCCGCGTGCTGCCGCCCCGCTGGGGCGACGGGTCGCGGACCGCGCCGCCGCGCACGGGCGTACGCCGGGGGGCGACGTGGTCGCCGCCGACAGCCGTCCGACCGGCCGTCGGGGCCACCGCGAGGTCGACCCCCAGCACGGGCCGGATGCCGGCCGAGCGGGCGGCGCGGACGAACTTCACCGCCCCGTAGGTGCCGTCGCGGTCGGTGAGGGCGAGGGTGTCCATCTCCTGCTCGACGGCGCGCTCCACCAGGGCGTGCGGGTGGGACGCGCCGTACTGCAGGGAGTAGCCGGAGGCGACGTGGAGATGGACGAACGGGTCAGGCGACACTGACGTGCGGGACCAGGCCGAGCGCCTGCTCGACCACGGCCAGGAACCGGTCGGCGTCGCGGACGAGGTCGTCGGCCTCGCGCTCGCTGACGGCCCGGGTCGAGCCGGCCTCGGCAGCGGCCCGCTTGGCGGCACCCGCCGAGAAGAAGGTCGCCCACTCGGTGAGCTCGGGAGCCACCTCGGCCAGCAGGACCCAGGCGTTCTTCTGCCGCCTGGCCCGCGGGGCGGGCCGCGCCCTCGCCGCGAGCAGGGCGGCAGCCGCGCAGAGCGCGGCGACGTGGGCACAGGCGTAGCGGGTGGGCACGTCACGCGCCGTGATCGCCTCGTGCAGCGAGGTCGCGGACCGCTCGAGGTAGGAGTGGGCGGTGGCCGGGAGGAGGTGGGGATTCATCATCGGCTCCCCTCAGTCCAGGCAGCCGACGAGCTGCCAGCGCCCGTCGGCCCAGTCGAAGGAGAGGTCGAAGACGCCGTAGGTCTCCGGGTCCTCGCTGCGCCGCGCCGCCTGCAGGCCGTGCTGGATCCCGCGACCGGCCTCCACCCGCCACAGCTCCCGCTCGGCCACCAGGTCGCTCGCCGCGCCCCCAGCTCCGGAGGTGGCGCCAGAGCCCTGCCACCACGGCCCGGTCTCCACCCAGTGCGCGACCACTGCGCGCACCTTCCACAACCGGCCCCGCCACAGGAACTGGTCGGGGTCCTCCGCCTCGCCTCGTCGTACCTCGACGGGGTCTTGGTACTGCCTCATCGCGCCTCCGCTGCACCCTTGGGCAGGCTCCGCCTGCGTATCCGTCGACCCCGGGGACGACCCGGGTGGAGGTGGGGGTCGAGGTCACCGCCACCCGGATCGCATCGAACAACTGTTCGAACACCTAGAACGGTACTCCCCTCCACCGACAGCCCGTCAAGAGCCGCCGAGGAGTTGTGGAGAGGAGCGGCTCAGACCTCGCGCAGATAGACGGTGGTCTCGCGCTGCCAGAGGAAGAACGAGAGCACCAGGCCCTCGAGGATGACCAGCGCCGACAGCACGACGAAGATCGTCGGCAGGTGGTTGTCGATGCAGATGGCACCGACCAGGACGCCGACGCCGGCGGTGGCGGTGAGGACGTAACGGGTCCACGCGTGGCCGCCGCGGAAGAACGAGCCGAGGACCACGGCGAGCAGGGCGAACCCGACGAAGGCGACGACGGACAGCGCGACGAAGCCGGGCACGATCTGGTCGGTGCGCAGCTGCTCGATCCCGCCCTCGGCGAGGATCACCTGCGCCCGCTCGTTGCCCTCGGCCCAGCCGAGGATCACGTCGTCGCGCATCAGCCAGATCAGCAGCGTGATGACCCCGGAGGTGGCCACGATCAGCCCGAGCACCCGCAGGCTGTTGACCACTGATCCAGGCACGTCGCGCGCCATGCAAACCCCCTGAGGCTCATCGGTTGTCGTCGCTAGGCTCGCATCATGTCGAGCGAGCACGCATCCATCACCTCATTTCGAGGCGAGCACACCCGGCGCGGCGGCACGGGTGAGGTGGTCATCCTGCCCGACAGCGCCCACACTGCCGCACTCGCCGCGGCGGCGCTGGGGTGTGACGTCGGTGCCATCGCCAACAGCCTGCTCTTCGACGCCGGCGGTGAACCCGTCCTGATCCTCACCTCCGGCGCCCACCGCGTCGACACCGCGGCCGTCGCCCGGCGCATCGGTGTCGGTCGGTTGAAGCGCGCCGACCCCGACTTCGTACGACGCCACACCGGGCAGGTCATCGGGGGCGTCTCCCCCATCGACCATCCCGCACCGGTCCGCACGTGGATCGACCCGTGGCTGAAGCAGCACGAGGTCATCTGGGCGGCCGCCGGGCACCCGGCCGCGGTGTTCTCCACGACGTACGACGAGCTGGTCGCGATGACCGACGCCGTCGAGGTGCAGGTCGATGCTGAACCGGACCCAGAAGATCGGGCCTGACAGGATGCAGCCGTGGACGCTCTGGCACTGACCTTCTCCAGCGGATGGGCGAGCGGAATCAACTCCTACCTCGTCGTCCTGGTGCTGGGCATCGCCGACCGGGTCGGCTCGTTCACCGAGATCCCCGACGTGCTGGCGCGCTGGGACGTGCTGACGGTGGCCGGCTTCCTCTACGCCATGGAGTTCATCGCCGACAAGATCCCCTTCATCGACTCGACCTGGGACGCGATCTCGACGGCCATCCGCCCGACCGCGGGGGCGGTCATCGGCGTCCTGCTCGCGGGTGACGCCTCCTCGCTGGACCAGGCGGTCCTCGGCGTGGTGGGCGGCGGCACGGCCCTGCTGAGCCACCTCGTCAAGGCCGGTGGCCGGCTGGCGATCAACGCCTCCCCCGAGCCCGCCAGCAACGTCCTGGCCAGCCTCACCGAGGACGCCGCCGTGCTCGGCGTGGTCTGGTTCGCACTGCAGAACCCCGAGGCGGCCGCCGCGATCGCCGGGGTGCTGCTCCTGCTCGGGCTGGTCATGCTGTTCTTCGTCGCGCGGCTGATCCGCCGCGGTTGGCGCCGGTGGAAGAAGAAGGACCCGATCCACCAGCTCGCCTGACAGCCACCCGTTCCGAGGGAGGTCCTAGGGTTCCCCCGTGGCTCGTGTCGTGGTGATCGGTGGCGGCTTCGGCGGCATGGCGGCTGCGGCCCGCCTCGCCAAGCTCGGTCACGCCGTGACCCTGCTCGAGCGGTCGGCCGGCCTCGGCGGCGCGTTGAGCACCGTCGAGCTCGACGGCTTCGCCTGGGACGCCGGCCCGTCGAGCACGCTGCTGCCGGCCGTCATCCGCGACCTGTTCCGCAAGTCGGGACGCCCGCTGGAGCGCGAGGTCGACCTCCAGCCGCTCGACCTGGTGCGCGAGCACAGGTTCGAGGACGGCTCGACGCTGCAGCTGCCCGGCGGCTCGCGCGCCGCCCAGCTCGACGCGTTCGACGCCCTCGGCGAGGGTCTCGGTCAGCAGTGGGTCGACCACGTGGCGTCGTACGGCGGCATGTGGGAGCTGCTGCGCAAGGAGTGGTTCGAGCGGCCGTTCGACGACGACGTGGCGCCCCGCGAGCTGGTCGCCCTGCTCGGCCGGCGCGAGTCCCTGCACAAGCTGCTGCGCCGCACCTTCCGCGACGAGCGCCTGCGCCTCGTGGCCGGGCACCGGCTCGTCATGGACGGGCACGAGCTGCGCGACGTGCCCGCGTTCGCGGGCGTCGACGTCTACCTCGAGCAGCGCTTCGGCGCCTGGACCGTGCCCGGCGGCCTGGCCGCGCTGGGCACGGCGATGGCCGAGCGCCTCGCGCTGCGCGGCGTGGAGGTGCTCATCGACACGCCCGCGACCGACCTCGTGATGCGGGAGGGCCGTGTCGCCGCGGTGCGGACGGACCGGGGCGAGGTGGACGCCGACCAGGTGGTCGTCGCGATCGACCCGCGTCGCCTGCCCGCGCTGGCGTCGTACGTCCGTCGGACGATGCCCGCGATCCCGCCCGTCGTCTGCCACCTCGGGCTCGAGGGAGAGCTCCCGGACCTGCCCCACGAGGTGGTCCTGCACGGCGACCCGCTGCTCGTGGTGCGCACGGGCGGCCGCGCTCCGGACGGCGGCGCCGCCTGGACCGTGCTCGGCCGCGGGCGGCTGGCCGAGGACGTGCTGACGGCGCTCGCGCGTCGCGGCCTCGACGTGCGCCGGCAGGTCGTCACGAGGATCGACCGCTCGCCGCGCGACCTCGTCGAGCTGTGGGGCGGCTCGCCGCACGGGGTGCTGTGGCAGGGCCCGCGCACGGCTCGTACGCGGCTGGGTCCCCGTACGCCGATCCCCGGCGTGCTCGCCGCCGGCGCGCACGCGACGACCGGCTCCGGACTGCCCTTCGCCGGGCTCAGCGCCGCCCTCGTGGCCGAGGTCGTCGGCCGGGCGGCCCCGCTGTAACGCCGGGTTGGTACAACTACCCACCCCCCTGCATCAGGGTGGGTACAAGCAGCAACCCGGCGTTACAGCGGGTCGAGCTCCCAGACCACCGTCACGACGGACGTCACGGTCGACTCCCCCGGCTCGATGCCTCCACCGGAGTCCCGCATCATCGCCATCTTGGGCATCGGCCCCGGACCGCTGGACGGGTCCCCCTCGACGATCGAGTCGACGGCGCCGAGCCGGGCTCCGGCCATCTCCGCAAGCGCCGTCGCACGCCGGAGGGCATCCTCGAAGGCGGCCTCGCGGGCCTTCGCGCCGGCTCCGTGGTCCTCGGTGACCTCGAGACCGACGCTGTCGACGGCCAGGGCGTCACCGACCTCGCGGGCCAGCTCGCCCAGCACCGCGCCCGCCACGGCGAGGTCGGCACAGCCGATGGCGTAGCCGTGCCTGGCCTCGTAGCCCTGGCGCTGCCCGTCGCGGTCGTGCCACGGCCACACGGAGACGCCGGTGGAGGCGATCCGGCGACGCTCCGTGTGCCGAGCCGCCAGCTCGACCAGGGCCGACGCCGCCGCGGACATGGCGTCGTACGCCTCGGCGACCCCCGCACCCCGTGCGACGGCGGCGACGCGGACGACCGCGCTGTCGGGTGCGACCGTGCTGGAGCCGGTCCCGGTGACGGTGACGGTGCGCATGGCCACACCGTAGTGCGGGTGCGGGCAGTCAGACGGTGATGCGCAGGTTGGCGAAGATCTCCCGCGTGGCCTTGGACCGGTTGAGCGTGAAGAAGTGCAGGCCCGGCGCTCCGGCGTCGAGCAGCGCCTCGCAGAGCTCGGTGGCGATCACGATGCCCTCGGCGCGCAGGGCGGCCGGGTCCTCGGCCAAGGGCGCCAGACGAGAGGTGACCTCCTCGGGGAGCTGGCGACCCGAGAACTCCACCATGCGCTCCATCGAGCGGAGGTTCAGGATCGGCATGATGCCCGGGATGATCGGCAGGTCGGCCCCGATGGCCTGCGCCCGCTCGACGAGCGCGACGTAGTCGCTGGCCCGCAGCACCATGTCGGTGACCGCGAACTCCGCGCCCGCGTCGTACTTCGCCTTCAGCACCCGGGCGTCGGCCTCGAGGTCCGCGGCCTCCACGTGGCCCTCGGGGAAGGCCGCGACGCCGATCCGCATGTCGGGACGCTCGCGGATGAGTGCGACCAGCTCGTTGGCGTAGGTCAGCCCTCCCTCGGTGGGCGTCCAGGGGGTGCCGGGGCCGGCGGGCGGGTCGCCGCGCAGCGCCATCACGTGGGTGACGCCGGCGTCACGGAGCTCGTCGAGGATGCAGCTGATCTCCTCCACCGTGTGGCCCACGCAGGTGAGGTGCGCCACCGGGAGCAGGCTGGTCTCGCGCGCGATGCGCTCGGTGATCGCGACGGTGCGGTCGCGGGTGGTGCCGCCGGCGCCGTAGGTCACCGACACGAAGGTCGGGCCGTAGGGCTCGAGCTCGGTGATCGCCTGCCAGAGCTGCTCCTCGCCGGCCTCGTCCTTGGGCGGGAAGAACTCGAACGAGAAGGACCGGTCGCCTCGCTCGAGGAGCTCGCGCATGCTCAGTCCACGTCCGGTGCTCATGGGCCCAACCCTACGGACGACCACGCTGCCTCGAGGCTCGTGTCCACTGATTAGGCTGCGTGGCGTGACGACCACCTGGGACCCCGCACCTTTCCGTGACCGGGTCCAGCAGGTGCTGGATGCCTTCCTCGACGAGCGCGAGGCCGAGCTGGCGCCCCTGGGGCCGGACGCCACGCGCCTGACCACCGAGGGGCGTACGGCGGTGCGTGGCGGCAAGCGCTTCCGCGCCGCCTTCTGCCACTGGGGCTACCGCGCCATCCGCGCCGAGGTGACCGACGAGCAGGCGCTGGCCCGTGCCTGCGCGTCGCTGGAGATGCTCCACGCCAGCGCGCTGGTCCACGACGACTTCATGGACGCCTCCGACACGCGCCGCGGGCGGCCGGCGACGCACCGCGCCTTCGAGGCCGAGCACCGCGCCTCGGGCTGGCGGGGAGACCCCGAGCAGTACGGCGCCGCCGCCGCGATCCTGCTCGGCGACCTGCTGCTCGGCTGGGGCGAGGACATGCTCCGCCGCAGCGGCTTCGGCCCCGACGAGACCGCAGCGGGGCTGTCCCTGTTCGAGCAGTGCCGCAACGAGGTGATCGCCGGGCAGTTCCTCGACGTGTCCGTGCAGGCCCGCGGCCGGGCCGACGTCGACACCGCGATGACGGTGCTGCGCTACAAGTCGGCGAAGTACTCCATCGAGCGGCCGCTCCACATCGGCGCCGGCCTCGCGGGCGCCAGCGCCGCCCAGATCGACCAGCTGACCCGGTTCGGACTGCCACTGGGCGAGGCCTTCCAGCTCCGCGACGACCTGCTCGGCGTCTTCGGCGACCCCGAGGCGACCGGCAAGCCCGCCGGCGACGACCTGGCGGAGGGCAAGCGCACCGTGCTCGTCGCGCTCGCGCTCGACGCCGCGCCCCCGGCCGCGGCACAGCGCCTCGACACGGCACTCGGTACGACGCTGAGCCCGGCCGACGTCGACGAGCTGCGCGGCATCATCGAGGACTCCGGCGCCCGCGCGCAGGTCGAGGAGGTCATCGGCTCCCTGGCCGACCACGCGGTCGAGGCACTGCGGGCAGCCGACGTCGACGACCAGGCGCGCGTCGTGCTCACCGAGCTGGCGGCCGCGGCGACGCAGCGCACCGTCTGACAGCGCCGGGGTCGGTCAGTCCAGGCTGCTGATGCCCGGCACCGCCGGCCCCTCGCCGCGCAGGAGCACGGAGAACGGGACGCCACGGTCGGCGTTGACGCGGGACCCCAGCACGCTCAGGGCGATGCTGAAGGCCTTCTCGTCCGCGCGGGCGAGGGTGGCCCACCCGTCCCACAGCAGCACGACGCCGGCCTTCCCGCTGCCGATGTCGTGGAGGCAGTCGGCGAGCGCGTCGAAGTTCTGCCCGTAGTAGTCCGGGAAGTCGAGGGCCTCGCCCACCGCGGCGAGGAAGGCGGCCTTGGTCTCCCCGCGCGTCCACCCGTCGACGTACGCGAATCCCCATCCCGCGTGCTCCACCGAGTGGCGCACGTCGGCGACGTCGAACGCGCCGTGCCACAGGTGGATGCCCGGCTTCTCGTGCCCGGCCAGGACTGCAGCCAGTCCACTCATGACGACTACCTCGCTATGCGTGAGAAGGAGCTGTAGTGGTCCCCGGTGTAGTAGAGCTCCCCGCCCTCCCCGGCGACGATGCGGCGCGCACCGCGGTCGTCGGAGCCGGGCGTGGGCACCGTGTACTCCCTGTAGTAGCCCATCGGCTGCTCGGGCAACAGGGCCTCACGGTTCTCAAAGGTCCCGCCATCGTGCTCTGGCTCGGGGAACGGTCCACCGCGGTCGATCAGCTCGAGCGTGCGGGCAGCCTCCGGCGGCAGCGCGGAGACCTGCACGATCGGCAGGCCGCTGTCGGGGTCGGTGGCGCCATCACCGCCGGTGTCGTCCGTCGGGTCGGAGGTCGGGGTGTTGGTCTCGGTGAGCTCGTGCGTCGGCGACGAGGTCGTGGACGGCGCGGCGGACCCGTCGACGTCGCTGTCGTCGCGCTGCGCGCCGTCGACGAGCATCCACGCGAGGAGCAGCCCCGCGACCAGGAACAGCAGCAGCCACCGGTAGCGCTGGCGTCCCCCCGACGTGCCCGACGCCCCCGGCACCATCAGTACTCCAGCACCTGCGCGCGCCGCTTGACCTCGCTGCCGCGGTTCTCGCGCAGCGCGTCGATCGGACGACCCGGGAGGTCGTCGTCGGTGAAGAGCCACTCGATGCACTCACGGTCGTCGAAGCGGTGGTCGTGCAGCAGCGTCAGCAGGCCGGGAAGGCCCTTGACGACGAGACCGTCCTGGATGAAGTCGGCCGGCACGCGCGGACCGCCGCCCGGCACGGGGACGGCGGCGGCGAGCTCGTGCTCGCGGATCATCGTGCGGACCTTGCCGGGCGTCACGCCGAGCAGCTCGGCCACCTGGTTCCAGTCCAGCCACTCCGGGACGAGGGCGGCCAGGTCACGGTCGGCAAGGGGGACGTCGCTCATGCGCGCAGCCTAGGTGAGGAGCCACCCGGGTCGGGAGTCGCGGCGCCCGGCCGAGTTGTCGCTCCAGCGGTCGATCCGTAGCGTGTCGGGGATGCACTCCCTCAGAACCGCCCTGGCCGCGGCCCTCGTCGGCCTGTTGGCGCTCACCCTCTCGCCGGTCGCCTCTCCCGCGTCGGCCGACCACTACCACGGCGCGCCGGGCCCGACCCATGCCGGCAACACGTTCGGCTGGTACCAGTACGGCGTGTTCCGCCAGGAGTTCATCGGCCCCAAGCCGGCCTTCTGGAAGACGAACGGGCGCGGCATCGTCCGCACGCAGAACGGCATGCTCACCCTGATGAGCACGCAGCGCGGCAGCGTCTCGGCCACCCTCGACCTCGAGGGCCACACCTACGGTCGCTGGGAGATCCGGATGCGCGCACGCACCCTGTCGAAGGTCAAGGGCGGCAAGCCCTTCAAGGTCGTCACCGAGCTGGTCCCCGCCGGCAAGCGCGCCCAGCATTGCGGCGGCCGCGACATCGGCCTGGAGAACTTCACCCTCGGCACCAACACGGTGAAGTCCTACGTGCACACGCTGCCCAACAGCTCCTACCGCGGCTTCCTGGGCCGTCACCTGCGCAACGACCGGTGGCACACCTACGCCGTCGAGGTCGCCCCCGACCACATCTCCTGGTTCGTCGACGCGCACGTGATCAACACCGAGCGCCGCGACGAGGCGCTCGACCCGGTGCCGCGGCAGCTGAAGTTCGAGCTGCGCGCCAGGGGCGGCAAGAAGATGGACCCGGCGCGGATGCAGATGGACTGGATGCGCTACTGGTCGATGCGCGCCCCCACCGAGAAGTCGATCAAGGCTCCGCAGCTCGAGCTCAGCACCTTCAACGGCGCCTGCTGACACCCTCCCCACGGCGCCCCTGACGAGGCGGCGACCGGCTCGACGCGACACGCCCGGGCCGGCCGTCGCCTCGCGTCGTCGTACGCCGGTCGCTACCGTCGAAGGCTCGTCCGCGCGCTTCCCCCCTGCGGGCCTCGGACCCCGGGCGCTGCGGACGGGACGAGGAGCACCCCCATGCCCCGACCGCACCCCCGACCATGCAGGACCCGACCACCCAGGCGCGCCGCTCGGTGCGCGGCCGGCCTCGTGCTCGCCGTCGCCACCCTGTCGAGCCTCGCCGCTCCTGCCCACGCCGACCACGAGCAGCTGCCGGCCGGTCGCACGCTCGTGTCGTACGTCGTGAAGTCCGGCGACACCGCGTCGGGGCTCGCCGTGCGGTTCCACGCCTGGACGGCCGAGATCGTCTCGCACAACCACCTCGACGGGGCCGGAGGGCTGCGGGTCGGTGATCGGATCGAGATCCCGGTGGTCAAGGCGGGCAGCGGCGACAAGGGCCGGGACCAGGGCGGCAAGGACCGCACCACGAAGATGTGGCAGCACCCCGACCGCGACCGCGAGAAGGTGCGCCGGGTGATCGCCGGCGCCGCGCGCAACCACGGCGTGGACCCGCAGCTCGCGCTGGCGATCTCCTGGCAGGAGTCGGGCTGGCAGATGGGCGTGGTCTCCGGCGCCCACGCGATCGGTGCGATGCAGGTGCTGCCGTCGACCGCGCGGTGGATGGAGCACTACGCGGGGCGCCCGCTCGACCTGCGCACGCTCGGCGACAACGCGCAGGCCGGGGTGCTGCTGCTCCGGGTGCTCGCGCGGCACACGCACCGGCGCACGCACAAGATCGGCGCCTACTACCAGGGCCTCGGCGCCGTGCAGCGGCACGGCCTCTACGAGGAGACGAAGACCTACGTGGCCAACGTCGAGGCGATCAAGCGCCGGCTCGAGGACGGCCGCTCGCCCTCCTGAGCGCGAGCAGCGCCACGCCGGGGCGCCGCCTGAGCGTGGCCGCAGGCGTGGCTTCCGTACGATGAGGGCTCCGGATCCTTCCCCGTCCGGTTGTTGGAGGTCGATCAGTGGAGCCATCCGAGCACGCCCGCGCAGTCGCGCCCGGCGCCGCTGGCGACCCCTTGGTCGGGCGCCTGCTGGACCGTCGCTACCGCATCGGCGCCCGGGTGGCGCGTGGTGGCATGGCCAGTGTCTACGAGGCCACCGACACCCGCCTCGACCGCACCGTCGCGGTGAAGGTGATGCACCCCGGCCTGGGCGACGACCAGGAGTTCGCCGAGCGGTTCGTCCGCGAGGCCCGCGCCGCGGCCCGGCTCAACCACCCGCACGTGGTCGGCGTCTACGACCAGGGCGACGACACCTCCGACGGCCAGGACACCGTCTTCCTGGTCATGGAGTACGTCCCGGGCCACACGCTGCGTGACGTGATCCGCAAGGAGGCCCCGATGCCTCCGAGCCGCGCCCTCGCTCTGCTCGAGCCGGTCGTCTCCGCCCTCGCGGCGGCCCACCGCGCCGGGCTGATCCACCGCGACGTGAAGCCCGAGAACGTGCTCATCGCCGACGAGGCGCACGGCGGCCGGATCAAGGTCGCCGACTTCGGCCTGGCCAAGGCGGTCAGCGCCGACACCCAGCACACGGCCACCGGCGGCGTGCTGATCGGCACCGTGTCCTACCTGGCGCCCGAGCTCGTCGTCGACGGCCGTGCCGACGCTCGCGCCGACGTCTACGCCGCGGGCGTGGTGCTCTACGAGCTGCTGACCGGCAGGAAGCCGCACGAGGGCGAGTCCCCGATCCAGGTCGCCTACCGCCACGTGCACCACGACGTTCCCCTGCCCTCGCTCGTCCAGCCGGGCATCCCCGACTACGTCGACGCCCTCGTCGCCCGCGCCACCTCGCGCGACCGCGGCCAGCGACCGGCGGACGCGACGGTCCTGCTCCACCACGTGCACCGCGTCGAGCAGGCGCTCCGCGACGGTCTCGCCTCCGACCCCGAGCTGGCCGGCGACCTGCTCCCCCGCCGGACGCCGGAGGCGGACCAGGACGACGCCGTCGAGGCGGGTGAGCACACCACCCGCGAGCCCTTCGACGCCAGCGCGCTGGCGCTGCTGACCGAGGTGGACCCGCGCGACTCTGGCCTCGTCGACGACGGCAGTCCGGACCGGACCACGGCGCTCGAGCGTCACCCGTCGCCCCCGACGGCCGCGCCAGCGGTCGCGCCGCGTCCCGCCCGCGCGCCCGCCCGGGCCACCCCCGTCATCACCACCGCGCGACGCCGCTCGGTCAAGGGTCCGCTCGCGCTGCTCCTCGCGGTCCTGCTCGTCGCCGGCGTCGCGCTCGGGGCGTGGTGGTTCGGCTGGGAGCGCTACACGACCACGCCCGGGGTGCTGGGGCTCGACGAGGCGGCCGCGTCGGCCGAGCTCGACAAGGCCGGCCTGGACGCCGAGGCCGGCGAGCCGGCGTACTCCGAGAGCGTCGCCGCGGGGCTGGTCATCTCGACCGACCCGGAGCCCGGCGGCAAGGTGCTCGACGGCGGCACGGTCACGCTGGTCCTGTCGCTGGGGCCCGAGCGCTACGACGTGCCTCCTCTCGAGGGCAAGACCGAGGACCAGGCCCAGGACGCGCTCGCCGCGACCAACCTGGTCTTCGGCAAGAGCGTCGGCAGGTGGAGCGAGACCGTGCCGGAGGGCCAGGTCATCCGCACCTCGCCGAAGGCAGGCACGACCCTCAAGCCGGGCGCTGCCGTGGACCTGGTGCTCAGCCGCGGCCGCAAGCCGATCACGGTCACGGACTGGACCGGCAAGGACTTCGATGAGGCGCAGGCGGCGCTGGAGAAGCGCGGACTCGCGGTGAGCGTTGCCGGCGAGGAGCACAGCGACACGGTCGCGGACGGCGACGTCATCTCGCAGGACCCGACGACCGGGACGTTGTTCCGCGGCGACACCGTGTCGTTCGTCGTGTCGCTGGGGCCCGAGCTCGTCGAGGTGCCGCAGGTGCGGGCGATGGGCGTGGACGCGGCGACCGAGCTGCTCGAGGGCCTCGGCTTCCAGGTCGAGACGGAGCGCTCCGACACCTACCTCGGGCTCGGGTTCGTCTCCAGCTCCGACCCCGACGCCGGCGAGGAGATCCCGAAGGGCTCGACCATCACGCTGTTCCTGGTCTGACCGGCGTCACGGGCCGTCCCGGGCACCGCCTAGCCTGACTGCCGTGCATGCCGAGCAGAACCGACGTACGACACTCCTGGCGGCCGGCGCGCTGCTCGCGCTCGCGGCGTGCTGGGGATCGACGTTCTTCCTCATCCGCGACCTGCTCGACCGGGTGCCGACGCTCGACTTCCTCGCCGTCCGGTTCAGCATCGCCTCCCTGGCGCTGCTCCTCGTCGCGCCCAAGGCCCTCGGCCGGCTCTCGCCGCAGGTGCGCAAGCACGCGGTCGTCCTCGGGGTGCTCTACGGCGTGGCCCAGATCCTCCAGACCGCCGGCCTGGCGCACACCCCGGCGAGCGTCAGCGGCTTCGTCACGGGCCTCTACGTCGTGTGCACGCCGCTGCTCGCCGCGGCGATCCTGAAGACCCGCATCCCGCCGATCACCTGGGCCGCCGTCGTGCTCGCCACCGTCGGGCTGGGCGTGCTCGCGCTCAACGGGCTGAGCATCGGCTACGGCGAGCTCATCACGCTGGCCTCCGCCGTGCTCTACGCGCTCCACATCGTCGGGCTGGGCGCCTGGTCCAACGCACAGGACGCCCTCGGGATGACGCTGCTGCAGATGATCGTCATCGCCTTCATCTGCACGGTGTCCACGGTGCACGACGGGATCGTGCTGCCCGACCGGACCGCCGACTGGGTCTCGGTGCTCTACATGGCGATCGTGGTGGGCGCCCTGGGCCTCTACGTCCAGACGTGGGCGCAGGCCCACCTGCCGCCGACGCGGAGCGCGATCATGATGAGCATGGAGCCGGTCTTCGCCTCGTTCTTCGCCGTCTGGCTCGGCGGTGAGGACCTCACGGCACGCCTGCTGATCGGCGGCACCATGGTGCTGGTCGCGATGCTGACGGTCGAGCTCGCGCCGCGACGGGTGGTCGAGGGCGAGGTCACGCACATCGCCGTCTGACCAGTCGGGCGGGCCATTTTCCCGGCGGCCCGTGGGTGCGTCCGCTTATCGTGGGCGCGTGGACAGGTGCGTACGGTGCGGCGCGGAGCTCGGGGTGGGCCGCTTCTGCCTGAACTGCGGCCACCCCATCGGCGAGCCGGCACCGGCTGCGCCGGTGACCACCGCCCCTGCTCCGAGCACTCCTGCCGCCCGGACGGCCGAGACGCCCGAACCTCCGCCCTCCGCTCCACCCGCCAGTCCGCCCTCCGCCCCACGGGAGCCGGTGGCCGTGCCTGTCCAGGCCGCCGACCCGACCGCGGTGCCGCCGGTGGTCCCTCCCGCGCCGCACCACGAGTGGGACCCGCGCGAGGAGCTGCTCCCCTACGAGGAGGCCTACGAGCTCGAGCCCGAGTCCGCGCTGCCGAGCAAGGCGTGGATCTGGTGGGTGCTCGGCGCGGTCCTGCTCGTCGGGCTCGTCCTCGTGCTGCTCCAGGTGTTCGAGACCGACGGGGACGACGAGGTCGCCACCGACACGACGACGAGCGAGAGCGCCGCCGCCGACCCGGACACCGGCTCCGGGGCGCCGGAGGAGACCGCGCCGGAGACGCCGCCGCCGCCGAAGGGCGTCGGCAAGCGGGTCAACCTCGCTGCCGGGGCGACGTTCGCCGTGCCGGCCACGGCCCCGCCGACCACCGACTTCGACGGCAACCTCGTGGCCTACGAGGCCAGCCAGATGGGCGACGGCCTCCCCAGCACCGCCTGGCGGATGGCGGGCGACGCCACCGGCCAGACCGTCACCGTCACCCTCGCCCGGCCCGGCGTCGTACAGCGCGTGGGCCTCGTCAACGGCTACGCCAAGCAGGTCGCGGGCGTGGACTGGTATCCCAACAACCGCCGGATCCTGGCAGTCACCTGGGGCTTCGAGGACGGCAGCACCGTCGAGCAGACCTTCGCCGAGCGGCCGGGCATGCAGCAGCTCAAGGTGCCGCCGGTGCAGTCGAGCACGGTGACCATCACGATCACGTCGGTGACGCCGCCGGGCAGCGGCAACCTCGGCCGCGACTACACGGCGATCAGCGAGGTCGCGATCACCGGCCAGCGAGCCCGCTGAGCACCACGGCCGCCCGCTCGGCGTCGGCCCGGGTCACGTCGAGGTGGGTGACCAGGCGTACGGCGCGGGGTCCCACCGCTGCGATGCGGACGCCTTCCTCCGCCGCCCGCGCCACGAAGGCCGGCGCGTCGGGGCGGTCGACGACGACGATGTTGGTGTCGACGCTGTCGGGGTCGAGGCCCAGCGCCTCACCGAGCAGCCTGGCGTGGGCGTGGTCGTCGGCCAGGCGCTCGACGTGGTGGTCCAGTGCGTACGCCCCGGCCGCGGCCAGCACGCCCACCTGGCGCATCCCGCCACCCATCCGCTTGCGACGGACGCGGGCCGCGTCGATCGCGTCGGCGGAGCCGACCATCAGCGAGCCGACCGGTGCGCCCAGCCCCTTGGAGAGGCAGACCGCGAGGACGTCGGCGACCCGGCCGTAGTCGGCGAGCGGCGTCCCGGTGGCGACGTGGGCGTTCCACAGCCGCGCGCCGTCGAGGTGGATGCGGGTCCCGACCGTGTCCGCCCAGGCGCGCAGCTCTCGGAGCTCCTCGATCGGGAGCACGGAGCCCCCTGCGAAGTTGTGGGTGTTCTCGACCGACACGGCGGCCGTCCGCACGAAGAACGGCCCCATGTCGGGGGCGTACATCGACTCGATCGCGCCCAGGTCGACCTGCCCGCGCGGGTGGGTCCACGTGCGCATGGTGATCCCGCTGATGGCGCCGTGCGCGCCCAGCTCGGCCCGCGCGATGTGGGCCGAGGACTCGCACAGCACCTCCTCGCCCGGCGAGACGACCGAGGCGACCGCCAGCACGTTGGCCATCGACCCCGTCGGGGTGAACAGCGCCGCCTCGTGGCCGAACATCTCCGCCACCCGCTCCTGCAGCGCGTTGACCGTCGGGTCCTCGCCGTAGACGTCGTCGCCCACCTCCGCCCGGGCCATCGCCTTCCGCATCGCGTCGGTCGGCCGGGTCAGGGTGTCGGAGCGCAGGTCGATCACGGGTGCGAACCTACCGGTCGGCGCTCAGGCCTTGCGCAGCATCTCCGCGACGAGGAAGGCGAGCTCGAGGGACTGGACCCGGTTGAGGCGGGGGTCGCAGACCGACTCGTAGCGGTGGGAGAGGCCCACCTCGTCGATCTCTTCGCCGCCGCCGACACACTCGGTGACGTCGTCGCCGGTGAGCTCGACGTGCACGCCGCCGGGCCAGGTGCCGAGGCCGCGGTGGACGTCGAAGAAGCCCTGGACCTCGTCGATCACGTCGTCGAAGCGGCGGGTCTTGTAGCCCGAGGACGCCTCGAAGGTGTTGCCGTGCATCGGGTCGCAGACCCAGGCGACGTTGACGCCCTCCGCGGTGACCTTCTCCACGAGGGCGGGCAGGCCGTCGCGGATCTTGCCGGCACCGAAGCGGGTGATGAAGGTGAGCCGACCCGGGGTGTTGTCCGGGTTGAGCCGCGCGGCGTAGGCCAGCGCGTCGTCGGGCGACGTCGTGGGGCCGAGCTTGATGCCGATCGGGTTGCGGATCTTCGACAGCAGCTCGACGTGCGCGCCGTCGAGCTGACGGGTGCGCTCACCGATCCACACGAAGTGGGCCGACACGTTGTAGGGCTCGTCGGTGCGCGAGTCGATGCGCGTCAGCGCTTGCTCGTACTCCAGCAGCAGGGCCTCGTGGCTGGAGTGGAAGTCGACGCGGTGGAACTCGTCCGGGTCGGCGCCGATCGCCTTCATGAAGGTGAGGGCGCGCTCGATCTCGTCGGCCACCGCCTCGTAGCGCTGCCCGAAGGGCGAGCTCTGCACGAAGTCGGTGTTCCAGGTGTGCACCTGGCGCAGGTCGGCGTAACCACCGGTGACGAACGCGCGAACCAGGTTGAGCGTCGCCGCGGAGGAGTTGTAGACCTCGACCAGGCGCTGCGGGTCGGGGATCCGGGCCTCAGGGGTGAAGTCGTAGCCGTTGACCGCGTCGCCGCGGTAGGCCGGGAGGGTGACGCCGTCGCGGGTCTCCAGGTCGGAGCTGCGCGGCTTGGCGTACTGCCCGGCCAGGCGGCCGAGCTTCACCACCGGCACGGAGGCGGCGTACGTCAGGACGACCGCCATCTGCAGCAGCACCCGCAGCTTGTTGCGGACGTTGTCGGCGGTGACGCCGGCGAAGGTCTCGGCGCAGTCGCCGCCCTGGAGCAGGAAGGCCTCGCCGCGCGTGACGGCGGCGATCTTGGCGGTGAGGTCGTCGCACTCCCCCGCAAAGACGAGCGGCGGCGCGGTCCTCAGTCGGGCCACGGCAGCGTCGACCGCCCCGGCATCGGGATAGGTCGGCTGCTGCTGGGGCCCGAGGGCGTGCAACTGCTCGAGGGTGGGGATGGCGCTCACCTGACAAGGGTACGGCGCGCGCACCGCCCAACCCGAACCGTGACCGCCCCCTGAACGGGCGACCGGACGCGGTGGGTCAGCCCCTGGGCCGCAGCACCCCGGCCGACTCGTCGACCCGCAGCCCACCGGAGCGGGTGCGGCTGGCCTCGAGCGTGCCGGTGACGACCGAGGCGTCGGGATAGCTGATGTGACCGGGCGCGCCCTGGCGCGACGTGGTCCAGAGCCGGTCCTCGAAGCCGATCTCCCCGCGGAACTGGTGGTTCTCCAGCACGAGCCGGTCGGCGGTGACCTGGCCGACGACGTAGGACGCCTCACCGCGGTAGAAGAGCGAGCCGTGGGACACCTGGAGGATGCCGTCGCGCACGTGGACCGTCTGGTCGTGCACCTCGCCGCTCAGGTAGACGTCGACACCCCCGCGCACCATCGCATTCCACAAGTCCGAGCGCGCACCCTTCTCGTAGACGAGGTGGCTGGAGTTGCGCGCGCGGACTCGCTCGGTCATGGGGACGTGGCCCTGGACCATGACCCACGCCACGTCGTCCTTGCGGGCCTGCCGGAGCACGCCCCTCAGCCAGCGCAGCTGCGCCGGGTCGACGGACATGTGCACGTCTCCCCCGCGACGCTCGAAGACGTCGATCGTGACGAGCAGGACGTCGGCGTCGAGACGCACGGCGTACGCCGTGTGGCGCGCCTGGCCGCTGGGGCGCTCGGAGAAGCGAGGCTTCCCGTCGGCGTCCGTCAGCATCTGGTCGGCGTAGATCCGCTTGAACTGCGGCACGTGGCGCCGCTTGAAGTCGATCCACTCGTCGTGGGGCGCGCGCCACGGGTCGTCGCCGATCTCGTGGTCGCCGACGGCCGGGTAGGTCGTGAGGCCCTTGTCCTCGAACCGCTCGCGCCAGGCCGGGTAGTAGACGGCGGCCGCCCGACGCCACGCCCGGAGCCGCTGGGTCTGCGTCCGCACCGGCCCGAAGACCCCGGTCCTCGCGTCGTCGCGACCCCACCTGCCCTCGACGAGGTCGCCCGCGACGAGCACGTCGTCGGTGCCGTGGGACGCCATCTCGCTGACCACGTGGTCCAGCGCGGTGACGTACTCGGCGTTGGTGGAGTTGGCCACCTCACCGGTGCGCTTGTCGACGAACTCGCGACGCCCGTCGGCGGTCAGGTCGGCGACGTCCTGGTTGAGGAAGTCGGGGGCCGAGACGAAGCGGTAGGCGCCGAGGAGGGTCGGGGCAGCGGGCACCGACGGACGGTCGCGGGGACCGCGGCGGGCTGTGGTCACCGACGTCGCGGGCTCGCTGTGCGTCAGCACCACGGTCGGCGGCGGGTAGTCGCCGCCCGGCGGCACGCCCGCCGACGACGCGGTCACGGTGAGCGCGGCACACCCCAGCGCCGAGACGGTCAGTGCCGCCAGCAGCGTCCCGAGAGGTCGTCGTGTCACCCGCCAACCGTAGACGGCTGACCCGACAGCGCGGGATTCCCCGGCCGTGTCCACCCGCGATCAGTCGTGCTCCAGGTGGTCGATGTCGCGGAAGCCGGTCTTCTTGGCGCGGACGCCACGGTTGGTGAGCCAGGTCAGCGCCCACAGGACGATGCCGATCGCCAGCAGGCCCGCGGCGATCTTGTACTGGATCATGTCGGCTTCCAGCCGGGCCCACGGGCCGAGCAGGTAGCCGCAGCAGACGGCGCCGACCACCGGCAGCACGGACGGCGCGCGGAAGGCGCCGTCGGGCGTGGGGTCCTTGCGGAGGACGAGGCAGGCGATGTTGACGATCGTGAAGACCGCCAGCAGCAGCAGCGCGGTGGTGCCCGAGAGCGCTGCCACGACCGACGACTCGGAGTCGAGCGTGACCACGGTGATGAGGCCCAGCGCGAGCAGCGTGGTGAAGATGATCGCGGTCCACGGCGAGCGCCGGCTCGGCAGCACCTTGCCGAGGGAGCGCGGCAGCACGTCCTGCTGGGCCATGCCGTAGACGAGCCGGCTCGCCATCAGCATGTTGATGAGCGCGGTGTTGGCGACCGCGAAGACGGTGAGGAACGGGAACAGCTTGTCGATCGGCAGGTCGGGCGCGCCGACCTTGACCACGTCGAGCAGGATCCCGGCCTCCGCGTTGGTGGGCTCGGCGATCTGGCCGGCGGGGATGACCGCGACCACGGAGATCGCGACCAGCATGTAGATGACGACGGCGATGCCGAGGCCGGTCAGCATGGTGCGCGGGAAGATGCGCATCGGGTCCTGGGTCTCCTCGACCATGTTGACCGAGTCCTCGAAGCCCACCATCGAGAAGAACGCGATCGCGGTCGCGATGGTGACCGCCATGAACAGACCCTTGTCGTCGGGGCTCTCGAAGACGGTGACGCGGCCGAGGTCGCCGTCGCCGCTGGCGATGACGAAGAAGCCGATGCCGATGACGATCGCGAGGGCGGTCATCTCCACCAGCGTGAGCACCACGTTGAACTTCACGCTCTCGCCGACGCCGCGCAGGTTGATCAGGGCGAGCACGAGCATGAAGGCAAGCGCGGTGACGAGGGTGGTGCCCGAGCTGGGCTCCTCGTTGCCGAAGCCGATCAGCAGGTTGGCGGCGAGCAGGTTGGAGGAGGTGGAGGCACTGGTGATGCCCGAGCACACGACCGTGAAGGCGACGAGGAACGTCACGAAGTGGATGCCGAACGCCTTGTGCGTGTAGAGCGCCGCGCCCGCCGCCTGCGGGTACTTCGTGACCAGCTCGAGGTAGGAGAAGGCCGTCACCGTCGCCACCGCGAAGGCCACGAGGAACGGCAGCCAGGCGATGCCGCCGACCTGCCCGGCCAGCTTGCCCGTCACCGCGTAGACACCCGCGCCGAGGATGTCGCCGACGATGAAGAGCAGCAACAGCTTGGGGCCGAGTACCCGCTTGAGGTCGGTGTCCTCCGGCCCGTTGACGTCGGGCTGGGTCGCTTCTGTCGCGCTCATCGAGACTCCTTCGTCGGGCCGAGTGCCGCACGGTGGGGTCTCTCACAATGGCCCCGGCTCGCGCCGCGAGGCAACCGCCGCGCCGCACGACGTACGCCGCGCGCGGGCGGGAGGCTGCCAGAACCCACCCTTTCGGTGTTGGATCGTTCCAACTACCCTGCTGCCCATGCCGAAGCGTGTTGCGCTCCTGACGGCCGGTGGCTACGCCCCGTGCCTCTCCTCCGCCGTGGGTGCTCTCATCGAGACCTACGACGCCACCGACCCCGACATCGAGCTGATCGCCTACCGGCACGGCTACCACGGCCTGCTCACGGGCAACAGCATCGTGATCGGGCCCGAGGAGCGGGCCGGCGCGGCGCTGCTGCACCGCTACGGCGGCAGCCCGATCGGCAACAGCCGGGTGAAGCTGACCAACGACGACGACTGCCGCCGACGCGGCCTGATCGGCGAGGGCGAGACCGCGCTGGAGGCGGCGGCAGTCCGGCTGCAGGCCGACGGGGTGGACGTCCTGCACACCATCGGTGGCGACGACACCAACACCGCGGCGGCCGACCTGGCGGCGTACCTGCGCACCCAGGGCTCGGAGCTGACCGTGGTCGGCCTGCCGAAGACCATCGACAACGACATCGTCCCGATCCGGCAGAGCCTCGGCGCCCAGACCGCGGCCGAGCAGGCGTCGCGGTTCGCGCAGAACGTGCTTGCCGAGCACGGCTCCAACCCCCGGATGCTGATCGTGCACGAGGTCATGGGTCGCGCCAGCGGCTGGCTCACCGCGGCCGCCGCCCGGAACTACATGGCGTGGCACGCCGAGCAGGAGTGGCTGCCCGGGATCGGCCTCGACGGCCGCAAGTGGGCGATCCACGCGGTCTACGTGCCCGAGCGCGGCATCGACCTCGCCGCCGAGGCGACCCGCCTGCGCGCGGTGATGGACGAGATCGGTTGCGTCAACATCTTCCTCGCCGAGGGCGCCGGCATCGACGATATCGTCGCCGACCTCGAGGCCGCCGGCGAGACCGTCGGGCGCGACCCGTTCGGCCACGTCAAGATCGACACCATCAACCCGGGCCGTTACTTCGCGGAGCGCTTCTCGGCCGCGATCGGTGCCGAGAAGCACATGGTGCAGAAGTCCGGTTACTTCTCCCGCTCCGCGCCCGCCAACGACACGGACCTCGCCCTCATCCGCGAGATGGCCGAGCTGGCCGTGACCTGCGCCCTCGAGGGCCGTCCCGGGGTGATCGGGCACGACGAGGAGCGCGGCGACGAGCTCCGCGCGATCGAGTTCGAGCGGATCGCCGGGCACAAGCCCTTCGACCCCTCGCAGGACTGGTTCACCGAGCTGCTGGTGAGCACCGGACAGGCCTGATCCGGCTGGCCTCGTCCCGCCTGGGTGGATGCCGCTTGGGTGGATGCCGCTTGGGTGGATGTGGCTTGGGTGGATGTGGCTTGGGTGGATGTGGCTTGGGTGGATGCCGCTTGGGTGGATGCCGCTTGGGTGGATGCCGCTTGGGTG
>Ga0209909_100224_pt1 | contig 68395 bp, 60 predicted proteins | sample FECB22metaG_FD_188302 | JGI IMG/M metagenome (GOLD analysis project Ga0209909, IMG submission 188302) | Cyanobacterial communities from the Joint Genome Institute, California, USA - FECB-22 (SPAdes) (version 3) | ecosystem: Environmental > Aquatic > Thermal springs > Hot (42-90C) > Microbial mats...
CGGCACCGCCGCGCTGCACAGCTGGGGCACCGTCCTCGGCCTCGAACTCAGCGACAACCTGCTGCTCGGCCGCCGCCGCGGCGCCATCCTCCACGCCACCGACCAGCATGTCACCGCCACCCACAACAAAACCTCAGGCGGCATCACCACCACCACACCCATCCCCGCCAACTGGACCATCAGCAACAACGATAATGGGGCGGATTATGCGTCGGCATCGGCCGAGGCGACGCTCACCCTCGACCGCTGCACGGCGCCCGGGCCGGCGGGCCTGATGACCATCGCCGTCGCTGCCGAGGCGGATCCGGCGCCGGCGGCCCTGAGCCCGCTGGTGAGCAACAAGCCGCAACCGCTGATCAGCACGCTCGACTGAGCGGCCATCAGGCCGGCGCAGGCCGGAACAGGTTAAGCGTTCCGAATGCTTGTGAATTGCGCCTCGCGCGTTACGATCCTTTGCGACTCGCGGGGGGCGTGCTGTGCTACGGCATTGGTTCATGGGGTCGGAAACCAACGTCGTGCGGCGACGCAGCCGCTGTGCGCGCCCGGCGGCGCTGCTGCCGGCGCTGATGCTGTCAGGCGCCGCCTGGGCAGGTGGGCCCGTGCTTCCGGCCGGCGGGCAGGTCGTGGCGGGGTTCGCGACGATCGGGGCGCCCGCCGGCGGCCAGCTGCTGATCGATCAGGCAAGCGCGCGCGCCGTCATCGACTGGACGAGCTTCTCCATCGGCGCCGGCGGGCGGGTGCATGTTGCCAATGGCCAGGGCGCGACGCTCAACCGTGTGCTGGGCGGTGACCCCTCGACGATCGCCGGGCAGCTGTCGGCGACCGGCAGCCTCTATCTCCTGAACCCCGCCGGGGTGCTGATCGGGCCGGAAGGCCGGGTGCTGACGGGGGGCGGCTTCGTCGCCTCGACCCGCGACGTGGCGCCGGCTGCCTTCATGGCCGGCGCGATGACGCTGGAGGGCCCGTCGGCGGCGGGCGTTGTGAACGCCGGCACGATCGAGACCGGGGGCGACGCGGTGCTGATCGGCCATGTCGTGGACAATCGCGGCACCATCCGGGCCGGGGGCCGCGCATCGCTGCTGGCGGCCGACCGGGTGGTGCTGCGCGCCGTCGATGGCGATGCGCGAATTCATGTGGAGCATGTGGCCGGCGGCACAGGTGACGTGACGACGTCCGGGCGGATCGAGGCGGCGGCGGCCGAGCTTCAGGCCGTCGGCGGCAATGTCTATGCGCTGGCCGCCGACACCGGCGGGCTGGTTCGCGCGACCGGGGCGGTGACCGAGGGCGGGCGGATCCGGCTGGTGGGCGGCCAGGGCGTGACGGTCTCGGGCACGCTTGACGCGTCCGGCGCGGCGGGCGGCGCGATCGAGGTGACGGCGCCGGGCGTGCTGGTGTCCGGCACGGCGCGCATCGCGGCCAGCGGAGCTTCGGGCGACGGGGGCCTCATCAAGATCGGTGGCGAGCGCATGGGGGCGCCCGGGCTGGCCGCGGCCGACCGGCTGCTGGTGGAAGCCGGGGCCGAGATCGATGCGGGCAGCGCGGCGGCGCGCGGCGGCGAGGTGATCCTGTGGTCCGAACAGTGGACCCGCTTCGAGGGGCTGATCCGGGCCGACGGGCCGCTGGGGGCGGCTTCGTCGAGACCTCGTCCAAGGGGGCGCTGGCGATCGAGGCCGGCCGTGTGGAGGTCGGTAACGGCCAGTGGCTGCTCGATCCGCGCAACGTAGTTATCCAGACGACGGGTTTCAACCCGGCCGCGCCCTATCCCAACCCCTTCCAGATCGATCCGCCAAATGCAGCCGGCGCTTACGCGATCAGCCGCACGGCGATTCAGAATGCTCTGGACGCCGGGTCCAATGTGATCGTGACCACCTTTCAGCCGGCGCGGAGCGATCCCGGCAACATCACGATTTCATCGTCCATCAGCTGGTCGGGCAGCGGCAGCCTGACGCTGCTGGCGGACAACAACATCTTGGTGAACACCACGATTTCCAGCTCGGGCGCGGGTAGCTTGACGCTGGATGCCGGAAATCTCGTCAGCATCATTCGTCCGATCTCTGCCAGCGGCTCCGGCAACCTCACCATCATCGGGCGCGGCGAGGGGGTGACCTTCTCGGGGACCGGCAACCGGGCGTACGCGGCCAACGGCGGCAATATCGTGATCCTCGCCCCCGGAACCAATGGCGACATCATTTTCGGCCGGACAGGAGGGGCCGGCAACTGGCAGATGTTCGCTGGAGGCGCCGGCGGCATAACCATGCTCGCCGGGCGCGATATCCAGCTGGGTGTGCCGCGTCCTGATGCCGGGTGGGTGCGGATCGGCCGTGATACGGATACCGGGCCAGTCACGATTTCAGCCGGAAACGAGTTTCGCTTGCTCGCCAGCCCCTTCAGCGGGGTATTTGCCGAGCTTCGCGCGGGCGGGCCGATGACCATCACCGCGCCCAGCGTTCTGGTGCAGTCGACGGCGCAGGCGCCGGCGCTGCTGCGCGCCGTCGGCAGCCAGCTCACCATCAATGCCGCCACCGGCACCTTCAACGGCCCGCTGCAATCGACCGCGAACACGCTGCTGTCGGGCGGGGCCTACAGCTTCTCGGTCTCGCCGACGCTGACGCTCGCGGCGAACAACAGCTTCACCCTGGCGCCCGGCGCCAGCATCAGCGCAACGGCGGGCCTGGCGATCCAGACCGCGGGCACGGGCGACATCATCCTGAACGGGCCCGTCTCCGGCGTGACGCTCACGGCCGATTCCGCCGACGAGATGGTGATCGGCGCGGCGATCAACATGTCGGGCGCGGGCAATGCCATCGTGCTGCACGGCGGGCGGCGCATCGTGAACAATGCCGGCGCTGCGCCGCTCACCGCCCCCAATGGCCGGTGGCTGACCTATTCCGTCAGCCCGTTCGACGATATCGGCTGGGAGCTTCTGAACCCGGACGCGCCCAACCTCTATGGCCGTAGCTTCGGCTTCTTCCCGCCGGTCTCGGCGCCGGGGACGGGCAACCGGCGAATCTACAGCTTCACGCCGGTGCTGACCTACACGGCGGAGAGCGGCAGCAAGACCTACGGCGGCGCCAACCCGTCGCTGGGCGTGACCGTGACCGGGCTGGTGCCGGGCGACAATCTGGCCGATGCGGTGATCGGAACGCCAACGGTCACCAGCAGCGGCCTTGCGCTGGCGGCGCCTGTGGGCAGCTATGCGACCGTGCCGGGCGGCGTGACCGCGACCGAACAGGGTTATGCGCTCGCCTTCGTGAACGGCGTGCTCACGGTGACGCCGGCGCCGCTGACGGTGACGGCGGACTCGCTCTCCAAAATCTATGGCGATCCCGACCCGGCGCTGACCTTTGCCGTCTCGGGTCTGGTGCTGGGCGAGACGCCGGGCGCGGTACTGACGGGCGCGCTGGCGCGCGCGCCCGGCGAGACGGTGGCCGGCGGGCCCTATGCCATCACCCAGGGAACGCTCAGCGCCAATCCTAACTACAGCCTGACCTTCGTTCCTGGCACCTTCACCATCACGCCGGCGCCGCTCACGGTCGTGGCGAACGCGCTGTCGAAGGTCTATGGCGACGCGGATCCGGCGCTGACGTTTGCCGCCTCCGGCTTCCGGCTGGGCGACACGGCCGCAAGCGTCCTGACCGGGGCGCTCGCCCGCGCGCCCGGCGAGACGGTGGCCGGCGGGCCCTATGCCATCACCCAGGGAACGCTCAGCGCGAACGCCAACTACACGCTGGCCTTCACCGGCAACGTCCTGACGATCACGCCGGCGCTGCTGTCGATCGTGGCGAACGCCCAGAGCAAGGTCTATGGCGATCCCGATCCGGCCCTGACCTTCGCCGCCTTTGGCTTCCGCCTGTCGGACGATGCGTCGATCCTGTCCGGTGCGCTGGCGCGTGCGCCCGGCGAGACGGTGGCCGGCGGGCCCTACGCCATCACCCAGGGGACGCTGGGCGCGGGCGGCAATTACGACATCGCCTTCACCGGCGCCGATCTGTCGATCACGCCCGCCCCGCTGCTCATCACGCCCGACTCGCTCTCGAAGGCGTTCGGCGCACCCGACCCGGTCTTCACCTTCACCGCCTCGGGCTTCCGGCTGGGCGACACGGCGGCGACCGCGCTGACCGGCGCGCTGTCCCGCCAGCCCGGCGAGGCGGTGGGAGACTATGCCATCCTGCCCGGCACCCTGGCCTCGACGGGCAACTACGCGCTCAGCTTCGCGCCGGCGACCTTCTCGATCGTCGCGCGGCTGCTGCAGGTGGCGGCCAACAATGCCGTCAAGACCTACGGGCAGCCCGACCCGGTGTTCACCTTCACGGCCTCGGGCTTCGCGCCCGGCGACGACATCTCGATCATCACCGGTTCCCTGTCGCGCGTGCCGGGCGAGACGGTCGGCAGCTATGCCATCACCCAGGGGACGCTGGCGGCGACCGGCTACACCATCCAGTTCACACCGGGGGTGCTGACGATCGACCCGGCGCTGCTGACAGTGATCGCGCTGAACCAGAGCCGCGAATATGGCCTGCCCGATCCCGTCCTGACGTTCACCGCCTCGGGCTTCCAGTTCGGCGAGGATGAGTCGATCCTGACCGGTGCGCTGGCGCGTGCCCCCGGCGAGACGGTCGGCAGCTATGCCATCACCCAGGGGACGCTGTCGGCGGGGGCGAATTATGTGATCGGCTTCACCGGCGCCGCCTTCACCATCACGCCGGCGCTGCTCACGGTCGTGGCGAACGCGCTGTCGAAGGTCTATGGCGGCCCGGATCCGGCGCTGACCTTTGCCGCCTCGGGCTTCCGGCTGGGCGATACGGCCGCAAGCGTGCTCACCGGCACGCTCGCCCGCGCGCCCGGCGAGACGGTGGCTGGCGGGCCCTATGCCATCACCCAGGGGACGCTCAGCGCGAACGCCAACTACACGCTGGCCTTCACCGGCAATCTCCTGACGATCACGCCGGCGCCGCTGTCGGTGTCGGCGCTGGCCTCGGGCAAGATCTATGGCGACCCGGATCCGCTGCTGGGCTTCACGGCGACCGGCTTCCGGCTGGGCGACACCATCGCCAGCCTGTCGGGCAGCCTGGCCCGCAGCCCGGGGGAGAATGTCGGCAGCTATGCGATCACCCGGGGGACGCTTGCCAATCCGAACTATGCGATTGATTTCACGGGCGCGAACTTCATCATCTCGCCGGCCTTGCTGCGCATCATCGCCGCAGCACAGACCCGCGAATATGGACTGCCCGATCCGGCGCTGACCTTCGCGGCCAGCGGCTTCCGGTTCAACGATACGGCAGCCTCGGTGCTGACGGGCGCGCTGGCGCGCGCGGCGGGCGAGGATGTGGGCACCTACGCCATCACCCAGGGGACGCTGGCGGCCTCGCCCAACTACACGATCGACTTCACCGGCGCGACCCTGGCGATCACGCCGGCGCCGCTGGATGTGGCCGCGAACCCGCAGACGAAGGTGTATGGCAATCCCGACCCGGTGCTGACGTTTGCCGCTTCCGGCTTCCGGCGGGGCGACACGGCGGCAAGCGTGCTCTCCGGCGCGCTTTCGCGTGTGCCTGGCGAGACGGTCGCCGGCGGGCCCTATGCGATCGTGCAGGGCACACTGGTTTCCAACCCCAATTACGCCATCCGGTTCACCGGGGCCGGGCTGACGATCACGCCGAGGCCGCTGTCGGTCGCGCTGGTGGGAACGGTGGGGCGTGTCTATGACGCGACGACGCTGGCGCCGCTTTCGGCCGCGAACATCCAGCTTTCGGGCGTGCTTCCGGGCGATGCCGTCGGCGTCGCGGTGGGGGACGCGCGCTATGACACGCCAAACGTCGGCACGGGCAAGCTGGTGACGGCGACGGGGCTGACGCTGACCGGCGCGGCGGCCGGCAACTACAGCGTCGCGGGAATGGCGAGCGCCGCCATCGGCAGCATCACGCCAGCGCCGCTGATGGCGGTGGCGCTGGACGCCGAGCGGCCCTTCGGCCTGCCGAACCCGCCCTTCCAGCTGCAGCTGACCGGCCTCAGGGGCAATGACACGGCCGCCTCGATCGGCCTGTCGGCGACCAGCAGCGCCACGCCGCAGTCGCCGCCCGGACCCTATGTCATCGAGGTGGTCGGCAATCCGCTGAACTATGCGGTGACGCGCATTCCCGGCACGCTGACGGTGCTGCCGGCGCTGGGATTCGTGCGCAGCGCGCCCGAGCCGGTGACGGTGCCGGCGCTCGGCGGGCTGGTGCAGCAGGGCGTGGCAACGGGCGTTCATGCCCTGAACGACACGCTCGACCTGGCGGCCGGCCTCCTGCCGCCGCCCGAGCCGGTGCTGCGCAGCACGCGCTACACCATCCGCGTGGAACCCTCGCCGCCGCCGCCCGGCGGGCTGGGCGGTTCCTCGGTGTTCGATGCCGGCGCGATCCGCCCGTGAGGAGCTTCATGGCACAGGGGTTCGTTCGGATCTGCGCTGCGGGCACTGTCTGGCTTCTGCCGCTGCTGCTGGTCAGTGCGGACGCGCCGGCGGCGGCCCAGGATTTCCGCCAGTCGGTGCCGCGGCTGCTGGAGCCGGTGCCCCCCGCCGTCGAGCCGCCGGCCGAGGGGCCGCGCGCGCCGGACGATTCGACGCCGATCCTGTCCGAGCTGAAGGCCGTCCGCTTCGTGCCCGGAACCGAGTGGCTGCCGCACCCGCCGGAAGTCACGCCGGTCGAGATCGTCGGTCTGCCGGTCCTCGACACGCCGGCCTTCCGGGCGCGGGCCGAGGCCGATCTCGGCAGGCCGGCCTCGATCGCCAGCCTGAACGCGCTGGCGCGCGCAGCGGTCGCGGCCTATCGCGCCGCCGGCCGGCCGCTGGTCGATGTCGCGGTGCCCGAGCAGGACGTGACCGACGGCACCGTCGCCTTCGTGGTGCGCGAGTTCGTGGCCGGCGATGTGCGGATCGAGGGCAATCGCCATTTCTCGACCGAGCGGCTGCGCGCCATGGTCCGCCTGGAGCCCGGCCAGACGGTCGACCAGAATGCGCTGGTGGATGACCTGAACCGGATCGCCGAGAATCCCTTCCGGCGCGTGGACCTGCTCTATCGCCGCGGCGAGGCGCCGCTGACGACCGACGTGGTGGTGCGCGTGACCGACCGGCTGCCGCTGCGCGTCTATGGCAGTTTCGAGAATTACGGCACGCCAGCCGCCGGGCGCGAGCGCTTTGCCGGCGGCTTCAACTGGGGAAATGCCTTCGGCGCGGACGGGCAGCTGGCCTATCAGTTCACGACGTCGAAGGACCTGTTCGAATCGCGCGGCGGGCTCGATCCGAAGTTCCAGGCGCACAGCGTGACCCTGGTTCAGCCTGTTTCGCGCAGCGCCAGCCTGATCCTGTTCGGCACCTACCAGCGCACCGCGCCCGATCTGGGGCCCTTCGTGGGGCTGACGGGGGAGGCCTGGCAGTTCTCGCCGCGGCTGGCGTTCCGCCTGCTGTCACGGCCGGACGCGCGGGCGCAGCTGACCGTCGGCTATGACGTCAAGCAGACCGACAATGACCTGCTGTTCGGCGGGGCGACGATCTCCACCGATTCGACGCAGATCCACCAGCTGGTCGCCGACCTGACGCTGAGCCGGCTGTGGCGGGCGGGGCTGTTCGCGGTTTCGACGACGATCCATGCCTCGCCGGGCGGGATTGGCTCGCGGAACACGGATCGCGCCTTCCAGCCGGGGCCGGGCAAGATCGGCACGCCCTTTGCGCGCGCGACCTACGCCTACTGGCGGACGACGGTGACGCAGACGACGCCGCTCTTCGGGCCGAACGCCGAGCTGGTGACGCGCGTGACCGGCCAGCTGGCCACCGGCAACCTTTTGCCCTCGGAGCAGCTGTCGGTCGCCGGGCCGGGGCTGGTCCGCGCCTATGATCCGAACGCCGTGCTGGGCGCGAACGGGCTGATGGTGACCCAGGAGTTCTGGGGGCCGGCCTTCCCGCTGCTGGACCGGGACCCGCGCGGCGACAGCCTGCGCCTCGGCGGCTTCCTCGATGCCGGCATGGCCGGCAATCCCGACCGCCTGCCGGGTGAGCCGCGCGTGCAGCGCACCGCGAGCGTGGGGGCCATGGCCCGCTACCGGCTGGGGCCGGCCGTCGACCTGCGGGTGGACTATGGCACCCAGCTGCGCACGCCGCCCGGTGCCGCGCGCCGGGGCGACCGCGCCTTCATCAGCCTGACCATCGGTTTCTGACGGGCCCGGCGCGGCGCCCTGCTGCGCAGCATGCCCAGCATTAGCGCCCGGGCGTGCTGGCCCAGCCGGCCATCGCGACCACCGGCGGCGGGGCGAGGAGCGGCTGCGGCGAGCCGCCGGCGGCCTCGAGCGCGGCGAGGGTCACGCCCGGGAGCGGCTGCAGGGCGACGAGCGGATGCCCGGCATAGGGCCCGTGGCGCGGCGCGGGCGCGAAATGGCGGAAGGTGAAGCCGCGGATCTCGACATGACCGCCGGCGACCATCAGGAACCCCACCCGGCCGGCGGCATGGGCGAGGCGGGCGCCCGGCGCCGCGCGCAGCGTGACGTGGTGGCGGCCGCCAGTGGGGGCGCTGGTGAAGTCGGCAGGCTGCAGGGGGCGGCCATCGAGGAACAGGCCGTCGGCCGGGTGCACGCCGGCGGGAAGCGTGGCCGCCCGGCGGCCATCAGGGCGCCGGGCGAGCCGTCCGGCCGGTTCGCCGCCATCGAGAATGGCGGGCGTGGTGCCCCAGGCGTTGCCGATATAGGCGATGGGGGCCGCTTCCGTGCCGGCCGTGCGCGCGACGATGGTGCCGCGATAGGCCACACCGCCGCGGAACAGCAGCCGGTCGCCGGGGGCGAGGTTCGTTCCGCGGGGCATGGGGCCGGCGCGGCTGTCGCCCGGCGCGCGTTTCCAGGCGCTTTCGGGCGACCGGCCGTCGGCGCGGTCGGAGCCGGAGTCGAAATCGATGTAGAAGGTGCGTCCCGCCGCAGCCGGAACAGCCACGAGCAGGAGAAGCGCGGCCACCAGGGAGGGCAGCGCGATCCGGGGCCCGAGTCGCGGGCGAGTCGCGAGCCAGAAGGCGGTCAGGCAGGCAGTGGCGGGCATCGCAGACTCCGGCTCGGGGGGCGCGCGGAAAAAACGGCACCGCGGCAGATGCCTTGAGCATCGATCCTTGAATCACGGCGGAGTCAGCGGCTTGCCGCCGGCGGCTCAATCCGGGGCTGAGCCGGGGGAACGGGATTAACGCCGATTAGGACCTTTTCTTTGGCTTCTTAACGCTTTGCAGGCCTATCGGACCGCCTGCGGATGGGGTATTGTCAATCCATGGGGCAAAAGCCTGCCGGCGTCAGGAGCCGGCCGGGTTTGGGGGCGTTTTCTTGGCGCCCGGCCCCGGTGAGTGGAAGGCAGGGTTGGATATGCGAGTCTGGATGGCGGGCCGCCTGGCGGCCATGGCCGCTGCGGCCCTTGTGGCAACGGCGAGCGCGGACGCGGTGACGGTTCACACCGGCCAGTTCATGGTGGCGCCCGAGCGGTTCAACGGTTTCGAGGGCCTGCCGGGCGGCACCTTCGCGCCGGCACCCTATTCGGAGATGGGGATAAGCGTGTCCTATGAGGGGCGCGCGAGCCTGCTGTGGTCCGACTCGCAGGCGGCCGAGGGGGTGCGCAGCTGGTATGTGAACGGCGGCGGTTTCGGATTCACGCGAGTGACCTTCGACGGCGCGATCGACGCGGTTCAGTTCGCGGCCGGCAGCGGCTGGCCGGCCGGCACGCCGGCCCTGCAATGGCAGCTGCTGCTAGAGGGCGCGCTGGTGGGCGAAGGCGTGATCGAGGGGCTGTCGATCTTCACCGGCTTTGGCATCTTCGGTTTTTCCGGCGCCTGGTTCGACGAGATGCGCCTGCAGGCGCTCGACGGGCCGCGGCCCTTCAACCCCGGCGGCTTCGACGGGCTGGCGCTGGACAGCATCGCGGTCGGCGGGCGGCTGCTTTCGCCGGCGATCCCTGAGCCCGCCACCTGGGCGCTGATGATCGCCGGCTTCGGGCTGGTCGGCGCGGCCGCTCGGCGCCGGCCGGGCGCGCCGGCGAGGCTGATCGCCGTGCGTGTGCGTCAGGCGCGGCGGACCGATTCCAGCCGTTCGCGCACATAGGGATAGCCAATCCCCTCGGGGATGGTGAGCCAGCCGTCGGCGGTGACCGCCGGCTGCACGAAGGGCGGTGGCGTGGGATCGGCAAGCAGGGCCGCCACGCTGTCGAAGCCGGCCAGCCGGGCAAGGTTGCAGCGGGTGGGAAACAGCAGGCTGAGGCCGCCGGCCTCCGCCTCGGCCAGCAGCTCGGCCGGGCGCGCCCAGCGGGCCGCGACCGCCTCATGGCCGTCAGCCGACATCGCCTCGCCCGCGGGCAGGGCGGCGATGTAGAAGCGGGTGTCGAACCGCTTGTGCAGGCCCGTCGGCGGCACCCAGCGCGCGAAGGGCTTCAGCGCATCGGCCGACAGGCGGTGGCCGAGGCCCGCCAGGAGCGCTCCGAAGCTGATTTCATGCGCATCGGATGCGGGGCGCAGACGCCGGCGCGTTTCCGCATCGACCGGCGGGCCGGCCGACAGCAGGATCCCGGCTTCCTCGAAGGCCTCGCGCGCGGCGGTGATGCGCGCGGCGGCATCGGCTTGCGCCAGCGCCGCAAAGCCGTCGAACGGGCCGTCGGGCCGGTCGGCGGAATCGACCTTGCCGCCCGGAAACGCAATCGCGCCGCCGGCGAAGCCCATGGTCTTCGCGCGCTCGATCGCCAGCAGCTCGAGGCCGCCCGCGCCATCGCGGACGATGACGACGGTGGCGGCCGGCTGGGTTCCGGCGGGATCGGGCCCGGTCATGGCCGGGCACCGCCCAGCGCGGCCACCAGGATCCGGGCCATGGCCGCCTTGTAGTGGTGGGGCTGCAGGCGGATCGGGCGGGTGCGCCCTTCGACCGAGGCGAGACGTTCCATGACGGCATAGTGGATGACCGCCTCGGCGAAGGCCTCCACCCGCTTCGCGCCGGGCGCGCGGGCGGCGAGGATCCGTTCGGCGAGCGCCTCCAGCACCGGCAGCGACGAGGCGACGCGCGAGTCATCGAAGGCGGGGTCGCCGCGATCGGCCTCGAGGTTGCGGGCCGCCAGCACCTCGCCATGCGCCGACCAGGTGGCCACGAAATCGGCGACGAAGGCGGCGGCCCAGCCGTGGAGGTCGGCGGGCGGCCAGGCGCCCTCGAAGTGGCCGACGAGACCGGCGAGATCGGCGGCGGCTTCGTCCGCAAGCGCCAGCAGCAGGTCCCGCGTGTCGGCGAAATAGACGTAGAAGCTGGGCGGCGCGACGCCGGCGGCGCGGGCGACCGCGATCGCCGTCAGCTCGATCGGCGAGGCGGACTTGAGCATGTCGCGCCCAGCCGCCATGAGGCGCGCGCGCGTGGCAGCCCCGCGCCGGCCGGGGTGCGCACGGGCCGGCGGCCGGCCACCGTCGCTGCTGCTCGCGCTGTGCCCCTCGCCCACCGGCGCGGTGTAGAGCGCGGACCAGTGGGCCGGCAAGCCTGCAAGAGAGAGGAGGCGGAGTGGATGACGGAAGCGGTGGGCGCCTGGGACGGCCGGAGCGCGCCGGCGCTGCTGGCGCTGGAACGGCTGGACCGCGACCTGTTCCGCAACCGCCTCAACCAGACGAACGCCAACGATGCGCTGTTCGGCGGCCAGGTGCTGGCGCAGGCGCTGACGGCGGCAACCGCGACGATCGAGCCGGCAGAGGGACCGGTGCGGGCCGGTATCGAGGCCGTGCACGGGCCGGCGCGGGCGGTGCATTCGCTGCACGGCTATTTCCTGCGCGCCGGCCGCGCCTACCGGCCCGTCATCTACCAGGTGGAGCGCACGCGCGACGGCGGGCGATTCTCGACCCGGCGGGTGACCGCGGTGCAGGAAGGCGAGCCCATCTTCCACATGGAGTGCGGGTTCCACGCCGAGGAAACGGGATTCGACCACCAGATGGCCCTTCCGGACGATGTGCCGCCGCCCGACACGCTGCCGACGCTGGCCGAGATCGCTGCCGACCCGGCGGTGCCGCTGCCCGACTTCGTTCGCGAGCGCTGGGGCCGCGCGACCAGCCCCATCGAGGTGAAGCCGGCCGACTGGCGGCAGTTCCTGGCAAGCCCCGGCGAGGCTGCGCGCCGCACCTTGTGGATGCGCCTGCCGAGCGGCGCCGGCGCCGCCCCGGCCGAGCAGGCCTGCCTGCTCGCCTATCTGTCGGACTATTGGCTGGCCGGCACGGCCGCCCTGCCGCACGCCGTTGCGATGCCGGGGCCGGGCCTGTTCATGGCCAGCCTCGACCATGCGATGTGGTTTCACCGGCCGGCCGACGTGTCGGGCTGGCTGCTGTTCCAGACCGACAGCCCCTCGGCCCAGGCCGGCCGCGGACTGGCGCGCGGGCTGATCCACGCCGCCGACGGCCGGCTTGTCGCCAGCGTCGCGCAGGAGGCGCTGCTTCGGCCCCGCCGGCCGGGGTGAGGCCGCGCACGGGCGAGCGCCTTGCCAGCCGGGCGCGGCTTCGCTATGGCCCGCGCTCCCATGGGCCTGGGCAATACGGGGACGTAGCTCAGATGGGAGAGCGCAGCAATCGCACTGCTGAGGTCAGGGGTTCGATCCCCCTCGTCTCCACCAGGTCCTCCGAATCCGCGAACCCCTGACATTCAGGTCGTCCGATGCGGGCGCATCGGCTGGGGTTCGATCCCCCTCGTCTCCACCAGACCCGCGGGCCCCGTCCGCGCTTCGCGCCGGGTTGCAACTGCATGACAAGCCGCTAGTCTGGCGCCCAAGTGCCTGATCCGCCTTGCCGGACAGGTGAGACGGGATGGATGCATGCGGCAGGAAGCGGTTGCGGGCGACGTCGGCCCGCCCCATCGAGAGCCTGGATTTCGCGAGCCCGGACCGGCCCTCGCGCCCGCCCGGCCGCTCCGGCGCGCGGCCGCCCGCCAGACCTATGGCGCGCTGGACCTGGGCACCAACAACTGCCGGCTGCTGATCGCCCGCCCGCTGGGCGACGGCGGGGATTTCCAGGTGATCGACGCCTTCTCGCGAATCGTGCGGCTGGGGGAGGGGCTGATGCAGTCCGGCCGGCTGTCTGAGGCCGCCATGGACCGGGCCGTCGCGGCGCTCGGCGCCTGCGCCGACAAGCTGGCGCGGCGCGGGGTGACGCAGGTGCGCTCGGTTGCGACCGAGGCCTGCCGCCGCGCTGCCAACGGGCCCGAGTTCGTGCGCCGGGTCTATGCCGAAACCGGGCTTGCACTGGACGTGATCACGCCCGCCGAGGAGGCGCGGCTGGCGGTGATGGGCTGCCAGACGCTGATCGACCGCAAGGCGCGGCGCACGCTGGTGTTCGACATCGGCGGCGGCTCGACCGAAGTGGTGCTGCTGGAGCGGGTTAACGGCCGGGGCGGGCAGGCGCCCTCGTTCCGGATGGCCGCCTGGGTGAGCGTGCCCTGGGGCGTGGTGTCGCTGGGGGAGACGGAGGCGCATGACGCCGGCTGTCCGTCTGCCCGGCTGGAAGCCTATGCGCGGATGAAGGCGCGGGTGGCCGGCCATCTGCAGCCGCTGAAGCCGCTGATGCGCGGCGAGGTGCAGCTGCTGGGCGCCAGCGGAACGGTGACGACGCTGGCCAGCCTGAACATGGGGCTTGCCCAATATGACCGGCGCCGGGTGGACGGCGCGCTGGTGCCGACGGGCGAGCTCATCGCGCTGAGCCATGATCTGGCAGTCAAGTCCCCGGCGGAGCGTGCCGCCGTGCCGGGGATCGGCCCGGATCGGGCCGATCTGGTGGTGGCGGGCGCGGCCATCCTGGAAGCGCTGATCGCGCTGGGGACGGCGGGGCAGCTGCGCGTGGCCGACCGCGGCATCCGCGAGGGCATCCTGCGCTCGATGATGGCACGCGCCGACCAGGCGGCGCGGGCGTGAGCGGGCGCGGCGCCGGCCGCACCGGCGGGCGGTCCCTGGGCGGGCGGCAGCGGCTGAAGAGCCGGCGCGGGCGCAGCGCCAGCTCGTCCCGCTGGCTGGAGCGGCAGCTCAACGACCCCTATGTCAAGCGCGCCCAGATCGAGGGCTGGCGGGCGCGCGCCGCCTTCAAGCTGATCGAGCTGGACGATCGCTTCGGCCTGCTCGACGGCGCCGTGCGGGTGGTGGACCTGGGGGCGGCGCCCGGTTCCTGGTCGCAGGTGGTGCTGAAGCGGCGGCCGGGCGCGCATGTCGTGGGGATCGACCTGCTACCCATCGATCCGCTGCCGGGGCTGGAGGTGGTGACGGGCGATTTCCTGGCCGACGGGGCCGCCCAAGACCTGGTGGCGCGCCTCGGCGGGCCGGCCGACCTCGTCCTGTCGGACATGGCGGCCAACACCGTGGGCCATCCGCAGACCGACCATGCGCGCACCATGGCGCTGGTGGACGCGGCGGCCGATTTCGCCACGCGCGTGCTGCGGCCGGGCGGCGCCTTCGTCGCCAAGGTGCTGGGCGGCGGCGCCGACGGCCCGCTGGTGGCCGAGCTGAAGCGCCGCTTCGAGCGCGTTCGCCACGCCAAGCCGCCGGCCTCGCGCAAGGAGAGTAGCGAGACCTATCTGGTGGCTCAGGGCTTTCGCGGCGCCAGCGACTGAGCCGTCAGATCAGCCCGCCGCCCAGCATCAGGCGGACGAGCGCGATGGCGATCACCACGATGTTCAGGATCTGGCCTTCCTTGCGGCGGGAGATGAGGCCGAGAACGAGGCCGAGGCCGGCGATCGGGATCACGAACCAGTTGGCCCAGCCGACGAAGGGGATGAGGCCGAACAGGGCGATGACCCCAGCGACGAGGCCGATGAGGAGCGAGAGGATGTTGAGCATGGGCTGTCCTTTGCTGTCGATGGTCCCGCTCTCTCGGTCGCGCCATGTGGGGGGGCATGGTGGAATTGCAATGGGGGCCGCGCTAAGGCCGGCGCATGGCCGTGATCCCCCCCGCCGAATGGGCGCCGCAGGCGGCGCTGTTCACGGCCTTCCCGTCCCACCCCGGGCTGTGGGGCGATGACCTCGAGCCGGCGCGCGCCGAGGTGGCGGCGATGGTGCGGGCGCTGGCGACGGGCGTTCAGGTTCACCTGCTGGCCGACGGCGCCGAGGCGCTGGCCGCCGCGCGGACGGCCGTGGGGGCAGCGGCGACCGTGCACGACTGCGCCTTCGGGGACATCTGGCTGCGCGATACCGCCCCCCTGTTCCTGGGCGGTGGCCGGGCGACGGCCTTCCGCTTCAACGGCTGGGGCGGGAAATATGACCTGCCGGGCGATGCGGGGCTGGCTGGGCGGGTGGCGGCGCTCGCCGGCGCCGACGAGCTTGAGGCCCATGACTTCGTGCTGGAGGGCGGCGCCATCGAGGGCGACGGCCAGGGCCTGTATCTCACGACCGAGCAGTGCCTTCTGAACCCCAACCGCAACCCCGGCTGGACACGGGGACAGGCCGAGGCGGCGCTGAAGCACGCCCTGGGCGCGCGGCGGATCGTCTGGCTTGGCGAGGGGCTGCGCAATGACCATACCGACGGGCATGTCGACAATCTCGCCCGCTTCGTGGCGCCGGGGACGGTCGCGGTGCCGGTTGCCGCCGGGGCGGATGATCCCAACGCCGCCGTCTATGCCGATGCGCGGGCGCGCCTGCGCGCGGCGGGGCTGGTGGTGATCGACATACCCTCCGTGGGCCGACATGAAGTCGAGGGCGGGATCGTGCCCGCGAGCCACATGAACTGGGTGGTCTCCAACGGTCAGGTGGTGGTGCCGCTCTATGGCGGGCCGTCGGACGATGCGGCGCTGAAGGCGGTGGCGCGCGCCTTTCCCCGCCACCGGGTGACGGGGCTGCGCGCCAATGCCATCCTGACGGGCGGCGGCAGCTTTCATTGCATCACCCAGCAGGTGCCGAACGGAAAGGGCCACTGATGCTGCACGTGGGTGCCATCCAGATGGCGATGACCGGCCGGCGCGATGACGACATCGCGGCCGCGATGCGGCTGGTGCGGGCGGCGGCCGGCCGGGGCGCCAGGATCGTGCTGCCGCCCGAGCTGTTCGAGGGCCATTATTTCTGCACGGTGCAGGACGAGGCGCGCTTCGCCGATGCCCAGCCGGTGGACCGTCACCCGGCGGTGGAAGCCGCGCGCGAGGTGGCGCGGGCCGAGCGCATCTTCATCCCCACCAGCTTCTTCGAGCGCGACGGGCCGCATTACTACAACAGCCTCGCCTTTGTCGGCGACGACGGGATGGTCCAGGGCGTCTATCGCAAGAGCCATATTCCCGACGGGCCGGGCTATATGGAGAAATTCTATTTCCGCCCTGGCAACACGGGGTTTCGCGTCTGGCCGACGCCGCATGGCGTGATCGGGGTGGGCATCTGCTGGGACCAATGGTATCCCGAGACGGCACGCGCCATGATGCTGATGGGGGCCGAGCTGCTGATGTTCCCGACGGCGATCGGCAGCGAGCCGCACGACCCGTCGCTCGACACGCGCCGGCTGTGGGTGCGGGCCATGGTGGGCCATGCGGTCTCAAACGTGGTGCCGGTGGTGGCCGCGAACCGAGTCGGATCGGAGCGGGTTCCCGGCAGCGATGCTGCGCAGCATTTCTACGGTAGCAGCTTCATCTGCGACGAGCGCGGCGACATGCAGGCCGAACTCGACACCGCAAGCGAGGGCGTGGTGACGGCCGCGTTCGACCTCGCCCGTGTGGCGCGCCACCGTGCCGCCTTCGGCTTCTTCCGCGACCGCCGGCCCGATCTCTATGGCCGGCTGGCGGACGACCGCTGATGCCGACACGGCGAATGGTGGTGGCGGGAGGATTCGTGCTGCTGGCCGGGCCGGCGCGGGCCAATGCCGTGTGGGATGGCGGCCCGCCGCTGCCGTTCGCGGTGCAGGAAATCTACCCCACGCTGTGGCGCGGCCGGCTGGTGGTGGGCGGCGGCTTCCGGGCCCGCGGGCCCGGCTTCGTGGCCAATCTGGGCGCGCTTTGGCCGACCGCGGCGGTGGTCTGGGCCGAGCCGGACGGGCGCGGCTGGTCGGCCCTTCCCGACCTGCCCGGACAGCGCCACCATCCCTTCCTGAGCCCGCTCGGCGCCGGGCTGATGGCGATCGGCGGCTTCTCCTCGGGCGTGGGGGCGATCTGGCGGATGGAGCGGCAGGTGTGGCGGCTGCCGGCGCCGCAGGGGGCCTGGCGCGAGGCGCCGCCGCTGCCCCGCCCGCAGGCCGAGGTGGTGGGCGGCGTGCTGGATGGTGCCCTTGTGATCGCCGGCGGGCGCACCCCGGCGGGCGCAGCGAACGGCGGCTATGGCGATCACCGCGACACGGGCGATGCCTTCGTGCTGGCGCCGGGCGCGCGCGCCTGGCAGCCGATCGCGCCCCTGCCCACCCCGCGCAACAGCGCCGCCGCGGCCGTGCTCGGCGGCCGGCTGCATGTGGTGGGCGGGCGCGTGCTGACACGCGACGGGCTTCGCAACCTCGACGTGCATGAAGCCTATGACCCGGCCACGGGCAGCTGGCGGACGCTGGCACCGATGCCGGCCGCGCGCGGCGGCCATGCGGCAGCGGCGCTGGGCGGACGGCTCTATGCCTTCGGGGGCGAGACGTTCGGCGGCAGGCCGACTGCCCATGACGAGGTGTTCGCCTATGATCCGACGGCTGACCGCTGGCAGCGCGTGGCGACCATGCCCGGCCCGCGCCACGGCCTGGGCGCGGTGGCGGCAGGTGACGCGATCCATCTTCTGGGGGGCGCTGCCGAGGCCGGGGGCCGTGCAACCAGCGACAGCCACTTCATCTTCCGGCCGGCCTGAGACCGGCTTCGGCGAGCGCCAATTCCATGGCTTCGTGGAACATCGCGGACGTCAACCGGCCGGTATTCTGGTTGTAGCGCGAGCAGTGATAGCTGTCGACGAGGGTGACGCCGCCCGGCAGATGGTGGACGGCGGCATGGGCGAAACGGTGTTTCGGCAGCCGCCCGCCCAGCGCCTTGACGGCCGACTGGTGGGCGATCTGGCCGAGGGCCAGCACGGCGGCAAGGTTCGGCAACGCGGCCAGCTCTGCTTCGAGGAAGGGGCGACAGGCGTGGATCTCGGCCGGAAGCGGCCTGTTGGCAGGCGGCAGGCAGCGCACGGCGTTGACGATGCGAACGCCGACGAGCGCCAGCCCGTCATCCGGGTGTGCGGCGTAGCTTCCCGTGGCGGCGCCGAGCTCGAGAAGGGTCGCATACAGAAGTTCACCGGCGAAATCACCAGTGAAGGGCCGGCCGGTTCGGTTGGCGCCGCGCTCGCCCGGCGCCAGGCCGACGATGGCAAGCCGCGCGGCGGGATCGCCGAAGGCGGGGACGGGCGCGTTGAACCAGCCGGGTTCGCGCTGGCGGAGCAGCTGTCGGTGGGCGGCGAGGCGCGGGCAGCGCAGACAGTCAGGGCCGGGTTCGGTGGCATTCATGGGCGGGCGGGCTAACAGCACGGCGGCCGCGATGCCAGTGGCGGTGGCGCTGGGATCGAACCGCTGCCACGGGCGGCTGGGCCGGCCGCCCGAGGTCGTGCGGGCGGCGGCCCGCGCGCTGGCGGCGGCCGGGGTGGGCGACATGCGGCTCTCCCCCGTGATCGAGACGGCACCGCTGGGCCCCTCGCGACGCCGCTATGCCAATGCGGTGCTAACGGGTTCGTGGGCAGCCGAGGCAGACGCGCTGTTCGTGCTGCTGAAGGCGACGGAGCGCGCCTTCGGACGCCGGCCGGGCGGCCGCGCCTGGGGGCCGCGCGTGCTGGACTGCGACCTGATCGCCTTCGGCGCGGCCGTGATCGTGACGCCGCATCTGCGGGTGCCGCACCCGCGCATGGCGACCCGCGACTTCGTGCTCAAGCCGATGCAGCGCCTGTGGCCCGCCTGGCGTCACCCGCTGACCGGGCTGACCGTGCGGCAGATGGCGGCGCGACTCGCCAAGGCGCGGCCGGTTGATTGTGCGGCCGCTGCGCCCTACACGCGGCGGGCTGGTCGGGGCTCGTAGCTCAGTCGGTAGAGCAACGGACTTTTAATCTGTAGGTCCCGGGTTCGAATCCCGGCGAGCCCACCATGTTTTCAAGTCGTCCTCGCGCCGGCGTCGGCGATCGAAGGGTCGGGAAGCGTTCGCCGTCACGGGTCGGCCAGTCTCGTCACCGGCGGTCATGCCCGATGGCGCGCAGCCGCCCAATGCGCTGCAGCCGGTGCGTGATATCGTCAGGCCGAGTGTACAGCTTTCTTGAATAAGACATCTCGACATGTCGCATTAAACCGGCTATGACGCATGGCATGGGATGGCCCGAACTCACGCTGGAGGAATTGAGCAGGCGCACCGGGATCGAGCCGCGGACGCTTCGCTCCTGGGTGAGCGAAGGCCTGCTGTCGCCGCCCTTCCGTCCCGGCCGGGGCGCGACCTATCCGGCGAGCAACGTGGACCGCGCGCTCGCCATCCGGGCGCTCAAGGATGTGCACGGCCTGACGCTCTCCGAAATCGGCCGCCGGTTCCTGATGGCGAGCGACGAGCAGATCCGGGACTGGGCGGCCTCGGCCGGGCCGACAACGGCGCCCCCCGGATCGGCGCGAGCCTATCTGCGGGCGCTTCGCGAGCGGGAGGCCGGGGCCGGGTGGCCAGGCGCCGCCGCCGGCCTGGCGATGTCGGGAGTCCCGCCCCGCGGGATCAAGCCAGGCCATGCCGACGCCGGACCACGCGAAAAGCCGATGGGCTTTCTGGCCCCGGTTGTCGCCGACCGGGCCCGGATCGAGCAACTCATCTTCGCGCTGGAAGCCCTGCTCAGGGCACCGGCGCCCCGCCGTGCCACCAGCACCGTCTGGACGCGGATCGGGATCACCGCGGACCTTGAACTGTCGGTGCGCGGCGATCTCGACCCGGCCGAACGCCATCTCTTCGAACAGCTGGCCAACCAGCTTCGCGCCATTCTGACCGGGAGCAGCAGACCATGACCACCACGACATTTTCCATCTCCGCCGCGTTCGATCGCTCGCTGTTCTGGCAAGGTGGTGGCTCGGTCCGGTACCTTGTCGTGCGCCTGAGCGCGGAGCAGCGCAGCGCGCAAGGTCGCGACGTGCGGCCACCGTTCAATATCGCGCTCGCAATCGACGCCAGCGGTTCCATGTCGGGTGACAAGCTCGCAGCCGCCAAGGAGGCCGCGCTCGGCCTCGTCGAGCGGCTGACCGAGCGGGATCGTCTGAGCCTCGTGTCCTTTGCCTCGGACGTCATCGTCCATCTGGATGGCATCGCCTGCGCCGACGACAAGCGCGACCGGATCACCCTGGCGATCAACCGCCTGTCCACGCGCGGGATGACGAACCTGTCGGACGGCTGGATGGCCGCCGTCGAATGCGCCGCCGCAATCGCCGAGGCGGACCCCGCGATGACGGCCCGGGTCATCCTGCTGAGCGATGGCCACGCCAACGAGGGAATCACCAGCCGGGGCGAACTCGCGGAACATGCCGGCGAGCTGCGCCAGCGCGGCGTGCTGACCTCGGCGCTGGGAATCGGCGACGACTATGACGAGATGCTGCTGCGCGGAATGTCAGAAGCCGGGGGCGGCCGTCTCCATGATGCCGAGCTGTCGACCGAGATCAGCTCGGTTCTGCTGGGCGAGATCGACGACATCTGCGAAACAGCCGTTGAGCGGGTCGAGGTTGCGCTCGTCGTTCCGCCAGGTGTCAAGGTCAGCCTTCTCGGCAAGGGCGATGGCGATCTTCGCGATGGCCGGCTGCGGTTCCAGCTGGGACCGATCCAGAGCGGGATCGGGCGCTCGGCCGTGTTCCGGGTGACCTGCCCCAAGGCGCAGCCGGGCGAGGAGCTTGCCTTTGCGGTAACGGCGAGCGGAATCTCGGCCGGGGACGGCGCCCAGCTGACCGCCGATGCGCCCATCGTTCGGCTGCGGGCGGCGGATGGCGCCGCCAACAGCGCGCAAGCGCGCGACAAGGCCCTTGCGCTTCTGGTGGCGAAGGCGTGGCTGGCGGATATCATCGGCCGGGTGGCGGCGATGAACCGCGAGGGTGCCCACCGCGAGGCCAGCCGGATGGGGGCTGGAGAGTTGACATATTTCAGTCGCTATGTGGCGGATCTGCCGGGCGGCGACGCGATGGTGGAGCAACTGGCGCTTCTGGCCCGACGTGCCGAGCGGCGCTTCTCGCCGCGGCTCAGCAAGGAGCTGGTGTTGAGCGCGGCGCTGATGCGCGAGGAGCGGCTCGACCGGCGCGGCCCGGCCAAGGAAAGCTGGGCCTCGCGTATCCGCCGGGGCGAATAGGCCCGGCGACCGGGGTGATCCGCAGGCCGCCCCCTTCGGCTGGCTGAGGGGGACGGCTTGCGCCAGCCCTCCCATCTGTCCCCCATCCGGGGTCATCCGCTGAGGTGACATGCGGCGGCTGCCCGTGTGCCGTTAAGGTTAATGGCAGACGGGAGGAGGCATGGGCATGACGCGCCTGCCGGACGGCCAGGAAACCGACAGTTTCGCCGACTTCGAGGCAATGATGCCCGGCCGCCCGGCGCCACCGCCGCGGGTGTTGGCCGACGGCGCATGGCCGCGCCCCGATGCCCTGGAGTCGGAACTGGCGCTGGTGCGCCGGGCCGCCCCGGTGCTCGCCCGGCTGGCGCCCGCTGCCGCGCGCGCGCTTGTCGGGGCGGTGCCCGTGACACCCGGCCTCCTGCTCGACGACGAGGCCTCCGACAGCGAAGCCTGGCTAGAGCCCGAAGCCGAGGCCGAGGATGAGGCGGAAGATCAGCCGGAAGCGGACGGGATGCCGCCGGCAGCGGAAGATGAGCTGGGGGCGCTTGCCGAGGCGATGCTGGCCGAGGCCGGCCGCGCGGCAAGCGATGTCGAGGCCGCGGCCCTCGCCGGCGGGATCACCATCGTCATCGTCGGGCCGGCGCCCCTCCTTGTCCGCCGCCTCGCGCCCGTCCTCAGCCGCGGGACGACCCTTCTGGTTCGCGCCCTGAGGGCCCGGCCCGAGACCCGACCGCTGGTGCCGGTGGTGGGCACCATCGCCCGCCGCACCGCGCGCGTGCTGACGCGCGGCGCCGCCACCGGCCGCCCGCCGACGCCTGCCATCGCCGCGCGCGTGATGGCCGGCCAGACGCGGCGGGTGCTCGGGCGGCCGCAGCTGATCGCCCGGGCGCTGAACCGGCATGCTGCTGTCCGCCGGCAGGCGCTCAGGCCCCGCCGGCCATGACCCGAACAACCGTTCCTCACGCCGCGAAAACCCGTTCCAGTCCCCCCGGACGCGGCCCGGACCACCCATGGGACGACAGCCGAAAAGGATGACATGATGACCGCAGCATTCGACCCCCTGAGCGAGTTCGAGCAGGCCGACCCGCTCGATGGCTTCATGCCGGCCGACGGCATGGACGGCTTCGATTTCGAGGACGAGGACGAGGACCAGTTTCTCGGCAACATCCTCGGTTCCATCGGCTCGGCGCTTGGCGGCCTGTTCGGCCAGGGCGAGGGGGAGGAGGAGTTCGAGTTCGAGACCTTCCCGCTGGGCGAGGACGAGGCGGCAGGCCCGGTCAGCAGCGCCGAGGCGCGGCAGGCTGCCGTGCTGATGGAGGCCATGGTCGACCAGCTGGCCGAGGCCGAGGGCGAGGGCGAGGCGGACCAGTTCCTGCCGATCCTCGGCGCGCTGGCGCCACTGGCGCTCAAGGCCGCCAAGGTGGCCGCGCCGCTGGCGAAGAAGGCGCTGCCGCACCTGGCGCGCGGGGTGATGCGGATCGGTCGGCGGATCATCCGCTCGCCGCGCACCCGCCAGCTGGTGCGGACACTGCCTACCATCGCCCGCAACGCCGCCGCGCAGGTGGCCCGCAACTATGCCCGCACCGGGCAGATCAGCGGCCAGGCGGTGACCCGAGCAGTCGCCGGGCAGGCGGCGCGGGTGCTGCGGCAGCCGGCGGTCCGTCGCGTCGCCGTGCAGCGCAACCGGCGCGTGTGCAACGGCGTCTATCGGCTCGCCCGCGTCGGCTGAGCGGGACGATGGGCAGCCCGAGCGCGATGCCGGTCGAGGCGCCGACGAGGGCCAGGCCTGCCAGTGCCCGGCCGTCTGGCGCCCGGCCGGCGGTGCGAGCCGGCCAGGCTCAGGCGGTCGGGCCGGCGCCGGCACCCGGCCTGCTTGGGGTCTCGCCCGGGCGGGCGCTGCACGACTGGCTCAACAGCCAGGCCGTCAATGCTGCCCGCGCGCTTCGCCTGCTGCGCGACTTCCGGCCCGGCGAATTCGGCCAGACGGCCGCCGCCCCGTCGGACGCGCACCTCCATGCCGCCAACCGGCTGCTGGCCAGCATCCGGGCCGTGGTCGCCGGCAATGCGGCCGCGCTCGCCGATGCGGCCGCCGCCGCGATGCGACAGCCGGACCGGGACACCCTCGACAGGGTGTCCCGCCTCAAGGACGAGGGCGCCGGCCTGATCGCCCAGGCCGAGCGGATCTGGCACATCTATTCGGCGATGTTCGCCCAGCGCCAGGGGCGGATGGCGGTTCGCCTGCTCGCCGCCGACCGGATCGCGCTCGACTGCTATCAATATGTCTATCAGGGGCTGGGGCGGGCGCGGCCCATCCCCTCGCCGCCGCCGCTCGCCTTCATGGAGCCGGGGAGCGGCCCGGCGACCTATCGCCGGGGCGTTCGGCTGGCGAAGCTCGGGCTGTTTCCCAACCCCTTTCCGGTGGTGAAGGTGCCCGATCACCGCCTGGTCTCACCCTGGACGCTGGGCGCCATCCCGCATGAGGTCGCGCACAATCTGCAGGCCGACCTCGGCCTCTGGCAGGTGGTGCCGAAGCGGCTGGCGGCCCGGCTGCTGAAGCTCGGGCTGCCGCGCGCGGTTGCCGGCACCTGGGTGCGCTGGCAGAAGGAGATCTTCGCCGACCTGCTCTCGGTGCTGCTGATCGGGCCGTCCTACATCGGCTCGCTGATGGACGTGGTCGGCCGGTCGCCCGAAGCAACGGTGGCCTGGAACCCGTCTGGCGTGCACCCGACGCCCTTCCTGCGCGTCCTCATCAATCTGGAGCTGGTCCGCCGCATGGGCTTCGAGGCCGAAGCGCGGGCGATGCGCCGTGCCTGGCTGATGCTTCATCCGACGATGCGCGCCACCCCGATACCGCGCGAACTCAGGCGCGATTTCCGCCGTGCCATGCGCGAGACGGTCACGGTGCTGGTGGACGAGCCCTATGCCGAACTGGGGGACCGCAGCCTCCGGCAGGTGGTGGCCTTCCGCCGCCAGGACCAGCAGGTGGCGGAGGAGGCCGCCGCCCGGCTGGCACGCGGCGCCGATCCGGGGATCGTGCCCGAACGCTTCCTGCTCGCCGCCGCCCGCCACGCCTTCGATCGCGGGCTGGCCGAGCCCCGCCTCATTGCCCGCAATTTCTACCACAGCCTTGGCCGGAGATGAGCCATGACCCTTGCGACCCCCAGCCTGCAGACCGACCGTCTGGACCTTGTGAACGCGATCCTCGGCCGCGCCTTCGGCCTGAGCGGCGGCCTGCTTCGCCCGAACCAGCGGATCGCGGAGCTGACGCCGGCCGAGCGCCGGCAGCTTCTGGAGGCCGTCCAGCGCCGCTATCCGGTCGCGCGCGATCCGAAGGACGGGCAGCTCCGGGTGGCGCGCCAGCCCGCCATCCTGCGCGGCACATCGACCGATCCGCTGGCGCAGCTGCAGCTCGACGAGGTGGCGCGCATCCGCGAGGCGCTCAAAGGCCCCTTCGCCCTGGTGCGCGGCGGGCTGTGCCACCCCCAGCACTGCCCCGGCAAGCTGATCGAGGACGTGGATGTCATCGAGCTTCGCTTCGGCGACCTCGTCGAGGCGATCATGGACGAAGCCCCCGACGGCTTCATCGCCCTGCTGGCGGCCGAGATTTCGAACGGCCTTCGGGTGCTGGCCGACCTCGTCCAAGCGGCCGACGGCGGTGTCGAGATTGCCACAGCCGCCGTCGTGCTGCGGCGTCAGGCCGATTGGCTGTTGGCTGCCGCCCGGCCGGCGGGCGCGCTGCAAGGGGCCGATGCGGGCCTTGCCTTCGCGCTGCCCGAGCTCGGCGACTGCGTGCATTGCATCGAGGAGGCGGTGGAGTCGATCCGCCGGCTCGCCAGGGAGCTTGGCCTGAACGACTGCGACCTCGAGCAGCTGACCGCCAAGCCGACCCTGAGCAGCGGCGACGGGAAGACGAGCGAGCTCATCCAGATCGATCTCGACAGCGGCCTGGACGCGATCCTGCGCGGCTGGCGGCTGATCGCCGAGCTGATCGCCCGCGGCCTTGTCGATCCGGCGACGATTGCCGCCGAAGCCGGGCGGGCACAGGCCATCGCCCAGGCGTTCGCGGCCTTGCGACCCGATGGCATCGGGAACGCCTTCGGGCTCGACCAGCCGACGGCCGAGCGGTTCCGGGGCCAGCTTCGGCGCCTTGCGCGGCGCGCGGCCGACTGCACGCCGGACATGGCCAAGACGGATGCGCCGGCCGAGGCGGCCCCCCCGGCCGAGGCGGCCCCCCCGGCGGCGGAACCCGCGGCGCCTGCCATGGCCAAGGGGAAGCGGGGGGATTCCCCCGGCAAGGCCGGCCGGGCCCCGATCGACGATCTGAAGGACATCCAGTGACCCGGCCATGCTGGCCGGCAGGAGGATTGACGCCATGACGACCCGCCAGGACATCATCCAGCTTCTGATGCAGCAGGCCGCCGCCCAGCAGGCGGTGATCGACCAGCTGATCCAGACCTCGCCCGGGGACTATGCCGCCCTGCAGCTGGCCAACACCCAGTATCTGCAGATTGCCGAGGCGCTGCAGCAGGCGCTGGCGGCGGCCGCCGGCCCGCCGCCGGCCGATGGCGGCGATGGCGCCCGCGCCGGCATCGGCCCCGATGCGGCCGACGATCTCGGCCGTGTCTTCATGCCGTTCGGGCTGCAATCCTATGACGAGGATCTGCCCTCGGCGCGGCTGATGGCGGTCGCCGATCTCTACTACTGCTACCAGAATGAGCGGCTGGGCGTGTTCCGCGTGATCCATCGCCTGCAGGAGCTGTTCCGGGCGGGCACGCTGAAGCTGGAGGATGGCCCCGGCGCCTTCGGCCTCTACCAGTTCGACCTCAAGAAGTTCCTGCGCTACACGCGCGACCAGCGCATGCAGGCCTATCGCCGGGTGTTCGGCTATACCCAGGCGAGTCCGCCGCCCGGCGCCCGGCCGAACCACGCCTTCCACGGGCTGCTCCAGGGCTTCGCGACCCAGATCGCCCAGCTGTTCCGGGACCGGCGGATTGCCTTCACCATCCGGGGCAGCGCCGCCTCGCCGGACGCCGCGTTCGGCTCGGTGGCGGCTGCCCGGCGATCGGGCCTCGATTTCCGCGCGAACCTCAAGCAGGCGGCCTATGGCGATGTGAACGTGCTGGCGACCGAGCTGCTGCAGCTGTTGCGCCAGGCCTTCGAGATTCTGGGTGCCACCGACATCATGCGGCAGTTCGGCACCCAGACGGCGTGGGACACGCTGGAGGAAGTGCTGATCCGGCATCTGAACGAGCAGTCGCAGGCCTCGCAGCGGTCCCGGCTGGCCGAAACCGGCCGCGAGCTGATCCGCTGGCTGGCCCAGCCCTTCATCCTGGCGACCAGCCGGGCCGAGTTCGAGGGCCATGCCGAAATCATCTCGGAAGCCGCCGAGGAATGGATCACCAGCGCCCAGTCGGTCGGCCTGCTGATCCCGGCCGCCGGCGCCGCCGCCACCGCGCGCCCGCAGGCCGCGCCGGCCGCCAATGTGGTTCCCCTGCGCCGCGCCCAGCCGGCCTGAGAGCGAGGCCGAAGGCTTTTGGCACGGAACATGAAACCTGTTCCGCTGGCTCATGGAGGCCTTTTGATGTTAACTTTTTTTCAGGGTGGACAAGAAACGAGGGAAGCGGTCGCGCAGCAGACAGGGGTGCGTGCGATGGCAGCGGATTCCATGCGACCGGTGCGGATACGGCCGCGATCGTCCGAAAATGTGGTGGCAAGGCCCGTGCCCGAGCCGTTTCCGAACCTCGTGGCCCTGAGCCCGCAGGAGCGGCGGATCGTGGCGCTGTTCGCGCTCGACTACACCATCAAGGAAACCGCGCGGGAGCTTCGCATCCATCCCGAGACGGTCAAGACCTACACGCGGCGGATCTATGCCAAGCTGGGCGTGCACACCAAGGCCGGCTGCGTCGCCGTCGCCTATGCCCGGCTGATGGAATAGCCGCCGAAGCCCGGCAGGGTGCCGGGCAGGCCCGGGTTGCGCGTGCGACACCGTTGGGGGTTGGCGGCGTGGCGGGGCTGGGGCAGCGGCGCGCCATGACCATCCTGGTGCCGGTGCTGGGGGATCAGCTGTCACTCGATCTGGCGAGCCTGAAGGCCGTCGATCGCGCCTCGGCGGTGGTGCTGATGGCGGAAGTGGCCGATGAGGCGACCTATGTGCGCCACCACCGGCAGAAGCTGGTGCTGGTGTTCGCCGCGATGCGCCATTTCGCCGACGCGCTTCGCGCCGATGGCTGGACGGTCGACTACCGATGCCTCGACGCGCCCGACAATCGCGGCAGCCTGACGGCCGAGCTGGCGGCCGCCGCCGGGCGGCACGGCGCAACCCGGGTGGTGGCCGTCGAGGCCGGCGAGCATCGGGTGATCGAAGCGCAGCGGGGCTGGGAAGCGCGCCTGGGGGTGCCCGTTGAGCTATTGCGGGATGATCGATTTCTGGTCCCGCCCGATGCCTTTGCCGGCTGGGCGCGGGGGCGCAAACGGCTGCGGATGGAGGATTTCTATCGCTGGCAGCGGGCCGGAACGGGAATCCTGATGGCGGGGGACCAGCCGCTGGGTGGCCGCTGGAACTATGACGCCGACAACCGCAAGCCGCTGCCGAAGGGGCTGGTTCCGCCCGACCCGCCCCGGTTCGAGCCCGACGCCGGCACCCGCGCGGTGATGGCGATGGTGGCGGCGCGTTTCCCCGACCATTTCGGGTCGCTTGAGCGCTTTTTCTGGCCGGTGACGCGCACGCAGGCGCTGATCGCGCTCGACCGGTTCGTGGACGAGCGGCTGACCCGGTTCGGCGATTATCAGGATGCGCTCGCCGAGGGCGAGGCGACGCTGTTCCATTCCCTGCTGTCGCCGGCGATCAACCTGGGGCTCATCGGCCCGCGCGAGGTGATCGACCGGGCGGTGGCGGCACTGGACGACGGCGTGCCGCTCAATGCCGTGGAGGGGTTCGTGCGCCAGATCCTGGGCTGGCGCGAATATGTCCGCGGCATCTACCGGATGGCGGGCGCAGACTATGTGCGGCGCAATGCACTGGGCGCGAAGCGGCCGCTGCCGGCGTTCTACTGGGACGGCGGCTCGGGCATGCGCTGTTTCGACGCCGCCTTCGCGCAGACGCGCGACCTGGCCTATGCCCACCATATCCAGCGGCTGATGGTGCTGGGCAATTTCGCGCTGCTGGCCGGCGTGGACCCGCACCAGGTCCATGAATGGTTCCTGATCGTCTATGCCGACGCCTATGAGTGGGTGGAGGCGCCCAATGTGATCGGCATGAGCCAGTTCGCCGACGGCGGGCTGCTCGCCTCCAAGCCCTATGCCGCGGGCGGCGCCTACATCAACCGGATGGGCAACCATTGCCGGGCCTGCCGCTACAGCCCGGACCGCAAGGGCGGAAAGCCGGCCTGCCCCTTCTCGCTGCTCTACTGGGATTTTCTCGCCCGCAACGAGGCCATGCTGCGCAGCAACCAGCGGCTGTGGCAGGCTTACGACAACTGGCGGCGGCTGGGCGAGGCCCGGCAGACGGACATCCGCGCGCGGTCGACCGCCCTGCTCGCCGGCCTCGAGCGGGACGGGCGGCTGCCTGAGGCCTAGGGCAGCGCAATCAGGCTGAGCTGGCGGCCATAGTCGGGCTCGCCAGCGAGCGTCGCGCGGCGGTAGCTGAAATAGCGGTCGGGCTGGGCAAGCGTGTCCACGCCCAGCGCCTCGACGGTGACGAGCCCCGCGTTCGCAAGGCGATGCAGGCAATAGCCTTCGAGATCGAAGAAAGCGTGGCCCGGGCGACCGGCGGTGAAGAAGCGGGCGTTTCCGGGATCGGCATCGCTGAAGCGGGCGACGAAGGTGTCATCCACCTCATAGCTCCGCCGGCCGATGGTGGGCCCGATGGCGGCGGCGATCCGCTCGCAACGGGCGCCGAGGCGCTCCATCGCCTCCACCGTCGCCTCGAGGATCCCGACGAGCGCGCCCTTCCAGCCGGCATGCGCGGCGCCGATCACCTGCGCGTGCGGATCGTGGAAAAGGACGGGCGCGCAATCGGCAGTGAGAATCCCGAGCGCGAGGCCGGGCCGGTCGGTGACCAGCGCGTCGGCGTGCGGGCGGGCCGAATCCGGCCAGTCGCCGGCTTCGATGGCGACGCGTCCGTGGACCTGGTGGACGGTGACGAGCCGCGCGCCGGGTGCGACGGCCGCGAGCGCGCGGCGGCGGTTCTCGGTGACGCAAGCCGGATCGTCGGCTGAGCCCATGCCGACGTTGAGGCTGGCATGGAGGCCGGCCGAGACGCCGCCTTCGCGGCCGAGGAAGCCGTGGGGCGCCGTGATGGCTGGTGCGCGGCGGACGGGGATCACAGCCGGAGCCTCAGAATCCGGTCGTCATCGACGGTCGAGCCGACGCGGAAGGGATAGTGGCCGACCTCCTCGAAGCCGTGTGCCTCGTAGAAGCGGCGGGCTCGGTGGTTGCCGATCCAGACGGTGAGATAGAGCTCCTGGAAGCCCCGCGCCCGGGCCTCGGCGATCGCCCACGCCATGAGGGCCTGCGCGAGGCCGCTGCCCTTGGCGGTTTCCTCGAGATAGAGCTGCCGCAGCACCCACCAGCGCCGGTCGCTCTCGAGCGGCAGGTCCATTGGGCCGAGGGTTGCATAGCCGAGCAGCCGGCCGTGCGCGGCGTCCAGCCCCAGCATGCAGCCATGGTCGTCACCGCTGCACTCGGCCCGGAAGCGCTCGAGCGTGCAGCCGGCGAGCCAGTCGGCCAGTTCGGCCGCCGGGTAGAGGTGGCCGAAGGTGGCGGTGAAGCTGCGGCAGAAGAGATTGCGCACGGCCGGCGCATCGGCCGCGGTCGCGCGGCGCAGCACGAAATCGACGGCAGGTTCGGGCATGTCGGTTCCGTCCTATACCGGCCGGTCAGAGGCGGATAGCAAGGCTTTCGGAGGGCCTGGGGTGCCGAACCTGCGCCGCCTGTCGCGTTCACTGCGTCAGGCGGCGATCCGGCCAGCGTGGACCTCGCGATAATGGTTGCGAAGGCTCACCTTGTCGATCTTGCCCGAGCCGAGCTTGGGCAGGGGCCGGTCGACCACCCAGACCCGCGCCGGCACCTTGAAGGCGGCGAGATCGCGGGCGACGAACTGGATGACGGCCTCGCCTTCCAGATGCTCGCCGGGCTTGGGATAGACGACGGCGCCGACGATTTCGCCCAGCCGCTCGTCGGGCAGGCCGAAGACCGATGTTTCGGCAACGCTCGGGTGGCTGAAGATGGCGGCCTCGACCTCGACCGCCGAGATATTCTCGCCGCCGCGGATGATGATGTCCTTCTTGCGGTCAACGATCGTGAGGTAGCCGTCCTCGTCGAGGCTGCCAAGGTCGCCGGTTCTGAACCAGCCGTCTGCGGTGAAAGCGGCAGCCGTGGCCTCGGGCTTCATCCAGTAGCCGCGGACATTGGCGGCCGAGCGGATGCACACCTCGCCCACCTCGCCGGTGGGCAGCGGCTGCATCGCCTCATCGAAGATCTGGAGATCGACGAGCGGCTTCGAGGCCCGGCCGGTCGAGTGCGGCTTGGCGAGATAATTGGAGCGCAGGTTGCCCGCGCCCACGCCGTTGGTCTCCGTGAGGCCATAGCCGATCGCCGGATTCTTGCCCGGAAAAGCCTCGGCCAGGCGCTTCACATGCTCGGCCGGGCGCGGCGCGCCGCCGCCGGCGATGTCGAGAAGGGTGGACAGGTCATATTTGTCGCGGTCGGGGTGCTGCATCAGCTCGAGGCTCATGGTCGGCACGCCGACGAAATAGGTGCAGCGCTCCCTCTCGATGAGGGCCAGCGCCTCGCCCGCATCCCAGCGGTGCATGATCACCATCTTGCGGCCGATCGCGACCGAGACCAGCATGACGGGCACCAGGCCGGTGATGTGGAACAGCGGCACATTGAGGAGCATCACCTGCTGTGCCGGCAGCGTCACCCCCTGCTGCATGGCGAGCTGCAGCATGGCAAGCCCCTGGACGAGATAGTTGAGCGCGCCCGAGACAATGCCGCGATGGGTGGAGACCGCCCCCTTGGGCGCCCCCGTCGAGCCCGAGGTGTACATGATCGTCGCGTCATCCTCGGGGTAGAGGGGGGCGAGATACCAGGGCTCGGCTGGCGCGTCGGCGAGCGCGTCCTCGAGCGTGGTCGCGCCGAGCTCGGCGGCGACCGCATGGCCGGTGCGGACGGCGATAACGGGCAGGCGGAGGCCGTCGATCTCGCGGATCCGGCGCAGCCGCTCCTCGTCGGCAATCACCAGGCGGGCGCCGGAATCGCTGAGGCCATAGGCCAGCTCGTCGGCCTTCCACCAGGCGTTCATCGGCACGACGACGGCGCCCAGATGGATGGCGCCGAAGAAGGCGGCCACCCATTCGGGATAGTTGCGCATGGCGATGGCGACGCGGTCGCCCTTGGCGATGCCATAGCCATGCTGCAGCATGGCGGCGATGCGGATCGCCTGCGCGCGGATCTGGCCGAAGGTGAAGCGTTCACCCTCATAGACGAGGAATTCCTTGTCGGCATGGGCCGGCAGGAAGAACATCAGATAGTCGCGAAGCGAGGCCGGCGCATTCTCGAACACCGGAAGCTCGACGCCGCGGATCGTGGCGCGGCCCACGCCGAGCTGACCGCCCGGCGCGGTGATGGCGGCGATTGCGGCGTCGAGCGCCTTGTCAAGTTCGGTCAGCAACGAAACGTCTCCCTCATGTTCAGTAGTTCAGCAGGCGGGCGACGCGGTCGCCCTGGAAGGCGCTGTCGCCGAAGGTCTCGGCCGCCGCCCGGGCGCGCTTCATGTAGAAGCCGATGTCATGATCATCCGTCATGCCGATACCGCCCAGCATCTGCACCGCCTCGTTGGTAGCAAGCCGGGCGACATCGCCGGCCTTGGCCTTGGCGACGGCCACGAAGAAGGGCGCGCGCTGGTCCCCGCTGTCGAGCGCGGTCAGCGCCTTGAGCGTCGCCGAGCGGGCCAGTTCCACCTCGCAGAAGAGGTGGGCGGCGCGGTGCTGGAGTGCCTGGAAGCTGCCGATCTTCCGCCCGAACTGTTCGCGCGTCTTGAGGTAATCGACGGTGATGTCGAAGCTCTGCCCGGCGACGCCCAGCATCTCGGCGGCGAGGCAGGCGCGGCCGGCATCGAGCGCGGCCTCGAGGATGGCGTAGCCGCCATCGAGCGGGCCGAGGCGATCGGAATCATCGACCTGGACGGAATCCAGCGTGATGCGCGCGGCGTTGCGGCTGTCGACGAGGTGGCGGCGCGCGATGGTGACGCCGGGCGCCTTCGGATCGACGAGGAACAGGGTGATGCCCGCCGGCTGGTCGGCCTCGCCCGAGGTGCGAGCGGCGACGATCAGCCGGTCGGCGACATGGCCGTCGAGGACGAAAGCCTTGGCGCCCGTCAGCCGGAAGCCGTTGCCGTGCGGGGCGGCCCGGGTTTCGATGAAGGCGGGGCGGTGGCGCGGCGACTCGTCGGCGGCGAGCGTCACGATGAGCTCGGCCGCGGCGATGGCCGGGAGCAGCTCCGCCTGCTGCGCCCCGGTGCCGCCCCGGGCGATGGCGGTTGCCGCGACGATCGCGCTGGAGAGGAAGGGCGAGAGGCTGAGGTTGCGGCCGATCGCCTCGCTGACGAGGCCGGCGGCCACCATGCCGAGGCCGGCGCCGCCCTGGGCCTCGGGCACCAACACGCCGGCGAAGCCCATCCCGGCCATCTTCGCCCAGACGCCACGCGAGAAGCCGGTCTCGTCGGCGGCGTCGCGAAGGGCGCGAAGCTGGCTGACGGGCGCTTCGCTGGCGAAGAAACCCTCGGCCGACTCCTTCACCAGCCGCTGTTCCTCATCGAGCACGAGCGGCATTCCTCAGGCCTCCGGCAGCGCCAGCACACGCTTGGCGATGATGTTGAGCTGGATTTCCGACGTTCCGCCCTCGATCGAGTTGGCGCGGCTGCGCAGCCAGGTCTTGGCCATGTCGCCGTCGGCCCTGTCGGCGCCCGCCCAGGTGAGCGCTTCCGTGCCGTGGATCGACATCATCAGTTCCTGCCGGCGCTTGTTCAGTTCGGTGCCGTAATATTTGAGCATCGAGGACAGCGCGCCGACGCCCTGGCCGGCCTTGGCCTCGTCCTTGACCCGCTCCATGGTGAGGCCGAAGGCGACCGCGTCGATCTCGTGGCGGACGATGTCGGCGCGCAGCATCCCGTCCCTCAGGCGTCCGCCCGAGCCGGTGCCGATCGCCTTGACCGCCAGCTGGTGCAGCGAATCCCGGCCGGCCGGCGCGAAATCCATGGCGCCGATCATCTCGCGCTCGTGCGTGAGCAGATATTTGGCGATGTCCCAGCCCTTGCCCGGCTCGCCGACGAGGTTTTCCCTGGGGACGCGCACATCGTCGAAGAAGGTCTGGCAGAAGGGGGAATAGCCGGAAATGAGGCGGATCGGGCTGGTCGTGACCCCGGGGCTTTCCATGTCGAACAGCAGGAAGCTGATGCCTTCATGCCTGGGGACGGTCGGGTCGGTGCGGACCAAGCAGAAAATCCAGTCGGCCTTGTCGGCGTAGCTGGTCCAAACCTTCTGGCCGTTGACGACATAATGGTCGCCCTCGAGCACGGCCGAGGTGCGAAGCGAGGCGAGATCCGAGCCGGCGCCGGGTTCGGAATAGCCCTGGCACCAGCGGATCTCGCCACGGGCGATCTTCGGCAGATGCTCGCGCTTCTGCGCCTCGTTCCCATATTTCAGCAGCGCCGGGCCCAGCATCCAGATCCCGAAGCTGGACAGCGGCGGGCGGGCGCGGATGCGGCGCATCTCCTCGGCCAGCACCTTCGCTTCCGCGCGGGAAAGGCCGCCGCCGCCATAGGCCGCCGGCCATTCGGGGACCGTCCAGCCGCGTTCGGCCATCACCTCGAGCCAGCGCTTCTGGGCGCCGGACCGGAAGCGCCACCTGCGGCCGCCCCAGCAGATGTCGCCTTCGGCCTTGACCGGCTGGCGCATCTCTTCCGGGCAATTGGCTTCCAGCCAGGCCCGCGTCTCGGCCCGGAACGTCTCCAGCGTGTCGCCCATCGGGCGTGTCTCCTCCCCGCCTGTCATCCCCGGCCGCGCCCCATGGCGCTGGCCGCCTTTGGCCGATATGAAGCCGGCCATGGCGTTTTTCCAGCCTCCTGTCGAATGGGCGGCCCTCGGGCTCGATCCGGTTGCGCTCTCGCTGGGGCCGCTCGCCATCCGCTGGTACAGCCTGGCCTATATCGTCGGCATCCTGGGCGGCTGGTGGCTGCTGAAGCGCATGGTGCAGCGGCCAGGGGCGCCGATGACGGGTGCCCATGTCGACGACCTCGTCACCTGGTCGACGCTGGGCGTGATCCTGGGCGGGCGGCTTGCCTATGTGATCTTCTACAACCCGGCGGCCTATCTCGAGGATCCGTTGTCGATCCTGAAGCTGTGGGAAGGCGGCATGGCCTTCCACGGCGGGCTGGCGGGTGTGCTGGCGGCTGTCTGGCTCTATGCCTGGGGGCGGGGCCTGTCGGCCTTGCGGATCCTCGACTATCTGGCGGTCGTGACCCCCATCGGCCTGCTGCTCGGGCGGTTTGCGAATTTCGTGAACGGGGAGCTGTGGGGCCGGCCGACCGATGGGACCTGGGGGGTCATCTTCCCCGATGCCGGGCCGGAGCCGCGCCATCCGAGCCAGCTCTACGAGGCCTTCCTGGAGGGCTTCGTGCTGCTGGTGCTGCTGAAGCTGCTGTTCTGGCTGACCGACGCGCGGCTGAAGCCGGGGCTGCTGGGGGGCCTGTTCATCCTGGGCTATGGAGTCTCCCGCTTTGCCGTCGAATATTTCCGCGAGCCCGATGCGCAGCTGGGCGTGCTGGCGACCGGCCTGACCATGGGGCAGACGCTGTCGCTGCCGATGATCGGCTTCGGCCTGTGGCTGGTGCTGACCGTTCGCCGCCGCACCCCGGCCGCGACCGCCTGAGCCGGCGGTGATCGCAGCGATCCGCGCGGCCATCGCGCGCGAGGGGCCGCTGCCGCTGGCGCGCGCCATGCAGCTGGCCGCCGACCATTATTACGCCACGCACGAGCCCTTCGGCGTGGCCGGCGACTTCGTGACCGCGCCCGAGATCAGCCAGATGTTCGGCGAGCTGATCGGCCTGTGGGCGGCCGACCTCTGGGCGCGGGCCGGTGCGCCGGCGCGCGTGGCGCTGGCGGAGCTGGGACCGGGGCGCGGCACGCTGATGGCCGACGCGCTTCGCGCCGTCCGCGCGGCCGCACCCGGCTTCGCGGCGGCGGCGCGCGTGCATTTCGTGGAACGCTCGGCCCGGCTGCGCGCCGAACAGGCGCGGCGGGTGCCGGACGCGACCTGGCACGCGGATATCACGGCACTTCCGGCCGACGTGCCGATGATCCTGATCGCCAACGAGTTTCTGGACGCGCTGCCCATCGCCCAGTTCGAGCGGGTGGCGGACGGCTGGGCGATGCGCCTGCTGGGCCCGAACGGGCTGGTGCGCGGGCCAGTCGCCAGCCTCGGATTCATTCCCGAGGCGGTGCGCGACGCGCCGGTCGGCAGCGTCTTCGAGCGCGGCTTCGCGGCCGAGCAGATCGTCGCCCGGATGGCGCGGCAGCTGGCGGCGCAGGGCGGGGCGGCCCTTATCATCGACTATGGCCACGCCGGGCCGGCGCTCGGCGACACGCTGCAGGCGATCCAGGGCGGGGCCTTTGCCGACCCGGTCGCGACACTGGGCGAGGCGGATGTGAGCGCGCATGTCGATTTCGCGGCGATCGCTGCTGCAGCGCGGCCGCACGCCCGGGTCTTCGGCCCGGTCGCGCAGGGGATGTTCCTGGAGGTGCTGGGGCTGTCGGCCCGGGCCGAGGCGTTGAAGCGGGGGGCGACGATCGAGGCGGCGGCCGAGATCGAGGCGGCGCGCGCCCGGCTGGTGTCGGTGGGCGCCATGGGCCGGCTGTTCCAGGTGCTGGCGCTTGCCGCGCCCGGCTGGCCAGCGCCGGCCGGATTTCCTACCTCTTGAGGCATGACCGACGCTGCCGACCGACTCGCCCGGCTCAGAGCCGATCTTAGCACCCATGGCCTCGACGGCTTCATCGTGCCGCTGACGGACGAGCATATGTCCGAATATGTGGGCGGCTACGCGCGGCGGCTGGAATGGCTGACGGGCTTTGCCGGCAGCGCCGGGACCGCGGTGGTGCTGGACCCGGCGGCGGCGCTCTTCACCGACGGTCGCTACACGCTGCAGGTGCGCCAGCAGGTGCCCGACGGACTTTACCAGTTCCGGCAGCTGCCGGCCGAGCCGCTGGAGGCCTGGCTGGCGGACGCCGCGCCGGCCGGGGCCCGGATCGGTTACGACCCCTGGCTGCACACGAAGCCTGCACTCGCGCGGATCGCGGCGGCGCTCGACAGGGCCGGGCGGGGGGCAACCCTGGTGGCGGTGGACGCCAACCCCATCGACCGCATCTGGGCCGACCGGCCGCTGCCATCGGGCGCGCCGGCCGAGGTGCTGGATCTCACCTTCGCGGGGCGATCCTCGGCCGACAAGCGCGCCGAGATCGGCGCAGCCATTGCTGCGGCCGGGGCCGATGCGGCGGTGATCGCCGCGCTCGATTCGGTGGCCTGGCTGTTCAACATCCGCGGGCGCGACGTGCCGCGAACGCCCGTGGTGCGCGCCTTCGCGCTGCTCGGCGCCGATGGGCGGGCGACGCTGTTCACCAACCTGGCCAAGATCCCCGACGCAGTGCGCGCGCACCTGGGCGAGGCGGTCGACATCCAGCCCCATGCGGCAATCCGGGGGGCCATCGAGGCCTTCGGGGGCCGGCTGCTGATGGACCCGGCCTGGTGTGTCGCCGCCCTGTTCGAGGCGGCCGAACGCGGGCGCGTGGCAGTGGTGGAGGCGCGCGACCCCTGCATTCTGCCCAAGGCAGCGAAGAATCCGGTCGAGCTTCAGGGCATGCGCGCCGCGCATGTGCGCGACGGCCTTGCCGTCACCCGCTTCCTGCACAGCCTGGAGGCCGACCCGCCGGCCGACGAGCTGGCGGCCGAGGCGCGGCTGGAAGCCTTCCGTCGGGAGTCGAACCTGCTCAAGGACCTGAGCTTCGATTCCATCTCGGGCTTCGGGCCCAATGGCGCCGTCGTCCACTATCGCGCCAGCCCGGAAACCAACCGGCGCTTCGCGGGCGACAGCCTCTATCTGATCGATTCCGGCGGCCAATATCCCGACGGCACGACCGACATCACCCGCACGGTCGCCATCGGCACGCCGACGGCCGAGATGCGCGCCTGCTACACCCGGGTGCTGAAGGGCCATATCGCGCTGGCGACCGCGCGATTTCCCAGGGGAACGCGCGGCGGCCAGCTCGACGTGCTGGCGCGCCAGCATCTGTGGGCGGCCGGCCTCGATTACGCCCATGGCACCGGCCATGGCGTGGGCCATTATCTGGCCGTGCACGAGGGCCCGCAGCGGATCGCGGCCGCCGTGGGCGCGCCGGGCGTGGAGGAGCCGCTGCTGCCGGGCATGGTGCTGTCGAACGAACCGGGCTTCTACAAGGCCGGAGAATGGGGGATCCGGATCGAGAATCTGGTGATCGTGGTGGAGGACCCGCAGCCGGGCGACGCGCAGCCGATGCTTGCCTTCGAGACGATCACGCTCGCCCCGCTCGACCGGCGGCTGATCGACACGGGCCTGCTGACGCCGCCCGAGATCGACTGGGTGGACGCCTATCACGCCCGGGTGCTGGCAGCGCACCGCGACCGGCTGTCGGGCGCGGCGCTCGACTGGCTGGTCCGCGCGACCGCGCCGCTCGTGCCGGCGGCGCGGCAGGCGGCGTGAGGACGTTCGCCGACAGCCTCGTCGCGCCGCTCGCCATCACCCGGACGGCGCCCTTCTGGAGCTGGGGCGCGCCGCTGGCGGCGGCCGCGGCGCTGCTGTTCACCGGTGCCGCTGCCGCCAATGCAGCCGTCGCCCTGCTCTACGCGGCGCTGCTGCTGCCGGTGGTGCTGTCGGCCGTGCACCATGCAGAGGTGATCGCCGTGCGCGTCGGCGAGCCGTTCGGCACACTGGTGCTGGCGCTGGCCGTCACCATCATCGAATGCGCCCTCATCATCACGGTGATGCTGGCCAATCCGCTCGCCTCGGCGGCGCTGCTTCGCGACACCGTCTTTTCCGCGGTGATGATCATCCTGGGCGGCGTCGTCGGGCTGTGCATCGCCGTCGGCGCGGCGCGGCACCGGGTGCAGCGCTTCGGGCTGGACGGCGTGACCGGGGCGCTGACCGCGCTCGCCGCGCTCGCCGTCCTCGTGCTGGTAATGCCCAATTACACAACGACGACCCGCGGGCCGACCTATTCCGAAGGCCAGCTGCTGCTGGTGGGGGCGGCCAGCCTGGTGCTGTGGCTGCTGTTCGTGTTCGTGCAGACCATCCGTCACCGCGACTATTTCCTGCCCGAGGATGTGACCGGCGACGGTCTGCCCGACCGGCAGCCGGCGACCGACCGGCAGGCGCTGCTGGCGCTGATGCTGCTGCTGGCCTCGCTTGCCTCGGTGGTTCTGCTGGCGAAGGGGCTGTCGGCGCCGCTCGCCGACCTGATCCTCGCGACCGGCGCGCCGCTGGCCGCCGTGGGGGTGGTGATCGCCGGCGTGGTGCTTCTGCCCGAGAGCATCGCAGCGATACGGGCGGCGCGCGCCAACCGGCTACAGACCAGCCTCAACCTCGCGCTCGGCTCGGCACTGGCGACCATCGGGCTGACGGTGCCGGTGATCGTCGCCCTGAGCCTGCTTTTCGACTGGCAGCTGGTGCTCGGCCTCGACGGGCGGGGGAACATCCTGCTGGCGCTCATGTTGTTCATCTCGAGCCTGTCGCTGGCGACGGGGCGGACCACGGTGCTGCAGGGCGGGGTTCACCTGGTGATCTTCGCCTTCTTCCTGTTCACCTCGTTCACACCCTGACGGCATCATGCTGTCATGCCCTTGTGGCAGGTTCTCACCGAGAAGGAGACCTGCGCCATGCCCGCCAAGTTCCGCCTGCCCCCCCTGCCCTACGCGCCCGACAGCTTCGGCGAGACGCTTTCGAAGGCGAGCTTCGAGGAACATCATGGCGGCCACCACCAGGGCTATGTCGACAAGCTCAACGAGCTGGCCGCCGACGCCGACATGGCGGACGAGGACCTCATCACCCTCATCCGCGAGACGGCGGATGCCGATCCGGAGGACGTCTCGGCCCAGGTCTCGTCCGACGACCTGTTCGTGAATGCGGCGCAGCATTTCAACCACTGCTTCTTCTGGCGCAGCCTGACGCCCGAGGCGACCAGGCCCGCCGGCGCGCTGGCGAAGGCGATCGAGCGCGATTTCGGGTCGCTCGAGGCGCTCAAGGCGGCGATGGTGGAGATGGGCGCGGGCCATTTCGCGAGCGGCTGGCTGTGGCTGGTGGCCGCTGGCGGCGGCCCGGATGACGAGGCGGACGGCGCGCCGGGCGAGGATGGCGAGCTGATGCTGATGACCGGCCATGACGCGCAGACGCCCGTGATCGCAGGGGGACTGAGGCCGCTTCTGGTCATCGATCTTTGGGAACATGCCTATTATCTCGATCACCAGCGCCAGCGGAAGGCCTATCTGGACGCGCTGGTGGACAGGCACCTCGACTGGGACTTCGCCGCCCGCGCGCTGGCGGCCGAGCGCCTCGACGATCTCGATCTCGGGATCGCGAACGGCTGACGCCGGGCGCGGGCCTCAGGTAAGTGCCGCGAAGCTTTCCACCTTCTCGATCGGGCCGGAGACGATCAAGAGGTCCGACAGATAGACGATGGTGTCGGGCACGGCCTGGATGAAGGGCTCGCGCGGGCGCTTCACCCCGACGATGGTGATTCCGTAGGTCTTGCGGACATCGGTTTCGGCGAGCGACCTGCCGGCCATGAAGCGCGGCGTTCGGGTCTTCACGATCGCGAAGCCGTCGTCGAACTCGATGAAGTCGATCATCTTGCCGGTGACGAGATGGGCGACCCGCTCGCCCATCTCGGCCTCGGGATAGACGATGTGGGTGGCCCCCACGCGCTCGAGGATGCGGCCGTGGCTGGGGCTGATCGCCTTCGCCCAGATGTCGCGGCAGCCGGCGTCGGTCAGCGCGACCACGGTGAGCGCGCTCGCCTCGACATTGGTGCCGATCCCGACGACGGCGTGCGCCATGTCGCCGACGCCGAGCTTCCGCAAGGTTGCGGCATTGGTGCTGTCGGCCTGCACCACATGGGTGAGTTCCTCGGCCATGGCCTGAACCTGCTCCATGTCGTCGTCGATTCCGAGCACCTCATGGCCCATGCGGACCAGCGAGCGGGCGACGCTGGTGCCGAAGCGGCCGAGCCCGATGACGACGACGGGCGGCGCGGCGCCGGATTTCTCAGCCGACAATGGGTCTCTCCTCCGGGTAGCGGTAGGGCATGGCACGCACCTTGAGCGCGAGCGCCGCGGCCAGCGCGACCGTGCCCACCCGGCCCACATACATGAGCAGGACCAGGATCAGCTGGCCGGCAGGCGGCATCCCGGCCGACAGCCCGACCGAAAGCCCGACGGTGGCGAAGGCGGACGTCGCCTCGAACAGGATCTGCTCGATGGGCGCGTCCACGAAACTCGCCAGCACCAGGAGCGCGATGCTGACCGTGCCGACGGCCATCAGCGTGACGGCGAGCGCCTGCCGCTGCACCGTCGGGCAGATGCGGCGGCGGAAGGCGATCGAATCCGGATGTCCGCGGATCTCCGACCAGACGACGAAGCCGAGCAGCAGGAAGGTGGTGACGCGGATTCCGCCCGCGGTCGACGCGCTGCCGCCGCCGATCAGCATCAGCCCGGAGGACACCAGCATCGAGTCCGGCCCGAGCGCGGCCGTGTCATGGATGCTAAACCCGCCCGATCGGGTCATCACCGACTGGAACAGGGCGCCAATCAGCCGCTCGGGCCAGGGCGCGGCCCCGAAGGCGCCGGCGCGGCCCCATTCCGTCAGCAGCAGAAGAAGCGTGCCCGCGGCGAGCAGCCCGGCGCTGCCCCACAGGGTGAGCTTGGTGTGGATGGACCAGCCCTCCGGCCGGCGCCATTCGCGCCGCAGCTCGTAGAGCACCGGGAAGCCGATTCCGCCCAGGATGACACCCAGCATCAGCGGGGTGAGAAGGACGAGATCGGTCGAATGGGGCATCAGGCCGTCGGGCAGGGTCGTGAAGCCGGCATTGTTGAACGCCGAGACGGCGTGGAACAGGCCGTGCCACAGCGCGGCACCCGGCGCATAGCCCAGCCCCAGCCAGAAGCGCAGCGAAAGCCAGAGCCACAGCAGGCCTTCGACGACCGCCATGGTGATGACCACGAGGCGAAGCACATGGCGCACGTCGCCGAGATCGAGGCTGCGCATCTCGGCCGAGGCGAGAAGCTGGCCCGACAGGCGCATGCGGCGCGTGACGAGCAGGCCGAGCAGCGTGGCGCCGGCCATGATCCCGAGCCCGCCGAGCTGGAACAGCAGCAGGATCACCACATGCCCGAACGGCGACCAGTAGCTGGGCGTGTCGACGACGGTGAGGCCCGTGACACACAGCGCCGAGGTGGCAGTGAACAGCGCCGTCACGAAGGGGGCGCCGTCGGTTTCCAGCGCGGCGCCGGCGCGACTGACGGGCAGCATCAAGAGCAGCGTGCCCGCGGCGATCCCGATCAGGAAGCCGAGCGGGATGACCCGTTCGGGATGCTGGATGGCCCGCCGCTGCACGATCCCCAGCCTAGAAGGTCGCGGCCGCTCCGGGAAGGGTTGACTGGCAGTGGCGTGCGGCGGCGGCGGCCAGCAGCCGCAGCGTCTCGTCGCGGTCGTGGCCGGTCAGCTGCCCGTCCGCGGCCATGGCGTCGCCCGCGGCCTGGGCCTCGGCGTAGAGGGCGCAGGCCTCGGCTGTCCGTCCGGCGCGGGCCAGCGTGTCCCCCAGCGCCCCCAGCCCCTTCATCAGCATCCGGCGGCGGTCGGCATCGCCGGGCCGGGCTGCCAGCCACTGGCGGCGTTCCGCCGCGACATCGCTCAGGACGGCGATCGCCGCCGAGCGCTGGCCAGCGCTGGCCAGCGCCTGGCCGTGGGAGAGGCGGACGGCGCGAACCCAGGCCGCGACGGCCTCGTCGCTGGGGTCGGCGGCGGCGAGCGCCTGCCAGCCGGCGAGCGCGGCCGCCGTCAGCGGCACGGCGGCGCGCGGCTCACCGAGCGCCACCAGCGTCGAGCCGAGGTTCCACTGCTGGCGGAGCAGGGCCCAGCGAATCCGGCTGTCGGCGGGCCAGCGCCGAAACGCAGCCTCGGCGAGCGCCAGCGTTTCGAGATACCGGGCTTTCGCGGCGCCGAGGTCGCCCCGATAGTAGAGCGCCTCGGCCTCGAGGTCCCGGGCTTTCAGGCGCCGCAGCAGGCGTTGCGGATCCTCGCTGGCGACTGCGCTGACGCTGGCGCGGCGCGCGGCAGCGATCGCGCCATCATGGTCGCCGGCCCAGCTGGCGGTCTCGGCACGCGCCAGCCACCACTCCTCGGCCAGCGCGCCGTGCCGATCGGCGAGGGCTGCGGCCTTCGCTTCGGCGAGCAGGGCCTCGGCTTCGGCCAGCGCCCCGCCGCCGACCGCCTGGCGTGCGGCCTCGATCCGGAGCCGGGCGCGCAGGGGCCCGGCCTCGGCGCTGTCGTCGCCGTCGAGAAGGGCAAGCCCGCGATCGAGCGCGGCGAGGGCGGCATCCCGGTCGCGCAGGCTGGGGCGATCGACCGCGTTCTGGAGTATGGCAAGGCGGCGCCAGCCCTCGGCGGCCTCCCGCCGGAGCGCAGGCGGCCGGGCCGGGCCGGACGCAACGGCGCCGAGGACGCGCGTCGCCTCGGCGGCAAGGCTTGCGCGGACGGCGACCGTGCCGGGCGGGCTGTCGAGCTGGTCGTGGAGGGCGGCGAGCTGGCCGGCGGCGAGCCGAGTCGCGTCGGCCGTGCGGGCGGCGGCCTCGCGACGCTCCTCGGCAAGGCGCGTGCCGAGCCAGAGGGCGATCGCCGCAAGCAGGGCGAGCAGCAGCAGCGCGAGTGCGAGCCAGGGGCGCCGGGCCGGCGCGAGGTCGGGCGGTGTCGGCGCGGCAACGCCCTGCCTGCCCCGCGCTTCCCAGGCGGCGAGTTCGCCGGCAAAGGCGAAGACCGAGGCGCGGGACTCGCCCGGCACCCGGTGGACAGGCAGGCCGCGCGTCGCCTCCCAGCGCTTGGCGGTACGTTCGTCCACGCCGAAGTGGCGGCCGATTTCCTTCCAGCCGCGCAGGCGCGCGCCGGCAGCGCCGCCATCTGCGCCTGTCGCCCCGCTGGCCAATGACCCCTGCCCGCCCTGCATGGCCATGGAGCCTACAGCGGCGGCGCGATTCGGTCAGCCACGAACGCGGTGAATGCCGCTGTCCCGACATGTCCCGAGGAGTCCTGTCATGGCCGATGGCGTTAACGGCCGCCGCTTCGCACGCTTGGAGTGCTGGCCAACAGGGGGCCATCGACTGCCGGAGCCTATCGACATGATCAGAACAAGGCACTTCGTTGCGGCGCCGCTGGCGCTGCTGTTCGCAAGCGTCGCCATGGCCGCGCACCAGCCGATCACCGTGTTCAGCGAGGCGCGCGGCTTCGCGCAGACGTCGAACGGGGTCACGATCGGCGCGGGCGCCGACGTGTGGTTCCGCAGTGGCGCGCTCTTCGGCACGCCGACGGCCTTCGGCGTGGGCGGCGCGTCTGGGGCCTGGAACGCCGGCCCCTTCGCGGCGGGCGCGACGGACGTCTGGGCAACGACGCTTGCCGATGCCGGGCCCGGCCGTGTCGCAACGGCTGCCAGCGCGAGCCTCAGTCGCGGCGAGCTGAAGGTGCTGGTGGACAGCGCGGCGATTTCGCCCTTCGGCAGCTCGGGCAGCGCCGAGGCACGCTTCCAGGATGCGATCTGGTTCACCAACACCAGTGGCATGGCGCAGTCCTTCACGCTCTCCATGCGGGTCGACGGGTCGATCAGCGGCAGCGGCAGCGGGGCCAACGGGTTCAGCTATATCGGCCTGTCGGCCGGCGGCGGGGCGACCTGCAACAGCCTTGGCGAGTGCATCACGCCCAACCCGGCGGGAACGGGCGTCACGTCGTTTGCGATCTATGGCGATTTCGACCAGATGGCGGGGCCGGGCAACAAGCTCAACTTCCGCAACCAGCTGGGCGGGCAGGTGAACAACGACATTCCCTGGTGGACGTTCGGCTTCGGCCCCGGACACAATCCGGCGCTCGGCCTCTATGACTACACCAAGTCGCTGACCCTTCATGTGCCGACCGGGGAGACGACGCTGTTCCTCGACGGGTGGTTCCGGCTGACGAACTGCAACGGCAACTGGACGTGCGACTTCGGCAACACGTCGGCGATCCGCTTCGGGCCGATGCCGGCAGGTCTCAGCTGGACCTCGCAGTCGGGCGTGTTCCTCTTGGCGCTGGGCACGGGCGGGGGCGGCGGGACGCCGGGGATCCCCGAGCCCGCGACCTGGGCGATGCTGATCGCCGGCTTCGCCCTGGTGGGGGCTGCCGCGCGGCGGCGGGCGACGGTGACGGCCGGTTGAGCCCGGCGGGGCGGCTGCGCCGGCCGCCCCGCCCCGGTCAGGCCACGAGCTTCGCGGCGACCTCGGCCACATGCCGGCCGAGGAAGCGCGCACCCTCGAGGTCGGTCTCAGAGGGCTGGCGGCTGCCGTCGCCGCTGGCGAGCGTGGTCGCGCCCCAGGGCGCGCCGCCGACGATCTCGTCCATGCGCATCTGGCCCCGGAAGCTGTAGGGCAGGCCGACGATTACCATCCCGTGGTGGATGAGGGTGGTGAGAAGCGAGATGAGGGTCGTTTCCTGCCCGCCATGCTGCGAGGCGGTGGTGGTAAACGCCGCCCCGACCTTGCCGACCAGCCTGCCCTGGAACCAGAGGCTGCCCGTCTGGTCCCAGAAGTTGGCCATCTGGGCCGGCACCCGGCCGAAGCGGGTGGGCGCGCCGACGATGATGGCGTCATGGTTCGCCAGATCCTCGACGGTGGCGACGGGCACGCCGGAGGCGCGATAGCCGCTCGCCGCCGCCACCTCGTCGGGCACCAGTTCGGGAACGCGGGCAAGGGTCACCTCGGCGCCGGCCGCGCGCGCGCCCTCGGCGACGGCGTTGGCCATCGTCTCGGTGTGGCCGTAGCTGGAATAGAAAAGGACAAGCACCTTGGGCATCCGGAAAGCTCCTGGTTGTGCGGTTATTGTGCAATAATCCCACGCAACAGCGAACAAGGCTGGCCCCCGCCGGAGTGACGGGGGCCAGGGCCACCTCAGCGCGGCGCCTCGACGAGGACGATCTCGCTGTCCTCGATCGCCTCGACGCGGATCTCGGCGAGGTCGCGGATGGCAACCCCGTCGCGGGCGCGCGCCAGCTCGCCATTGACACGGAATCGGCCTTCGGCGCCGACCAGATAGCCGACCCGGCCGGGCTTGAAGGCATGGGTCGTGGCCGTGCCGGCCTTCAGCGTCGCGCCGAGCACGCGCGCGGCCGCCTGGATGGGGAGCGCGCCCGTATCGCCGAGGCCGCTGGCCAGCGGCACGAAGCGGCCGGCGCGATCGCCCTTCGGGAAGGGCTGCGCGCCCCATTGCGGCGTTGCGCCGAGCTTATCGGGCAGGATCCAGATCTGGAAGATCCGGGTGTCCTCGTCCTCGAGATTATATTCGGCGTGGCGGACGCCGGTGCCGGCGGACATCACCTGCACGTCCCCGGCCGCGGTGCGGCCGCGGTTGCCCATCGAATCCTCGTGGGTGATCGCGCCCTGCCGGACGTAGGTGATGATCTCCATGTCGCGGTGGGGGTGGGGCGGGAAGCCGGATTGCGGGGCGATCACGTCATCGTTCCAGACCCGGATCGCGCCCCAGCCCATGCGGGCCGGATCGTGATGGCCGGCGAAGCTGAAATGATGGCGCGCGTCGAGCCAGCCATGGTTGGCGTGGCCGAGGGTTTCGAAGGGACGGATGTCGATCATCGCGCATCTCCTGCCAGAGCGGGGTTGACGCCGATATGGGCGCAGACAAGAGAAAGGAAACAGCAAGGATCAAAAGACATCGTTTCGATTTCTTCCATACCCGATGTGGAGGGCTGGGCGGTGTTCGTTGCCGTTGCCGAGGCCGGGGGCCTCAATGGCGCGGCGCGCGCGCTCGGGCTGTCGGTGCCGACCGTCTCGCGGGCGTTGAAGCGGCTGGAAGCGCGGCTGGGCGCGGCGCTGTTCCACCGCACGTCGCGGCGGCTGTCGCTGACCGCGCTGGGGGCCGAGGCGCTGCCGCCAGCGCGGGCGCTACTCGACGAGGCCGAAGCGCTGGAGGACCGGCTGGCCGAGGCGCGGGGCAGCCCCGGCGGGCTCGTTCGCCTCGCCGCGCCGATGGATTTCGGCCGCGCCCATCTGGCGCCGCTGCTGCCCGCCTTCCTCGCCCGCTGGCCTGACATCCGGATCGCGCTCGACCTCGACGACCGGCGGCACGACATCGTCGCCTCGGGGCATGACCTGGTGCTGCGGATCGGCCGGCTCGCCGACTCCAGCCTGATCGCCCGGCGGCTTTGCCCGGTGCGGCTGCTGACGGTGGCCGCACCCGCGCTGTTCGCGGCGCGCGAACGGCCGCGCCACCCGGCCGACCTCGAACGGGTGCCGATGCTGCGCTATGCCAACGCCGACCGGCCCGACCAGTTCCGGTTCGAGGGGCCCGGCGGGGCCGAGTGGACGGTGACGGTCTCGGGCCCGATCGTGGCCAATTCGGGCGGTGCGCTGATGCCGGCGCTGGTCGCCGGCCTGGGCGCGGCCGTCCTGCCCGATTTCCTGGTGGCGGATGCGCTCGCCGCCGGCGACCTCGAGCGGCTGCTGCCGGACTGGCAGCCGCCCGAGCTGGCGCTGTGGCTGGTGACACCCCCATCGCCGCTCCGGCCGCGCCGGGTGCGGCTGCTGATGGACCATCTGGCAGACGCGCTGGCCCGCCCGCCCTGGCGCCTTGGCATCGAACTGTCACAATTGCCGCCTAGCCAGCGGGCATGACGGATGCGCGGCCACGGCTGGCGCTGGCGCTGGGGGGCGGCGCCGCGCTGGGTTTCGCCCATATCGGCGTGCTTCGCGTGCTGGACCGGGTGGGGCTTCGGCCGGACCTCGTCATCGGCACCTCCATGGGGGCCATCATCGGGGCAGCCTGGTGCGCCGGCCGGCTGGACGAGGCCGAGGCGCTGGTCATGCGGCTGGGGCCGTTCGACATCCTGAAGACGCTGACGGATCTCGCCTTCGTGCGCGCCGGGTGGCTGAAGGGCCGGCGGGTGATGGAGATCCTGGAAACGCAGTTCGGGGACCTGGCCATCGAGGCGATGCCGCGCTGCTTCCACGCGCTTGCCGCCGACCTCGTGACCGGCGAGGAAGTGCTGCTGGCCGAAGGACGCGTGGTCGATGCGCTGCGCGCCTCCATCTCGGTGCCCTGGATCTTCGAGCCGGTGCCTGCGGGCGCGCGGCTGCTGGTGGATGGCGGCATGCGCGCCCCTGTGCCGATGCTGGCCTGCCGGCGGCTGGGGGCGGAGCGGCTGATCGCCGTGCACGTGGCCGGCGACCATGGCGGGCGGATCCGCGCCGCGCGCCTCAATGTGGCGCAGCATCATGCCAACCGCGGCAGCAAGATCGCCGCCCTTGCCTTCGCGCTGCAGTCGGACGCGGTCGTCGATGCGCACCAGCTGCTCGCCCGGCCCGACATCTTCATCGAGCCGGCCTCCGGCGGGCTGGAGATGCACGCCTTCCATCGCGGCGCCGAGCTGATTGCGATCGGGCGGCAGGCGGCCGAGGCCCAGACACCGGCGCTGCTGGCGCTGCGCGAGCAGCTTGTCAGCGCGCCGGCCTGACGGCCGGACGCGCCGGATCGACCAGCGCCGCGGCCGATGCCGGAAGTGGCGAGGGCACCCCGCAGGCCAGCGTCGCCACATGCTCGGCAAGCAGCGGCGCCAGCGTAAAGCCGCGCCCGCCCAGCCCGGTGAGCAGGAACAGGCCCGGCCGAAGCGGGCCGGCGAGCGGCTGGCGATCGGGGCTGGCGGCGCGCAAACCAGCGATACCCCTGCGCGGCGCGGCGGACAGGCGGGTGGCAAGGCGGGGCGCCAGCCGGCCGAGGCGGGCGAGATTGGCCTCGTCGTCGGCCGCGCGCAGGGTGATGTCGCTGTCGCCGCGCTGGTGGGTGGCGCCGACGAGCGCGCCGCCGGGGGCGGGAATGGCATAGACCCCGCCGCCGAGCGGCACCGACGGCGGTTCGGCGCGGACAAGCGTGACCTGGCCGCGCACCGGGTCGAGGCGCACCGGCGCGAGGCGCGCGGTCGCCACGCCGGCGGCGAGGCAGACGACATCGGCCCGCGCGATGTCGGCGCCATCGCGGCCGATGAGCCGCCAGCCGCTGCCGGCGGGCGCGAGGGCGGCGATCTCGGCGGTCTCCGGCGGCGGTGCCCAGCAGGCGCGCAGGGCCTCGGGCTCGACGACGAGGCCGTCGGCCAGCCACAGGGCCGGCCGATCCAGGGGCTCGCCCAGCCGGGCGGCGGCTTCGTCCGCGCCAAGGAGGTCGAGACTGTGGGGCTGGAAGCGGCCGCCGGCGAGGGTCGCCTCCGCCCGGGGCAATTCGGCCGGCCCGAGCGGGCGGAGCACGCCGCGCGCCCGCACCGCGGCAGGCGCAGTCGTCTCGATCAGGGCCGTGGCACGGCGGAAGGCCTGGGCGTGGAGGGCAGCGGCCGTCGCGCTGCCGGCCTCGAGGCGCGGGGTGACGAGCGCGGCCGGATTGGCAGAGGCCATCGGCCCAAGGGCGTAGCAGCGCGCGGGCGTTCCGAGTGCGGCAAACGCCCGGGCGAGCGCCACGCCGGCGATCCCGGCGCCGATGATCGCGACCGTGGGCGCGGGCGGATCGGCGGCCGTGCCGGGCAGCCGGGCCTCGAGGCGATGGCGCTTGCCCGCGAAGCCGGGCCGCCGCTCGACCGCGAATCCCTGCGCTTCGAGCGCGGCGCGAACCGGCCCGGCCACGCACCAGCTGGCGAGCCGCGCGCCCGGCGCCGAGCGGGCGCGCACCTGCGCGAGAAGCTCCGCCGACCACAGCTCGGGGTTGCGGGCCGGCGCGAAGCCGTCGAGGAACCAGGCGTCGGCCCGGCCCTGCCACTCGGCCAGTGCCGCGGCGGCGTCGTCGATCGCGAGATCGAGCGTGGCGCCGAGTGCCGGCCAGTCGATCCGGTGCCAGCCGTGGGCCCGCGGCCAGCGGGCGACGAGCGGGGCGGCGAGATCGGCAAGGCCGGCCAGCGCCAGCGCGCGGGCGGCGTCCTCGCGGGGGAGCGGAAAGGCCTCGACCGAGAACAGATGCAGCGTCGCGCCGGCCTCGCGGGTTCGCCGCCAGCAGTCGAGCGCGGCCATCAGCGTGCTGCCGGTGCCGAAGCCGGTTTCGGCGAGCACGAAGCGCCGGCGCGCGGCCCAGGCGGTCGGCAGGTCGCAGCCGGCGAGAAACACCGCCTCGGCCTGGGCGCGGGCGCCGGCGCGCGATGCATAGATGTCGCCGAAGCGGCCGGAAACCAGCGTGTCGCCGTCCCACCGGGCCTCGGGCGACGGCCGGCGCGGCATGGGGTCAGTCGGCGCGGCGGGCGCGGTGGATGGGAACGGGCTGGTCGAGCATCTGGCCCTTCATCGCGCCCTCGCCGGCCGTCGGCGAGACCGGGGCGGCGAGGATCGCGCGCACCGTGTCCTGGCCCTCGACCACCCGGCCGAAGACGGCGAAGCCGGCATTGTCCCCCGGCTGGCCGGGCTGGGAGTCGAGGCTGGGGAAGGCCCCGAGGGTGATGAAGAAATCCCCCTGCGCCGTGCCCGGCGCGGTTCGCGCCATGGAGATGGTGAAGTCGCCATGGGCAAGGCCGGTCACATGCGTGGGTTCGTGCGCGATTCCCGGCCGTGCCCGCTTCGGATCGCCGCGGATGCCGCCCTGGACAAGGCCGAGATCGGGCCGGCCAGGGAAGCTGAGCGCGCGGTAGAAGCTGGTGCCGTCGAAGCGCTTCTCCTCGACATAGCGCAGGAAGTTGGCAGCCGTGACCGGCGCGCGGACGGTATCGACCTCGAGCGTGATGGGGCCGGCGCCCGTCTCCAGCGTGACGCGGGGCAGTGGTTCGGCGCGCGCCGGCGCGGCAAGGATGAGGGCCAGCAGGAAGAGGCGGCGCATGGCGGCTGCCTACAGCGTTGCGAGCAGCTCGTCCACGAGGGCCGGAACCAGCCGGCTGGCCGGCCCGAGGCGGCTTTCGTGGAAGCGGTCGCTCACCATCGATGGGTCGAGGTTGAGCTCGAGGCAGCGCGCGCCGGCGTGGCGCGCCACATCGACGAAGCCGGCGGCCGGATACACCTGGCCCGAGGTGCCGATGGCGACGAACAGGTCGGCCCGCATCAGCGCCGCGTCGATCGTATCCATGTGGTAGGGCATTTCGCCGAACCAGACGATGTCGGGCCGGAGCGCCGGCGCGCCGCAGGCCGGGCAGGGCGGCCCATCCGCCAGCGGGGCGCGCCACGGGCTTCGGGCGCCGCAGGCACGGCACCAGGCGGAGGCCAGTTCCCCGTGCATGTGGAGAAGGCGGCTGGCGCCGCCGCGCTCGTGCAGGTCATCGACATTCTGGGTGACGATGAGAAGCTCGTCCGGCCAGTGTCGGTCGAGCCGGCCGAGCGCGAGATGCGCGGGGTTGGGTTCGACCTCGGCAAGGCGGGCGCGGCGCGCGTCGTAGAAGCGCTGCACGCGCTGCGGATCGCGGGCGAAGGCTTCAGGGGTGGCCACATCCTCGATCCGCTCGCCTTCCCACAGGCCGTCGGGCCCGCGGAAGGTGGGGACCCCCGATTCGGCCGACAGCCCGGCCCCGGTCAGGATGACGATGCGCTTCGGCATGCGGCTGCCTTGCCAAGCGGCGCGCAGCTTGGGAAGGTGCGCGGATGATCCGGATCGGGGTGCTGGGCGCGGGCGGGCGCATGGGGCAGGCTGTCATCGAGGAGGTGCAGGCCGCGCCCGACTGCTGGCTGGCCGGCGGCGTCGAGCGGGCCGGGCACCCGGCCTGCGGGCAGGTCATCGGCGATGGCCTCGTCGTCTGTGCCAACGCCGCCCCGGTCGCGCACAAGGCCGACGTGCTGATCGACTTCTCCAGCCCCGACGCGCTCGACGCCAACCTGCGCGCCGCGCTCGACGGCAATGCCGCGATCCTGGTGGGCACGACGGGGCTGGGGCCCGAGCATCAGGCAGCCCTCGACCAGGCGGCGCGCAGCATCGCGGTGCTGCAGGCGGCGAACACCTCGCTGGGCGTGACGCTGCTGGCGGCGCTGGTCGAGCAGGCGGCCCGGGCGCTCGATTCGAGCTGGGACATCGAGATCCTCGACCTCCACCACCGCCACAAGCTGGACGCGCCCTCGGGCACGGCGCTGATGCTGGGCGCGGCGGCGGCTGCCGGGCGCGGCACCGGGCTGGAGGCGCTGCGCCTTCCGCCGCACGAGACGACCGACGGGCCGCGCCGCGGCGGCGGAATCGGTTTCTCGGCGCTCCGCGCCGGCACTTCGGCCGGTGAGCATCGCGTGCTGCTGGCCGGCGAGGGGGAGCGCATCGAGCTGGTGCATGTCGCCGAGAGCCGCGCCATCTTCGCGCGCGGCGCAGTCAGGGCGGCGCGCTGGCTGGCCGGGCGCCGGGCCGGGCGCTACCGCATGGCCGACATCTTCGGCCTGCCGGCGGCCGGCTGAGCGCCGCTCGCCCGCGAAACCCGGCGGAAGCGCGAGGCTTGCGGAGTTCGACTCCGCATGTCAGGCTTGGCGCACACGGGAGAGAATTCATGGAAAGCTTCGATGTCCTGATCGTGGGCGCGGGTCTGAGCGGGATCGGGGCGGCCTGGCACCTGCAGGACAAGTGCCCGGGAAAGACCTTCGCCATCCTGGAAGCCCGCGCGGCGGTGGGCGGCACCTGGGACCTGTTCCGCTATCCGGGCATCCGCTCGGATTCGGACATGTTCACGCTCGGCTATAATTTCCGGCCCTGGACCGAGCAGAAGGCGATCGCCGACGGGCCCGACATCCTGGCCTATGTGAACGACACCGCGCGCGAGGCCGGCATCGACCGCTGCATCCGCTTCCGCCACAGGGTGGTCAGCGCCGCGTTCGACAGCGCGGCTGCCTGCTGGACGGTGACCGCCGAGACGCCCGGGGGCGAGCGGCAGTTCCAGTGCCGGCTGCTGCTGATGGCGGCCGGCTATTACAGCTATGACAATCCGCACAATCCGCCGATCCCGGGCGAGGACCGCTTCGCCGGCCGCCTGTTCCACGCCCAGCTGTGGCCAAGGGATCTGGACCATCGCGGCAAGCGTGTGGTGGTGATCGGGTCGGGGGCGACCGCCGTCACCATCGTGCCGGCACTGGTGAAGGAGGGCGCCACCCATGTGACGATGCTGCAGCGCTCGCCGACCTGGCTCGTCTCCCGCCCGTCGTCAGACTGGTTCGCCAACCTGATGCGGAAGATCCTGCCGCCGATGCCGGCCTACAACCTCATCCGCTGGCGCAACACCTTGTGGCAGCAACTGGTCTTCTGGGGCGCGCGGCGCAACCCCGCGAAGGCCAACCGCCGGATGACCGACCTGTTGCGAAAGGAGCTGCCGGATGAGGTCATCCAGGCGCATTTCCAGCCGCGCTACAATGTGTGGGACCAGCGGCTGTGCCTGGTGCCCGACAGCGATTTCTTCGAGGCGATGCGCGCTGGCCGCGCCGAGGTAGTGACCGACACCATCGAGGCCATCGACGAAAGCGGCATCCGCCTGGCCTCCGGCCGGCACCTCGACGCCGACATCATCGTCAAGGCGACCGGCCTCAGGCTGCAGGTGCTGGGCGGGGCGTCCGTCTTCGTGGACGGCGAGGCGGTCAACCCGGCCGAGCGGTTCGTCTATCGCGGCATGATGCTGGAGGGCGTGCCGAACCTCGTCTATGTCTTCGGCTATTTCAATGCCTCCTGGACGCTCAGGGCCGATCTGACCTGCGAATGGGCCTGCCGGCTGCTTGCCGAGCTCGACCGGCGCGGCACGCCGATCGTGGTGCCGGTGCGCGACCGCGAGATCGCGGAAGAGCCGCTGCTGCTGAATTCGGGCTATGTGCAGCGCGGCAAGGGCACCATCCCGAAACAGGGCGTGGAAGACCCCTGGCGCGACACGCAGGACTATTTCCGCGACCGCAAGGCGATCCGGCGTGAGCGGTTCGACGACCCGGTGCTGCAGTTCCGGGGCGCGGCGGCCCCTCGGGCCGAACCGCAGCCGCTCGCCGAGGCGGCCGAATAGCTCAGGCGGCGGCCTGGATCGGGCCGCCAATGTCGCTGGCGGGAACCGGCAGGGTCGTGAGGACCGGGGGAGTCGCCGCCCGGTAGAGGCCGAACAGCCGCTCGAAATGCTGCGCCGGAGTGGAGATGTGGGTGTGGCGCGCCCCGATCGCCGCCAGCCTGAGCGCATTGGGATCGCGGTTCAGGAGCCGGCAGGCCGCCGCGCGCGCGGCGGCCGGGTCGCCGGGTTCGTACAGCTCGGCCCAGGCCGGATCGGCGGCGTCGGTGCAGCCGCCTTCCGACGGGAGGATGAGCGGCAGGCCCGCGGCCAGCCCCTCGGATGCCACGAGGCCGAAGGTCTCGGCCCGGCTGCCATGGATCATGGCGTCGGCCGAGGCGACGAGGCGGGCCAGTTCGGCGCGGTCGCCGATGTGGCCCAGCAGCCGGACATTCCCGGCGGCCCCGGCGGCACGGGTCACCCGCTCGTTGGCGAAGCCGTTGCCGATCTGGATCATGGCGACGCCTTCGGCCCTGAGCGCGCCGACCGCCTCGAACACGACCGGCCACTGCTTTTCATGGTGGTGGCGGCCGACACCCACCAGCAGCCGGGCAGACGGCGGCAGGCCGAAGCCGGCCAGCAGCTGGCGGCGCAGTTCGGGATCGCGCTTGTGCGGGTGGAACAGCGCGGTGTCCACGCCGAGCGGCACGAGGGTGGATTCGATCCCGCCGTGGCGGCGGATCCGGTCGCCGAACCAGCGGCTGCCGACGATGACGCTGTCGTAGCGACGGGCGATGCGGGCCAGGTAGCGCCAGTACCAGAAGGCGAGTCTGTCGACCGTGTCGGCGCTGAGAAAGTCCTGCGTCCAGACCTGGAGATGGGCGGCGACCGGGTCGGCGTGCATGAACAGCGCCCGGTGGGCGCGGGTGGCGGCGCGACCCTTCCAGTTGGCAACGATCCAGGCGCCCCGGAACGGCGATGAGGCCTCGACCACGTCGGGTTTCAGCTCGTCGAGCAGGCGGTGGACCGGCCTTGCGTCCCAGAAGATGTGGTAGCGGGTGTCAATCGGGATCGCCGGCGCCTTGACATAGATGATCTCCCCGCCGTCGCGCGGTTCCACCCGGTTCTCGGGGCCGGGCGCGATGACGCTGACCCGGGCGCCGTGACGGTGGGCAAAGGCCAGCTTGGCATCGATGTAGGTCTTCACGCCCCCACCCAGCGGGGCGTAGAATTCGGCGACGTCGACGATGTGCATGGGCCCCCCGGATCAGCGTTCGGCGGTTTCGAGTTCGCTTCGGGGGATGGGCCGGAACCCCAGCCCCCGCAGATAGTTCATGGTCACGGTGGATTCGTTAAGGCCGGGACCGAAGCTCATGGCGACATCGGCCGCCCGCGGCCGCGAGATGCCGACGCGTGGGTTGCGGGTGAAGGTGGCGCCGTCGGTGCGGAAGTTGAACTTGCGAACGCCCGAGGGCGAGTGGAAGGCGCCGACCGCATAGGTACCCGGCCCCGGAAGCGGCACGCACACCCGCGCCGGGCCGGTGGCGGGCACCGGCACGGTGACACGGTGGTAGGCCTTGCCCTCGGCGACGAGCTGGTGATGGTCGCGCATGAAATCGCCCTCGGTGCCGGGCCACAGCTCGACCCGAAGCGTCCCCTCCCGGTTCCGGAAGCCGGTGACGGTGAGCAGCAGCGCGTCGCGCCCGGAGCCCGGCCGGCAGGCGGCCGCATCCGGGCCGAGGATCTCGGCGGTGGCGGGGGCTGAAGCCAGCAGGGCGGCAACGGACAGGGCGGCGGCGATCCGCATCAGGCACTCCTCACGGCGATGTCCGGGCCGCCGGCGAGCGCGGGTGCATGGCGCACCGCATCGCCGCGGCCCTCGATGAAGGACGCCCCCGCATAGGTGATGACATGGCTGACGAGGTGCAGCGCCCCGGCCGCCGCCATCAGGGCTGCGACCTCGGGCGCGGCATCGCCCGTGAGGCTGACGCCGATGGCCGCGAACAGAAGCTCCTTGTTGGGCACGAACGGCAGGCGCGTGACCACCATCCGGAGCGCGCCGAGCACGATCCAGGTGCCGACCGCGACATCGGGCAGCGCGATGATCCAGGCCACGAGCAGCAGCGACGACCCCACCAGCAGCCGCGCACCGTGCAGCAGGAAGACGATCCCGTTCTCGCGGCGCGACAGGCTCATCACGTGGCGGGAGAAGAGAAGGATGCCGAGGCTGATCGAGACGACGAAGGCGAAGCCGAGACCGACCGAGCGCATCGCCTCGCCGCTGAACGCCGCCTCGACCGCGGGGCCGCCGCCCAGCGACAGGGCGAGCGCGAGCATCAGCAGCGTCGCGGCATTGCCGGCCAGTGCCGAGGTGATCGCCACATCCTTGACGGCCGCGAGCGGGCCGGCGCCGACCTCGCGCGCGCCGAGCGCCTTCTTCGCCCAGACGAAGAGATAGGCATCGCCCGAATAGCCGAACACGGCCTCGTTCAGCACCCGCTTCTTCGAGAAGATGGCGAGAGCCCGCGGCGTGAGCGGCCACCAGCGGCGGAAGATCACATATTCGGTGACCGGGGTCGCCATGTAGCTGAGGCCCACAAGCAGGTAGAAGATCGGGTTCGACGGCAGGACGGCCAGCACCTCGTGCCAGCCGATGTCGGCAACGGCGCTGGCGAGATAGACAAGGATGGCAGCCGACGCGCCGAGCGACAGCCACCGGCGCGCCGCCGGCGACAGGCGCACCGCGGCCATCACCCGGCGACGGGCGGCCTCGAGACGGTCGGTGGTGGCAGCGTTGGCCATGATGCCCACTTGAGCTAGGGGCCGAATGCGACCGGAAAGGGGCAGCTTCGCGCCGCTTTTGGGCCGTGTCGATGAACGGCGGCTGCGTGTCGACAGCCCGTCACCAGGGAATGTCGGTGCCGTCCCAGGCCAGGAAGCGGCCGCTGTCTGCCGGGCCCAGGCCTTCGATCACCCGCCACAGATGCGCGGCCGCGACCTCGGACGTGAACAGCTTTTCGGCCGGCACGTTGCGCTGGAACGGCTGCGACAGGGGCGTGTCCACCGTTCCCGGGTGCAGGGCGACGATGGCGGCGGCGGGGTTCTTGCGCGCGAGTTCGACCGACAGCGTCTTCACCAGCTGGTTGGCCGCCGCCTTGCTGGCGCGGTAGCTGTGCCAGCCGCCCAGCCGGTTGTCGGCGATGGACCCGACCCGCGCCGTCAGCACCGCGAAGACCGACGCGCGATCCCGGGCGAGGTGCGGCAGGAAATGCCGCGCGGCGAGTGCCGGCACCAGCGTGTTGGCCCGGAAGTTTTCCAGCATCCACTCCGGCTCGATCTGCCGCCAGTCCCGCTCGGGGCCGCGGCGGTCGCGGTGGAGCAGGCCGGTCGCGACGATCGCATGGGTGAGGCCCTCGCCGGCGGCCTCGGCCGCGCGCGCGAAGCTCGAGGGATCGGCGAGGTCGATCGCCGGCCGCGACAGGCGGATGACGGCAGCGCCCCGCGCCTCGGCCGCAGCCGCCAGCGCACTGCCGATGCCGCCCGACGCGCCGAGGATGACGATGCGGGATTGGGGCGTGAGCGCGGGCATGGCAGATGCTGGGGGGTAGCGGGCCCTGCCCCGGCCCGCTAGGCGCTGCGGCGATGTTGCGCGGCCTTTATGACTGGACGCTGGCGAAATGCCGGCATCCCCATGCCGAGCGCTGGCTGGCCGCCATCAGCTTTGCTGAAGCGAGCGTCTTTCCCATTCCGCCCGACGCGCTGCTGGCGCCCATGTGCCTCGCCCGGCCGGACCGCGCGCTGCGCCATGCCGCCGTCTGCACGCTGGCTTCGGTCGCCGGCGCGCTTCTGGGCTATGCGATCGGCTTCTTCCTGCTGGAGACGGTCGGCAGGCCGATCCTTGCCTTCTACGGCGCGACCGACGCCTTCGACCGCTTCGCGGCCGACTTCAACGCCCATGGCCTGGCGATCGTGTTCGCTGCCGGCTTCACGCCGCTTCCCTTCAAGGTGATCACGATTGCCGCCGGGGCCACCGCCATGCCGCTGTGGGTGCTGCTGTCGGCCAGCCTCGTCTCGCGCGCGGCGCGCTTCTTCCTGGTCGCCGCCCTGCTGTGGAAGTTCGGCGCGCCGATGCAGCGCCTCATCGACCGGCACTTCGCCCTGCTGACAACCGCCTTCACGCTGGCGCTGGTCGGCGGCTTTGCCGCCGTGGGCCTGCTGGCCGGCAGCTAGCCGGCGGGCGCGACGGCGCGCCGGTAGAGATGCCAGGTGGCATGTCCGAACAGCGGCAGCACGACGAGGAGGCCCAGGAACAGGGGCAGCATCGCCGCGAACAGCGACACGGCGATCAGCAGCGCCCAGCCGATCATCAGCCCGGTATTGGCGCGCACGACGCCGAGGCTGGTGATGATCGCGGTGATCACGTCGACCTCGCGATCGACCAGCATGGGCAGGCTGACGACAGTGATGGCAAAGAAGGCCAGCGCCATGGCCGCGCCGATCACCCCGCCGACAAGCAGCATCATCAGCCCCGGCCCCGAGCCGAGAAGGCTGAGGGGATCCGCGCCGATCCGCCCCAGCCCCGCATCGGCCATGAAGATCGCGAACAGCCCGCGCGCCAGCACGATCCAGAAGCCGAAGCCGACGAACAGGAGGGTGCCCATCATCAGGATCTGGCCGTCTCCCTGCCCGCGAACGGCACCGAGGACGGCCCCCCAGCGGAGGGGCAGGCCGGCCTCGCGCCGGCGGCTGACCTCGTAGAGGCCGATCGCCGTGAAGGGGGCGATCAGCGGGAAGCCGGCGATCGCGGGCGCCAGCCAGGCGACCTCGCCACGGGCGACGAGCGCATTGGCAAGGAGGATTCCGCCGATCACATAGACGGCCGCGAAGAACAGGCCGAAGAGCGGCTGCGCGCGGAAATCGGCCCAGCCGGCGGCCAGCGCAGCGGAGAGATCGGCGGTCGACAGCTGGCGCGGAACCGGCGCGGACGGCGGGTCCACGCGTGCGGCTTCGAGGGGATGGGGTGTGCTGATCATCGCTGACCTCCCGGCCATTGGGCCTGCGGGTCGGCATGTTGCGCCAGATGGTTGCGCCGTTCAAGCGGCCAGGTGGCCCGAACGAAAAGGGGGCGGCGGTTGCCCGCCGCCCCACACGACCGGCCGGGTTCGCCGCTAGCGGTCGATGTCCTTGCGGAAGGTCTCGGGCAGGAAGAGCAGCCCGACCACCACCGTCAGCCCGGCCACGATCACCGGATACCACAGGCCATAGGTGATGTCCCCGGTGGCGGCCACCAGCGCAAAGGCGATGGTGGGCAGGAAGCCGCCGAACCAGCCATTGCCGATGTGGTAGGGCAAGGACATGGCGGTGTAGCGGATCTTCGTGGGGAAGAGCTCCACCAGAAGCGCGGCGATCGGGCCGTAGACCATCGTCACATAGAGGACGAGGACGAACAGGATGGCGACGACCATCGGCTTGTCGATGGCGCGTTCATCGGCCTTGTCGGGATAGCCCGCGGCCGACAGCGCGGCCCTGGCATCGGCCTGGAAGCTGTCCACCAGCGCCTTGCGGCCGGCCGCATCGAGGCCGGCCGGATCGGCGACCGTGAGCTGCATCTGGCCAATGGTCACCGTGGCCGCCGTGCCTGCGGCCGCCTCGACATTGGCGTAGTTCACGCCCGACTTCGCGAGGAAGGATTTGGCGATGTCGCACGCCGACCCGTCGAACCGGTTCTTGCCAATGGGATCGAACTGGGTCGAGCAGCGGGCGGGATCGGCCGACACCGTCACGGGGGCGGCCTGCTGCGCGGCGTGGAGCGCCGGGTTGGCGGCCTTCTGCAGGGCATCGAACAGCGGGAAATAGGTGAGCAAGGCCAGCAGGCAGCCGGCAAGGATGATCGGCTTGCGGCCGATCCGGTCGGACAGCCAGCCGAAGAAGATGAAGAAGGGCGTGGCCATAAGCAGCGCGATCGCGATCAGCATGTTGGTCGTCGCGCCGTCGACCTTCATCATCTTCTCGAGGAAGAAGAGCGCATAGAACTGGCCCGTGTACCAGACGACGGCCTGGCCGGCGACGGCGCCGAACAGGGCGACCAGCACTAGCCGGAGGTTCGTCCAGTGGCCGAAGGCCTCGGTGAGCGGTGCCTTCGATTGCTTGCCTTCGGCCTTCATGCGCTGGAAGACCGGGCTTTCCTCGAGCTGCATGCGGATCCAGAGCGAGATGCCGAGCAGCAGCACCGAGACCAGGAAGGGGATGCGCCAGCCCCAGTCACGGAAGGCTTCCTCGCCCACCAGCGTGCGAACGCCGAGCACGACGAGCAGGGCCGCGAACAGGCCGAGCGTCGCCGTTGTCTGGATGAAGCTGGTGAAGAAGCCGCGCTTGTTGTTGGGCGCATGTTCGGCGACATAGGTGGCCGCCCCGCCATATTCGCCGCCCAGCGCCAGCCCCTGCAGCATCCGCAGGATGACGAGGATGATTGGCGCCGCCACGCCGATCGCGGCGTAGTTCGGCAGCACGCCGACCATGAAGGTGGCAAAGCCCATCAGCCCCATGGTGATGAGGAAAGTGTATTTGCGGCCGACGAGATCGCCCAGCCGGCCGAAGACGAGCGCGCCGAACGGCCGTACCGCAAAGCCGGCCGCGAAGGCGCCGAGCGCCAGGATGAAGCCGGTCGTCTCGTTGACGCCCGAGAAGAACTGCGCCGAGATGATGATGGCGAGCAGGCCGTAGAGATAGAAATCATACCATTCGAAGATGGTGCCGAGCGACGAAGCCAGGATCACCTTCTTCTCGCTTTGCGTGGGTACATGGTGTTTCGGGAGAGCGCCGACGTCATCGACGGTGCCTCCGAGCGACGGGGGTGTCATGTCTCTCTCCTCTCCTGTGGCCTCTCAGAAACTGTACTTGGTCACGAACTCGACCCGGTCGATCGCGCCGCGCACACCGGACAGGAGCTCGCGCTCGCCGTGGCGAAGCTCGAGTCCGACATCGAAGCCGGGCTGCGGGGTCGCGAAGAGGTTGCCGGCCACGCTCCAGGCGGACTTGTTCGCCGACGGCGGCAGCGGGATGGCAGGATAGTCCACCTGCTGGAAGCTGGCCATGACGGTGGAGCGAAGCATCGGGCTCCAGCCGATCTTCAGCGCGGCGAAGCCGGCCACCAGCCCGACGGGATGCACCCGGCCGCTGGCGAACACGCCGTCGGGGGCGAAGTTGAGGCCGACATAATGGCCGATCCCCTTGCCGCCGGTCAGCATGAAGCGGAGGTCATGGGCGTTGGCCGGGCCGAAGGGAATCCGGCCGGCCAGCGACAGGCCCCAGCCGAAGGCGCTGTCGCGCGTCGTGCCGTCGGTGACCGACACATCGTGCGCCAGGCCGGCGAGCGTGAGTTCGGCGGGGCCAAGCTTGCCGGCGATCTTCGCGACCAGGTCCGGAAAGCGCGCGTCATCGCTTTCCTTGAGCGCGACCGAGCCGGTGGTGATCGACGAGGTGACGGGATTTTCGGCCGCCAGCGCGAGGCTGGCACCCGCGCCGAGCGGCTGCGTCCAGCGGATGAGCGGCTGGCGCACGAAGATGGTGCCTTCGGTCGGGCCGATGAAGTCGGTCGTCTCGGGAAGGACCGCGACCGTCTGGAAGGTGGACCAGTCCTGCCCGACGGTCAGGCCGCGCCAGCTGGCCGTGGCCCGGCGCAGGGCGAAATTATAGCCGTTGGTGGTGCGCGCCGTTCCCTGGGTTCCCGGCGCCGTCTGGAAATCGCCCTCGACATAGGCGGTGATCGGCGCGCCACCGGCCGGGGCGCTCGCCGACAGCCACAGCCGCGTCTGCTTCGCGTGGGCTGCGAACTGGGTGGCGCGCGCGCCGCCGACGGGGATCTGCTGCGGCAGGTAGAAATCGCGCACCAGCGCCCCGGCCGACGGCGCCCCATCGCCATAGGCCGTCCAGGCGGCCCACATCTTGACGAAGCCGCCGGCCTTCACCGTCGAGCGTCCGACCCGGAAGCCCTCGCGCTTTTCCTCGGCGGCGAGGCGGGCTTCCAGCGTGTCGAGCCGGTCGGCAGCGGACACTTCCAGGCCCACGGCGGATGCGGCCGGGGTGGCTGCCCCCGTGCCGGCTGGGTTGGCGCGGGCGGCGGCCAGTTCGGCACGAAGATCGGCGACGGCGGTCTCGAGCGTTCTCAGGCGCGCTTCCAGCTCGGCGGTGCGATCCCCGGCGGTCGCGCCTGCGCTCGAGAGCAGGCTTGCCAGAAGCCAGATGGCACGACGGTGCATCGGTTTCTCCCCTGCCCGCCCGGCCACCTCCCGGCCGGCGTGTCGGGCAGATGCATCTTCGCCCGCTTGCCGGCCGGGCGGCAGGCCGACCTTGGTCGAATTCGACCTTGGTCGAAGGCGGGGACGCGACCTTGGTTGAAGCTGGCGCGAAGGCCGGCTTGCGCTAATCTGCGAGGCAAGAGGAGGAGGATCCGATGGCCGAACCCGTGCATCCCGTGCCGGCGGACTGGGCAGCGCGCGCCCGCTATGACGCCAACCGCTACGAGGCGCTCTACCGGGAGTCGCTCGCCGATCCGGAGGGCTTCTGGCGGCGCGAGGCGCAGCGGATCGACTGGATCCGGCCGTTCACGCGCGTGTCCGAATGGTCGTTCAACGAGGCGGATTTCGGGATCCGCTGGTTCGAGGACGGCACGCTCAATGTCGCGGCCAACTGCCTCGACCGGCATGTCGCCGCCGGCCATGGCGACCGCACGGCGATCATCTGGGAGCCCGACGACCCGGCGACGCCGGGGCGGACACTGAGCTATGCCGGGCTTCTGGCCGAGGTGTGCCGGCTGGCGAACGGGCTGACGTCGCTGGGGGTGCGCCGCGGCGACCGGGTGACGATCTACCTGCCGATGATCCCCGAGGCCGCGATCGCCATGCTCGCCTGCGCGCGCATCGGCGCCATCCATTCGGTCGTGTTCGCCGGCTTCTCGCCCGAGGCGCTGGCCGGCCGCATCCAGGACTGCGATTCGACACTGGTGATCACCGCCGACGAGGGGCTTCGCGGCGGGCGGACCATTCCCCTCAAGGCCAATGTGGATGCGGCGCTGGCCCGCTGCCCCGGGGTTCGCCACGTGCTGGTCGTGGCCCGCACCGGCGCCGCCGTGCAGTGGGTGCAGGATCGCGATGTCGACTATGCCGGGCTGGTCGAAGCCCAGCCGGCGACGCACACGCCCGCGGAAATGGGCGCAGAGGACCCGCTGTTCATCCTCTACACCTCGGGCAGCACGGGCAAGCCCAAGGGCGTGCTGCACACCTCGGGCGGCTATCTCGTCTGGGCGTCGCTGACGCACGAGGCGGTCTTCGACTATCGGCCGGGGCAGATCTACTGGTGCGCGGCCGACGTCGGCTGGGTGACCGGCCACAGCTATGTCGTCTATGGGCCGCTCGCCAATGGCGCGACGCAGGTCATGTTCGAGGGCGTGCCCAACTATCCCGACCATGGCCGCTTCTGGCAGGTGGTGGACAGGCACCAGGTCGAGATCTTCTACACCGCGCCGACCGCCATCCGCGCGCTGATGCGCGAGGGGGATGACTGGGTGACGCGGCACTCGCGCGCCTCGCTGAAGCTGCTGGGCACGGTGGGCGAGCCGATCAACCCCGAGGCGTGGGACTGGTATCACCGCGTGGTGGGCGAGCGGCGCTGCCCGATCGTGGACACCTGGTGGCAGACCGAGACCGGCGGCGCCATGATCGCGCCGCTTCCGGGCGCCACGGCGCTGAAGCCCGGATCGGCCACCCGGCCGATGTTCGGGGTGGAGCCGGTGATCGTCGATACGCAAGGACGGCCGCTCGAGGGGGCGTGCGAGGGCAATCTCTGCCTCGCGCGCGCCTGGCCGGGGCAGATGCGAACCGTCTGGGGGGATCACCGCCGCTTCTTCGAGACCTATTTCACCACCTATCGGGGCCTCTACTTCACCGGCGACGGCTGCCGGCGCGACGCGGACGGTTACTACTGGATCACCGGCCGGGTGGACGATGTCATCAACGTGTCGGGGCACCGGCTGGGAACGGCGGAGATCGAAAGCGCGCTCGTCGCCCACCCCAGGGTGGCGGAAGCCGCCGTCGTCGGGATGCCGCACGCGCTCAAGGGGCAGGGCATCTACGCCTATGTGACGCTCAACGCGAACGAGGCGCCCGACGCGGCGCTTCGCGACGAGCTGGTGCGCTGGGTGCGGCAGGAGATCGGGCCGATCGCAACACCCGACGTCATCCAGTTCGCGCCCGGCCTGCCCAAGACCCGGTCCGGCAAGATCATGCGCCGGATCCTGCGCAAGATCGCCGAGAACGAGCTTCAGAGCCTGGGCGACACCTCGACGCTGGCCGATCCCGCCGTTGTCGAGCAGCTGGTCGCCGGCCGACCGGCGGCGGCCGCCTGAGCGGGACGGGCGGGTGACGGCGCCGGCCATCCTGCTCGCCGACGACCATCCGCTGTTCCGCGCGGCCATGCGCATGGCCGTCGAGCGGGCTGTGCCCGGCGCGCGGACGATCGAGGCGGCGACGCTGGCCGAAGCCGCCGCCGCGGCGATGGCGACGCCCGATCTGTCGCTCATCCTGCTGGATCTCCGGATGCCGGGGGCCGCCGGAATCTCGGGGGTGGCGCTGCTGCATGCCGAGCGGCCGGGGGTGCCGATCCTGGTCGTCTCGGCGGAAGACCGGGCCGGCATCGCCGACCAAGCGGTGGCCTTTGGCGCGGTGGGGTTCGTCTCCAAACGCAGCGATCTCGCCGCCATCGAGGCGGCGATTGCCGCGGCGCTGGCGGGCGCGCCGGCCCCGCGCGCCAGCCCGGCCGCCGTGCCGGCCGAGGTGGCCGACATGGCCGACCGGGTCGCCCGGCTGACCCCGACGCAGCTCAGGGTGCTGATCGGCCTGCTGGGCGGCAAGCTGAACAAGCAGATCGCCCATGAGTTGGCGGTGAGCGAGGCGACCGTCAAGGCGCACATGACGCAGCTGATGCGCAAGCTCGGCGTGCACAACCGCACCCAGGCCGTGCTGGCGGCGCGCGCGCTGGACCTGCCGCTCGACATCCGTGACGGACGCGAGGGGGATGCCGGCTGGCGAAGCTGATCTTGCAGCTATTCGGCGGCGCGGGCGAGCGGGTGCAGCCCTTCGCTGCCGGCGGCCGCGAGGATGACCCGGAAGGTGGAGCCGCGGCCCGGCGCCGAGCTGAGCTCCAGCCTGGCATCGATCAGCCGGGCGATGCGCCGCGCGATGGCGAGGCCGAGGCCTGCGCCCGGCTGGCCGGCGGTCGCCTCCAGCCGCTGGAACTCCTCGAAGATGCGGGCCTGGTCGGCCGGATCGATTCCCGGGCCGCTGTCGGCCACGGCGAAGACGACGCGTTCCCCCCGGCGGCGGACGGTGACGAGGATCGCGCCGGCCCGGGTGTAGCGCACCGCATTGCCGAGCAGGTTCTGCAGCACGGAACGAAGCAGCGCACGGTCGGTCTCGACCCTCAGGTCCCGCGCGGCGAGCGCGCGGAAGCGAAGCCCCTTCTCGGCCGCCAGCGCCCCGACGCCCGGCGCCAGCTCGGCGAGCAGATCCTGCGCGACAAAGCGCGAGACCTGCGGCACGATCCCCCCGGAATCGAGGCGCGAGACATCCAGCAGGGTTCGAAGCAGGGTTTCGGCCGAACCGATCGCCTGCGCCACATGCGCCGCCATGGCCTGCGCCTGGGCGCTGCCATCGGCGGCGATCGCCTCGCAGAACAGCCGCGCTGCCTGGAGCGGCTGCTGCAGGTCATGGCTGGCAGCGGCCAGAAAGCGGGTCTTGTCGCGGGTGGCGGCTTCGGCGGCCGCCTTGGCCTCGGCCAGCTGGCGGTTGGCTTCCGCCAGATCGGCGGTGCGTTCGCGCACGCGGGCTTCCAGCTCGGCCTCGCGGGACTTTTCCGCGGTGATGTCGGTGAAGCTCATGACATAGCCGCCGCCCGGCATCGGCGAGCCCACCGTCTTGATCCAGCGGCCCTCGGGGCGCCGCCGCTCGAAGCTGTGCGGTCGACCGCGCTTCAGATGCCACAGCCGCTTTTCGACATGCGCCTCGACATCGCCCGGCCCGCATTCGCCGCGAAGCGCATTGTGGCGGATGAGGTCGGCGACCGGCCGGCCCATGGCGACGAGGCCGGGGGGATACTGGAAGATCTCGAGATAGCGGCGGTTCCACGCCACCAGCCGCAAATTCTGGTCGACGACGGACACGCCCGAGTCCAGGGTTTCCAGCGTCGCGGCGAGAAGCGTGCGCGAGAACTGGACCGACTGGCCCGACTGGTCGAGCAGGCGGACCACGTCGGCGACATCAAGGCTCTGCCCGGCCAGCGCCGATGTGACGATCATGCGGGCGGAGGGCCCGCCGATCACGTCGGCGATGAGCCGCTCGGCGATGCGGGCGGCCCGGGCCGGATCGCTGGCCGCGCGCAGCGCGCTTGCGGCCTCCGCCTCGCCGACGAAGCGGGCGGCCAGCGCCTCGAGCGTGCGCGCATCGGCGACGAGCGCCAGCGGGCCGGGCTTCAGCGCCGGGCGATCCTCGCGAAGATGCGCGACGCTGGCGACGGCGGCGAGGGCCAGCAGGTTGAGGCCGAGGCTCCACAGCGTACCATGGACGAGGGCATCGCCGATACGGATGCCGAACAGGGCGGTGGGTGCAAGCAGGCCGCCCGTCAGCCTCGACAGGGTGTCGACCAGTTCCGGCCCGCCGATGGAGGGCAGGAACAGCGTGTAGCCCCAGGCGAGGCCGCCGGCGATGAGGCCGGCGCGGGCCGCCGCCGGCCGGGCGAGCCCGAAGCCGATCGCGGCTATCAGGGCGGGCGCGAACTGGGCCACGCCGGCAAAGGCGATCAGCCCGAAATTGGCGAGCCGAAGCGAGTTCCCCGCGGCCAGCGCATAGGCAAGCGCGGCGGCCAGGATGGCGATGATGATGAGCCGCCGGACCCCGCGCATGGAGCGGCCGAGATCGCCCTGCGATCCGCTACCGGCCCGCCGCAGCGCCAGCGGGGCGACAAGGTCGTTGGCGGCCATGGTGGACAGCGCCAGCGCCTCGGCGATGACCATGGCGGTCGCCGCCAGGAAGCCGCCGGTGAAGGCGAGGAGCGCGAGCGTGCCGCGCCCCTCGGCAAGCGGCAGCTCCAGCACGTAGAGATCGGGCGCGGCGCCGGCGGGCAGCAGGGCGAGCCCGGCCAGCGCGAGCGGGATGACCATGGCCGAGACGAGGCCGAGGTAGAGAAGGAAGGGCCAGCGGGCCCGATCGGTCGCGTCGGCGGTGGGGGCCTCGACAAAGGTGACGAGGAACTGCCGGGGCAGGAGAAGGATGGCAAGGCCGGCCAGCAGGGTCTGGACAAGGAAGCTCGCGTCGGGGCTGCCGGCGAAGCGGTCGGCGAGCGCATCGGCCCCCATGTCCCGAACCGGCGGCGGCGCGCCGCCCAGCAGGTGAAGGGCGAAGAGGCCGAGCGTCACGAAGGCGATGAGCTTGACCAGGCTTTCGAGCGCAATGGCGCCGATCACCCCCGGGTTGCGCCCGGCGACTTCGACCCGGCGTGCGCCGAAGCTGATGGTGAAGGCAGCCAGCAGCGCCGCCACGCCAGTGGCCACCAGCGGGGACGGCGCGATTCCGGCAATCAGGCCGAAACTCGACGAGATGGCCTTCAGCTGAAGGGCAATGTAGGGGATGGACGCGACGAGCGCGAGGCCGGCCACGAGGGCTGCGACGCCGCGGTCGCGGTCATAGCAGCTGGCCAGGAATTCCGAGACGGAGCTTGCCCGCGCCTGCGCCGTCTGCCGCACCAGCCGTGCGAGCAGGCGGGGAAGGAAGAGGAAGACGATCGCCGGGCCGAGATAGATGGCGAGATAGGGCCAGCCCTCGGTGGCTGCCGTTCCGACACCACCGAAGAAGGTCCAGCTTGAGAAATAGACGGCCAGGCTGAAGGGGTAGGCGAGCAGGGCGGCGCGGCCCTCGAGCCCCCGGGACTCGATCCGGCGGGCGACCGCGAACAGCGCCGCCGAGACGGCGAGCATGGCCAGAAGCGGCGCCGCGATGCCGGGCGTTGCCATGTCGGTCATGGCGGTCGGTTCGTTGCCTCTCCCATCGGACAGGCCGGCAGCCTGTCCGCTCCCGCTGGCCAGACTGGCAGGAAAGCGGTGCGCTGTGAGGCATCGACCTGCTGCCGAGCCCTGGACCGGACTGGGTCGGAGAAAGCCGGTTCAGGCCGATGGCCACCCGATCAATCGCCCTGATCGAGGGGACCGACCACTGCCGCTTAATCCTCGTTAATCCTCGTCCTCGCCCTGCTGGCCGCCGACGTCAGGCGCCGGGCCTGCGGTGTTGCCGGCCGGGGACCGCGCAGCGCCCGTTCGCTGGCCAAAATCCGCGCCCTGTGACGGCCGGGGAAGGCGGGCCTTCACGGAACTGCGTTGCGGCATACCGCTGTCGATCTTCGTGGCAGGCGCGTTGACGCCCGGCTCGTTGACCCCGATCGGCTGGGCAGCGGGCGCAAGGCCTTGCTGCGGATCCGGGGTCTGTCCGGACGGGCCCGTAGCCGCCATCGGCAGTCGCACCGTGCCCTCGATGGCCTTGAGCTTGGCCTTGCGATCAGCGCCGGTGTCGGCGGCGTTGGCGTGCATTCCCACAGCGCCCAGCATCAGCATCGCTGCAAGCATCGATCTGGCAAGGACGGCAGTTTTCATTCGCATGCGCTCCCTTCTGTCTGCGGTTGTTTTGCCGGGAACAGAGCCAAGGCGATGCTGAAGCCGGAATGAACACGGCGGCTCAGGGGCGATAGTGACCGGCCCCCACTGAGTGGTCCGTGTTGATTGTTAGTGCATGGGTGCGCTTTCCGCCAGTGCCGTCCGCAGGTGGAGCGAAGCGGAGCCGGAGGGCGGCACTGGCGGGGTAGCCGCTTCCGGGGC